>JACCDV010773938.1_pt1 | contig 44928 bp, 25 predicted proteins | sample 7446131 | NCBI WGS metagenome assembly JACCDV01 (sample SAMN15323448, study PRJNA562643) | freshwater metagenome | isolation source: river surface water | place: USA:Blue River Watershed | collected 2017-08-17
TTAAAATACATCGATGTTTAGAAGATTATTCAAATTTATGAAAAATCACTCCGTGAACATCAGCGAATTATCCACTATTCTTAGGAATGATCATTTGATATATAAAGAATTGGGACAATAATTTGAGGCAAATATTATTTTTATCGTTCATATTAAACCTAATATAATTTTTGATTAATGAGGCTAGGCTAAAGGACTGAAATTTAACTTCATGTTAATACTATCGATAACTTTATTTAACAATAATTTTGACTCATATTGTTGGCGCCGCATAAGAGTAAATCTATATGTAGATGCCAATACATCAATAACCTATCAATATGTTAGCAAGCCATGTAAGATTCCAAAGCAGCCCTCGCATAAATCAAAAACAGGATCAAAGAAGCTCTCAGATAGGTTGATAAGCCATCTGACGTTGTTGAACTTGATTTCTCAGAGATCAAGATAGGCAAATTTACACCTGAAATAAAGAAGGCGATCGAAGCATATTCAAACTTATAAGCCGCTTCTTTTGCTGAATGTGACCTCACAACACTACAGAACTTCCCTGCACTTAAAAAGCTTCAATAGCTTGATGTGTCAAGCAATTCATTGACTGATGGTGACATGAAGATTATTGCGTCAAACTGCAAATAACTAACTCGACTAAGTATAGGCGATAACTAGATTTCTAAGCTATAATCGCTTAAACTCTTGAAAAACCTTCCTCTATAGTCGTTAGATTGTGACGATAATCCTATATCTAAGAACGAGAACTACACAAAGACTGCTTTCTAAACTTTTAAAACTCTCAAATATCTCGATAATAAAGACAAAAGTGGGAAAGAAATGATTGAAGACCAAGAAATGAACGGAGAGGAAGATGGAGAGGACGAAGACGACGATGATTAAGACGAACCGTACGATTAAGAGTAAGGAGAGGGAGAGGGTGGTTAAGATGAAGAGGAGTAATAATAGTCCTAATCCTAATAGAAGCCAAAGAAGAAGAAAAGATCATGATTGTTTGAAGAACTTTGGTTAGCCATATTTCTAAAGCGATAGATATAGGATTAGATTTTAAAATATTTCTATAATTATTTCATATTTTAGGATGTCTAATCAAGAAAGAGATGTACCTGCAGCAGGTGCAAATGTAAAGGTCGTATGCCGTTTTCGTCCACTAAACTAAAAATAGAAGGCCATGGGAGCTGCTCATTGCCACGAATTGCTCGATGATAAGACCATATCTATCAAGGATAGAGAGCAAAAGGATAATAAATAAGCATTGAAGTTTACTTTCGATAAAATATTTGACTCCAACTCTACCCAAGTTGAAGTTTATAACTACGCTGCTTCATCAATCATTGATAGTGTTGTTTAAGGCTTTAACGGCACCATCTTTGCTTATGGACAGACTGCCTCGGGAAAGACTCATACTATGTAAGGAGCTATTGGGGAGGCTATTACGGAAAATGCAGGAATCATCCCAAGAATGGTGAAGCATGTCTTTGATTCAATTGCAGGCTTTTCATAAATTGTCGAGTTTAGAATCAAGGTTTCCCTTGTATAGTTGTATATGTAAAAGCTAAAAGATTTGCTTGACTCCAATAAGAGTGATTTGAAGATTCGTTCTGATAAAAAACGAGGAATATTCATTGAAGATTTAACATAAAGCTATGTTTCATCAATGGAGTAAGTATACAAGCTTATTGAAATTGCTAGAAATTTTAGATCTATTGCCTCCACAAATATGAATTAAAGATCTTCACGCTCGCATATGATATTTATCTTGACCATCAGTCAAAATAATACAGTGGATTTTACGGCTAAAACAGGAAAGCTTTATTTAGTTGATCTAGCAGGGAGTGAGAAGATATCAAAGACAGGCGCTTAAGGTAAAACTTTAGATGAGGCGAAGAAGATTAACGGAAGTCTAACCACTCTTGGTAAAGTTATTAATGCTCTAACTGATGGAAAATCAACTCATATTCCTTACAGAGATAGCAAACTCACAAGAGTTCTTCAAGAATCCTTGGGAGGAAACTCAAAGACGACCTTAATTGTTACTTGCTCCCCACATCCTAATAATCTTGCTTAAACGATTTCAACTCTAAGATTCGGTATCTCAGCCAAAAAGATCAAGAATACTCCAAAGATTAATAAGGAACTCACTGTTGCATAGTTACAAGCACTCTTAGATAAAACTCAAAAGTAAGTTTAGACTAAAGGTAAATACGTTGAACAACTTAGGAACTTCATTACGGTAGATTTAAAGCAAAAAGTCCCTTAATTTTAAGCATAAAAGAATATAGTACCAATATAATAGAATGAAAGTGACTATTTAACTGAACTACAAAGACAACTTTAAATGTAAAAGAACCTTCACATCGTACAGGATGAGCAGATGAATTCTTTGAAAATAAAATGTGATCAAATTACTGCTTAAAAATAGTAGCAAGAAAGAGAAATTTAATCTTTAAAAATGGAATTAAACCTTAAGGCTAAGGAATTAAAAGAAGCCAAACAGAACAATATTAGAAATCCAAGCAACTATAATTAAAAGGTGGGAAAATTTGCCTCCAACTAGTAGTTTATGAAATAACTACAAAAGCTAACAAACGATGATAGGATCTTCAAACTTTTGAACCAACTTCCAGAAGTCACAGTTTCTAATAATGAAGAGCTCAACAAATTGCTTGAAGAATATGAGGCTTAGAAAGATAAGAGAAAAAAGATTGAAGATAATTTTGCCCGATACGAAAGAAATATGCAAAAGAAGCTTGTCCAACTGTAAAACAATATTTGCCAGTTGACCCATGCATATTATGATCTAGTCGTTGTTCAACAAAGGTACAAAGTCGATAATATTTTCATTAAAAAGTAGCTATAAACAAAGGATATAACTATTCAGATGATGAAAGAAAAGATCAAAGATCTTTAGGACCAGAATAGATAGCTTTAAGAAGGGTATCTAAACTAAGAAGAGACAGGCCTGAAAGGAAATACCTTGAAGGATAAAGTGAAAGAAAGCAGTACCAAATTCTAGAAAAAGTTATAAGAGATAAAGACAAGAGCCCATGTTGTGAAAGTTCTGAAAGGAGGACTGAAATGATTATAAAGATGATAATAATCTGAATTGCGTACTAATTTTATTAATTAATCATTCCAACATTTTTATTGTCTTTCAAATATCCAATAAATCATGTATTCTTCCATCTATCCACAACCAACAATCATCTCTGTACTTTTCTTATCACGTTAGGGAACCAAAGGGAAAAATGAGATTAAATTTCCCTAGGATATTCAGGTCATCCTTCGATCGGACCGCCCCGAATATGGCAACCTCTACATTGGCAATATTGAAGCAGCAGAAAACAAGATGATCATAGAAAGTAATTATTCAGTCTAAGTAGACCTTCAGATAGGTGCCATTTTATGTGTGGCTAAGAGTTACTCCACCAAACATCCAAAGGATTTTGTCAAATTTACCAAGTACGTACCCATATAAGAGTCCGAAAATGCTTAAATCGGACAATACCTTGATGAATGTGTGGACTTCATCAACTAAAAACTCAAAATCTCCAATGTATGTGTTCGACTATTAAGGTATTGATTCATTGCGTGGCTGGCACAAATCGATCAGCATGTTTCGCTATCGGTTTTCTTATCAAGTATCGTAGTCTTTCTCTTGAAGACGCCTACAATTAGGTCAAATCAAGGCGAAAAATTGTAAGGATTTGGTGATATAGATTTGTCCCAATGATAATATGATCAGCCAACTTAAAAAATACGAGAAAGGACTTATCTCCAAAAACAAGAATTCCAACCTAGTTCCTTAGATCAGGTTTAACTAACCGTCCACTATATACGATGGAGGCGATAAATCAATAAGAATAAAAACAAATATGCTTTAGCGCTCAGGTTTCTTAGATGTCTAGGATCGAAAAAGCGTGAATAATTCTAAAATGACGAATAAAGTAAGATTATAAGACTTGGATGAAAAAAGATCTTACAGAACGAATAAATCCTGCCAATCAAAAATGTCTAATAACAAATCAATTCATATCTCAATCAATTAACCCAAATCTACAATGAAAAATCCATAATAAAGCTTCATCTCCAAACCTCAAAGATCGAAAGCGGCAAGTGTCTTAAACAAATCATTTTACGGCTCCCAGCTCAACAACAGCGAAATAATATAATTCGATAATTTGCCAACTGAGATAAACCTAACAAAAAAATCATCAATCAGCCGAGAGTAATTCATCCAAAAGGTTAAGTACATCGACAGTAAGAATAATGAAATAAACGATAAGATATCGTTCATCCATTCTAAGTTCTAAAATTAGAATACCAATCATAAACTTAATCTTGAGGCAGAACTCAATGAAATCAACCAATTGAGATCAAGTATAAATATACAGCAAAGCTAAAGAAAGTCCAAATTTGCAGAGAGAAGGCAAGTGCACGATAAGACCATGGAGAACAAGTAAGTCCAAGAGTATATTGCTACTCTTCCTTTGAATTCAGCTAAGAGATGATCTTAATAATTTATAGATTCAAATATTATTAACTATCAAAATTTATTGCTGTTTTTGATCAACTATGGCATCTCATCGTATGACAGCTCTTTACGGAGCAATTCATTGAAGCTTCCGTCTGTACTCCTGTTGAAACTGATGCATTCTTACAGGTTTAATAGGCTATGTTATTACTTTATAGTGAGAGTAAATAAGATGTCTCCTATCTTAGCAATACTCTAACCACCACTCATCTTTGAGTCTTTACCCCGAAAGTCAATCCATATCTTTCTTGTCTTTCTCCACATACCATTGCTGCTTACATTCACCCCATCTCCGTCAATCAGTCTCCATTTTTGATGAGCAAACGATAAATGTGCATGTTTTCTGCTAATTGATGCCTATGAAATAATAATACTGCAATCACTTGATCGACCAATGAGTATCCTGGGCGATGGTCGGTTTAGCAGGATGAAATATTGGTTTTTGAAAGAAATGATCCAAAACGATAAAACAGGTGGGGCTTCAAAATTCTAATTTATCACAACGTATCCCTTTAGCCTCAACTCATCCAGTCGAATACTCATCTGGTAATGGCTATCATGTATCTATTAGTTATGGAAGATGAGCGGCCGACTATCTCCTAGCACTATTTGCATTCCTACCAATAACAACAATTATACCTGCTTCAACTAAACAACAAGTTTATTTCTTAAATATTCCGGTTTTACTGTGCATATCTTTTAAGAGGATCCTCTTTGTTGGCTGCGCGTATTGCCAAATTTGATAGAGAATATTGGAGGGGAGCACTTTCCATTTCTTCCCCAGCTTGTCGAAGTATGAAGGATACACATTATGTTCTTTATAGAAGAATGAAGGAGATAATATTAAGCATGCATGTATTCGGCTTATAGCTTTGCTGAGATTGGCTAAATTGATGACATAATTGCTAGTATTTTATTTTTAATGAATTTCTTCGCCTCTGCCAATCCACACGCATCTTTTGTCTAGCGGATATTAAATTTCCATTTGATTTTGTACTCCCTCGATGAGGTTGACACCTTTAATCTTTATATGAATCATCCTCCTATCTGACTATAATAAAATCTCACATTAACATAAACATCCAAACTAACAGTACTTCATTATATTGAATTCTTATTAAGCATAGTTTATACACAAAGATAGTTGGGAAATCTAAGATAGAAGGTTTCTATATAAATAGTAGGCGTGGATAAAGATTGTAATATTGATTTGGCGTTCTTAATCTCAATGATTAATATATTTTAATAATTTTAGTGTCCTCTATGAGAAAACAAAAGATACAAATTGAACCAATCAATCCTCTCTCTCCTTAGGACAATCTCTGCTAAATCAGCATGCAAATCGACCACACGGAAATAAACGATCAGAACTACAAAACTCCATACATCGGCACAAATAAATCATATCGATTTGATGGTTGGGTAAAGCTGTAAACTAAGGGGGATTAAAAATTCAAAGTATATCGCTCTAATATCGCGTTAAATAAGCCTATCAAGCATGAAGATGTAATAAATCGATCAATACTATCACGATATGCTCATCAACGCAATATCTCAAATCAATAAAATCTTATCAATTCTAAGCGAAGCAAAGATGATATTTAGTTTCTTAGGGCTAGGTCTTTCGATCTCAATGATTCGCAACATATTCCAGATCAATAATCAACATAAATGTATCATAGTTCTTTTTTTCAATAAAGTATTAATAATCTCAGAAAAAGCCTTATCAGCTCACGCTAAGCAATCAGGTTTACAAAACATATGAATACAAAAAAACAAATTGAGTCTGTTAATTATCCGATCCTATAATTAGGAGTCGTTGACCCTGAAAAAAGGTATATGTTTCATATCGGCAAAGTAAGGCGGCTTATAAATAATAAGAACAGGAAAAAATGATATTAAAAACTGCCCTTTTAATTTTAATTTTAAGGGCTTAGCTCATCAAAAAATATCATAAATAATATTGATTCAATAGAATATTGTTGATAGGGGATTCAATTGTATATCGATTTAATATTTTGATTGAGTGTATATATTATTTCTTTGAGAAATAAAAGATGAGTACATTAGCCGCAGCAAGAGCTGATAATTTCTACAGGCCCAAAAATTATGATCCCAACAAAGTTGAACTCAGAAAAAGCGATTTTCCCGAAGAAAAACCTTTTGTCGTTGTTTAAGGTCAAAGAGTTGGAGGCTCAAAAGTTAGATATTAAACACCCTTTCATGTAAGATGTGAAGGCTGTCAAAACATGGTGGCAAAAGGAGTGAGATTTAACTCCATAAAAACTTGGGTTGGAAATTTCCATACAACTCAAATATACGAATTCAGGATGAAATGCCCTCAATGTATTCAGAGATTCGTTGTGCGTACTGATCCTTAAAACTGTGACTATATCTATGTTTCGGGAGCAAAGCGTATTTTTCAAACCAAGGACTGCACAGATTAGACTCGGATAAGAGATGAGTAGGCTCAAAAAAAATTAAAAGAGAACCCTTTCGCCAAACTATAAAATGACTTTAGGGATAAACAAGCTTATGGAGGGATTGAAGCAAGTATATAAAAGCTTTAGTAAATGCAATAAAGAGGACTCTAAGACTTTGAACTTAATAGAGCGCTAAGAAAGCAAGCAAGAGTTATGAGATAGAATTAGAAATAATACTTTAACGAAAAAATGTCAAAAAATCTATTAATTCCTCTTTTACCCTCTTCAGTATAAGACGAAATAAAGGCAGACTAGGTTGAATTCAAAAGAGACAAAACAAAGCACATAAAGAAATAACATAAAGTAATGAGTGAACGTGATAAATTAAAATAGAAAATGCGTAGCATGAAGCCATAGTTTCGAGACAAGTTGAGACAAGAGATAAAAATAATGAATAGGCCTACATCATCTGTCTTCATCAAAAAATGATCAATCTCATTCTTATTAATTATAAAGTTTGGTATACTCCATCAATCTAAATCTTAAAATTGTCTCTTTCTTCCCTTCTTCATAACCTTCATCTCAATATGCTTCTACAACGTTTTCTCGTCAACAGGATTGTTCCACTTCCATTACAAATCCATGGCCTAACGTTGCTACTCAGTCATTAAGCAAATTTAATAATCTTTGTATTACACCAAACAATATTCCTCATCCTTCCCTCCATTCATTACTGCATAAATTGGATCATATTCTTTTTTTCTCCTCAACTTCGTCTTTGCTGAATTCAAGTTGAAGGCGTTTTTGAGCTAAATGGAGGTTTTCCAACAATGCTTCGCTGAAAAACAGCTTCCGATTATTGCATATCTTCTTCGATTATTATCTCTCTTTTATGAATTTTCGGCAAAAAAATCATGAACGTAGATATTTTTACACTGATGCAGCTGCAAGAACTCAATGATCTCATCAGTCTCCGCTTTTAAACCTTCGAGCTGAACTTTCTTTGAGGCAAGCATCAGTTGTCCACCTAAACCCCAAGCTGCACCTTTACTTGGCCTATTGACAAGTTTATGTGGGCTTGGATCTTCGCCTTCATAATTATATTTAAGTTCTTCTGTAATTTTATTCTTTAAAGACTATTGAACTGCTTTATCATAGCTCAAGGGTTCCAACTACGCCTAAAGCTCTTATTCAATAGACTTGTCTTATCTCCTTGTTTGCGTTACTTAAGCCGATTATGTATTCGCTAGATGAGTACTTCTAACAACTCTTTTTAAATTCCTCGCAAAACTATAAGCAATTTTGATCAACATAGTTAAATTATAATATGATAGGTCTATTTAAGACTGATATTGGCTATTATGACTCTAAATATTTTATGCTGGAAGTGTAATAAGTTTTAATATTAAAAACTATAAAGGTCTATTGATTTGTTTATTTTTAATAAAATATATCGATAAAATAACTTGGCTGAAGATGGACGCCTATAATCGAACTTAGTACCTCACTAAAATAGACTAAATACGCCTGAGAATACAATCCAAGCAATCATCCAACAAAGACGCAAAGGTTAAGTACAGCTAAATCCAAGATGCATAGAATAGTATTAAAGAGAGTAAGCTTGACCCTATCAAAATTGCTTGTGATCTAGAGAAACGCAGGCCTCTATAGTCAGTATAGAATAAAAATAATCAATTCCAATAAAGAGTCAAATAGTTGGATTCAGTTAGCTAAAGGATTAAGTTACTCCTTGGTAGCAAGAGGCAGTCAGCCCCTGCTAATGAACAAGCGCCGCAAATACAACCAAACCCCTCAAACGCTCCTAACTCTAGCGAAAAGGTGATAAAGAATGATAAAATAACCTCACTATTCCAAAAGGAAATCCTGTTTTCTTAAAGCAAAGTTGCTTAGATGCCCAGATAGAAACCTCCTCAACCCTAGCCTTATAAAAACTATATTATGCAATCATAGATTAGCGAGAAGAGTAATGATTCATCAAACAAATCACTAAAAGCAAGGCTCTAAGATAGTATGAATATGTAAACAGTTAAATTTGATGCATAGTCTTTTAAAAAGCAATATATGAAAGATACAGTGAAGGATAGCATAAAAAGTAAGTATGCTGAATATAATGCCACCTCAACAAACAATGCACCTCAATCCAATAATACTTCCTCAGTGACAAACACTCCCATTAAAAATAATACCCAATATAAACCTTATGTACCTCCAGCTCCAGCAGCAACAATTACAAGCCCTCAATATGTCCGTCCCACAAACTTTTAAAAGATCCAACAAAACTAGAAGAAAAGATAGCCATTAGTCCTGAGAACCACATCTCAATTATTCAACTATCCATAAACAAAAAAACTCATAGAAACTCTTTGTAGGCAAATATAGCTATAAAACAAACTAAAAATAAGCAAATAAAAATTTGATGCTTTTAGAGCATAAAATAAGCTTGCTCTTCTCAAGGATGAACTTTTGAAGAGAAAAGTTCATTTATCCGAAAAATAACTCGATGAATGGATAAAAATTGAATAAGAATAGTTCGATCCATTCGTCTCCATTATCTTTACAAAATAATTTAATTTTGACGAGCTCATTCAGAATTTGATTCAAGCAAAAACACATTGGTAGCAAAAAGTCAAACAATGTGTCTCCATATAATCCTTGAATAAGTAGTAATTTAAGATCAAATAAGTAGAGTCATTCCAAAGAGGATCGATTTATCTCTAAGATTTCGTATGCTTTGTTAACTTGAAAAATGATTCATGCCTAAAAAATAGAGATTTGTTGGGTTTGTTTAAGCATTTCATGTGCATCTAATCGTCGAGAATTGGAGAATAGCATAAGGTGAAATATGAGACCTTTATCAACTATGTGGGCAAATGATATAAATGATTTTGTTTAATAATTATGTGGAAATCAATGACTTTTAAATTTAATAGTCAACTCCTCTGAAGATCGCATTACTGATGTTTTTATTATAGATTACTGTTAATTAAAAAGGTTCTTTAATTTGCTTAAGCAACTTGCCTTTTTCCTTTAAAAGGTTTAATCCATCATTGGCTTTATCTTCTTCATTAGAATGGAAATCAACTGTTTTGTGTCGACCTTGGTTGGCTTAGTAATGTAGACTTATTTTGTTTGAATTATTTATCGGACTTATGGCTAATGGCGATAGTTCTATCGATTCTACTCGTTCCTTAGCTAATGTTCCAAAGTCTATATTTTTCTTATGTAAGCCTAACCTTTCTCTAATTCCTGAAGATACTTTTGATAAAGTTTTTCATATTATTCTAGCATCTTGGCATCATTCTAATCAATTTCTTCATTGGTTTCTTGAACCTGTTGATGAGATTAGCCGTAGTACTTAGTTTAGCTCTCCATTATAGGTATCGGTATATCATTATAAATATGGTGAGGAATATAAGTTTTTCGAATGCTTTGATGTAGAGGCTGATATATTGTTTGTGTCTGAATGGGGTGTATATGATTGCTTTGAATTGGGAGTTGAGAGGGTTGAGGGCCACTAGAATGTTGCCCGCTGGATACAAGAAATCTAGAGGGCGGAGGAGGAACAAAATTGGATTGAACAGTATTATTAGCATTGTAGCTAAAATGTAAATCATTCCTCCCATGGTTGACACCAAATGAGTTGACATACTTTGTTTATTTTAATTATTCAGTTGTGAGTCCAGGACCTTTAATAACGATCTGAGGATTAGTTCCACCAGTATTTTTACCGACACTTATCACTTACTTTCTTACTTCTTTATTATTATGATTTATGATTACTTGGGAATCAGATTAGAGCATATCTCTTAGACTTGTTCTTAGTCCCAGTTTTTGGCTCTGTCCGTTTTGATTCATAATTCAAATGTTATATAATCAAGGGATAGGAGTAAATGTAATAGATAGATTAAGAAGTAATCAGGCTTCAGTACGACTAAATATATTTTACCGAATATCTGCGAAGAAATCTTATTAGCTTTTGGACTGACTCAATCGACTTGTTATGGTGAAATCAGTTAATCTCTTTGCACGCAGTTGTCTTTTCTTTAGCTCCACGAACTCCATAAATATGACTAGGGCTATACCGAGGAGAAAAGTGACACCTTGCATGATTACTCCTATCAAATCATCCAGGACTAATGTATTGCCCATTGAATTGAAACTTAAAATGATCAAATAATAATAAAGAATTTTTATTCAACCTATCCATTCTAAATCTCTAATTGTAATATTATCTTGATAAAACGGTAGAGTTGGAAATATGATTATGAACTTATAAAACCTGCATTTGTTGCTGGGAGGGTGATAATTGGCGGCACAACAATCAAAGATATTAAATATATAATTTTGATTATCATCATGAGAATGAAGGGGAGATAAAAACACAAGGACGAATTTGAAATTCCCAATCAAATCAGGATAAAGCCGAAGAAAGATAGAATTTAACTTAGAAATGTATCCGTTTATCTAACACAGAACAGGGCAGTATCTAAGATTATGATCGAATCACCTGAAAATTCAGATGATGAAGAATATCAGTAAAAATTGTAAATAACAACTAATCGTAGGGTAAATCGAGGATCTTAATGGTGGAAAAAAGTGAACTATCGCTTTTTCAGAGAACTTATTGAGGAAGAATTATGCAGTCTCATGTAAAAAACAACTTCAAAAGAACTATTGAGATGCAAAAACCCTTCAAAATAGCTAGATACTTATTTCCAAGAACATATTGTCGAAACCAATCCTTTCTTGGCCAGCTCATGTTTCCTCAAAGTACTGTTCAGAAGATAGATCAAACTGGACCATTACGAGCATTATGAACTGGTTACATATACCTTCAAGGAATACAGCTACCAAAGGCAAAAGCCAAGCCGAATAATCGATAAAAATATCCATCTCTCCTCTTTTAGATATCCAGTAAAATAAAGAATTGACTTTGAAGAAGATTTAGATCGGTTGGAAATAGATATAATTGATGTTGAAGATAATCAAGAAGAGATAAAGAAGCTTCTTCATTATGATGTGATCAATATGGAGAATAAGGAGGAGGTGGAGAAGGAAATTCAACTTTGGTCTATTGAACTAGATAAGGCCAATCAAAGAAATGTTGAGAACTGGAACCAGATGATTAAGAGAATGACCAAACCGCCGATTGAGCTTGCCAACGTTGACGAAGAAATCATACAAATTAAAAAAGAATTGAGGATGACTGAAGTTCTCCTCTACTTTAAGCGTGGGCACTCGGATAAAACTGAACAAATGCTGGAAGACGCGCTTGAAGTGGCCATGATCAAGTAGCTGAATATGAAAGATTAGCAAAAGAAAAAGCGTAACACTAAGATATAAAAATTAAAATGTCTTTTTGAAACTGATTGCAAAATTTGTTTCTGCACCTAAAGCGATGACAAAAACCAGGTCCTCTACTGCGATTCCTGCAATACTAGCTTTCATCAAGCTTGCTATGGCGTCGAATTCATCCAGCGCTAATTGAAATTTTATTGCTAAGTTTGCCAATTCATAAAAAAGAACAGCATTATTGCCACAGACAAAGATGAAATATCTAGGATTCCCAAAAAGCCAGTCTGCCAAATTTGCTGTAAACCCAACTTCCCCATGAAACAATTAAATGGCCATTTCTATCATATTACCTGCCTGGTTCTTTTTGACCTAGGTAAGCTTAATCTTATATAGTGCAGATAAAGAACTACGAAATTGAATTTAAAAATAACTTTTCCTTTGAGACTGTGCTTCAAAAAGTTGTCTAGAACGAAATTATTAGTAAATATTGTTCATTTTGCTTGAAAGAGGCAGGAATGAAGTTCAAATGTGCATTTGGGACCTGTAACGAGTACTTTCATCCTATTTGTGCTTATCTTAATGGTGTCCATTTCGAACTTTCAAGAACATACCGTTCTTTAAGTTCAACTCTGACTTGTGCGAGCCATTATCCAAGCCGCGATTACTTAAACCAAAACTATCTTAGAAGATTCTTCTGTGACTACAAGGGTACTTCTAACAAAGCTGATGCTGAATTTTAGGAAGAGTATAAAAGATAGGTGAGTGAAAGATACAATTTGCTTTCGTCTAAGCTAAAAGATCTCTAGCAAGGCGTGTTGAAGAAAGGAAAGTTATTCAAAACATACAAATGCAACCAACAAAGAGCTCCTAGAAGTATAAACAAAGAACGTTCTGACGTTGGACAAAGCTGTTCAAAGAAAGACAGTTCCTAGATAATATTGAATCCGCTTCCATCAAATGAAGCAGATCTAACAGATACTAGAAAATTATTAAGAATGATGTCATAGAAAAATGAATGATTTACTGTAAATAATCAATCTCATAAATATCAGTCCTTAAAGTATGTAGGGACACTTAATCCTGATTTAATCTTACATCCAGCACAGTGAAGCAAAGCAACTGCTGGGTAGATAGGTCCGCTTGTTAGCTTGGTATCCTTGTATGCAACTCCCATGTATTATCCGTTCAAGGAAAAGGCAAGAACTCCAGTATTCATGTTGAGGAACACGCCTAAGGTACCCTCTTTTTTGAACTTTTTACCGTAGGAAGGGCCTGAGGCGTTGGAATTATGCCTTAGCTGTCCAAGACCTAAAATATTAACAAAATTACCATAATAAGCAAAGCCAAAAGGATGGTCACAGAAAGCACTATTGAAATCGAAGTCTTTATTGGTTGTAACTCCAATTTTTAGCTCATTTTAAGTTCTATTGTCTGCCAATATTTCCCAGTAATGGACTCCACTTGTAAATCCTTGAGTCGTAATAGTGGTTCTAAACAAGTAAGCTTGTTCTTTTAAGAAGCACTGAACCCCATTCTATGTAATGGTGATTCCTCCTCCTGCTTTTGATGCATCCCATATAAGATTCCCAACTGAACTATTCGTTGGATAGCTCTTATTTGATTCAACGCTATTTGATTTCACCATTCCCAAAGAGTTAGACTTATGCAAAGAAATAAAATTGCCTAAACAATTATAAACATCTTTTTTGACATTGAACCTATCTTTTAAAGTTATGAGAGTATTGCAAATCTATGAGCAGCAAGGCTTCATTCCCTTAACTCCTTTATTTTAAGGTTTTTAGCAAACCTCATAGTTCCAGCACCTGACCATGAGGCAACTTTCTTCATGCTGAGTGATATCACTTAGCTTGATTATTTTATTGCATGAAGTATTCGAACACTTAATATTCAAGTCTTTATATATCCTTACAAGGGCTTTACTGCTGATTGGCGTGATATTATTGGGCTTACACCTGTTTGGGCATTGAGTTTAGGTATTTTTATTTCCCCAAGAAGTAATGCATAGTTTGCACACCATTTTACCGCAGTTGTGGCACTAATAAGGGTCTTTGACAACATTTAAGCAGATAAGGCAGTGAAAGGGTTAATGATCATTCCCAGTAAATCGATCTGTATCATAGCCTGAATATGCCATTTTTGTTGTGTTTATAATCTAATTAAGAATAAATTATAAAATTAAATCCCTTTTGCAATGATTAATTTACAAGGACAATTAATCATCCCAATTATTTATGATTAGAATTAAATAGCTTTTTGAAAAAATAATATTTACTGTTGATGAGTGGTTGGTCAATTTTATAGAGATATATTAATACTAACGGATGGATCAGCTATTATAGCATAATAAATAAAATACTATGAAAGCCTCTAATTAATCAGATGCAGAAAGTTAATTCAGTTCGTCCTTTTGCTCAGCCTAGCATTCCTCGAGAAAAAATGAATCTCAATCAAAAAGGTACCATTTCCTATAAGATCTAAAACGGCAAAATTATCAGCAGCAAAAGAAAAACAAGAAGATTTTTGATCAAGTCAAATAAATTAATAAGTATTTTGGGTATAGATTAATGCAAAGGAGTATGCATGACTACAGATAGGCAAACATTCTCAAGTAATATGAAACACTTTTATAATAAGAATGCTACCTTTTAAAGTAACTTGCGAAGGCATAGTGTATCTAGCATTAAAACAATCCTTTTCGTTTTCTTATTGACGTGTGGGGAAAACAAATAGTGAATGACACATCCTAATAAAGAATCGAAAAGATGAATAAAAACTTAATCTTCGTCAAAAATAACATTATAAGATTAACTAATCAGGCGTAAAGTTAAATTTCTTAAAATTTCTCTTCATTTATTTTCTAAAGCAAGGAATATTGCGAGTTAAAAAAGAACTACTTAGCCGCGTTAAACTAGATCTAGATTCTAAAGTAATAGAACAGTATGAAGTAAAGTCTAAACAAACAACAAAAATAATAGTTTTAGAAAATAAATAAACAGTTAGTTTCTTAGCAACTCAAATTAAGTGCTAAAGTTACTTAATATGAAGGCAAATCCAAATAATTAATTAGGTAAATTGTTTAACTGTCGAATCAGCTCTAAAAACAAAAGATGAGGAATTAATAGCAATATCTTTAAAATGTACTGCTTAACCAATCAAATATATCTTCCATCAATCCTAACAACATCTCCATGGTTTCATAAGACTAAAAGGAAAATGTCCTCTCATAACTGATTGATCTTTAATAATAGATGGCCACTCTAAATTCAATTTCAATGACATCGAATAAAAAGAAAAAGGGAACAACACAGAGAAATACAATATTCAGTGGATGCAAAAGAATGCTATTCCCTGCTAATGAAGCCTAGAGATAAAAGTTCCAATAGAAATCAATGCGCTTTATAAGAAGACAATGATATATTATAATATTTGATAATCAATCATTTAGTAAATTTGGGACTTTCATACTTTGTTCTCATCCTTACCTTTCTATCATTATTTTGCTGCTTTTAGATCCTTATCTGATGATTATTCATCCAGTATTAGAATAGATATAAGTAAGCTAAGGTAAATATTCTCTAATGAGATTGCTACATCATGGAAATAAATATGGCAACGCCATTGGCTGCTTTAAAATAATTACTGTACTCATCTTTTAAGCCCTATTATTTAATGTTGATAAATAGCTTAGTGTAGAAGGCTCAAAGGTGGCTAGTTATAAATGGATAACCTCCATTGCCATTATTTCTGATGGCGTGAGGAGGAAAAAGAGGAGAGTAGCCAACTCTTCAAGCTATATTGATGAAATTAGGCTAAAAAAAGGTGTTGTAATAAAGCGATTTGTGTAATTATTAATTTTTTTTCATTTATAATCATGTATTCAATTTATAGATTTAACCTATGGATATCTTGAGCGTCTTCTGATTTTCCTATCATTGGATTTTTGTTCTTGTAGGCGAATAGCATGATTATTCAATCCCGTATTAGAATTATAAAAATACGTTATCTATGGTACATACTAGATATGAAGATGAGCCTGTTATAATATAGGCAGGCATATTGCTACATCATTTGCTGCTCTCAAATACTGACCTTTTTAATCTCTTAGATCTGCTTACTTAATGTTTAAAAATAATTTAGTGTAAAAGGCTCGAAGATGGCTAGTAACAAAAGGATAATCTCGATACTTATTCGCTTCAATTATTGCATAAGGAAAAGGCCTGGAATATCCAATTTTTCCTTAAGCACTTATAAAGTTTGTGTACATGAACCATAAGTCATCTCGTTGAAATTTAGCACTGTAAAGCTTGAAGACTTGTCGACCAACTAGATAGTCATCTCCATCAATGACAAGAAAGATATCATTGGGCTTGCAGTAATCTTTAGCTGCCAATCTAAGATTGAACATCGTATGCATCTGTTCTGTATTTCGAATGACACTATATCTATCTGGAGTAACCTTGCTTTGCCTTTATAGATAAGTTAAAATCAGTAGGCCAGTATTATCATCAGAAGCATCATCAATAACAACTATATGGTAATTAGAATAATTTTGCATGACGATTGACTTGATATTGTCGAGATAGCGATTGTTGGGTGCGTTGTTGTAGGTCGGAACGACCACGCAGATAGGCAGCTATTTGTAATTACCCACTCTATACTTGTCTTAGTAGTATCTGATTTATTACTAACTCACCTTACTTGAAATGTTCACATCTTCATTTAGCAATATTAGTCTTTGTCTTGCTCTTTGAAGAGTGTATTAGGATATTCCTGATCCGAATATTGTTTGGCTTCTTCTTTTATGTGCAAGTAAGAGATTGTTTTTAACCGTATTTTCATGTTAGTTTGCTTTTGGAAATTACTAACCATCTTTCTTTTGTATAGCTTTAGAAGGGGTTTGTCGAAGCTAATTCGATTTTTTATCCTTGTCTTGCATTTGAATTTTGACTGGTTTTTTTGTGTATGCAGCTAACTTTGAAGCTGAATTCTATTTAGTTTAAAGAGTTTCAATTTTGGGTTTAATTTTAATTTTAGGTTATTGTGGTTTTAGAACTTTAGAAGCTTTGAGCAGCTGAAGATTATCCAAAAACTATTTATTTCTTTCCATATTGATGTGACGGTAAATGAAAATTTAGCATATGAAGACCAATAAAACCAATAAAACAGCAAAGGCTAATAAGGCCTAAACCCAATTTAATCTTTTTGCAACCGCCAGGAGGAAGTTTTCAACCTTGTTCTTGTTCTCAACATTATCATCCGAAGAAGGATCCTAACTAGAATTGGGTTTTAAAGGCGCTGCCTACTATTGTGGAACTCTCATTAAGTTATTCTTCTCTAGTGAGCTCAATTCCATGTATGCTACTTTCTTAAACAAATAAATTAATAATCGAAAAACGGCATCTGGGAGTAAAAAAAATGATGCCCTGCATATCTCTTATATTATTGGGAGATTGTACATAAAATATCTACTTCTTCTATTCGTCATTTAAAAAAGGCCTGATAATATGTGGAAAAAGGCATATTTTTTTATTGTTTTTATCGTCTGTGCAACAAGAAAGAATATAAATATATCATGAATTTTGATGACGGTTTATTAATAGAATTCTTCTTCCAAGTTAACTATTCTTCATCTTAATTAGTCTCTATTTCATCTATTGCAAGCTAAGCTTATCTAAATCGCAAGTATCACTTTTTAGTTTATTTTGGCTTAACTTCTTTTTTCTAAAGTTAATTTTAGGAAGAGTTAAACTTTTCTAGTTTTTTGAAAGCGATTTAATGACAAACTTTTATTGCTCCACTGTTTTTAGTCGCCTACTTGGTTTGTCCTATTTTTCAGTCATGTGGCTAATTCTTCGCCTTGATTGCCGTACACTCCTTTTTTATCCTTAAAGATAAGAATTATTGCTCCTTTTTCTGACTAATGTATCGAAAATAGTTTAATGCTACTAAATGGTTTGAGTCGCTAAAATAGCAGAAAGCTTTTTATTGAATTATACTCTAAGAGAAACCTAATTTTCATCTTAGTTGTCACTGCTCGAATCGTCTAAGCCTTAGCTATTTTATATGTGAGCCATCTATTAATTTACTTGATTGACTAAATCTTTCAAAAGAGCATTGTTTTATCTTTGGTGCATAGCCAAATCAATAAAATCTAAAGTCGACATAAAAATGCTTTACCCCATTTTCAAAGCATCCTTCTAATTGATCCTACGTCCTCTGTAGATGCCAAAAGAGCTCTCAATCGTATAGCTATATGAAAAGTTAAACTTGTTATAAAAGATAGAACGAGAGCAGTTCTTTTTCTGATTATCAATTCGATAGTTACATTGCCTTAAATTGAAGTCATTATTACGTTTACTTATTAGGTAAGGAAAAATTCTGCTAAGATCATAATACTCTGATGTCTTAATGTGAGGTGGTCCAAATGAAAACACATTTGGTTCTGATGAATGGCCATGAAAATCGATAAACATTTTTATCTTTTTAGAGTGAAGTTACTTCTTTTTTCTCTTGAAGTAGGCAACGATCCCCTTAAGCTAAGGAAACAAATGGTATCGACTTGCATCTTATTCAATAAACCAATGCCTGTTTAGATCGTATCCTTGAACTCCTGTTCGATTATTTCCGAGGATTACTCCATCAATATTTACCATTGGTAGAAGAATCCAACAAATTTGATTTGGATTTTATATAAGTTTATTGACAAAACCTTACATCATCCATGAACCCATACTCTATCCTGGATGCTGCCTAGCCATTACAACAACAATAGAATTTGTGTGAGAGGACTAATTTATTATAAAAGCCTAAATTTTATGGCCAAGAACTGTACGGGAAATCTACATCTTTGTGAAAGGCAAAGGGCGATATATTTTGCAAAATCGACTATAGGTATATGGAGGCTGAGAGCAAAACTAAACTTCATCATTAGGATGGCGAAAATGATACTAAAAGTGGAGTTAATAAAAATGGTTCTATTATTCCTCAGCCTATAGAAATTGAACATTTGTATTAATCTGTTGATATGTTTTGCAATTACTACTTATAGATTTATAAAAGGGCCTTAGCCCTTAACGGTAAAGCATCTTAGCCTTAAGGAAGTTTTTTATTACAAGACTCATCGTTCCCACCTATTTATTCCTTATTTTAAAATAAAACCATTGAAAGTGTGAAGTAGTATTGGTATCAGGTTTTAGGTAAAGTTAGTATTGATTATTTCTGTAGATAACATATTGTAGATTGGCATTTTAAAAGTTAGAATCAAAGTAGTAGTTAGTATTAACTTTTTAAACATTTTTCCAAGGCTACGCGATTATTTCTTTATTTTTTTATTTAAATTGATGAGTTAGGTAATCTTGCATTTCCTTATTAATGTATTAGTCGTGTCCGATTAATTTTATGTTGTTCTATGCCTTCGTCTTGTAGGGATTATGATGATAACTTTTGTTATAGATGATCGGCGTCTCAATATATTATCTGTATTAGATGGAATCGCTCTCGTCTTAAAATCCCTAATCATCATTTAATTGCAACATTTATAAATTCTATTTATTATACAAAATGTGTCCTTTCCTGCATAATCCAATAAACTATTAAATCAAATATCATTAAATTGGTAGCCTTTCTGTCGTTTATTCAGTAAATACATATTCATCAGTTATTTGTTAAAGGCAGATTCACGAATAATGCTCATTAGGCTTCGCTTTTTGGCACATTCTTCATTCATTAATGCCCTTTTCCTTCCTCGGGTATATCTACGATTGATGGTTGGATCTCCAATCCTTACCATTGAAACTTTTCTATCTAAACTGCTACTTTATATTGATTCGTAGAGCCCAAGAGGAGATCTTGAACTTTTACATTATTATTTGATTCCTTTTGTTTTGAAACTATGAAGAAATGAGCCATTTAGAGCTCCATAGCGTGACTTGGAATTGGTTTGCTCGAGTATAGATTTATCGAGATGAAAACTTGGATGAGAAACCTTCAATAAATTCTTAGATTTCTTCAAAGACAAAGAATCTCTCTTCATTCTGAGAATATCTGGTAATTTTAATGTCGTCCTCTAATGTAAATGAATGCTAGTATTTTGAATGGTTGCTATATTTTTATCCTCATCAAGCTCGTCAGCCTCCTTATAGCTGATTCCTTGAATCCAAGGCCCCAATTAGGAAGGATTAATATTTTTATTGTATTCAATCATCAATTAATGCTCAATTTAATAATATTTTAGAATGGATATTGGAATCAATTCAATTATCTTACTCACTAGAACGTGGGTATTTATTGTGATGGTTGCCGTGATCGCCCTTTAGTTCTTTCTCTCCGTGTGCATATGAGCATTGGTCTTTGTATTTGCAGTATCCCGTTTAGGTATAATTTTTGCACAGTTTGGTTTTATACTTGGTCTTTATTTGATCTTCCGAGTGTTTGAATTCACACCCGTCACCCTTCCTACATTAATTCTTGAGGAAATATCTGCAAATGCCTTAGCGCTCTAACCGAAAGAAATCCTCAATGTCGGCTTCGTGGCAAATATTGATGGAGAAGCCTGGAGGTTTATGAGAGGTGAGAACGGAGTTCAATGCGATTTCTATTTCTCGTGAAAGGGTGCTCTTCATTCAACGATTCTATTATAAATATGCATAGATGTATAAATGCTATAGTACTTTAAAACTGAAATATCTTTAGTGAATTTGAAAATGTTAGTCAATAAGCCATATTTAATACATATTTATATTAGCCTCAGTTATTGTAAGTTGATATTAATATTTGATGAATTAGAGTAGCCCTCCAAAAACCATTGAGCAAATCATCTAAAACATTTATCAACTCCTATCCTTGGACCTGAAGGACACCGCTAAAATATAATAGCTCATCTCTATTTTAGATGATGCTGTAGCAATCAAGAAAGAACTTCAAATTGCCTCGATCAATAAATAGCTAAGCTAGGGATAGCTACTCAAATAAGCTTTGAATGATAGCTAGACTCAGAAGAAGGAATTTGCTGATAATTAAACAGGCATGCGCAAAGATATCTAAACATTTAAAGATACAAAACTTAGAGTGTTAAACCATATTCCTTAATTTTTGAAGTCGATTTATGAAATGAAGCTGTTGGAATCGTTGATGAGTATAAACTATAGAAAGATAAAAGTAAATTAGGAGTTAAAGGAGAGGAATAAGCAAATCAAGTAAGACTATGAACAGCAGGATAAGTAATTATCTTAGTATTACTCTCAGCATAAAAATTAAGAAGAAATATTTATCAATATGAAGAAATAACTAGAGTAAAGTATTAAATCTAAGAAAATACAAAAGTTGAATTTGGCCAAGGAAATAGATAGATATTCATTTCAATAGTCGCGACTAAGGGAAGAGTATAAGTAACTTTTAGAAAAACAAAATAAAGAAAAGATTGATCAAATCAAGCCTATGAAGCACACTTAACCATACATCAAAAGCAAAATGATTGCAGTTAAATAAGGACAAAAAAACAAGATTATAAATATTCCTACAAATATTGAGATAAAGGCAAAAATATTGAGGCGAGATTATAAGTTTGAGAAAATAACTGCAGTCATGTTGACTATCTCCACAGTATTGTTAGTCTTATACTATCTACAAACTCATGCTTGATTTTGCATCTGCTTTAGCTATTTATGCATTTATAATAATAATGTTCAATTCTGATTTGCCCGCAAGATAGCCCATCTAAGAGGAAATTCCCCGCAGAAATAGTTTTAGCGAATATGAAACGAGCAAGCTGAGCTCACATCGTTCGAAATCTCATTCCCGAGGAAAGAAGCGTGGTGGTCGGCAAAAAAGACAATCAAAAGGATAGATCTAAAAAGTACTCGTATTGAAATAAAGTACATATAAAGCAAAAAATGTTAAATTTGTAAAGGGCAGGATAACGAGGAGGAGCTACTTCTTTGCGATAGGTGCGACGACTCATATCATACATATTGCCTTTGCCCTCCTTTGCAACTTTTGCCGAACTCAGACTGGATCTGCAATGTTTGTGTTTAACAGCTGCAGTCCATCAGATAGCTAAAATGTAATTCGAGGGAATATAAAGAGAATAAGAACAGGGAGTAGATTCTTGAATATGAGTGCTATATGTGTCAGTAGTCTCTTAGCAACTAATGCATGATTTCAGGAGTCAACAAGTATGGAAATTTGACAGAAATACCATTATTGAGCTTGACAAGCCTTAAGTGCTTGTATTGCAAGCATACATTTCATAATACCTGCTTCAGCCAAAGAAAAAGTTCATTAAATTGCTGGACTTGTTAAAGATAAATCAGAAGTAATAAATCCTTAAATATAGAGAAAGGACCCAAATGTCACGATCAATTTATGAAATTTATAGAAGATTGTGTCAAATCAGTGAAAGAGAATAAAAATTGTAGATTCAAAGTAATAACTAATTTGGAGCATGACCCCACCATAAAGAGGAATCGCTGCTTTCGATTAAAAGTACCATCATATATGACAACTTGGCAATCAATAGCACAAAATTAAGCTAGCATTTACTATGCCTTTAAAACAAAAGGGCTGACATTTATTGATGATCAGCTCTATGATGAATAATCAGTAATGGAGCTGAATAATCCATACAAAGATATCAACGGAGTCATACCTCGGCTACATGAGAGGGATGAGAAGGTCTACGAAGAGTTTAAAATAAATGCAGAGAAAGGGTATGTTGGCCCTTTCGAAGTAAAGGAGGATAGAATCAAAGGTTTTTATCTTATTGCCACAGAATATATTGAACCATTAACTATAGTTTCATAGTATTTAGGATAGGTAAAGACAGCAAGGATTGCTATCAACTTCGAATAAAATGATAGTATATTTCTCCTGGTGAGATCTGCAAGATCGGAGGAAAGCTTAGACATTGTCCCTCAATATTACGGTAATATTTCTAGGTTTTTCCTGGGAATCAACAACGAATACCTCCGAATCCACGGTAAATGTAAAGTATAAAATGTGAAATCACTTCGATTCAGCTACAAGGGAAGAGTAAGATTGCTACTTTACACATCTAAACCCATTCAGGCTGGATAAACCCTATATTTCAACTATAATGGGAGCGCTTTTCATGAGTATCCCACATAAAATTTTGTTATTTGACTCATTATTATTAACTTATATTCCATCTTATTTATTCTGATCCTTTGGCCGTTTGTTAATGTTACGGGGTAATTCTATTGATGGTCGAATGGTATAGACTGATAATCGAAATAAGATAAATTTATTATTCTGTAAATAAATAAATGACAACATAGAGTGGTTATCGTTTGTCAGATAACAGCAATAATCTCTTTCCTTCAAAGGGCAATCAGATAAGAATCAGCCCAGCTAAGACAAGAGACAGCCAAACCACTAGAAAATCGTTAAAGCTATTCTCTTCATCCATCATGCAGGACAGAAGAAAAGTGCTCACTAAAGAATAATACATCAAAATTAACTCCAAAATACAACTCATTAGGAATAAGTGTATGAATGCCAAGACCAAACTTAGAAGTGATAGTAAAAAAACTTTGAACAGTGTGTGGATGTCTAATTAGCAGCTCAATTAAAGCGTTGATTTAGACAGCGAAGATATGGTTGAGGCTAAGAAATCTGCCAAAGTTCACCTCCTAAAGAGCGTATTCTAGTAGAGGCCACCCACAGTATTCTTCAAATATCCGAAGTGCTGCTAGGCTTAATAAAAATATATGGATAGAGTATACTCCCTCTAAAAGATACAGCTTTACTATAAAATATCAGGCTCCTAGTACAAGTGCATAGTTAATTCTCTATAGTACAATGGCTTTGAAAAAGTAGATGAAGGAAGTGAATGGAATATCTATTTTGATGTTAGTGGCACACATCTAAGAGCATTGGAGCACATGAATAAATTTCAGAAGATCAATCATTTTCCGGGCTGCTGGAATCTAGGACGCAAAGATTATATGTGGAAAAATTTAAATAAGCAAAGAAGATCTTTTCCTTAGGCCTATAATTTTGTACCTAATACATACATATTCCCTGCAGACTACGATAGATTCGAAATGGCTCGTGAGGGAGCCTAAAAGCATAAATTATGGATAATGAAGCCAACAAACCAAGCATGCGGGAGAGGAATAAAGATGGTGACAAAGGACTCAGTGGTAAAGAATAAGAATAATATCCTAGTGTCCTAATATGTCTTTAACCCTCATCTAATCAATAATTTCAAGTATGATCTGAGGGTGTATGTAGTGGTAACCAGCTACGATCCACTCAAAATATATATGTTCAAGTAAGGATTAACACGGTTTGCAACTTATTAATATAATGTTAAGGCAAGGGATGTCAGTAAAAGGTTTATACATCTTACCAATTTTAGTGTCAATAAACATTCAAAGAAATTTGTTAAAAATAATAAAACTTAAAAAGACGGCGAAGGCTCCAAATGGTCATTCACTGCACTAAGAAAATACTACGAATCGATTGGAATAAATTCATAAAAGGTATTTTTGTACTAATTTAGCTTTTCGACTAGGTAAAAGATGTGATAATAAAAACATGTATTAGTGCTGAGCCAGTAATGTTGGATATTCATTCCAAGACGCAATAAAAAAGAGCATGTGGATTTTAGCTGTATGGTTTTGATATATTGATTGATGAAAAACTTAAACCTTGGCTTATGGAAGTCAATGTTTGCCCATCTTTAAGCTCATCCTCCCCTATGGATAGAAAAATTAAACATACTCTCCTCACTGATATCCTCAACTTAATTGGCATTGAGTACAATAACAAGAAGCATGTGCAGCACCAGAAGAAGAAAGAAAAAGAGCGAATCTTCAATTATGGGAATCAAGATAAGAAGTATTACTCTAGAAATATCAATAATTTATAGCAGCTTAATTATAGTAATTGTCTTTAGGTACTCAGTCCAGAGGACTGGCTTATCCTATTCTAGTCCGAAGAAGAGTTAAGTAGAATAGGCAATTTCCAAAGGATATTCCCCACAAAGAATAATGTTGATACATACAAACGCCTCTTTGAGATTAATCGATATAATAACAATATCTTATGGAGGCATATCAAATCTTAGAAAAGTTTTATAGAAAGGCTCTACGATTGAACTCATTATTTATTATTATCTTTAATCAATTATAGAATAGATCATTACATTAACTTTGCATCGAAGGTTTGAAGGGTTTGCACGTAGTCCAAAATATTTCCTTATTTCAACTTAAACTTAAGGCAATCACTTTATTCGTCAATATTTTCGACAGTGACTGAAATGGATAGTTTTTCGTTGTTTTAGCCATTGATAATTTTGGTGAGAATGATTTAATTATTGTGTATGTTTAGATCTCCTTCTAGGAATTGGAGTAATTTTTCAAGATCTCCATAGTTTTTGAGAAGAGGGATATATCTATCTGATGGTTTGGCCAGCTACTTGCGGTACAAGTGCTTTTCGATTTCTTTGGTAAGCTAAACATTCTCAGATAAACTTCTATGAGCATTTTTAGCCATCTCAATAGGCTTTCCTTGTAAACTCTTCAACATTTTCTTTCTCTTCTTCTGCACAATCTCCATCTCTATCTTCTTCATTTAGTTTTAAAGGTCTTCTCCCATCAAAATCTATCCGTTCATCCAAGGGTGACTCAGAATCTCAGAAATAGTCATCCTGTGGGTTGGATCAAACGCAAGCATGGAATTGAGCAAATTTTTCAACTAACTAGAAAATTTTGCCTTCTTTTCATGAGCCGCCCAAAATTTATCGATATAGTTCATGGCAATAAACTTATAGAAGCCAGTATTGGGAGTGGCTGAGATAAAGGGAGCAGAAGCAGATACGAGGATAAACAGGGTGACACCAGCAGCAAATAGATCATTCATAATTCCGTTGTAATTCTTCTTCATCAGTAATTCTGGTGATTTAAATGAATCGGATCCACAGATAGTCTTTGGCTTGTTATCGTTTGTGATTTTGGTGGAAAGGCCGAAGTCTGCTATTTTGAGATTGTAGTTTTTGTCAAAAAGAATGTTTTGAGGTTTGATGTCACGATGAATAATGTTTTTAGAGTGAAGGTAACTCAGTGCACTAATCATCTGATGGAATAGAGTTCGGGCAATAGTCTCATTCAATGCCCCGAATTCAAGTATTTCCCCCAAATTATAAGGCGCATATTCAAAAACTAACCCCGATCTGATTTCGCTATTAGCTAATTTTTGATAAACACCATCCTTGATGACCTCATGCAGCTTGATTATATTTGGATGCTAAAGCTCACTAAGTATATTTGACTCCTTTTCGAAAATAGTGTTGAGTATTTGTTGAGAGTATACATTATTTTTAGTGGAGAACTTAATTGCATATAGCTGACTATCATATGAAGCAAGCTTGACTCTAAATTAAATGAATGGTACTTTCCAAATGTGCCTTCTCCTAAAGTCTAGATTATCTGATACTTTTAGTAAGCACTCATTAATATATATATATATAGATGTTATTGGTTTGAAATTACTCTTGAAATGTTTAAGAATTAATTCTTATATTGAGAATATTAAAATCAAAGTTTATTCTATTGGAGAGATCTCCAATATTTCATAAGAGGACCATCGTTGATCTACTTGAGAAGTTTGATGAACTTGTCCTATTGGCTACTTTCTTTAAAGCTGCTGCTCATATTGACGTTATTATCATAACTATTGACCTTGGATGGATAGAACATTAAGAGTTCCTTTGCGTCATCATTGTATAATTTTTGGATCTTCTGGGATAGAGTGACCTTGTTGATTATTTCATTGTTTATCATCTCCTTGTAGTTTGATAAAAAGTTTATTATAGTCTTCTTAATCCCCAGCTCGTCATTGTAGCTATTCTTTTTTATTTCATCACACAGCTGCCTTCCAATCTCTGTCTTTGGCTCAAAGTTTACTAAATGCTTCCAGTTTAAATGGTCTCTTGAATATCTATTCTGGGTCACCTGCGATTCATCTAAAGCTTACTCCTTTGATCTGCTCATGGTTGTACCATTATCATTGTGCTATAGTTGCTCAGCGTTCGATTGTCTTATCTTACGATTTGAATTCGGTCCATAACTTTTTTTACCACTCAAAATAGCTGTCTTTGGTAAACTTTTAGTGACTCTATGCCCGAATTTACTTTTTTCAGTATTCTAAAGCGAATTGTTTCTCTTTGTTGGTATTTGTATTTAATATGAATTTTTCGGTTCACTTTTTTCGACATACTTAGACTTTACTATTTTTTGATTGACCCATGAATAGTATTAATTCTTTTAAGAATGCTAATTTTACAAATGCTTATCGTGCTTTTCGTTCCTGTCAACTAGATTGGCTTCTGTGTTTTTCTGAACGATTTCCGCATCGATCTATTTCAGAATGTAATTCTTTTCCTGAAGAAGCAGTTCAATAAGATCTGATTGATCAATCTTATATCGATATAGCGAAATTCTTTTGGCCAAGGACTAGAGAGAGGTTGAAGACTCCTTAGCCTCATTTAGAATTTAATCTGCAATAGATTACCAATTTCTATTAATTTTATCCTTGTCATCTTCAATATTTTTGGAGCTCTCATTGGATCCTTCTATTATACTCTTATTGATGAGCTAAGGGTAGTTGATAAAAAACCTTGCCATCTCTTCCTTGAAAAATTAAATCCGCCCAATATTATTATCTTACTCGTCAGTTAAAGAAGATTCATAAGAGAGATCAGAACCCTCGCTGTCATCTGACTCAAATTTCTGCTTAGATGAGCCAATTTCATGCTTTGTTACCAACCCTTTTCTCATGCTTTACTATACACCCATCATTTCCATATTGTATAGAATTAATTATGGAATGGACTTTTAAATACAGGAAATATCTTAAACTATTTATAATTTATGGACTTTATTTATTTTAAGTTAATTTTTTATTGCGAATGATAAGACTTCTAACTCTTGAGGACCAACACAACATGACCGAAATATTGAAAAAACTAAATCCACTAAACTAAACAATGGAAAGCTTCAAAAATAATTCACCATCCCTACCTAGCAAACAATCTAAAAAGAAGCAGGTATTTACAACAATTAGAACAAACAAAAAGTAAGTATCTAATGAGGCTAAGCCAAAAATATATCCACAATCATTTCAAACTTCCTTCTTTCAATCCAATATTCAACATAATAATGCTCTAGACTGCAAAGCAAGTACTTTTCGAAACTAAAATTATTAGGGCAGTCTGAGGCTCAGAATAAACAGTACTGGGTATTTGCTAATAAATAAATTGGAGGTAAAAGCATAGAGCTAAAAAGGCTCAATCGATAAATCAAAGGATTCAAGAGATATCATCAAGCTAAGGCCCAATAGAAAAAGAGCTCGCTCTCCAATCGATAAATTGAAATAATTACTAAGTATGAAAGAAAGCTATAAAAAATAATGATCTCTTAAATTAAAGGAGCCTAAATTATCAGTTTTTAATTGATAAAACAGCTTATTTATATTTCATCAACTAATCTTAAGCGAATTTTATAAATATTAACTTATTAATTTGAAGAGGCGATTCAATCTAAAAAATGCAAATTAAGGACAGATAAGCTTAGCTTATAAAAGAATTAACAGCGATTTCTCCAATCTGCTTCATATGCTAGCAGAGCTAATAGAAGAAAATGTGCGAAATATTATTTGATAATACAAAATGCAAGAAAGATATTTGTGTTATATGCTATAATACACACAAAAATGATCCTTGCTTTACTTGCGCACAAAAATTATAGGAACATTATAAGAAAGGAAAGGGGACACAAAAATCATCCATGTTTGATGAAGCCAATAAAATGTATAATCGATAGTATAAAATCCGGTCGAACGAAGAATTTTAAACACTAGACTTTGACTTTTTTAATTTAATGGCTTATTACAATGCCCATCCTCAAGTTTCGATTAGGAAAAAATTCGAGGAAGTGTAAAAGTAAATAAAGAGAATTCTTGAAAACAAGAAAAAAGATCAAAGAACCCTCATCTCTGAAACTTAGCGAATTAAGGTTGCAAAGATACAATAGAAAAATCACGATAAATAAAGAACTGGAGTATAAAGTTGTGGGTACAATAGGCGATATGACAAAGGAATCAACTTACTTAGGGTTGGGTGGGGATACTCTCCACTCACAAGTTCATAGTTCAGCAATTTGAATAGTTTGATGAATACTAAAAAGGAAGAAAATGAGGAAATAAAGGAGCACGAAATCGCTCAGTTAAGACTCAATAAGAAAATGAGTGGATACTAGCCCCTACTGTTGGTTGGCAATCCCATCAAATAATAAGAGTAAGAATCAAACTCTCAAATAAATAAATGATTTTATGTACCTATGCTTGGATTTTCAAACTATTTATAAAATATTGAATGGCAAATAATCAAAAGGCTACAGTTTCAAACTAAGATCTCTTATTTGAAGAGCTCGACATTGCCAATAGAGAGTAGTACTATAGGAAAATACGAGAGGAGCTATAGAATTATTGCAAGGAAATGGGGATTCAGTTGACTTAAGAACAGATGTAAAAGTAAATGACAGACTATGGGGAGTCCTTTAGGAATTATTACTATAATGCTGAAATACTCATCTACAATAAAAACAACGAGTTTTTTGAAGATGTCATCAGAGATATTCATCCCACCATGAAGATCAAATCTGCAGTCAAGGGAATCATCAGAATTTTCAACAAAATATTTGTGCAATAGCTTGCTGAAACATGCTTTTAAATAAGCAATCGAACTAATCGAAGCTAAATTGACCCAGACCTGTTGAATGATGCATTTCGATTGATGTAAAAAAGGAAGCGAAAAAAACTCAATGTTGCCTCTTTATTTAGCCATATGTACTGATAATCAAAGTTATTTTCATACTCTTTAATTTATTAGCTGTCACAACTACCAATAAATAATCCGAATCGTAAATTTGGGCTTCTTCCCTTCTGTTGATTCCTTTATTTGAAATTTCTTTATTCTTGCCAAGCAAATCACTATTTATATTCAAGAAGTTTTAATTTTATTTATTGATCACCGCTTACTTTAAATTAAGAATAAGTAACTTTTTATATTTCTTTTATTTTTCAAAAATGTTTTATTATCAATTTTTATGCATTCAATGGCTTACTTTGCTCTACTGATTGTAGTTTCAAGATTTAACATTGAATATAGGCGACAGGATTATTGGTTTGCGATGAGCAAATGTGAAAAATAAAATTGTTAAAATCTAACGCGCTTTTATGCTTTAAATTATTGGATAATTGATTGATGATGATAGATCATATGCTCAGAAGTCGAGTTTTTGATGAGTTCCATCACAATGAGGTAGATTAGCGCTTCTTTTGCATTGACAGAGGTAGTTATCTTCTTTTGTAGCCTTGAACACCTTTGGGTTGAACTTGGTTCCAGTGTGCGAACCATCACAGAATGGCTGATTTTTAGACAGGCCGCATGTACAAAAATAGTAATCTTTTCCAACCTCGAGTTTCACTCTAAGCAATAAGATCATTCATACTGTTTTGGACATTTATCAGCAGCCCAAGGCTCAGTCATTTGCTTCTTCTCCTCCTATGTTGTAGGGATCTTCCTCTGATTTGATTGATCACACCCCATTTAAATGATTTTGCAATTAAAATATTATTTTCTGATTAGATTAAGCATTCGCATTTATTAATAATGTTATTTCGCTTCACATTCATCATGAATAATTAAGAGCATATTTTTGGAAAGAAGCTGAGATAGCTATTAAAGGAATAAAGCGATTAGAAATTGAATATTATTATAGTTAATAATAATAGATAGCATGGAACATTAGCTGCAGTGTTCCCCTTTAACCAAAGAGATCTCCTTATCGAAAAATATACACTTAGCAATAGGAGATCTAAACAAACGAAAATTAAACATAAAGAGGTCGCCATCGAGAAGTTCACTCTCCAATTAGTATTACAAAAAAATATAAGAATAACTCCGCATGTAGAATGAACTTTTGTAGTAAATTGAAGTCAAAGAAAAATCATTTTGCTCGACATAAATCTGCTAAATCTTTTGATCCACTCCCTTTATATTCAACAAATCATCCAAATACAAACAAAAAGTTAGATACAAAATGGATTGAATAATGAAGTTATCCATCAATAGCATTTGGCGTACTTGAGGCAGAGTTATTCTTTTTAGTCAATGCTCTTTTTACTGGTGGGGTAGTCAATAAAATCGGGATTTTTCTTTTCCAGCACAGTCATGAAGTGACGGCTGATTAGTAGGCAATTAAGAAGCCTATTTTTTATTTAACTTTATTTTACAGATGAAAGCAGCTCCATATAATACTTGGTGTCTATATAGTTAGTCTCGAGCTATAACTTTATTTTAAGGGAGTTATCACTGCGAGTTATTGCTTACTTTACCATCTCTCCAAAAGGCTTTATCGTGTTACTCTCGTTATGGGTGACACTCTCCCATTTGTCTTAGTTGTTAGCCGTTTTTAAATTCTACCAATACTGCGACTGCTTTGATGTGTCTTTTTGGATGCAGGAGAGGATTTTGTAGACCAAAAAGCATAATTTCAAATATATTGTATCGTCGACTAAATCACTAAGAGCATTAAGAGTTTATGCGAGATATGCAATGGATCTTCTAACAAACTTTGCAATATCCTTAAAGTTAAGGGTCCCTGTAGGATTTATATATGTTTCAGTCTTTCCTTATTTGCCTCCTTCCAAGGGATACTTAATAAACTCTTGAGGAGTGATCCTCTATCTGTATTTAATTGTTAACATCCGCTTGATTAATATTTTTAAATTTTAACTTACAGGGATATCCGAAGGAAAACGAATAATGGTATTGTCAATTAAACTCACCAACTTCGGAATTGTACTCTCTTCATAAGGACACATCCCATAAAGCATCTAGTATAGGAGAACACCTAAAGACCAAATGTCAGCTCGAATATCATAGATCAATCCTTTCAGAACCTAAGGAGCCATGTAAATCGGTGAGCCCACCATTGTTTGAGTCATGTCACTTTCTTTCAAGAGCTATTTGCAAAACCCAAAATCAGCCAACTTGACAACCCCATTATGAAAGAGGATATTTGTTGGTTTCAGATCTCGATGGAGAATATTCTCAGCATGCAATGTCTCAAAGGCATCCCTCAGTTGGTTAAATATCTTTATGGTTTATTGCTCTGTGAGCCTACCTTTGGATTTGATATGCTCGGCTAAAGTTCCACCGTTACAGAACTCATAGACAAGATAGTAATTATTAGCAGTTCTCAGCATTTATACAAACTTGATGATATTGACATGGTTTATCTTTGAAAGGATAGCGATTTAGTTATTAGTGAATTAGCTCAGCTTTGGAGTATGTTTGAATTTCTATACATTCATTACCTTCACTGCGAAGGTTTGCTTATTTTTGCGGTTTTCAGCCTTATACACATTTCCGTATTGCCCTTGCCCAATCTTTTCGAGGAGGATGTAGTCTTATATTATCTTGTTCATACGATGGAATGATTATTTTTAAATAATTACGAGTGAAGAATAAATTTATAGTAAAGAGGGGAATAATAAAAACAACTTGTATCATTTAAGGCAGAAGATTTGTGGTCGAATTAATTATTATTTATTTTGAATTAAAAATCATGAAATCCCAAGCTGAGTACTCAAACCTTGACAGGCAGATCTAAGAGATCCTTAAATGTAAGCCTTTGCCTGAGGCGTAGATCAAGCAGCTTTGCGAAAAAGTAAGGCTTAGTTAACTAAGGCAAAATAAATATTAACATAATAACCAAATGTTGTCCCAGTTAGAGCTCCAGTCATTGTGTGCGGAGACATCCACGGCCAATTCCATGATTTGATGGAGCTTTTCTAAATTGGTGGAAAAGTCCCAGAGTCCAACTATCTATTTATGGGCGACTATGTTGATAGAGGTATACTTCCATTGATTCAGGACATCACAGTGTTGAAACCGTCACTCTCCTGCTTGCCCTCAAGGTGAGATACAAAGATAGAATTACTATCCTCAGAGGAAATCATTAGTCCAGGCAAATTACTCAGGTTTATGGATTCTATGATTAATGTTGCAGGAAATATGGTAACTCAAATGTATGGAAATGCCTTACTGAACTCTTTGATTATCTTCCTTTGACGGCCGTTGTCGAAAACCAGTTCTTCTGCCTTCATGGTGGACTCTCTCCAAGTATTGAAACCCTTGACAATATTCGAGCGCTAAAAAGGTTCCAAGAAGTTCCACATGAAGGGCCTATGTGCGACTTACTATGGTCAGACCCTGATGATCGGGCTGGCTGGGGAATGAACCCTCGAGGCGCAGGCTACACTTTCGGTCAAGATATTGCTGAACAGTTCAACCACACAAATAATTTGAAGATGATTGCCAGAGCTCATCAGTTGATGATGGAAGTAAACAAACATCTTAGTATAGGGATACACCAGCACTCACAACAAGAATGTGTCAACCATTTTCTCAGCCCCTAACTACTGCTACCGCTGTGGAAACCTGGCTGCCATTATGGATGTTGACGAGAACTTGAAGCAAACTTACATTCAATATGACCCAGCCCCAAGAAAAGGAAACGAAGTTCTAAAGAAGAGAGTTCCTGATTATTTCTTGTGAAAGGATGATCAACAAAGACATTATTTGTCGTATCTTTAATCAATAATAAAATAAATTAAAAAATGGAGTTACTGGGAGTTGAACCCAGGGCCTCGTGCATGCTAAGCACGCGCTCTACCAACTGAGCTATAACCCCAACATGTCTACTACAAATTGTTCTCAGTCAAATGTACCTTTCCTAAAATTTCCTTTATCGACCAATATATTATTTGTTCCCTATCGTATTATTTTTATTATTATTTTTATATTAAACTGTTATGGCAGGTATATTCCGAAATATGATAGATGATGATAAAAACATTTTTTACTTTATAATTTCTAATTTTAAAAATCAGAACCATTAAAGAATGGATTCTAAACAATGCCCGAAATCATAATAAATGATGAATCTAATCCTAAAACATTACCCTTTATAGTAATCCACCCATTTGTCTCATCAGAAGCAACATCAGCATATGCATGACTACCGAAAAGTAAATCATAGTAAACACAGTAACGTTAAATATTTGAAAAGCCGACCAAAGAAAAGTTGTAAAACATGGCCTTTTTCAAGGAAGAAGGGAACAATCACTATAAAAACCAAAGATACAGCTAGGCCGCATATTTCTATCAAAAAGTAATCATCTATGGAGATTATACTTTCCCAGATAATGAAGCAGATACTAACCAAATGAACACCCTCCTTCAACAATCTAACTGTAATATGGCCTTAAGCTTAATCAAACTTGATAAATGGGAATAAGCCAAAATTAATCTTCAAGAAGCGGCAAAAGGCAGCAATCTCTCCATCAAATGCAAAGCATTTTATTGGTTCGCCAAACTATACATCAAAAACAGCTAATATCAAAGTGCAAGAAAAGCCATAGAGTAATTAAAAGAAATGGGAGCTGATACGATTACAAGCTAATCAGTGTCAGAGTTATAAGCATAGATGAAGAGAATTTAAGAGAAGTAAATGAAATAGAATAAATAAATATGCAAGAATATGTTCAAATAGTGATCTATATTATGTATAATGAAAAATCATATTAAATTAGGATTAAACCCTAAGTATTTCATCATGTCATCTGCAATCTATTTATCAAGCACAAAGGATTCAGATGTTGAAAAGTAGTTTATTTTCTTTGGGATTACTTGGGGACTGACTTTAGGTTGTTGCTTAGCCTATGAACTAATGATAAATTTATTTTCAATTCGAATGTTGTTGTTTGGGACAGCTGCACTTAGCTTGTCAATAATTGACTCCTTTCTTTAAGATTTGTTCATATTATCGTTGATAGGATTACGAGTTTGAGTGCTAGAAATTATATTATTTTGATAACTAAAGGTTATGGGCCGATTCTGGGCAGGTAAAAATGCTTGGTGCTTTTATAAAGATCTATATTTCGTTATTGTTGGCTCATTGCTCGTAAATATTTTCTTTTATGGAGGACAAAATGTTACTATTTATCTCTTGGAGTCAGTATTTGCCAAAGTGTTGAAGATAGTGAAATTAGTGGGCTCATTTGGCCTTGAGGCGATCGAAAAATTTTGGGAGTATTAATTGCCAGTTGGATAGCGATTGATTTTTGAATTGGCAAGCCTGTTTTGAGTAGTTATTTTGAAAGTTTGATAATCGCTATTAAAGCTATTCTTGCTAGATCTGCTCGCCTCCAAAGGATTTTGTTGAGTATACCTAACAGGAGCAAGCCTACTATGGCTTGATCGGTTTAATTTTTGAAAATTTCTTTCATGCGAACTATTCTTAAGGCTACTATCAAAATCTTTTCCATGCTATGATCTTAAAACTTCGCTTTTGTGGCTCTGGTGCAGCCGATCATGCTGTTTGTCGTGGTTAAAGAGATCATAAATTGATTTCATATAATTTCCAACATGAAGCTTATTTGATTAGATGTATTGATCAAATTAATTGATTGCTTTGTAAAAAGAAAGACGGTCGAAAATTCCTTTATCAACTAAGTATTATCTGAAATGTATTGGATTCTATTGAGACATCTAATCAGTATTTTCCTCAATTAAGTTGATAAGTTTTCTCAACATTTAGCTCTGTGAGCCCTGCACTTCAATGGCCACTGGGTTGTTAGCACTTATATCAGGTTAATAATTAGGGTGATGTTTTGAGAGATTAGGATTCATCCATACTTTCACTTTTCCCTATTGAGTAAAGAAAATCATCTATTCTGTGATATCGAAATACCCAACCTTCTCATAGAGTATTTTGAAGCCTTACAAGCAGCATTGATAAAGATAGAGCTGATCATTGATGGGGATATCATTGATTTATTTAAGTCGTAAGTCTACCTTATCAATGTAAATAAGCCCGTTGTAGATAGTGGAACAAAGCTAAGTAATGGAAGCATTAGTAAAATACTTAACTTTATAGATATAAGGGGAGCTTTTATAAAACTACTATTCATTGCTCAGTACATCTATCTTCTTCTTTCCTAAATCTTCTTTACGCAAGTCGATATCTTTTGAGTAACTATTAAAATCTTCTTGATTTAGGAACTGCAGTTAATATTCTTAGATGAGTTCTTTAGTATTCTTGTTTACAAGTAATCTTTTTCGAAAAGGGTTAACATTTGCAAAAAGGGTATTGTTTGGATCTTATACTGCTTATATCCAACTGTTTAGCTCAATCCCTTATTTCCTTAGGTGCTAACTGTTTTTTTGACCCATTTTCTTTTCTCAATCTACCTTTCTATTTGATTATTATTAAAAATTATTTTATCTATTTAATCCAACCCCAATAAAAACAATCTCGAATATCAAACATTTTTCTCATTTAAATAGTTAATGTTTTTTAAAGCCAATCATTTGCTCAAATATTATAAGCAAGTTAAAATTTCGTTAAAATTCGGCCGATTTGACGGAAACTTATCCCAACAACGAGTCATTAACATCCTCAACTCAACAGGGCAGTCTTTATCGACAAAGTTCATATCAGGCCGGCCATTTTATAGAGTAATATACTTCATCAACGATTGAGGATTTTTCATATTGGTATAAGGTGGAACCCTTGAGGCAATTTCCCACAACACAATTCCATATGAATAAACATCTGCTTTGAGAGTATAAGGCTCATTATTGAATATCTAAGGCGCCATCCAATGCTTTATTAACACTCATTTACATATGTCCCTAATGTTCCAGTCATGTAGGTGGAAGCGTAGTCTCTTGACAGTCCGAAGTCAGCTATTTTTATTTGAACTGTGTCGGGATTGTTACGATCATATTTATTCACTAATAGAACGCTAAATAAGAGATAGAATACTTTAAAGACTTGAGGTCACGATGAATAATTGGTGGGTCATTAGTATGAAGAAACACCATTGCTTTTGCCATCTGCTTAGCGATATTAATCCTTGAAGACCAAGGAAGCCTATCATCAGATTAATGGAGTAAATCAAACAAAGTAGATCCATGACAATACTCATTGATTATGTAGAAGTAACGGTCATGCTCACTGACTCCGATGAGAGTAACCAATTGAGGGTGATGCCTTATTTTGACTGATGTCATTATTTATCTTCTAAACTCCTTAGAAGATCTTTCAGAATTCATATTATCCTTTATCTTCTTTATGGCAACTTATCTACCTCGCCACTATCCCTTAAAAACTTATGATGAATTACCGTATCCTATCTTTTACTTAAAAACAAGTGTGGAAAATTCAATAATATATTGTTATGCATTTCTTTTGACTTACTCTACAATGAATTCCTTAAGGTCAATAAGATTAGTTGTATCTTTTGATGGTGAGTATTTTGGCTGGGGTTGCTGAATTTGGGGTTGTATTATGCTCTATTTTTTATTATTCTTCTATTAATACTCAATTGGAATAAAATTCTATTGACTTTTTTTATTTTTCGGTGAAAATATTGGTGGAATGTTGATTGAAGTTTATCCTTCTTGCTCTAAATCTATCAAATTAGTATTTGGAGTACCCTTAATGATTGGAGTTGTTTTACTTGCTTGGTTTTTTGGCTCATCTTCCTATTAGTCAAAGAAAAAATTCATTAGTTCTATTTTGTTGATTTAATTTTTAGTTTATGAGCTAAATACTTCCTTGGAAGCTCCAGAGTAAACATTAAGTTACTCACTATTATTTTAATTGGATTTTTCTTTCTTCTACTTTTCCTTCTCAAATTTGTATTAGACAATACTGAAGAAATCTTTGAAATGATCTCCTTCAGTTTTGTTGGTTGTAGTTTCAACTTTGTTGATTGATAGGAAATCTTTGTTCAAATTTTGATGGGTAAATTACATCATATTGTTATTTTTGCTAGCTACAGGTTTTTATTCTTTCTTTTCTTCATTAAAACTAAAGTTTTAGAAAATTTTATCTTTGTTTTCCTTCGGCTTAGTAAAAGCAGCAGTGTTTGGTATTTGATTTGCATTTGGCTCTTTTATCTTTGAGCTAGTCATATTATTTTTATTCTATTCCTTTTTAACTTTGAACTGATTGAGTTCAATAATATTTTTATTATTAGTTTCCGTTTTTTCAAGATCTTTTAAGAAATTAGGATTTTTAACCACTTACTCATAAGTCAAAGGAATCTTCAATCCACAAATACTGTTCTTATAATTCAAATAATCTGTTATTGAAAAATTTCCATCTTTTTTAACCAACTTTATATTTCGAATATACTTTAGTACTTATAAATTCAATACTATTGGCGAGCCTAAATTATCATTAGATTTACCTTAAAAAAGATTATTTTTTTGCGATTTTTAAAGGATATTATGAAGCCTTTTATAAACTTTCTCAAAATCCAACTATACTTAATTAATTTTTGCTTATAAACTTTTGAAATCAATATCCTATTTGGTATGACAAGCTGCCATTTTAAATGTCGAAAGGATAAAAGTTAAGGTGGAAATGAGGCAATACTACTCATCAATAAGTGAAAGTAAAATTGATTTTTGGATTTAGTGTAGATAATCAATCCTTTGAACATGCTCATGAAATTCAAGGCAGCTATTGAGCATGGCAATCATGGATGTAATAAAGCTTAGTCTGAGAATGGTATTCTATTTGATATGCGTGAGGTAGGGAACTATGGAGTAATTTGCTTCGATTAAATGCGAGTTTTCATAGCAAAGCTTAATTTTATTGATTAAAATCAAGGAATAAGATCGAATAAGTAGACAGACATACGAATTTCTCTTAACATCATCTTCATCAGTTGTCTTTTGGCCTGTTTTCCAAAATTTATATATCTTTATGCATAGATTTAATGGGGAATTTTATTTATTAAAGGTTATTCCCTCTGAGGGTCCTTTCCTCAGAAAGTTATGCAGCAGAATCAATAATTTAAGAATTACTAAGCATCTATTTTTTGATTATTACGAATATTTGGCGATTAACTCGTATACTTTTTCTATCTTATACCTTTTTTCATAGCACTTTGAAATAATTGACCTATTGTATTTTAAAAGCGGTGCTTCTTCATTGTCCTCTATGAAGCCAGCAATCCAGCCTTATGTTTGTGTTGTCATCTGGTTATATATACGCTTTATCTTATCAAAAAATCCAGTTTCTGCCACAACTGTTGTCTTCTTAAGGTTAGCATCAGTCACTCTCGATATTTCATTTATGGTTTGCTCAAATTATTTATCAAAGGCGAGATTTACTTGGAGTCTTTTTGTTCTGAGAATTTATTACAGTTATCTTTTAGCTTCTGTAGCTGTAGGACGATAAGCAGGATTAGTTGTAAAGCATTTTTCGATAAATGCAAGAAACTAAGTTGAATACCCATGGTTTTAAGGTATAAAATACTGTTTATTGATCGCTGAAAGTCTTGATTAAAATGGTGGCTTTTGAAAGGACATTATAAATGCAAGGACTCCCATAGCAAATATATCCACCTTCATTCCAATCTCATATCCTGAATATAAATCCAGCTGTTAAGGGGATCGATAGAGTGGAGTTGTAGTCTTTTAGATATACTCTTAAATTTAGACTCGGTTGGATGCATCTATTTTGGTTATAATCTAAATATAATGATCCTTACTGTCCTTGAGCAGCTTCCAAAATCACAAAGCTTATACTATCCCTGTGGATTAACAAGAACATTTTCCATCTTGATATCTCGATGGGCGATTCCTTTTTGGTGCATAAACTAAAGGACATTTGCGACAATGAGCAAAATCTTAACAATGGTCTTCTCATTGAGGTCCACTCCTTAACTTTTCTACAGGATATTGAAAGCAGTTCTTATTATGATATAAGCAATACCCATTGCTACAATTTTCCATAAAGAGCAATCCGTATTTTTCGTCTTTTAAGGTTATTTATGTGGCGTCGTATAATTTGACAATGTTGGTATGAGTAAGTAGCTGAAGCATTTCTCTAAATATAGAAAGAGAGATACTTTTATTTATTGTAGGCATTAGATATTTCAGCATTGGCTAATACCTGTACTTTGCATATAATTTCGGGATGGTTTGTTTCGTAGATCATTGAGAACCCACCCTCCCCCAACTGCTACTTCAATAAGTATTCCTTCTTGTTGACGCGAACTGTCTGCCCTTTTAATCTCATTCGAAATTTCAATATTTCAAGATTAAGAACTAATAATAGTACGATTAGAATATTGTTGACTCAGATATGTGATTAAGTTTGATAGATAGATAATATTGGACAATTGACATTATTACCAAAATGAAGATCAAAAATTGCTTATAATATTGAAACCGTGAGTTTGCTTGTTTTTAATCGCTAAGTAAGCCACTATTTACATCTATAGCTTTCAAAGTTATACTGCTGCTACAGCGCTCCTTCCAGATTTATTCGGTTAACTTTCTCCATCACTTCATTTTTACGATAACGTCTATGAGAACTCTCATTTTTTGGCACTGAGGAAGGCTTATCAATTTGATACTGGTCTACCGAATTTCTATTATTCATTCTCGCCGTCTGCACCACTTCGATCTACTGCTAAAGGGCATCTTTGTATTTATCGTTATATCTTAGCTAATCACGAATGAGGGGAGGAGCTCCTCCTGTAAAGAATATGCCTTTCATCCCTAAGGAGTTACTAATATAGATTGATCTTTACAGAGTGGGATTATTGAAGTTAACCTGCCTCACTTTCTTCAATATTGGCCTTGAAGGTTTATCCATCTTATAAGCTATGATTAATATTATTCTAAATAGTGATAGTTTCACTCTAAATAAATCAAAAAATTAAGTCTTTGAATGTAAACTTGGCCTCTAGCAGATGATGGCCCTCACATACTTATAAAACGATATATCGATTAATAGCTTTTTACAATCTTATTTACTTATTAAATAAGAAATGCTAGGGTAAGACCTAAGGCAAGAAAATCTACTAGATATCCAGAACGAATAGCTAACCGTAAAGGCAACAGATAAAATATTCTATCAGGCTTATCAGTACTTCAAAATATGCAATTGGGTTGCACTTATCTTTGCATCATCTAAAATCATCATCATACCATATATCGTCTTTACTGTCCCATTTTCACATTTTACTTTCTTTCTCATCGCCCTCACCTTTTCCTCCATCCTCCAATTCATATTCACTTACCAAACCAAACAATATTCCCAAAATGTACATTTGTATTATGATGTGGCTGAGCAAACCGAGCACCTCTAATATGTCGCGCCTCACCAGCTTTCACCATAGATGCTGCACTCTTAATATAGAACAAGATAAGTCTATGATTTTACCGAAACTTAGGCAACTGAAGACGAAAGAAAAATGAAAATGCTCGCAGATCAAATCAAATATAATGTCCATGCGCTCACCCCCTACCTTTCGGAATTCAATAAACTTCAATTCGTCTGTTTCCAAATGGTGCAAGCTTGGGGATTGATGCTTTTGATTTTCTTTAAATTCCCAAGTGAAAATTCTGAGACTTTTGTGGAGCTATTCTTTCTGCTGGGAGTCTATCAATACTTCTAGTTTTACATAGTAATTATCTGCTTCGCTCTTATTTTGCCATTTTTTCTCCTGAAGAGTCTCTACGATTACTTGCGAAATAAATATAAGGCTTTTAGACTACGAAGAATTTTAAACGGTCAATTATTTAATAAAAATATTAAGGGGGATCCCGAATGCAAAATATGTTTAATAGAATACGAGGAAAACTAGAGCGTCATTGTTCTCAAGTGTAGTGAAATGCATAATTTTCATACCAACTGCCTTCGAGAATGGGCTAAAACATCATCGACATGCCCTTTGTGCCGCAGAGATATTATCTCATTTTGATTATTGTATCATTCATTCGCTTAGATAGTTATTTATAATGAGTGCTGAGCTTGGAGAGAAGACTCCAAAAAAATAACCTTTTCTAGTTTAACAAAACATAAACGCAACAATTTACGATGACCACTAAATTCATAAGAAAAAAGTGAGCTTCTATAGTAGATTTGATATTCCCCCCAATCTGGAAGTGTGCCTTCTTCATCAATAGGCCACATCGTTCGGAAGTAACAAATAATAAGACAATACAAGATGCCCATGCTGCAACGAACAGCTAAAGCGATAATTGAATTTCAACTGTCCCATATCATAGATCTACAAAATCAATGAGCCTGTTGGATTCTATTTTACTTTCATCAAAATGATGATGATATCCCTATGCTTTATGATAGTTATTCCCGGGATATATTCCATTGTTGAAATCGCTAAGCTTTGTCTGGATTAGAAATAAAATTGCGATTATATCTACGGAGTGCCTATTCCCAAACTAAAAGCCTACTATACATAAACATCTCTCCTATTGAATGCCTCAATCATGGTGTTGCAATACATAATAATTGCCTTTCTTTTCTACTGGAACACATTTATTCATGAAAAGATGCGCTTATACCATAGGAAGGCATCAGATTAGCATGTTTTTATAACAGGAGTGGATCATAGTCTTGTCCAAAGGGAAAAGATGCTCAGGGAGTTGAAAGACTATGCAATCGAGGAAATTATTTATACGCATAAAATTGGAAGGTATTTGAAGTTATTCGCTGAAAAATATCACATCCAAGCTCTTAAGACCAAACTTTAAAAGTAAGATCATCACAATAGAGCAAATAAAATCAATAAGCTTAATGCTAGATTAAGAAAGATCGATAACGAGATAATTCCAATAAAAAACAAGATTGAGCTTGGAGAGGATATGTTTCTCAGGACTGATAAGCTCTTCATTAGATTTGCAAACAGCTACTAAAAGATAAGATTCTAATAATAATTCAAGCAAGGCTTTTTGTCAACAATATACTCACTTATTTGTTCCAAAAGCAGGCTTCAGATATAAAGCTGCAACCTATATGTTTAAAGATTGGGAGACCCACGATAGATCATATGGTAAAACCTTGAAATATCATCTACAAAGAGGATTCTTCTTATATTCATCAACAATATTATCTTGCTATGCATTTTAACCCTAAGCTATTATTTTGTTGTACAACTCAATTTCTTATAATCCGACAGCGAAGTCAATTCAGATGTCCTTATATCTGTTTCTCTATCAGTATCAATATAAGTCGTCAATGTTATCTTGTCAGCATTCATTGATTTTACTACTTAAAAATAAGGAAGATACACAGTGACTGGATTAAGCTCTGCAGTGTTAGTCAAAAAAATTTTAGTATTCTTTATTAATACTACCCTAATACCTTTTTCTATGTTTATCCTAAAGTCTTTCAGACCCATCTAAGAAGATCAAATGAGAAATATATTCACTCTATTTATCTTTTGTAATATAATCTCTCCGATTATAGCTTAAATTTTACAGATCGGCTTACTGATTAAGCTATACAAGAGATATATGATAAAAAAGTTAGGAAAAAAATGCCTCAAAACCCAAATAGCAGCTAATAAAATCTTTTAAAAGATGAACTTTAACCTTGAAGAGAGGTATGGGGTGCTTTGCCAAAGAATACTAAACTGCATGTTCTATGCTGCCATATTTCCCATTGCAGCATTGATCACTGCCTTTGGCTTGATTATTACTTACTCCACTTCCAAGTATATACTAGTCAAGTATAGCTCAATCCCTCGACATTCCTTCCGTCTTGGCAAATTAATAGTAATTCTCTGAATACTTAGACTCATCTGTCTGCCCTATTTCCTTTTATATATGCAATAGGCTATTATGTTAACTTAGTAATCTATAGACAGACTCCCACTTACAATATCGACTATTCTATCATTATGGCAGCAGTTTCATTAGTTATTTCTCTTGCCTTCATGATTTTTGGTAGTACTCTGGTAAAAAATCGGATAAAGATTCAAATGAAAGATATTTCAGGTATCTATGTGAACGAAGAATTAACATATAAAGATTTGAATCCAACTACTTTTTGGGCCTAAGACGGCGAGAAGAGTCAAAATTAAACAAGTAAAAGCATAATGAAGAATATAATGGAGTACTCAGCACTTCGCGAGGGTTTCAATTTCTCACGGCTCAGTAAATCAACTCTGAGCAGTGGCATTAAAAAATTAATAGCTGACTAGCATTTCAAAGAAAGCTGATTATTTGGTTTAACAATATATGTATCAATCAATCTAGATTTTAAAATGCTTTCTGGTTCTTGCTTAAATTTAGTAAATGCTCAATAAAACTGTTTAGTAGATTTTCTTTCCTCTTCGAAGCCTTGGGTTTTTACTTTGGTTAATTAATTTCGACTTCCATTTAACTCTTAGCCTTCTTCATTGATTAATTATTTTCATTCAGTGAAAGATAATCTTTTTTATCAACCTATTCTTCTTCTTCAAACTGGCTGAGCTTTAGTCTATTGCCCTTATTGTACTTATCCTTTTTATAGGTTGAAAGCGCATTTCTTATATCGTCTGCTTCAATCTTATTGCGGTTGTTGGCAACAGCAGATATAATTGACTTCTTGACTAAGAAGTAAAGATCTGCCCCTGAAAAATTCTCAGTATTAGCGGCTATATTTTATAGCTAAAGGTTATCTTAATGGTTAACTTTCCTCGTTATTTTGACAAGAA
>JACCDV010818841.1_pt1 | contig 44914 bp, 30 predicted proteins | sample 7446131 | NCBI WGS metagenome assembly JACCDV01 (sample SAMN15323448, study PRJNA562643) | freshwater metagenome | isolation source: river surface water | place: USA:Blue River Watershed | collected 2017-08-17
AGACACTACAACACAGAAAGACCGCATAGTGCTATTGGATATAAACCTCCAGCCCCAGAGATCATCATCAAACAAATTGGACTTAGAATGGATTCAAGAATACATTAAATGTAAGATAAAACTCTCAATAACACTGGTACTAAATTTAAACGCAGTTCATTTTATTGCAACCTTAAAAAACATAGTCAAATAAATGGATTTTGAGGTAAATTGCAGCATCGAAATTTCTCTCGCATTGTTACTTTATGTCATCGCAGTTATATCAATCCGCGTGCCTCGCCGAACTAGCCGCGCTCAAGCCCGGCAACGTCCACGCTATGGCGGATGGGCATGGTATGACTGTTGAGCAGTTTGTTAAAAGTGCTGAATTATCTGCCCCCTATATTGGTGACGAAAAGCTTAGTGTAGGCCAACGCATATTGCAGGCAGCACAAGCGACATGGCAGGGGGTTGGCTGCAATGCCAATCTGGGAATTTTGTTGTTATGTGCACCTATTGCACACGCTTATCAAGCAGCTGGAAATCAATTTAATACAGAATCACTTCGGCAGACTTTGCAGCAATTGTCTGTGCAAGATGCTATAGAGAGCTATCAGGCGATTTGTTTGATGAATCCTGCCGGTCTTGGCCATGTGAGTCAGCAGGATGTGCATCAAACACCAACGGTGACTTTGCTAGAGGCAATGAAGCTGGCAAGTCATCAGGATAGGGTGGCGCGCCAATATGCTGAGGGCTATCGCGATGTGTTAGATGTAGGTGTACCCATATTTAAGCGGTTTGCACAAAAATGGGAGCGCCCAGGCTGGGCCGTCACGGCAATCTATCTGAATTTCCTGAGCGAGTATTTGGATAGCCATATCATACGTAAATTTGGCGCTGACCAAGCCCGACTCATCCAACAAGAAGCCATTCAGCACAGAGATGCATTCTTTGCGTTGGATAATCCAAAAACTTATTTTAAAACCCTGATGACTTGGGATGTGGATTTAAAAAACCGTGGTATCAATCCGGGGACGAGTGCTGATTTGACCGTGGCTTGTTTGTTTATCTTGGCTTTGCAAGGCGAACAAGTTAAATAGTGGATTGGATAAATTGATCAAGCCTAAAAGCTAAATCTTGTTGCTGGGCTTGCAGTTGGCTGCGCGATTGACTGATTTGTATCCATCTGTCCATTTGGCTGAAGAATTGCGCTAGCTTGCCAATATCAACAATGCCGTTTGCCCATTCCCAATTTAATGAAGCCAGTGCTTTGGCATCTTCGCCCCAATAGACATCTAGAAAAGCGCTTAACTTATCTAAATGTGCTTCATCACTCTGCTGGTAGGGCAGCCAGATAAAGGGTTTGCCAGCCCATATGGCTCGCACCAAGCTATCTTCACCTCTGACAAAATTTAAATCGCATTGCCACAATCGTTGGTCATACTCGGTCTGGGTCAGAAAATCACTGGTGACGACCGTTAGATTGACTTGTTGATACTGTTGCTTGCTTTGTATGGAGCATGAAAAAAACTGCTCTAATGCCGGCTGTATCGCTGTGAGTGGAATATGGCAGCAAATATGCTGAGGCATGTTTGCGAGTGCATTAAGCAGAGGGTAGACAGGAGCATGTTGATAAGTAAATAAAGAAATATTGATGCTATCTGCATTTAAATGACCTGATTGTGAGGTTATTTGTCGATAACTTTCAATATCGTTCATTAAGTCATTTTCCCGAATCAATCCGCCAGTTTGTAGGCTAAATCCAGGAAAGAAAAATGTCTTACGCAATCCATTGAGGCTTTGTATGGAAGACTGCAGATGGAATTGCGGTACCCAAGCTTCTGCGCTGAGATATTCAAGATTTAGCCAGCAGCGGGTATTTCCTGGCATCTTTAATTGATAAGGCTGCGGTAGCTCGCAGGCAAATGCTTCGATTACGATTTCGGCCGGTTGGCTGTGAGTATCTTGATTGGCTTGCCAATAATGAATATCAACCCCGTCAACCCTTAAGGGATCGCTTTTGAGTCTGTCTGCTTGATGTTGAAAATCAGCTAATGCGGGAATGAGTTTGCTGGCCGTCACGATATCATCGACCCATAAACGTACATGGTAGTCATAGTGGGCGCTTAGTTGTTTCGCAAGTCGCCATGTAACGCCAATATCACCGAAGTTATCGACAATTTGACAGAAGATATCAACTTTTATCCTATTTTTTACCATATTGCCTACTCAATCTGGCGCATGGTACTGCACGTCGAGAACTTCATAACTTTCTTCACCTGCTGGGGTTTGAACGCGAATGGTGTCGCCAATTTGCTTACCTAAGATGGCTTTTGCTAAAGGTGACACCCAACTGATATAGCCCTTGCTAGGCTCAAGCTCATCTTGCCCCACAATTCTAAAGTGATGCTCACTATCTTTGTCTAGGTTGTACAAGCTGACCCATGCGCCAAAAAAAACCTTTTCCGTATTCTCTTGTAAGGCTGGGTCAACGACTACGGCATTGTCTATTCTTTGCAAAAGAAAGCGCAGTCTGGAATCAATTTGGCGCAAGCGACGTTTGCCATAAATGTAATCGCCATTTTCTGAACGATCGCCATTGCCTGCCGCCCATGACACCACGCGAACGACCTCAGGCCGCTCAACCTTCACCAAGTGATTGAGTTCGGCTTCTAAGGCGGCTAAGCCTTCTGGGGTGATGTAATTTTTTTGCGTTGCCATATCCAAATCTCAGCTAAAATCCACTCATGAAACAAGCCGCTCATTCTATCTTGATTTTGTGTTCTTCGCCCCGTTTGGCGAGGGCTTTGCGTCAGATCGAACAAGCTAAATCCTTGCAATTAGGAGAACGCATTTGGCATCCGCCGCATATTCAGACACTGGCCTCGTGGTGGGGTGAAATCTTTGAGCAAGCCTTACTGGGTGGCCTACTATCCGAGTCAGAATCTTCATTGCGTGAATTGTCAGCCCTGCAAGAGACCATATTGTGGGAGCAGGCCATCGATGAATATCTCAAAGCTGATGACCGCAAAGCATTGTTTGATGTTTCTGGGTTAGCGCAATCGGCAATCGAAGCAAACCGTTTTGTTATCGAATGGAATATCAGCCTGACACAAGAACATGAAACACCGGAGAGTCGTGCGTTTAAAAAATGGTGCGATATCTTTCAGAGACTTTGTAAAGATAAGCAGGTGCTTGAATCTGTGCGATATCAAGCCACAGTCCTGAATTTACTAAGCCAAGGGGCAGGGACATTAGCTAGTCATATTCAGTTGGCTGGGTTTGATCGTAAATCCCCCCACCTTATCAAACTGATACAAATACTGAGTGCCCGTGGTGTGAGTGTCAGTGAGATGACACTTGGGCATCAACAGGCCGCAGAAGAGATTTGTGTGGTGGCGCAAGATCAAGCGCATGAATGTCGTTTAGCGGTTGCTTGGGCAAAACAGCAATTACAACATTCGGCCGATACTCAAATCGCCATCGTAGTCCCCGAGCTCAATGTTTTGCGCGAGAAATTGATTTGTTTGCTGGATGAGAATCTGATTCCTCACACCCTCAGATTAGACGCCGTAGAATCTGATCGCCCTTATGATATTTCGCTGGGCGTCTCCTTGGCTTCCATGCCTATTGTCGCTTCAGCTTTACAGATTCTGTCGGCGCATATTCATCAACGCAAACTAAGCCAAACTGACGTCAGTGATTTGCTGCACAACCCTTACTTTTCTGATGTCAGCATCATGGATGCTCGCGCGCAATTCGAAGCTTGTATGCGCGATGAGTTAGCTTTGGCAGTCCAGCCTGAGAGTGTATTACGTTATTTGCAAAGTTTGATTGAGCAGCCAAAAGCTAAACTCGATACGCAGCATATCGCCAACTTGCAACAGCACCTGAAGGCATTGTGGCAACCTGTTGCGAGAGCTCATCAACTGCCTTCAGCATGGACGGAGGTTTTTAAAAGCTTGTTAGAGGCAGTGGCTTGGGCGCAAGGAAGAGCTCTCTCTAGCCATGAATATCAAGCGCAACAAAAGTTTCTACAACAACTGCAAACATTCGCTGAATTAGACAGTGTGTTGGACAAATTAAGCGCAAGCTCTGCGCTTAGTCGACTGATGCAAATATGCAGACAGGATATCTTTCAAGCTGAAGCGCCAGCCAAGATTCGTTTGCAAGTTTTGGGTATGCTTGAGATACCCGCAAGCCCTTTAGATGCGATTTGGGTCATGGGCATGAATGATCATCTATGGCCTAGTTTAGCGAGACCTAATCCGCTTATTCCGGCGTATTTACAACAGCAGATGCAAACCCCTAACGCGGATAGCAAAGTCCAATCAGAGTTTGCCAAGTTGGTACAACAGCGTTTGTTGCATGCAGCCAGCAAGCTCATTTTCTCTTACGCCAAACAAGATGGCGATAAGCAACTTAGAGCCAGTCCATTGCTTGAACATTTAACAGCACAAAGCCCAGAGCAACTTCGCTTAGTGGAGTCTCATAGCCTAGCGACCCAATGGGTCAAGCAGATGTCGGATGAGCAGCGTATGCAATATTGGCAATGGTTGGATGATGCTCAAGCCCCAGCCATCGCTAGAGATAGTGAGGTGAGAGGGGGCACGGGTTTGCTCAAAGCGCAGGCGATTTGTCCCGCTTGGGGCTTTTACCAATATCGTTTATTTGCAAGTCGCCTACGTGAGCCGGTGAATGGTTTAGATGCCATTCAACGTGGTGAATTGGTGCATCAAGTATTGGAATATTTCTGGCAAGGGCGTGATTCTGACTATTTAAAAAGTTTAATCACGTCTGAGGGCAATCAAGCTTTGCGTGATGTGTTGGATAACATTGCGCTACGCGTATTAACAAAATTTAGTGAACAACGTGCCGGAAGCTACAGTGACAGCTTTATTCAACTCGAACAGCAGCGCATGGTGAAACTGGTGGAATATTGGTTGTGCGAGGTGGAAGCAAAGCGCAGTCATGATTTTACTGTCCTTGCGGTTGAGCAAGAGCGGGTGCTGAGTCTGCAGAACCTTTTGATTAGAGTCAAAATGGACCGAATTGATCAGCTCAGCGATGGTGGTGCATTGATTTTGATGGACTATAAAACTGGACGTGATGTTGATTTTAAGAGCTGGGCCAGCACTCGCATACGTGAACCACAATTACCATTTTATGCTGCGATGTTGTTACAACAAGAGCATGTTGCCGCTGTGGTTTTCGCCAAGGTCTTGTTTGATAAAGCGGGATACGCTGGTGTGTCTAGTGAAGATTTACTCAAAGGTGTGCAGATACTAGGGGAAGATAAAAGCCACTATGTATTACAAAGCCAAACATTTCCAAGCTGGCAGGATGTGATGCAACATTGGCAAACAAGTCTGAATGCCATTGCGGCAGAGATTGGCGCAGGTGCAGCAGCGGTAAAATTTGAACAAGAAAAACACTTGGATTTTTGTGAGGTAAAACCATTACTGCGTTTGGCTGAGCGTCAGTTGCAATTCGAGCATCACCAGGTGGGACAACCCAATCAACAAGCGGTTGGAGCAAAGCATGGCGGATAGTCCATTACTCTCTCTAGACTATCGTGTGGAGTCGCAACACCAGATGCAAGCCGATGCTATGGTGTTAGAACAGGATAAACAAGCGCGTGCATTGGCGATTGCCCTACAAAATCCTTTACCCTCCTATATTGTTGAAGCTCCCGCTGGTTCAGGTAAAACCGAACTGCTCACACAGCGTTATTTGATGTTATTGCAAACAGTGCAGCACCCTGAAGAAGTCGTTGCTGTGACATTCACCAATAAAGCTGCTTCAGAAATGCGTCAGCGCATAATGAATAGCTTGCAACAAGCGCATGACAATATCCCTGCAGATAAACCGCATAAAGAGGTCACCATGCAGCTTGCTAAGGCGGCTTTAAAACGCTCTGATTTGCTCGCATGGGATATTTTAAAAACACCATCACGATTACGCATTTACACCATAGACGCATTGAGCGGACAACTTGCAAGACAGATGCCTTTGATGAGCCGTTTTGGCTCTCAACCTGAGGTATTAGATGAAGCAGATGGTTTATATCAGCAAGCCGCTAGTCAAACACTTGCCCTATTGGATGACCCTGAACATGGAGATGCCGTCCGTACTGCGCTTAGTTTCTTTAATAACGATAGCGCACAATTGACCCGTTTGATGGCGGGAATGTTAGAAAAACGCGACCAGTGGTTGGACTATCACGCAAGTCGAATTGATATCTCTCAAGTTGAGCAAGCATTGGCAGCGATGATAGAGAAAGATTTGCAGTTGGCGCGTGAAGTGATGAGTGAGCGGATACAAAAAATGCTAATGCCCATCGCCAGATATGCCGCATCGAATCTGCCTTGTGAGCATGCTATCGCACTTTTGCGAGATTGGGATTACGCGCTTAGTGCGGATATTCAAAGCTTGGCTTTGTGGCAAGCGCTGGTCGATTTGCTTTGTAGCAAAGAGGATTTTCGCAAAAGATGGGATAAGAAGACTGGCATCCTGCCTGAGGATCAGGGGCGTGCTTTCAAAGAGCAGCTGGCGGATATCGTCATAATGTTGCAGTCAGACTCAGCTGCTGCAACACGCTTGATCAACTTGCGTAGCCTGCCCATGCCCGTCTTCGGTGAGCAAGGCAAGGCCATGATACATAGCCTAAATCGATTGCTGATGGTGTCTTGTGCCGAGCTTTGGTTGTTGTTTCAACAACAAGGTAAAGTGGATTTTGTTGAAGTTTCTCAGCGCGCCATTACCGCGTTACAAGATGAGCTGGGTATGCCAAGTGAATTGGCACTTCGCTTGGATTATCAAATCAGCCACTTATTGATTGATGAGTTTCAGGACACCAGCCCTACCCAAATTCGTTTAATTGAAATGCTGACGCGCGGCTGGCAGAGCGGTGATGGGCATAGCCTATTTTTGGTGGGCGACCCCATGCAGTCGATTTATCGTTTCCGTAAAGCTAACGTAGGCCTGTTTCTAAAAGCGCAGCGTCAGGGTATTGGCCATATTGCATTAACCCCCTTAAAACTGTCGCAAAATAATCGATCTGAGCCGAGTGTGGTGCATTGGATTAATCAAAGCTTTAAGCAAATTTTTCCGCAACATGATGCGATTGCGGATGGCGCAATTCAGTACCGAGAATTTTTGCCTACTAAGCATGACAGCGATAGTAATGGCGTGTATGTCTATCCCATCTATGAACAGCAGAGTCAGACTGAGTCGCTTGAAGATGAGGAGGGTGAGGACTTGCCAGTGGGGGCAGTTCGTATGCGAGAAGCCAACCAGATTATCAAGATTATCCGTGATACCCAAGCGCAACGTCCGCAAGCAAAAATCGCTGTATTGGTGCGTGCTCGTAGTCATTTGCAGGTATTAGTCAGCCAAATTCGTAGACATTACCCAGATTTAAAATTCCAAGCTGTCGAGATAGAGGAACTCACTAATCGCCAAGTAGTGCAGGATTTGTTATCGCTATGTTATGCCTTGCATCATCGTGCAGACCGTGTGCATTGGTTGGCCGTATTACGTGCGCCTTGGTGTGGTTTAAGTCTGCAAGATTTGCATCACTTGATTGGGGAAGACAGACATTCCACTGTGATGCAATTAATGTCGAATCCACAGCGAGTCGCTGAGCTGACGGATGAGGGTAGAAAGCGCTTAGTGTATGTGCGCGATATCCTATTCATGGCTCTCCAACAACAAGGCCGTATGTCCACCAGTCGCTGGATTCGCGCCACATGGTTGATGTTAAATGGCCCCCATTGCTTGTGGAAAGAAGGCGATGCGGCAGATGTTGAGGCATTTTTTGAGCGTATCGATCAGATAGAGCGTGCGGGTCGATTTAGTATTCAAGAATTACAACGCGAAGTTGATAAGTTATACGCACAACCGGATGTGCACGCTCCTGATACCTTGCAATTTATGACCATACATAAGTCCAAAGGGCTAGAGTTTGACAGTGTGATTCTGCCCGGATTAGATTTGGCCAGTGGCCGCGATGAGAGCCCCTTAATGCGTTGGGAGGAAGTGCTCGAAGAATTACCCGATGGTCAAATCAGACGCACTGATGTGGTGGTCGCACCGTTAGTCCCTAACTCCCAACGTGATAGCGAAAATGACAACAAAATTTATGCCTATCTGAAACAGTTTGATAAGCGCAGAGCCCATTTTGAGGATATGCGTGTGTTATATGTCGCTGCCACAAGAGCCGAGCGCTGCTTGCATTTGCTCGCTGCAATTAAGCAAAACAGCAGGGGTGAAATCAATCCTAAAAAGGGGACATTCTTAGCCATGTTGTGGCCATTATTAAGCGCTAAATTCACCCAACAAAATCTCCTCGATGCAAGCTTGAGTGGCGACGCTACTGTGCTTCAGGATGAGCGTAGTTTGCAGGATTTTGTGCCACAACTGATACGCTTGCCAGCCCTAAATTTAGCCTCAGAGTTTGCACATTTTACCCCAGTGATAGATTTGGATTCTGCCTCTAGAAATCCTGTTTTGCAGATTGCAGATTCGAGCGATGAGGAACAGCAAGCTGCTGGCTTGGGAATCTCTATTGGTACCTTGACGCACTATTATTTGCAAATGATTGCTGAGCAAGGATTGGCGCAATGGGACACGCATCAATTAGATCAATTTCTGCCTGCTATGCGAGCTTGGTTGTCACGTCAGCGTTATTCATTCGAGCAGGCACAGCAAGGCGCTGAAGCCGTTTTGCAAATGTTGCGACATGCGCTGACCATGCCGCAAGCGCGCTGGGTATTAGAAGCACACGATGAGGCTGAAGCAGAATACACTTTGGAGCAAGTGCTAGATGATGGTCAGGTGAAACGCTGGATTATCGATAGGACTTTTGTCGTACAGGGCGAGCGTTGGATTATCGATTACAAAACTGATCGATTGGCGACAGGACAAAGTCCTCAGCAGCTGGCTGAAAGCTATCGTGAACAATTAGAAAATTATGCACGTTTATTTGCGCATCAATCGCTGCCTATACGCATGGGAGTTTTGTTACTCAGCGTGCCAGAATTTGTCGAGCTTTGATGCTGAATTAATCCCATGCAAGCGCCATGCTGGTTTAATGGCTGTGCTTGAAATGTCTGCGTAAATACCAAAGGACAAAAATCAGCGCAGCACCCGCAATCACATAATGGAACTCATGGAAATACACTTTTAAACTTTCCCAATGCTCACCCATCACAAAGCCAGCATATCCCAGCAGATAACACCAAATAAATGAGCCAACGAAGGTATAAACAATAAACTTACCCATCGCCATTTTTGCCACCCCGGCAGGAAATGCAATAAAGGTTCTAACGGCAGGTAACAAGCGACCAATAAAAATGATGATGTCACCATGTTTTTCAAAAGCACGATCCGCCCAATTCAAATCACGATGTGAAATCAACACCCACTTACCATATTTTTCTACCAATGGACGCCCACCGTACATACCAAGATAGTAAGCAGGAATAGAGCCAACCACACAGCCGATTGCGCCAGCGAGCGCAATGCCCAATAGTGTCATTTCACCTTTAAACACCAAATAACCCGAAAACGGCATGATGATTTCTGAGGGAAGCGGAATACAGGCGGATTCGATGGCCATCAGTAACACAATGCCACTGTATCCCATGCTGGAAATAACCGAGATTATCCACCCAGCAAGGATGGCAATAATTTTTTCTATCATGCTTTAAGTTCTTTCATCAGTGATTTGATAAAGTCTGTGCGGTGTTGCAAGTCAGGATATTGTACCGTGACTTTGAGTTTATCCGGACCATTCATACGACATCGTTTATCGCGCTGTAACATGGCGACTAACTTCATCGGATCTAAATCGGCCTTGGGGCTAAACTGCAATTGTATGCTGGCGTCACTGGCATCAATTTTAAGAATGTCCAAGGATTTTGCTGCAACACGCAAACGATGACATGCCATCAATGCTTCTCCTTGTTCCGGTAACAGGCCAAAGCGGTCTATCAACTCTTCTTGCATCTCATCCAATTCATCATCATTGTTGCAGTTGGCGAGACGTTTATAAATCACCAGACGCTCATGCACATCGGGGCAATAATCGTTAGTGAGCAGGGCGGGGATGTGCAAATTAATTTCTGTGGTCACCCCTAATGGCGCAGATAAGTCAGGCTCCTTGCCTTGTTGCAAACGCTTGACTGCATGATTGAGCATTTCTGAATACAAATGAAAGCCGATTTCTTGCATTTCGCCACTTTGTGAATCGCCTAATAACTCACCCGCACCGCGTATCTCTAAATCGTGCATAGCCAGATGGAATCCAGCGCCGAGATCTTCCAGTAATTGAATGGCTTCTAAGCGCTTTTGTGCTTGGCTGGTGATTTTACGATGGGGGTCAGTGAGCAAATACGCATAGGCTTGATGGTGTGAGCGTCCAACTCGACCGCGCAGTTGGTGCAATTGCGCTAAACCAAACATATCCGCCTGATTAATGATGATGGTATTGGCAGTAGGAATATCGATTCCTGTCTCAATAATGGTGGTGCACAGAAGCAAGTTGCTGCGTTGATGATAGAAGTCGCGCATTACATTTTCTAGCTCACGCTCACGCAACTGTCCATGGGCAATACTGATACGTGCATCGGGAATAATCTTTTCCAGTTTTTCCCGCATAGAGACGATGGTATCCACCTGATTGTGCAAAAAGTAGACTTGTCCGCCACGCTTGAATTCGCGAAGTACAGCTTCACGGATAATGCCATCTGAATAATCACAAGCAAAGGTTTTGATAGCTAGGCGCTTTTGTGGCGGTGTGCTGATCACACTAAACTCACGCAAGCCTTCCATGGCCATGCTCAGTGTGCGTGGTATCGGCGTCGCAGTCAGCGTCAATACATCCACTTCGGCACGTAATGACTTTAATTTTTCTTTTTGGCGCACCCCAAATCTGTGCTCTTCATCCAAGATAACCAGACCCAAACGATCAAATTTCACATCAGGCGAGATGAGTCTATGGGTGCCGATAATAATATCGATTTTGCCAGCGGCAAGATCATCAATGGCTTGCTGCTGCTCTTTGGCAGTGCGGAAACGAGAAATTTCGGCGATTTTGACTGGCCAGGCAGAGAATCGGTCACAGAAATTTTGGTAGTGTTGCTCTGCCAATAAGGTGGTTGGCACCAGTACTGCCACCTGCCTGCCGCCCATTACAGCGACAAAGGCGGCACGAAGCGCTACTTCGGTTTTGCCAAATCCCACATCCCCACACACCAATCTATCCATAGGTTTGCCGGATTGCATATCTTGTATCACTGCTTCGATGACGCTTAATTGATCTGGCGTTTCTTCAAAGGGGAATCCTTCAGCAAAGGCTTCATAGTCATGCAGTGATAAGGTAAACGCATGCCCACGTCTGGCAGCGCGTTGAGCATATAAATTGAGTAATTCAGCCGCGGTGTCACGAATTTGTTTGAGAGCTTTTTTCTTGGCTTTTTCCCAATGTCCTGAGCCCAAGGTGTGCAGCGGGGCGCTCTCTGGAGGACCGCCGGAATAGCGTGATATCAGAAACAATTGCGAGACAGGAACATATAATTTATCGTTGCCGGCATATTCCAACAGTAAAAATTCATTCTCGCCTTCACCAAAGTCTAGATTGACTAGACCTCGATAACGCCCAACTCCATGTTGTTCATGTACGACTGGGTCATGATCTCGTAGCTCAGAGAGGTCTTTGAGCATGCCCTCGGTTGAGCGATTTTTTTCTTTGCTGCGACGGCGCTGTTGTCGCACGGTGTTGGCATATAACTCTGCTTCCGTGATAACGGCGACGCCATCATAGTTAAAGCCTGCATGCAGACTGCTGACCCCCAGCATGACGGGAGCGTCAGACTGTAAAAACTCTTGCCACTGTTCGCAAGCTTGATAGTCGATTTGGTGGCTATCGAACAATTGCGCCATCGTCTCTCGACGGCCCAAACTCTCAGCAGCGATTAGTATGCGTCCGGGAAAACTGGCAATAAACTGTTGCAAAAAATGCAGGGGTTGCTCAGCGCGACGTTGTATTTCTAGCTCGGGCAATCCGCTTTGCGCGTGGAAAGAGGTCTGCAGTCTTGCAAAAGCATGACAAGCTTGGAAAAACACATCGGTTTTAAATAACAAATGTTCGGGGGGCAAGATTGGCCGTTCTGCATCATAGGCCAACAAACGATAACGCATTTGCGCCTCTTGCCAAATCTGCTCGGCTGCTTGTTGGGGTAAGCCATGCATACATAACACGCTCTGCTTAGGCAGATAGTCCAGCAGACTGGCTGTCTCGTCAAAAAACAGTGGTAAATACCATTCGATGCCACCGCTCGCTACGCCTTTGCTAATATCTTTGTATATACGACTTTTAGACGGGTCACCTTCAAAGACCTCACGGTAATGCTGGCGGAAGCTCGCCACCCCTTGTTCATCCAAAGGAAATTCGCGCGCTGGTAGTAGGCGAATTTCAGAAACGGGATATAGGCTGCGTTGACTGTCTACATCAAAAGTACGGATACTTTCAATTTCGTCATCAAATAAATCGATGCGGTAGGGCAAAGCGCTACCCATAGGAAATAAATCGATTAAGCCACCGCGTACACTAAACTCACCTGGGCTAATGACCTGCGATACATGATGATAGCCTGCTTCGGCACACTGCTGACGCAAAGCCTCAAGATTGAGTTTTTGCGATTTCTTCAGCATAAAACTACGTGCAGATAAGTAGGCTACAGGGGGAAGTTTTACCAAGGCAGTCGCCATTGGCACCAAGACCACGTGAGCCTGCTGCTGATGAATTTGATAAAGCGTCGCTAGTCGCTCTGAAATTAAGTCTGGGTGCGGAGAGAAATGATCATAAGGCAGCGTCTCCCAATCTGGAAAAAGGTGCACACTTAAGTCGGGAGCAAACCAAACGATTTCTTCAAGCAATCGTTGTGCAGTAAATGCATTTTCGGTAAAAATCACCAGCGGAGCTTTACTTGGCGATTTCTGCAGAGCTTGCGCTGCCTGAGCAAAAAAAGCGGCGTCTAAGCCTGCGGCAAGTGCATCAAATTTTTTTTGACCGGATCCAGCCGGGAAATCGACATCAAACTGCATCATGTTTTGATAGGCTTAAAGCGTGCCACCCACGGTTAAACCATCAATCCGCAGGGTGGGTTGTCCCACCCCTACAGGAACACTTTGTCCTTCTTTACCACAGGTTCCCACGCCTGAATCTAGCTTCATGTCATTGCCTATCATGGAAACGCGTGTCAGGGCATCTGGGCCATTGCCAATCAAGGTTGCCCCTTTGACCGGGTAGGTAATCTTACCGTCCTCTATCATATAAGCCTCAGCGGCACTGAATACAAATTTACCGCTGGTAATATCGACTTGGCCGCCACCGAAGTTAGCTGCATACAAGCCCTTTTTGACGGACTTAATAATTTCTTCGGGCGCTACATTTCCGTTATGCATATAGGTATTGGTCATGCGTGGCATAGGAATGTGGGCATAAGACTCTCGTCTAGCGTTGCCTGTTAAAGGCATACCCATGAGTCGACTATTTAAACTATCTTGAATATAACCGCGCAAAATACCATCTTCAATCAACACCGTGCTTTGCGTTGGGTTGCCTTCGTCATCCACCGTGAGCGAGCCACGGCGATGGCTTAATGTGCCGTCATCGACGACGGTTACACCGGGTGCGGCGACGCGCTGTCCGATTTTGCCAGCAAAAGCAGAGCTACCCTTGCGATTAAAATCACCTTCCAGACCATGTCCAATGGCTTCATGCAGCAAAATACCAGGCCACCCAGCGCCAAGCACCACCGTCATATTGCCCGCAGGTGCTGGTCTAGCGTCCAAATTCACAAGCGCTTGATGTACAGCTTCGCTGGCATATTGTTGCAACACTTCATCGCTGAATCCACTGTAATCAAAACGCCCACCACCACCGCTAGAGCCTTGTTCGCGACGTCCATTGCTTTCAGCGATGACATTGATGGATAAGCGTACCAATGGGCGAATATCCGCCGCCATCACACCGTCATGACGCGCAATTAAAACCACTTCATATTCACCAGCAATGCTTGCCATCACTTGTTTAATCCTTGGATCCATGGCACGTGCATAGGATTCTAATTTTTCTAGCAGCTTCACTTTGGCTTCTGCACTGAGTGAGGCAATAGGATCTTGTGGCAAATACAAAGAGGGCGGTTGTCGTTTGATTAAGGCGGGAATGCTACGTTCTTGCCCAGCTTGGGCGATAGCACGGGTAATGTTGGCAGCATTCAATAGAGCGTCAGCGCGTATGTCATCCGAATAAGCAAAAGCTGTTTTTTCGCCGCTGACAGCACGAACACCTACGCCTTGTTCGATATGGAAATGTCCTGATTTAACACGACCTTCCTCCAACCCCCAACTCTCACTGCGGGTATATTGAAAATATAAATCTGCATAATCCACCTCATGCGTCATGATTTGTTTTAGTACACCCTGAACTTGGGGAAAGTCTAAATCATTCGCACGCAACAGGGTTTGACTGGCAAATGCCATGCTGTCAGCGGATTGGTTCAAGTTGGATTCATTTTTCATAGTGGGGCTTAATCATTTTTAGTTTAGAGATAGGTTTGCAAAAATGCTGATAGTAAGCAGACCCTAAGATTTGAAAACGGTTCGGTGTTTTAGTGCGGGCAGACTCTTGCGTAGACTCGCTTGGTACTCACGATTAATAGACGCAATGACCACGCCAGAACCTCTTGGGAGTCTGTCTAAAATAACTCCCCAAGGATCGACGATCATGCTGTTGCCGTGGGTTTCGCGACCGGAGGCGTGATATCCCCCTTGTGCAGAGCTCAAAACATAGCATTGATTTTCAATCGCACGGGCACGGATTAATGTCTCCCAATGCGCCTTACCTGTGGTCTCGGTAAATGCTGCAGGAATGACTATTAAATCAACATTGCCCATAGCCCGATATAGCTCTGGGAAGCGTAAGTCATAGCAAATAGATAAACCAATCTTACCAAATGGTGTATTGACCACTACCACCTGATCGCCAGCTTGTATGGTTTTCTCTTCATGATAATGTTCGGTGCCCAAGTCCAAGCCGAACAAATGAATCTTGTCATAACGAGCGACTCGATTGCCCTGATCATCAAAGACCAAACAGGTGTTGCGAATTTTACCGGCAGTGTCGGATACCAATGGAATGGAGCCGCCCACAATCCAAACCTCAAATTTTTTCGCAGTGTCTGCTAAAAATTGCTGTATGGGCCCTTTGCCTAAGTCTTCAGCTACCGCCACTTTGTCGGTCTCTTTCAGACCCATGATGGCAAAGTACTCAGGCAGCGCAATCATTTTTGCGCCTTGCTCAGCGGCTATCTGTATCAGCTTTTCTGCCTCACTTAGATTGGCGGCAACATTAGGACCAGAGGCCATTTGAACCCCGGCAATTTTGACAATACCAGAGCTTGATTTATCTGATGAAGCAGCAGTTTTTTGACCGGATCTTAATTTGATTGCCATATTAAACCTTACTTAAAGACACCATTCGGTTGGTTAGGATTGTTTTTATTTTCTAGCTCTTCTGGATTGCTCCATGTGCCAACAATTTCATATTCACTCTCAGCGATTTTATCCAATGGGTTTTTCAAAACCTTTTGTGCAATGTATGCGGCAGCGCCTACGGCAGGGCCACCAGCAAATGCTGCTAAAGAGAGGGTGTCGGTGATGTAGGGTTTTACTTTAACAAACAAATGTTGGGTCTCTTTATCTAAATCCGTCTCGCCTTTAATTTCAACGCCTGCAGTGGGGCCTTCCATTTTGAAATTATCGCTACGCATAATGCCGCGATTTACTGAAATATCCGCTGAGATTTTGTCGAAAACAAAACCTGAGCTAAATAAATCCTTGAAATCCAAGGTCAAGCGTCTAGGTAGGTTCTGCAAGCTAAGCACACTGAATAGGCGGCCTACGCCAGGTTCAATTTTAAGAATTTGTCCCTTATTCGCTTCGACTTGCACATTGCCTGCAAGATTAGGGATATCAAACTCATGTGGACTTCCAGCCCAACGTAATTGACCATTTAATTGTGCTGTACCACCCTTAATCGTATCGCCCAAATTCAGACGTTTAAATGTTTTGCCGATATCCGATATCTGCCAATTGAAATTCATTTGCGTATTTTGTTGGGTTTTCCAATTGCTCCATTGGCCAGTGGCAGTGATGATTCCGTCAGGATTTTTTAGCGCAAGCTTTTGTATCATCCAATTGCCATTTTGTTCTTTAGCACTCAATTCTAGACGACCGAATTTCTTCTTATTCACTTCAAAATTTTCTGCATTAATTTCTAAATCCGGATAATGAATATCCAATTGTTTGATGGTTTTATCATGGGTTTTTTTATCAGGCGTATTTTGCGGCATGGTGAGCTGTGCCAGATTAGCCAAAATTTTTCCTGCCCCTTGCTGAACCCAGCGCATACTTCCTGTCACTTCATCGCTTTTCAGATTGAACATCCAAGTGTTACCACTAATCTGTGCATTCATTTTTAAATTATTGATACGTTTATCAAAAAGATCGAAGCTATCAGCAGATAAATCAATATGGTTAAAGGGCAATTCGGCAGAGTGTGAGTTGCTTCCAGTTTTATCAAATTGTAATAACCAATCATCCAAATCCAAATGGTTGCTCACAATGCGTAAATTGATCATTTTTTGATTTGGAATCTCTGGCGTGGTGTTGATGCCAATCTCGCCCCGTTCAATTTTGCCTATGCCATTTTGCAATGAGCGCAAGAATTTACCCGCCACGGCGCTACCAAGATTAAATTGAATGATGTCCTGATTGTTTGCGGATTGTTTGCGCTCAAGGGTAAATGGCATATTTTCAGAGGCTGTCTTATTGAGAGGTGCGGGGAGTTGTAGCGCCAAACCTTGTAAATTAGATTTCACACTGAAATCGGTTTTCTTGTCAGAAATCGTAGCGCGCCCTTGCCAATCAGTACTACCTACAACGCTGCTAGGTAGAGCTAGGCCAAGAGATTTTCGGAGTCCCGCATCATTTATCTTTCCATGCGCACTGATTTGAATGACTTTTGATTTGTCCGTCGTGATGTTGACGATAGCAGGTGAGTCAAACACATTCATCCGTAAATTTTGAGTATTCAACGTGTTTTCATTAAACAAAATATCACCATTGATTTGCGTCAGCTCTGGCATAGATTCACTGACCATCGATGCATTTTGCAGAGTGTACTTGCCTTTAAATTTGGTATTTTCATTGTGGTAAAGCGGCATGAATATCTCTAAATTCAATTTGCCAGAACCATTGGCTTTCATTCCTTGGGTAAAGCCACCGGACCAAGCTGCCAGAGGACTGTTGTTGATAAATTGCAATTGGTCTTGCAGCGAACCTGTGATCTCACCTTTCACCTCTAAATCATTTTCAGCGACGATGAGGTCTGGAATGACGATTTTTGTGTTGCTGATTTTGTTTTTGAGCACAGCGCCTTCATTGATAAACAACTCCATGCGTTTGCCTTCAAACAGCATATTCATTTTGATATGGTCGATGACGGGCCAGCCATTGGCGTAATCTAAAGTGACATCGTGCCCCTTGGCAGTAATGCGAAATAGCCCATTACGATTATTCACATAGGGGAAGTCACTTAGACTGCCTTTTAGTGTCAGCCTGACATCCTCTGCGTATCCGTTGAGCACAGAGGTGTCAATCCAATCTAGGGTTTCTTTGCTGAGAATAGTTGGCAGGTAAAGTTTAGTGAATCGCACATCAGCATGACTAAAGGTCGCATTTAAATCAAAATATGGCCCAGTCTTGGCATCATGTTGAATGTAGCCATTAATCTCGCCTGTTGCATGGGGTGTGCCTAATGCCAGTTTATTCAGATGCACATTGAATTTGTCACGATCATGGCGCCAAATTATCTTGCCGCGGATATAGTCAACGGGAACACCATAGCGGAGCACCTGTTTCATATACAGGACGACATGCTCGCTGTTCAGCTGTAATGTTCCCCTCTTTTGGTCGAGATTAATGCTCCCGTTGACATGTTGAAAGCCGGGGATGTCATAGGGCTCGTATGGCTCCAAACCTAAGTCAGTAAAGTCTGTCTTGAGGGAATATTGATTGAGTTGATCCCCAATGCTTTGCCAGCTAAGGGATAAGTTGCTGAGTTTTCCAACGGGTTGGAATTGCTTAATTTTTTCACTCAGCTCGCTTGATAATGGCAAGTAAGGCAATAGTTTATGAACGGTCTCAAGTTGCAATTCATCTAGATTAACTTTTGCTTCATAGCGTGTTTGGTTGGCTTGCTGTTTTTCTCTTAAAAAGAAATAGCCCTTTTTCATATCTAAATCATCTGGAGTCGTGAGCTTGATATTGCTAGCCTCTAGCAACTGCCCATCCTTTTTCTGCTCCCAAGTGATATGCCCTGCAATATGATTGAAAGTGCTGACTTGTTCTTGAAAACGCAATGTGGTACTTAATTGCTGAACATCAAGGTCACTGCTGATTCTATCGATTGCAGCATGGTCGAAATCTACCCATAGGCGGGTATCACCAAAGCCAGATTGCAAATCGACAGGCAGGTCTATCCATTGTTTTATCTCCGCCAATTGTGCTTGTTGAATGTCAGCAAATAGGGTGCCATGCCATTCCCGCCATTGACTAACATCACGTCCAAAAATCTTGCCACGAATATCGACTACCTGTTGACTCACTGCAGAGGGTTTGGCTTTCAAGGCAAAGCGATGATGACCACGGATAGCGTCCCAAGCGGGATTCTCAATTTTTAAATTCAACTGTGATAGACGTATTTCAGGCGCTTTGCGCATAGCGTCATTCCAATTAATTTCTGCATCTAACACTGAAATTTCTGATTGGCGTAATAACCAGTTGGGGAAAGCTGCCTGAGTTGGGCCGCTCATCGAGATGCCTGCAACATAAATAGTGCCATCTTCTTCTCTGCGGATACTCAGCTCCGGTTGATGGATGGTGAGGCTGGCAAGTCTAGGCTCAAAAAATGGGATAGAAAGCCATGAGATAGCGCTATCCACTTTATGTAACGATAGGGCGACACGATTTTCTTGGTCATAAATGTCTACATCATTTAAACGGATATGAGGATTGAGTCCCTGCCAATTGGCCTCAATGCTGCCTATGGTGACTCGCTGCCCCAACGTGTTGCTGATGGCTTGGGTGATTTTTGGCTGATATTTGGAAATCTCAGGCAGAACAAAATAACGCAGACCTATGATGGTGACAGACATAAAAATCAGCACTAACCAAATAGCGGTTAGCGCAAATCGGTAAAACCAAATAAGAGATTTTTTGACCATGCCTGATAATGCCTGCAATATGCTCAACTATTTTACTATAGCCAGCCCTAATTCGTTGTGCCGATTTGCTAAAATAGCGACGAATATTTTGTACATACTGAGAGAACAACATGTCTGAATTTACCTACGCAAAACGACTCAGTCTGATGCATGCATTATTGCTATCAGAATTGAGAAGAGAGAACGATCCACAGCCCAGTACCGATTTAAATGACTATCCATCAGTGGATGCGGCGAGTTACATCGCTTGTTTCGTGACTTTTCAGGGCATACGTGAATCAGGCCGCTCGCCAGCGGACGAGCGCCACGATCAATTTGATATGCTGAGCGTGTATCAATTATTTGCTTTATTGTCTTATGCGTTTCTTTCTATGCCTTTGCAGCAAGAACGCGTCGCCCCAGAGATTGATCAACAACAATATGTGATTGCCAAGACACTGTTTGCAGAGTTGACGGATGAGGAGTTGGTGGATGTGATTGAAAGCGGTCAACGTAAGTTTAATTTGATCAGCCAGGCCGACGCAGAGCATTGGCAGCAATATCGTCAAGATTTAGAGAAGGCAGTAATCGCATTTGTCGTGGCTTCAACCGATGATGAAGCGCCCTACAATAAAGAAGAGTTATATCCAGTTTTCGCTACTTTGCTTAGCATGTTATGCGAAGCATTTAGCTAAACTGGCTCACGTGAGACGGCTTAGGCTATCTCGCGTGTCTCCAAGAAGGTGATATCCGGATAGCGTTCTTGTGCCATCTGTAAGTTAACCCGATTGGGGGCAAGATACACATAGTCACCTGCTCCATCCAGGGCCACATTAAATCCGTAGCGGTCTGCGATGGCAGAAAGATCGGCAGCACTGCCACGTAACCAACGCGCCGTAGCACAATCGTAGGGCTCAAAAATCACTTCAACGCCATACTCATGCTGCAAGCGGTGTGCGACCACATCAAATTGCAATATCCCCACAGCGCCCAAAATCATATCGTTGCTCAATAGTGGGCGGAATAACTGTGACGCGCCTTCTTCTGCTAATTGCTGCAGACCTTTTTGTAATTGCTTCATTTTGAGGGGATTTTGCAAGCGTGCGCGACGGAAGTGCTCGGGCGCAAAGCAGGGGATACCAATAAATTTTAAATCTTCACCTTCGCTGAAAGTGTCACCCAATTTGACTGTGCCGTGGTTCGGGATGCCGATAATATCGCCAGAGTAAGCCTCATCGGTAGTGCTGCGGTCTTGCGCCATAAAGGTAATGGCATTATTCACGGCCAATTGTTTGCCGCTCGCGACTTGCTTGATTTTCATCCCACGCTCAAAGCGACCAGAACACACTCGCAAGAAGGCGATGCGATCGCGATGCTTAGGGTCCATATTAGCTTGTATCTTAAACACAAAGCCCGAAAACTTAGCTTCATCAGCCTCAACTGTGCGGCTTGCCGTTACGCGGGCTTGTGGGGCAGGGGATAGCTCGACCACAGCATCCAGTAATGACTGTACGCCGAAATTATTAATTGCAGAGCCAAAAAATACTGGGGTTTGTTTTCCGCTCAGATAGGCTTGCTTATCAAAACTATGGGACGCACCTCGCACCAACTCAATATCCAAGCGCAAATCATCTGCTTGAGAGCCCAGCAACTCATTCACTCTGGGGTTATCCAAGCCTTGAATAATCTCTGCAGTGCCTTTTTCGGCGCGCGGGTCAAAGAAGGCGATTTGATCCAAATACAAATGATAAACCCCACAGAAACCTTTACCCATTCCGATAGGCCAGGTAATAGGGGCGCATTGCATCCCCAAAGTAGATTCAATCTCATCCAACAATTCGATAGGTGAGCGGCTTTCTCGGTCTAGTTTATTGATAAAGGTAATAATCGGTGTGTCGCGCATACGGCAGACATTCAGTAACTTGATGGTTTGAGCTTCTACGCCATTCACTGCGTCAATCACCATGACAGCCGAGTCCACCGCCGTCAAAGTACGATAAGTATCCTCAGAGAAGTCATCATGGCCTGGAGTATCCAGTAGATTGATCATGTGCTCACGATAGGGGAATTGCATCACGGAAGAGGTCACCGAGATTCCTCTTTGTTTCTCTAACTCCATCCAGTCTGATGTCGCATGACGAGCAGCTTTTCGTCCACGGACTTCACCGGCCACTTGAATAGCGCCACCGAACCAAAGAAGTTTTTCAGTTAAAGTGGTTTTACCCGCGTCAGGGTGAGAAATAATGGCAAAGGTACGTCTGCGTTGAATTTCTTTAGGGAGGCTCATGCTAGGGGGCCGAAACAAAAGGACGCATTTTACCTGAAAAATGCGGGTTCTTTAGCGGATTATATTCATGACAAGCGGGCTTAAATCGTGGATGCGCTCGCCAAAGTAGCATCAAAATCTTGCCATTGCCGGTCGATAAGCGCCTGCAATGGGCGGAAGTTTTGCTTGTATACCATTTTGGGACTGCCTGAAATCCAATATCCCAAGTATAGAAAAGGCAGTTGCTCGCGTTTACACCAATCAATCAGCCACAAAATGGCATAGGTTCCATAGCTGGCGTGTTGATCGTTGGGTTCATAGAAAGTGTAGACAGCAGATAGTCCGTCTTGCACACGATCTACCACACAGACCATTTTGCAAACCCCATCTAGCTCAAATTGTAAAAGATAAGACTCGACATTGCTTTGCACCAAAAACTGCTTATATTGCTCGGCACTTTCATGTTCTCCATCCCCCTCATGGCGGGCTGCTTGGTATCGCAAATAAAGCTCAAAATGGATATCGTCAAAATGTAAGGCTTGTATGGAGACAGATAAATTTTGATGTTTTTTCCAGGCACGGCTTTGGCTACGATTAGGGGTAAATTCATTGACAGGAATGCGCACAGGTATGCAAGCGTCACATTGTTCGCAATAAGGGCGATAAACATACTGCCCACTACGTCTAAATCCTTGCGAGATAAGCCCGCTATATACGTTTCTATCGATTAAATGTTGCGGCGTGGCGATCAGTGACTGGGCGCGTTGTTTGGCCAAATAGCCGCAACTATATGGGGAGGTCACATAAAACTGTATCTTTTGTAAGGGAACATCATGCGGAGAAGTCATTTGCCTGCCTCAATTAAAAGCCATGCTGCAACAACATCCAAGCGGCCATCGCCACCATCAGTAAATCTTCCACGATGGTCACGCTGGACATGGGTAAATTGAACACGGCGCCAAGACAAGCACAGCGAATTTTTTGTTTGCGTAGCACCGATTGAATCACCCCTAAACTAGAAAAGCCCATCACCACAAAAGTCACCAAGTTGGTCATGGTTAAATTGACACCCGTCAAATAGGCTAAACCCAAGCTCAATTCTATAAAGGGGTAAACATAGCCATAGGGCTTAAAACGCATAGCCAATAAGTCATACATGGCATAGCTGTTAGCAAAAGCGCCAATATCGAGCAGTTTGAAGAAAGAAAATACCAAGAAAAACATGGCCATGAAATGTTGCATCCATTTTTCCCAATCGAAACTCGTTTGGCTGGATTGCAATAAAAAACTGCTGATCAATAAATAGCCAAACAAAATCAATAGGGGCTGATAGGTTTTTAGCCATGATTTTTGCGAGTCCACTGTATCTTGCTGCTCAGGGGCAATATCTGCACGCGCTATCACCATCATTTGATATTTGCCTACAAGGCTCAATGCATGGTTAATTTTGCCTAGGTCTAGGCTGTCGAGATTTTGTCCGCTGTCGATCAGTTCGGCTTGTGGAGGTTGCAAGCTCACATTGGCTTGCTTTACAAACTGATGCAAAACTTGACTCACTTTGCCAACGCAACTTTGGCAATGCATACCTTGCAACTGATAGCGCACGGAAGACATGACAACTCCTGAAAGGCAATAAACATTTGCTTGCGCCATTATAGAGTAAACAGAATCCGAAAAGTTTACTGTTGAGACAGCTTGCCTTGAGTTAAAATAACGTCTTTGCCAATAATTAAGTTATTCATCAGAAATCTCTCATGATTAGTATTCGCGGCGGCTCTGCACTTTCTCCCTTTAGACTAGAAAAAATTCGTCATGGCTTGCAGTCAGCCATTCCTCACCTGCAGCATCTGCATGCAGAGTTCTGGCACTTTGCATGGTCAGAGCAGGAATACACTGCTGAACAGTTGCAAACCTTGAATAGCATTCTGCGTTATGGACCTAATGTGCCAAACGATGAGCCAGCGGGTGAGTTATTTTTGGTATTGCCACGTTTCGGTACGATTTCTCCTTGGTCCTCCAGAGCAACAGATATCGCGCGCCATTGTGGTTTGCAAAGCACCCTGAGAATTGAGCGGGGTGTTGCCTATTATTTGGCTAAGTCCGATGGCAGTCAGTTTAATGATGCTGAGCGCCAATTAATACGTCAGTTAATCCATGACCGGATGACCGAGACCGTGGTGTCTGCGTTTGAGCAAGCACAAGGACTGTATCATCAAGGTGAGCCTAAGCCACTCAGCCGAGTGGATGTTTTAGGTGGTGGCAAACAAGCACTAGAACGAGCAAATCAAGAGCTGGGTTTGGCGCTATCACCCGACGAAGTGGACTACCTCTTCGACAATTATCAACGCATAGCGCGTAATCCCACTGATGTCGAATTGATGATGTTTGCGCAAGCCAATTCAGAACATTGCCGACATAAGATTTTTAATGCCGATTGGCGTATTGATGGGGTTGAACAAGCTAAGTCTTTGTTTGCCATGATACGGAATACCCATCAACTGCACCCGAAAAAGACGGTGGTTGCCTATGCGGATAATGCATCTATCGTGGAGAGCGCAACATCTGAGACAAGGCGTTTTTATCCTGATGCGCATGGCGCTTATCGCTATATCGATGAAGCGACCCATTATTTAATGAAGGTAGAAACTCATAATCATCCAACCGCCATCTCTCCTTTTGCCGGTGCCGCGACAGGGGCTGGGGGTGAGATTCGCGATGAGGGCGCTACCGGTATAGGTTCAAAACCTAAAGCGGGGTTGACCGGTTTTTCGGTCTCTAATTTGCGCTTGCCTGACTTGCTACAACCTTGGGAGCAGGACTATGGCAAGCCAGCGCGTATCGCTTCGGCTTATCAAATTATGCTTGACGGTCCCTTAGGTGGAGCGGCCTATAACAATGAATTCGGACGTCCCAATATCAGTGGCTATTTCCGTACTTTTGAGTTGCAAGTAGATGGCGAGATGCGTGGCTATCATAAGCCCATTATGTTGGCGGGTGGTGTTGGCAATATTTCGGCAGCACATTCCAAAAAGCGTGCGATTCCACCCGGTGCCTGTCTGATTCAATTGGGTGGTCCTGCCATGTTAATTGGCTTGGGTGGTGGTGCTGCTTCAAGTATGGACACCGGTTCTAATGCAGAGAATTTAGACTTTGACTCAGTGCAACGCGGTAATCCAGAACTTCAACGTCGTGCACAAGAAGTGATAGACCGCTGTTGGCAGTTAGGCGCAAACAATCCAATCTTGAGTATTCATGACGTTGGTGCTGGCGGCATTTCCAATGCTTTCCCTGAGCTGGTGAATGATGCCGGGGTTGGTGCGAAATTTGAATTACGCGCTGTGCACAATGAAGAGTTAGGGATGTCTCCGCGCGAATTATGGAGTAATGAGGCACAAGAGCGATATGTATTGGCTGTGAGCAAGGACGATTTGGCGCGTTTCGATGATATTTGTCAGCGAGAGCGCTGTCCTTATGCGGTTGTGGGTGAAGCCACAGAACAGCGTCATTTGAGCGTACATGACGAACATTTTGATAATTTGCCAGTAGATATGGATTTGTCTGTGTTATTGGGCAAACCGCCAAAAATGCTGCGCGATGTTCAGCATTTAAGCCGTCATTTACCGTCAGCAAAATTGCAAGGCATCGATCTTCAAGACGCGGTGCAGCGAGTGTTGCATCTGCCTACCGTAGCGGATAAGACTTTCTTGATAACCATTGGCGACCGTAGTGTGACCGGTATGGTGGCACGTGATCAAATGGTTGGGCCATGGCAAGTACCTGTCGCTGATGTGGCCGTGACGATGGACAGTTATGTAGCGTTTCATGGAGTCGCATTCGCGATTGGAGAAAAAGCGCCATTAGCCTTGATTGACGCACCAGCCTCTGGGCGTATGGCCATCGGGGAGTCGCTCACCAATCTCGCAGCGACGGCCATTACCGATTTATCCGAAGTCAAACTATCCGCAAACTGGATGGCACCTGCAGGGCATCCAGGCGAAGATGCAGCGTTATATGACACAGTGCGTACCGTTGGTATGGAGTTATGTCCTGCTTTGGGCATTAGTATTCCTGTGGGCAAAGACTCCATGTCTATGAAGACGGTTTGGCAAGAAAATCAACAAAACAAGGCTGTCACAGCGCCTATCTCTCTCGTCGTAACAGCGTTTGCCGCTGTTCCTGATGTGCGTCATACCTTGACGCCGCAGTTGCGAAAAGATGTGGGGGATACCAAGTTGATATTGATTGACTTGGGTGCTGGCAAAAATCGCTTGGGCGGTTCAGCCCTGTTGCAGGTCTATCAACAAATTGGTGACCAATCGCCAGATTTGGATGATGCAGCGTTATTCAAACGTTTCTTTGCTGAGATACAGCAACTCAATCGTGACAAAAAACTGCTCGCCTATCATGACCGCAGTGATGGTGGTTTATTAGTCACCTTAGCGGAGATGGCGTTTGCCGGACGTTGTGGCTTGTCTCTAGACTTGAGCAGTTTGGCTGGTGATGACTTGTCTGTGCTTTTCAACGAAGAGTTGGGCGCAGTGATACAAGTGCATGCGGCGCAGGCGAATGCGATTTTGACTCAACTATCGGACGCGTTACCGGCTTGTGTGCATCTGCTGGGAGATGTGACACAGCAACATCAAATCCTTATCCGTCGCGAAGGTAAGACTTTGTTGCAGGCAAATCGCGTGGATTGGCACAGGGCGTGGTCTGCGACTACTTACCATATGCAAAAATCTCGCGATAATCCAGTCTGTGCACAACAAGAATATGACCGTATTTTGGATGTCAGTGAACCGGGTTTGCAATGGCAACTAAGCTATGACCCACAAGAGAATGTTGCTGCGCCTTATCTCAATCTATCTGCTCGACCCAAGATGGCAGTATTGCGCGAACAAGGTGTGAATGGGCATGTCGAGATGGCAGCCGCATTTGATGCGGCAGGCTTTGCTGCACAAGACGTGCATATGAGCGACATTATCGCAGGCCGAATCAAGTTGGCCGATTTCGCCGGTTTGGTGGCATGTGGTGGATTCTCATACGGCGATGTATTGGGTGCCGGCGAGGGCTGGGCCAAATCTATATTGTTTAACCCAGTGGCTAGAGAGCAATTCGAGCGTTTCTTTGCGCGATCCGACTCATTTGCATTGGGCGTATGTAACGGTTGTCAGATGATGAGTAATCTGCACAGTATTATTCCTGGTGCAGAAAATTGGCCCCATTTTGTTCGCAACAAGTCTGAGCAATTCGAGGCAAGATTCGCATTGGTAGAGGTTCAAAGCTCACCATCATTGTTCTTTAATGGCATGGCTGGCAGTGTGATGCCCATCGCTGTGGCACATGGTGAAGGCTTTGCGGAATTTTCTTCAGAAAGTGCTGTCAATGCAGTGGTTTCAAAACAACTAGTGACTCTGCGGTATGTTGATCATTACGCTAAAGTCACTGAGCAGTACCCTTACAATCCAAATGGGTCACCACAAGGAATTACTGGGCTAACTACACCAGATGGGCGCTTCAGCATCATGATGCCGCATCCAGAACGTGTATTCCGCACAGTACAAAACTCATGGTATCCAGATGGCTTAGGCAATGATGGCGCATGGTTACGTATGTTTAGAAACGCTCGTCATGCGATTGGTTGATTGCCATCACCCAAGTAAACATAGAAATAAAGTTAATATTTTTGAATGTAGTAAATTAATAATTAATCGAAAGATGGAGAACACAATGCAATTAATTAAATCCCTGTTATTAGCGACAATGTTGGTCTGTAGCGCTTCTGTATTTGCTTTAACTAGCGATGAGCAAGTTGAATTCACGGATGCCCTATCTACTGGTAACGTCAAAGTAGTGCAGAAATATATCGATGCTGGCGTTAATCTTAACGACAAGTATTTTGCTTGGTCAGCGTTGCAAATCGCCGCAAACAAGGGTCAATTAGAAGTCGTTAAGCTTTTAGTAGAAAAAGGGGCAGATATGAACTATCGTCACCCATTGACTAAAATGACTGCATTGCAATTGGCTGCATTTGATGGTTTTGAAAATGTTGTGAGCTACTTGGCAAGCAAGGGCGCAGACGTTAATTTAAAACTTAAGGGTGGCGTGTCTATCGTGCGTGCTATGCGTGATACCGGCAACAAAAAAATGGAAACCCTATTACTATCCCTTGGCGCCAAAGATGATGGTTGCCAAGAGGAAAAATGTTTCTAAAACATCATTCTCAAGGATGGCTGGTATTCGCCATCCTTGCCGTCAGTGAAGCGTCGGCAGAAACCCTGTCGACGCCTCATGCGTCTCATATTCAAGTGTTAGCTTCATCCTGTGCCGCTTGCCACGGACAGCAAGGGAATAGTGCTGGATTGACTCCTGTCATTGCAGGGCTAAGCAAAGATTATTTCATCAGCCAAATGCATGGTTTTAGAGATGGCACAATTCCTGCCACGGTTATGCATCACCATGCCAAAGGTCTGAACGAAGATGAAATCCAGCAGCTTGCTCAGTACTTCTCTCAACAAGCACGTATCACGGCAAAACCTGTTAAGCGCGATTAGGCAAAGGTTTCTATGCAAAGACGCGAATTTCTCAAATTAAGTATGATAGGGGGATTGGCGGCCAGTTTACCTTTAATAGGCTGCAGTTCTCTATCGACCAAAGCCAGCCACAAACAAGGTAGTCTTGCTAAAGTGGTTGTGGTGGGTGGAGGTTATGCTGGGGCTACTTGCGCCAAGTATCTAAGCACATGGTCTAAAGGTGAAATTGACGTGACCGTCATTGAACCCAATGCCAATTTCATTTCCTGTCCTTTAAGTAACTTAGTGTTGAGCGGCAGCAAACGCATTCAGGATCTCACTTTTAGTTATCGTGGCCTACAAAAAAACTATCCTATCCATTGGGTACGCAATCATGTCGAGGCTATCGACCCGATCAAACGCACCGTGAGTACGCCGCATGCAAAATTCAGCTATGACAGACTCGTACTCGCCCCTGGAATCAAGTTTGATTACTCAGCCATTGCTGGAATGCAAGCCCATGATATTGCGCAACGCATTCCCCACGCATGGAAAGCTGGCGAGCAAACCGAGCTATTGCATAGACAATTAGTCGCCATGCCACAAGGAGGGGTGTTCGTGATGAGTATCCCCAAAGCTCCCTATCGTTGTCCGCCCGGTCCATATGAGCGCGTATGCCAAGTAGCATTTTTATTTAAGCAATACAACCCAACGGCCAAGATTATTGTGTTGGATGCAAACCCTGATATCGTGTCAAAAAAAGGCTTATTTACTAAGGTTTGGCAAGAACACTATGCGGGTATGATTGACTATAGACCCAACAGCGCTGTACAACAGGTGGATAGTCAATCTTTAATGGTGAATACCGAGTTTGAGAGTGTGAGGGCGGATGTATTAAATATCATTCCCCCTCAACAAGCTGGACAATTGGCCAAAATGGCAGGGCTGCTGGGGACTAAACAAGCGTGGGTAGTTGTTGATTTTCTGAGTTATGCTAGCAAGGCGCACGAAAGCATCCATGTGATTGGCGATGCAGTTTCCTCTGCGCTACCAAAGTCTGCCCACATGGCAACATCCCAAGCCAAAGTTTGCGCCGCTGCCATCGTGGATATTGTGCGAGGAAATTCTCCAGATCCACAGCCAGTTTTTGCCAACACTTGTTATAGTTTTGTGGATAATGAAATGGCCATGCATGTAGCGAATGTTTATCGCTATGATGCGGTCAAACATATCATGCTGCCTGCTGAAGGTGGCGGTGTATCTCAAGCAGCCTCAAAATTGGAAGGTGATTACGCCTACGCTTGGGCAGACAATATTTGGGCAGATGTTTTGACTTAATTAAAGGAAAAGATGATGAATAAGCGATTATTGATTTTTTTAACAATAGCGATGTTATGTGTCATTTCTCTGACTGCAAAGGCCGAAGGTCCAGTGAAATTGGCGGTGCACATTCAACAGCAAGATTATGATCACCCCACCAGACTTTGGAATTTTGCTGAGAGTTTGTGGGTAGAGCAGGGGCCTTTTGTCGAGGCTTCCGCTCAAAAAGCATTTGCTCAATTTGGGGACCATGGCTATGCCATGTGTAACAGTAAAGTAGAAGCGGCAAACTTATTGGTTTGGTTGCGTCCTAATTTATATTTCAATCCCCAAATCAGTACATTTTATGGAAAAGTTCAAGGCTATTTTTATACTGCTGATGGTAAGCCCTTGGTAAGAATTACTGGAGAAAGTAAAAGTGTTGGTCGCTTGTTAGGAGATCAGACCAAGGTGCAAATAGCTAAATTATTTGATGCCGCGACCCAAGATTTATACCAACGCATGCAGAGCAATAGCCAAGTTTATGATTATTTGAATGGTAAAGTGAAGGGCATGGTGACCTTAAACCCATGTGCGACGGCAGAGTTTTTGCCGGTATCCAAATTTAGATTCAATGCATTTCAATAATCACTTGCCTGATATTAAACAAAAGGAGACTCCATGAATTTTTCGCGCAAACTTGCGGCTGGCATCAGCTTGATATTTTTCTTCATTGGGGCAACTGCTCAAGCGCATGAAACCCAAAAGTATGGTGGCCTGAAAATGCCAGAATCTGTCCTAGTTGATAAACATGGACATGTGTTTGTGTCAGAAATTGGCGAGTTTGGTAAAGATGGCGATGGTCAAATCAGTGTGCTGGGAAAAGACGGAAAATTCTTAGTATTTGCTAAAGGCTTGGATGACCCCAAGGGTTTAGCCATGATAGAACAAGTCTTGTATGTGGCTGACAAGCAGCGTATTTTCAAAATCGATATGCAAGGTAAAGTTGAAGTTTTTGTGGATACTCAAGCATTCCCTACAGCGCCACAATTCTTAAACGACCTAGAAGCCGATAGTGATGGCAATCTTTACGTTAGTGATAGTGGCGATTTAAAGGGGGGTGGGGGCGCTGTTTATAAAATTGATGCTGCTGGCAAAGTCACGACGTTGATTGATGCCAAACAAGACCCTCGCATCGCTGCCCCAAATGGTTTGTTAATGGGTAAAACACCTAATTGCATCATGATTGTGGATTTTGCTAGCGGTGTGCTGTATCGCTATGACAGTAAAAAAGCTGAATTAAGCGAAGAAGCCAAGGGTTTTGGCGGCGGTGATGGTATTGTGCAGATCGCCAATGGCGACTACTTAATCAGTGATTGGAAGGGTGGTCAGGTATTTAGGCTAAAACTAGACAAACAATCGGCTGCACAAGTTGATGTGTTTCAAGATGGTTATGTGGCAGCGGCAGATATTGCTTTATCCCCTGATAAGAAGACACTGTATATACCAGATATGAAAGCGGGTGAGCTGGTGGTTATTACCTTGCATTAATACTTTTATCTCTTTGCAATTGATCAAAAAGGCGCTTATTAGCGCCTTTTATTTATCCTATTCCCTGCGCACCAAAATTATCATTTTAGTGATTGCTTGCGCTGAACTTCTGTACATAAAAAGAAGTTCAGCGCAAAATTTATCTCAGCAGATTATGCGGTAAAATGGCCACCTTTGTATGTCTTGGCCTTATTCCATGAATGTCTTTTATGAAGAAGACGGCAGTTTTAAAGTCGCTTCTATCCTTGCCGAAAATCCTGGTTCATTACAGGTAGAAAGCGTCAGCGGCAAACGCTCAAAAATCAAACTAGCCAGTGTGATTTTGCGTTTCGACGGTAGCTTGAGTGCTTTTATGGAACAAGCGCAAACGCTGGCAGCAGAGCAGGAAGTGCCATTTATTTGGGAATGTTGTGGTGATCAGGAGTTTGCTCCGCAGGATTTTGCCCTTGATTATTACGGACATACGCCTAGCCCGGTGGAAGTGGCTGCTCTGACGATTGCGCTACATAGTGCGCCTATCTATTTTCATCGCAAAGGCAAAGGACGCTATCGCGCTGCGCCAGCAGATATTTTACAAGCTGCTTTGGCGGGACAAGAAAAACGTCGACTGCAAATGGAACAAATGGCGCAATGGACCGAGATGTTATTGCAACATCAATTTCCTATGGGGTGGCAGTCTAAGCTGGCGCAATTACTTTACGCTCCGGATAAAAATACCATAGAGTGGAAGGCGCTCGACCAGGCCTCTTTGCAATCCAAGCAGTCACCTTTGCTGCTGCTCGATCAGGCTGGTGCGATTCCCTCGCATGAGCAATATCATTTTGGTGCTTTTGTGCGTGAATTTTTCTCTGAGGGCACAGACTTCCCAGATGCTTTAATGATTGAGCAAGATTTGTTCAAAGCGCTTGAGCAGCTTCCCAAGGCTGTGACACCCGCTTTTAGTATTGACGATATCACCACCACAGAGATTGATGATGCATTCTCTATCCTAGCCCTAGAGGATGGTGCTTGGCGTGTAGGAATACATATCGCCGCGCCAGCCTTAGCGGTGAAGCCGAATACTGCCTTGGATAGTATCGTGCAGCAACGCTTATCGACCGTGTATATGCCGGGCAATAAAATTACCATGTTGCCCAATCAACTGGTTTCTCACTTTAGTTTAGACGAGGGTATTTGGCGTCCCGCCTTATCCTTATATTTGGATATCGATGCTGAGTTTCAAATAACCGCGCAATCCACCAAGTTAGAACAGGTGATGATTGCCGACAATCTGCGCCATGACGCGATTGAGCCATACTTTAATGAGCAAAACTGTATGCAGGATAGTGGACATGCCTATTGGTCTTCACTGAATCTGTTATACCGCTTTGCATTGACGCTTGAAAAAGCGCGTGGCAAAGCTGACAGTCAGCAAAATACACAACGAGATTATAGTTTTTATGTTGAAGCGGGTAGGGTACGCATTGTTGAGCGCCGGCGCGGTTCGCCGATAGACAAGTTGGTGTCTGAATTGATGATTGCAGTCAATCAGCATTGGGGGGCTTGGCTGGCACAGCACAAAATTGCCGGTATTTATCGCGCTCAGCAAAACAGCAAAGTGTATATGACCTTGCGCGCTGAACCCCATCAGGGCTTAGGTGTGCCACAGTATGCATGGTCTAGCTCACCTTTACGTCGTGCCATCGATTTATTCAATCAGCGTCAACTGATCAGTATCGTGACCCAACAAGCCGCTCCGTATAGTGAGTCGGATGATGTCATAGGTGGGGTAATGCGTAGATTCGATATGGTGTATCAACAATATCGTGAATTCCAAACACGCATGGAACGCTATTGGTGTCTGCAGTATTTGCGACAAGAGCAGCTAGAAACGCTGACAGGGGTGGTATGGCGCGAAAACTTGGTGCGTATTGATGGCATGCCATATCTCTGCAAGGTCAGCAGCTTGCCGAATCTTCCATCTGGAACACATGTCAGTCTGCATATAGAAAAGATTGATACCCTCAATCTCCATCTTTCCGCTAAGTTTGTCGCCCAAATCGAAGGAGAGATAGAGCCGGTCATACTCGATGAAGAGAGTGAATTGATGCTCGCGCAAGAAGCCACGCAAGCGGCTACATCGGAAACAGATGCTGCGTCTTCTGCATCTGAAAATCCTACGCAGGAACAAGCATAATGTTGCGAGTGGGTCGTCGTATGGCACGCTCGCAGGCGGACTCTCAACCAGTAGAAGTCGCTGAATTAGACGGTGTGCGCTCATTGTATTTAGGCTCGGATACCATACAAAGCTCCATGCGCTTGAGTGATCCAGATGCCCTAGAGCTTGCATACGCGCGTGGCATGATGATGTTTTTGTTATTTCATGCTGTGCCAAAAGATGTGCTGATTCTTGGCTTAGGTGGTGGATCAATTGCAAAATTTATTTATCGATTTTTAGAAAACAGCAAGACCACGGTGCTTGAAATTAATCCGCGTGTGATTGATATTGCACGAAGTCATTTTAATTTGCCAGAGAATGATGCGCGTCTGCAAGTGATAGCAGGTGACGGTATTGCCTATTTACGAGAGCAGCAAACCTGTTGTGATGTGCTTATGCTTGATGCCTATGACAGTAGCGGGGTAGCACCTGATATGGTCAGCCAAGATTTTTTTGATCACTGTGCAGCGGTATTGCGCCCACAGGGTATATTGGCAGTGAATCTGTGGGGCTCGGATAAAAACTTTCATATTTATTTTGAACGTATCAAACTTAGTTTTGGACAACGTGCGCTGATGTTGCGCACGGGCCGCCCTGGCAATATTATCGTGCTGGCATTTAATCAGTTGCCTACAGAATTGCGTTGGCACGCCTTGCGTGACCGCGCTAAAGCGCTAGAGCAGCAATTTGGAATAGAGTTTTTACAATTTACTGAGCGCTTAAAGGACGATAATGCTTGTAGTGAACACCGATTATTTTTAGGAGCCGTGGATTGAAAAAACTTGAATTTTTTGCCACCTGTCCGCGCGGGTTGGAATCCATTTTGAGTCAGGAGTTGCAACAGCTTAAAGCTCAGCAAGTCAAAGCTGTCGACGGCGGGGTCAGTTTTAGCGGTGATTGGGCGCTGTGTTATCAAGCCAACCTTTACAGTCGTGTCGCAACACGAATTTTGTGGCGGATTGCACAAGGAAAATACGCGGGAGAGCAGGATTTATATAACGCCGCATTCGCCCTCAATTGGCCCACATGGTTTGAAGTACGTCATACCATGATGGTCAAAGTAACCGCCGTGAAATCTCCATTAAAAAGCTTAGAATTCGCCACCTTGCGTATCAAAGACGCTATTTGCGATAAGTTCAGAGCCCATGGTGGCTCGCGTCCTTCGATTGATACGCGAGAGCCAGATGTGCGTGTACATGTATTTCTCACCCAGCATGACTATCAATTATATTTAGACACATCCGGCGATCCGCTGTATCAGCGTGGTCAACGTAAAAGCAGCGTGAATGCTCCTCTGAGAGAAAATCTTGCCGCGGGGATTTTGGCACTGACAGGATGGCAGCCGGGCACGCCCTTGCTGGACCCGATGTGTGGTAGCGGAACATTTTTACTCGAAGCGGCAATGATAGCACTCCATATTGCACCGGGCTCTCAACGTCAGTTTGGCTTTGAGAAACTACGCACTTTTGACGCAGTGACTTGGCAAGAAATCCGCCAACGGGCTTTGGCACAAGCCAAGCCGATCAGTTTTCAACAGTTGTATGGTAGTGATATGGACTTACGTGCTGTCCGTGTGGCACGGCAAAATCTTAGTCAGGCTGGCCTATTAGAGGCGGTACAACTTTCACATGTGGAATTCACACAACTACCGGCGCCAGCTGAGCATGGCGTGATATTGGCCAATCCTCCTTACGGAGTACGCATCGGCGAGGATGAGGAGTTGGCGGCTTTGTATCCCAAAATGGCAGAGACATTAAAACGCCATTTTGCAGGCTGGACGGCGTACTTCTTGACCAATGATTTACGCTTACCCAAGCTCATGCGGTTAAGTCCGAGCAAAAAAACGCCGTTATTCAATGGGCCGCTAGAATGTCGTCTGTTTGAAATTAAGTTAGTGGCGGGCTCTAATCGCAAACCCAAGCTAGATGGCTAGGCTTACTGCTTAAGCTGACAATACAGCATGATAGGGAGTACGGAAAATGTCTCAAGATAGTTTGCAGGACTTACAAAACCGAGTACGTGCCTTCGTCAATGAACGTGACTGGGAGCAATTTCATTCTCCTAAAAATCTGGCGATGGCGATGATTGTGGAAGCGGCTGAGTTGGTTGAAATATTCCAGTGGGAAACGACTGAGCAAAGTTATCTGATGGACAAGAAGAAACGCACACAAGTCAGTCATGAGTTGGCGGATACCTTTGTCTATCTATTACGTTTAGCAGATGTTTTAGGTGTCGACCTGATACAAGCCGCCAATCAAAAGATTGATTTGAACGCACTTAAATACCCTGTCGATAAAGCCAGGGGTAGCAATGCTAAATATACAGATTATCAATAACCTACTAATAAAAAACCCATCGTAACGATGGGTTTTTTTTATCACAAAATCTATTTACTTCAGTGCTGCCAGTGCAGCGTCATAGTTAGGCTCGTTGGCTATTTCTGAGACGAGCTCGCTATGTAGAACTGTGTTATTTTCGTCTAGTACGACAACTGCTCGAGCAGTTAAGCCAGCCAAACTGCCGTCCAAGATGGCAACGCCGTAATCATGGGCGAATTTTGCCGTATCTCTGAAGGTAGACAAGGTTTGTACATTTTCAATGCCCTCGGCGCCACAAAAGCGTGACTGAGCAAATGGCAGGTCAGCAGAAATGCAAATCACTACCGCGTTGTTGGCAGAGGCTGCACGTTGGTTAAATTCTCTGACGGATGTTGCACAAGTTGGAGTATCAATACTAGGAAAGATATTCAGGATCTTTCTTTTGCCGGCAAATGAGCCTAGATCTAACATTTCGCGTTTTGCATTGGCGAGTGAGAAAGCAGGGGCTGTTTGACCCTGACTAGGGAAATTGCCCCCAATCTTGATGGGATTGCCTTTTAAAGTAACGCTGGAAGTCATGGTGTTTCTCCTTTTATTTTGATCTATCAAGACATGTTCATTACTTGACTATTTTAGTACATTATTTTCTTGATGCGAGTGTTTTTGAAAATATTTTTTAAGCATAAATAAGTCATTGATTTTTCAGTTATGAATGTTAAAGAATGGCGTCTTTATTGGGATGGCGCGAGATACTAGGTTTCAAAAAATATCAGCGAATAATCTCTGTATCAGTTAAAATTTGAGCCTATGTCCAGCCCCGCCCAAACAGCTCATTTTGTTCATTTGCGATGCCATACCGAGTATTCCATTGTGGACGGCATGGTGCGTGTTGACGACTATGTCGAGGCGGCGGCAAAGGACGCGATGCCAGCCTTGGCTATCTCTGATTTAAGCAATCTTTTTGGCGCGGTTAAATTTTATAAATCCAGTCGTTCGGCAGGCATTAAGCCGCTTATTGCCTGTGATGTTTGGCTGGAAAATGAGCAGAATCGGGATCAGCCCCATCGGGCTTTACTCATCTGCCAAAATCAAACGGGCTATTTGCGTTTGTGTGAATTACTTTCTCTCGCCTATACCCAAAATCAGCACCGCGATAGAGCTGAGCTCAAACCCTCATGGTTGCTCGAAAATAATGATGGTTTATTGATGTTGTCTGGCGCCATGCTTGGCGATGTTGGTCAGGCGTTGTTGATGAATAATGTGGCGCAAGCCGAGCAATATGCAAGATGTTGGCTGGACGCATTCGGAGATCGTTATTATCTAGAGCTGCAACGCTTTGGTCACCCGCAGCAAGCCTTGTATGAAAATAATGTGTTGGCATTGGCAGCCCAGCTGGATTTGCCATTGGTGGCTACGCACCCGGTTCAATTTATGCAAACAGAGGACTTCAAAGCACACGAAGCTCGCGTTTGTATTGCTGAGGGTTATGTGTTGGCGGATAGTCGCCGACCTAAGCAGTTTACCGAACAACAATACTTCAAAACTCAAGCCCAGATGCAAGATTTGTTTGCCGATATTCCCAGTGCTTTACAGAATACGGTAGAAATTGCTAAACGTTGTAACTTGAGCTTGGTTCTCGGCAAGAACTATCTTCCGAAATACCCTACCCCCGAGAATGTCACCCTAGAAGACTTCTTGCGCGATCAATCCTTTGCTGGCTTGCAATTGCGTTTGCAGTCACTGTATCCAGATTCAGCAATCCGTGAGCAAAAGCGGGCAAGCTACGAAGATAGGCTGGCTTTTGAAATCAGCGTTATCGTGCAAATGGGGTTTGCCGGTTATTTCTTGATTGTGGCTGACTTTATCAATTGGGCAAAGCGTAATGGGGTGCCTGTAGGGCCTGGTCGTGGCTCTGGGGCTGGCTCTGTGGTGGCCTATAGTTTGGGAATTACCGATTTAGATCCTTTGCAATATAACTTGCTGTTTGAACGATTCCTAAATCCCGATCGAGTCTCTATGCCTGACTTTGATATTGATTTCTGCCAAGAAGGCCGAGATCGTGTGATTGATTATGTGCGCCAAAAGTATGGAGCTGAAGCGGTTTCGCAAATCGCCACCTTCGGTACCATGGCCGCAAAGGCGGTGGTGCGAGATGTTGGTCGTGTACTCGATTTGCCGTTCAACTTTGTCGATGGTATCGCAAAATTAATTCCAAACGAATTAGGTATTAGCTTGCGCGACGCATTGGTTAAAGAGCCACAGTTAGCTGAGCGCGCTGATAAAGAGGAAGAAGTTAAAGAGCTGATGGAGTTGGCTTTGCGCTTGGAGGGTTTAACCCGTAATGTGGGCATGCATGCCGGCGGCGTTTTAATATCGCCAGGAAAAATTTCTGATTTCTCTCCGATTTACTGTCAACCCAATGGTGAAAGTGTCGTCAGTCAATACGATAAAGATGACGTTGAAGCGGTAGGCTTAGTCAAATTTGACTTTTTGGGCCTGCGTACCCTGACCATTCTAGCCATGGCTCTGCAAGACGCCAATCAGCAACGCGCTGCTAGCGGTCAGCCGGGGCTAAGCTTCGAAACTTTACCGATAGACGATAAGCTTACCTATCAATTACTCAAATCCGCGAATACTACGGCAGTATTCCAGCTGGAATCGCGGGGTATGAAGGATATGTTGAAGCAGGCCAAACCTGACTGCTTCGAGGACATTATCGCCTTGGTGGCGCTATACCGTCCCGGCCCTATGGATTTGATTCCTGATTTTTGTCGACGCAAACACGGCTTACAGCGCGTCGAGTATCCACACCCTGCGGTAGAACCCATACTGAAAGAAACCTACGGCATTATGGTGTACCAAGAGCAGGTCATGCAGATTGCTCAGGTAGTTGCGGGATATAGTTTGGGTGGCGCGGATTTATTACGTCGTGCGATGGGTAAAAAGAAAAAAGAAGAAATGGATGCGCAACGTGCCGTATTTGTTGAAGGGGCGGTTAAGCAGGGCACCTCGGAGCGTCAGGCGGCTGAATTATTCGACTTGATGGAAAGGTTTGCCAGCTATGGCTTTAATAAATCTCACGCGGCAGCCTATGCCCTTGTGGCCTACCATACGGCTTATCTAAAAACTCACTATCCTGCCGCGTTTATGGCGGCCACCATGTCAGCGGACATGAACAATACCGACAATATTCATATCTTTTATGATGATTGTGTACGCAATGGGATTGAAGTATTGCCGCCTGATATCAATCGTAGTGTTTATAAATTCAAGCCCATCGATGACAAACAAATACTTTATGGCTTGGGCGCCTTAAAGGGTTCTGGCGAAGCTGCGATTGAGGTGATTGTGGCAGCCCGAGAAACAGGCGGTGACTTTAAAGATCTATTCGACTTCTGTGCGCGCATTGACTTACGCAAAGTGAACCGACGCGTCATTGAAACACTTATTCGTGCCGGTGCATTTGATCGTCTTGAGCCGAATCGGAACGCCTTATTAGCGGGCGTGAATCTGGCCATTAGCATGGCGGAGCAAAATGGAGCCAATAGCGCGCAAAATAGCTTGTTTGGAGATGCTGGTGCTGATCAGGCACCAGCCTTGCCTTTGGTGCCTGCATGGAGTCAACAAGAACAACTTCAACAGGAAAAGCTCTCTTTAGGTTTTTATTTTAGCGGCCATCCTTTTACCGCTTATCAGCAAGAGCTGGCGAATTTTGTTCATACCCGTTTGAAAGACCTTAAGCCACAGGAACAGCCGCAGATGACGGCAGGGGTGGTGATGGGGATACGCACCAGAATGACGCAACGCGGCAAGATGGCGATTGTGACCTTGGATGATGCTGAGTCGCGTGTGGAAGTGGTGATAGGAAATGAATTATTAAGCCAATACGCCCATTTGATTAAAGAAGACCAGCTTTTGGTGATTGAGGGGCGCGTTTCCCATGACGACTTCTCTGGCGGCATAAGGGTCAATGTACGCAAGATATTTGATATTGTTGCGGCAAGAAATTCGCGTGCCAGTTGGTTAAAAATCTCCTGTAATGGCCAAGCCGACGCGATTAAATTACGCGAGCTGTTGCAGCCTTATTGCCAGCCTAAATCGGTTCAAAATGGAGCGCAGCAGAGTGGTTGTGCGGTCAAAGTGGAATATCACAATCAGCAGGCATGTGCGGAAATTTTACTGGGGGATGCTTGGCGTGTTCATTTAAGTGATGAGTTGATTGCGGGATTAAAAGCTTGGTTAAGCGATGAAAACGTAAAAATCCTCTATAATTAACCCTCTTACGACTAAAGATATTCAGAATGAAATTAAGTTATCTAGATTTTGAACAACCTATTGCCGAGCTTGAATCCAAAATTGAGGATTTAAAGCAGGTGCAGGACGGAAGTTCTGTGGATATTAACGAGGAAATCAATCAACTCCAGGCCAAGACATCTGAGTTGTTGACCGAAATCTATGGCAATTTAAATGCCTGGCAAATTTCTCAAGTCGCCCGTCATCCACAACGTCCATACACCATTGACTATATCCAAGCGCTATTTACCGATTTTGAAGAATTGCATGGTGATCGTGCCTATGCTGATGATCCAGCAATTGTGGGAGGAATAGCCCGATTTGACGGTAAACCTGTGATGGTTATCGGTCATCAAAAAGGTCGCGATGTCAAAGAGCGACAATTACGTAACTTTGGTATGCCACGTCCAGAAGGCTATCGCAAAGCGTTACGTTTATATCGCATGGCAGAAAAATTTGGCTTACCGATTATTACTCTGATAGACACCCCAGGTGCTTATCCCGGCATTGGAGCTGAGGAGCGTGGTCAATCTGAAGCCATTGCGCGCAATCTGTATGTCATGTCTGAACTCAAAACACCTATCATAGGTGTCATTATTGGTGAGGGCGGATCTGGCGGTGCTTTAGCCTTGGGGGTAGTGGATCAGATGCTGATGTTGCAATACTCCACCTATTCCGTTATTTCGCCTGAAGGCTGTGCCTCTATTTTATTCCGTAGTGCTGATCAAGCTTCAGTGGCTGCTGAGGCCTTGGCGATTACCGCGCCACGTTTGAAATCAGTGGGACTTGTTGATCGTGTGGTGGAAGAACCTATGGGCGGTGCACATCGCTCTTGGGAAACCATGATGCAATCATTACAAAAAGCTTTGTCAGAAGAATTGACCAAGGTACAGAAAAAATCACTTAAAGACCTACTCAAAACGCGTTACGAAAAACTCATGAGCTTTGGTCAGTATCAGGAAGGCCAATAAACGGCCTGCGCCAAGCGAATGCGCAAGGCTAGCTCCAATTCTCCATTCACATCTACTGCACTAGCCTTGACGCAACAAGTTGAGGCTAGTTTGCAGGCGGCTCTAGCGCAAGGGCGAGCTAATCAAGCCAAGATTCTTTTAGCCCTCAGCGGTGGTTTAGATTCCTGTGTGCTGTTGCATATTTTGCTCGGCTTACAAAAAACCATACCTTTCCATTTATCCGCCTTACATGTGCATCATGGCCTCAGTGCAAACGCTGATACCTGGGTTAAGTTTTGTAAGACTCTCTGTGAAGACCACCAAATACCCTGCGAAATTGCTTATGTGAAAGTGAATCGAGCATCTTCTGCGGGTGTAGAAGGTGAGGCGCGAAAACTTCGCTATCAAGCACTGCTGGACCAGCCTGCAGATTTGATTTTGCTGGCTCACCACCAAGATGATCAAGCGGAAACCTTGTTATTGCAATTGATGCGTGGCTCAGGGGTGAAGGGTTTAGCCGGTATGGCGGAGTTCGATCAAGATAGAAGACTATTGCGCCCTTTATTGCAGGCATCTAGGCAACAATTGCAGGACTATGCAGAGGGCTTTGCGCTGAAGTGGGTGGAGGACGAGAGTAATACCTCGCTAGATTACGAACGTAATTTTGTACGGCATCAAATCATTCCTTTATTCCGCCAACGAAATCCTGCCGTCAGCGAGAATATTGCACGCAGTGCGAGGTTGCTTGCTGAAGCACAGGAGTTGCTAGAGGATTTGGCAGTCTTGGATGCGCTTGAAAATGTTGTTGGGGACAAGCTTAATGTCAAAGGATTAAGCCAATTAAGTCCAGCCCGTGCTGCTAATCTATTGCGCTGGTGGCTATCGCAACAAGGCATATTGATGCCTAGCCAAGTTCAATTACAAGAGATATTGCAGCAATTACTATGCGCCAAAATCGATAAGCAATTACAAATCTTGTTGCATCACTCTCAGCATGACCATTTGTATATATTGCGCCGCTATAGGGGCTTCGCATATATCTCTTTAGATGGGGTCACTTCCGCTATGTATCTGCACTGGCATGGTGAAGAAGAAATTCAATTGGAAGATGGCAGTCGTTTGCTTTTTTCCAAAACGCTGGGGCAGGGAATTTCTTTAAAAAAGTTGGGTAATCAAACTTTAAGCATTCAATTTCGCGCAGGCGGCGAGCGTATAAAACCTTATGCCAATCGTCCCAGCAAACCTCTAAAGAAATGGATGCAGGAAATGAATATACCGCCTTGGTTTAGAGAATGTTTGCCTATGATATTTGTTGATCGCCAGTTGGTGCTGGTGCCTAGTCTGGGTGTGCAATCAGAGTGGCAAGCACAAGCAGATGAAATGGGTCTAACAGTGGAATGGCAAACCCAATAAGCGATTACCTCACAGCCTTTATTCGTTAATTAAGCCGTGTCGAATAGCAAGTCTTACCATCTCGATAGGCGTGTTAACTTTCAATTTTTGTTTGATGGTGGTCTGATAATTGGCAACAGTTTTTAGGCTAATATTTAATCTTTGCGCAATCTGCGCAACTTCTACACCGTCCACCAACATCCTAAAAATTTCAAACTCTCTGACGGAGAGTTGCTGTAATGGGTTGTCATCGTTGCTGACACTGAAATTTATTTTGCTGGAAATTTCATGTCCCAAGAAAGTTTGTCCTGTCGCTATCCATTGAATCGCGTCGATTAGTTCTTCAGATAATCCACTTTTGGATAGATATCCACGTGCCCCAATCTTCAATGCTTGGCCTGCGAAATTAACATTATCATGCATAGATAAAACGAGAATTTTGGCCGTGGGGTATCGAGTGACGATGCGTTTGATGGATTCAAGTCCGCCCATGCCAGGCATACTAATATCCATTACGGTGATGTCCGGCAGGTGCTGTCCAAATAATTGGTAGGCTTTTTCACCACTGTCGGCCTCAGCGACAACCTCAATGTGAGGCTCTTGCTCTAACAGACGTCGTATGCCGGCCCTAACAACCCCGTGATCATCGACTAACATGACTCGTAAATGTGATTGATTCATTTGATGGGTATCCATGCTTCTATCGTTGTTCCGTCTTGACTAGTAAAGTTAATTTTTCCATCCAAGCCTACAATGCGTTCCTTCATTCCGGGCAGTCCCAATCCGAAAGTTTGATTAGAATTCAAACCCACGCCATTGTCTTCAATGATAATGTGTATCCATTTTTGTTTTGCTCTAGATTCGATGTTGACAGCAATAGTCACTTTGGTGGCCAATGCATGTTTAGTGATATTGGTCAAAGCTTCTTGCAATAGACGATAAGCGGCGATATTGATTTGATCATTAAAAAGATGATTGTCTAAGTCTAAATGGTATTGCACATCAATATCAGCATGTCTTTTTTTCCATGGAATAATTAGGTCTTCTAAGGCTGATTGCAAACCTAGTTCATCTAATACACTTGGACGTAAAGTTTGTAATAGCCCTCTGACTAGCTCCATCAAATGTTTGGATAATTCGCTAATCGCTAAGGCGCTATGCTTTAGTTCTGGGTACTTATTTTCTGAAGCACGCATAATCACCGTCGCATCGGTATTAATCGCAGTTAAACACTGTCCAAACTCATCATGTAAATCACGCGCTAGTTTCTTTCTTTCTTCTTCTTGAAGATTGATTAATTCCTGACTCAGCCTGTGGTTTTGCTGAATACTAGATTGTAGTTGTGCCACCATCTCATTAAATTTCTGGCCAATACGTTCAAGTTCCACAGTTTTAAAAGGGGGAAGTCGTGTGTCTAGATTACCATCCTCTAAATCTTTTAATGCAGCATAAATTTTTTCGGTGGGTTTTAGTGCCAAACTAACTACCCATGTCACCGTAATATTGACAAGAACAAAAAATAAAAACACTAGATTCATGAGTGCCTTTAGTTGTTTCCACTTTTCGGCATATTCATAACTGGGATCTGGAGTAATAATTAGACTGCCGAGCTGCTTGCCATCATAAAAAAGAGGTAGTGTTGAAGATTCCCATTTAGAGGAAAGATGATTAAGAATCTTAACGAAGAGATACGGAGCTTCATCTTCGATTTCACTAAATTTTGCCAAATTACTATCGATTTGTTTGCCTTCAGTATCTATCAGTTCAATGCGTATATGCCGCATATGGCCGAGATACTGCAAATTAAAGGTATTTTTGTCGATGTGTCTAATATTCTTATTTTTAATAGTAGCGTCTTCAAGTAAATAAAGTACTAATTTTTCTGCCGATCGAATTTCAGCAATTGCATTCTGCCTTGCATTATTTAAAGAAAAAATGCCGCCTAAAATGAGTATCCCCAATAGCAACAATGTGATTAGAATATTTAGTCTTAGTTTGAGTGACATGTATTGAATTAGCGCTTAATCAGAGTTTTATAAATTTAACATACGATATTGTCTTACAAGATTTAACAGTCCGATATCAGAACATAGAAATAGTCGACATTTCTAGGAAGAATTCATACATGATTTCGGGAAAAAATCACTTTTTTTAACGGGATTATTTCCCGCATCGTTTTATTTCCTTGTGGTACTGGAATACCCTCACTTACTATTCTTCAGTCCCTTCCATTTGGGATGTTACATCAAAAAGTAGTTTTATTATTCTAAGGAGATAACAGCATGGAAATGAGCAAAATTAAACTTGCTCTTGGTTTAGTGTTAGGTGCTTCTATGGCTATGCCTATGGTTGCATCTGCTGCTGCTGATCAAGAAGCTGCAATGAAAGACTCAAATAACTGGGTTCACCCACGTGGTCAACACAATAATCAAGGCTACAGCCAATTGTCACAAATTAACCAAGCTAACATTAAAAACGTTAAAGCTGCTTGGACATTTGCTACCGGTGTAAACCGTGGTCACGAAGGTTCCCCAGTAGTTATCGGTAACATGATGTACGTTCACACAGCGTTCCCAAACAACGTTTACGCTTTGGACTTGAACGACAATCAAAAGATCGTTTGGTCTTACTTCCCTAAACAAGATCCATCAGTACAAGCTGTATTGTGCTGTGACAACGTTAGCCGTGGTCTTGGTTATGGCGATGGCAAGATTTTCTTGCAACAAAACGATGGTAACTTGGTTGCTTTAGATGCTAAGACTGGTGCTAAAGTTTGGTCTGTACAAAACACAGATCCAAAAGTAGGTGCTACTAACACTAACGCTC
>JACCDV011254083.1_pt1 | contig 44841 bp, 69 predicted proteins | sample 7446131 | NCBI WGS metagenome assembly JACCDV01 (sample SAMN15323448, study PRJNA562643) | freshwater metagenome | isolation source: river surface water | place: USA:Blue River Watershed | collected 2017-08-17
GTTACGCCCATAGAGCCTAAGATACCACCTGCAATACCACCTGCTACACCTGCAACTGGTTTAGCAAATGGACCGACAACAGGAAGAACAGGAGGTGTAACAGCCATTGCTGCTCTAGCACCAAGCAGTGCTCCGGGAGTAGCCGCAATAGACTCAGCCGCAGCAGCACCTGCCGCACCTAGGCTAGTAGTCTCACCCTCTTTCATTGGTTGCATACCCGGCTTAGGATACACACCAAATGCAGCACCACCTGCACCCTCAACAGGAGCAGATGCAGATGCTACAGGAGCTACGGCTTCATCAAAAGAGATCCCTTTAGAAGTAGTAGATCCACCACCAGTAGCCTCTTCAAAAGAGATTCCAGCCATACGTTACTCCACAAACGATTGAGATTTAGCATCCCATTTAAGGACACCCTTGTTAGTAGTGTAGTACTTACCGTCCACTGCTTCAGCAGCAGACTTGGGAGGAGCCATAGGCATAGCTTTAGTTCCCTGAACTTTGTTACTAGGAACAGGTTTATTAGGTGTAGTGGGAGCAGGCTTATCTTCTGCATCACGTTTCTTTTCTGCTTCCGCAATACTGAGGGGTTTAACAGGCTTTGGATACAGCTCAAGTTCAGTAGTCAAGTTCTCAATAACAGACTTCTTACCGGGGAAGTCAGGAGCACTGATAGCAAGGTTCAATTCTTTTTGAACTTGCTCACGACGGAAGTTATCACGAGCTTGAACAGCTTTCGTGTAAGCAGCCTCCGCCGCAGCAGATGGTTTAGAGCTGTCGTAGAACACACCGATCTTGCTCTTTGTTTGCTCCAGATCAGCAGCTTCAACAGCAGCATCTAACTTCTCAAGAGTCTTACGACCAGAGCGTTCGATGTTCTCTTGTGCTCGTGTGTAGATGTTCCAGTCACGCATATCACGGTCATCACCACCAGCTAACCTACGGCTAGTGATAGCGTTTTCACGAATGAAAGCAATTCGCTCACGAGACTGATTGATCAACTCTTGTTTCTGTAGTTCTACTTGCTTGAGTTGAACAGCCATTTGACCTTTAGCATTGAGCATCAAGTTCTTAGTGGCTTCTTTCTTTTCAGTACCAGACATAGCTGCCCAGTTCTCAGCACCTACTTTGTCCACCAAGACCTTTTGTTTCTCAGCAGGAAGACGACTGATAAACTCATCAATCTTATCGTCAGGTACAGCAGCAACAATAGCGTAGGCATTGCCTGCTGTTTGTGCATCTAAATCCAACTGCTTCTGTTCGTTAGCAATCTTCTTAGCGTCAAATGTTTCAGCAGCAATAAGTCTCTTAGAGCCACCCTCAACATCATTAGCCATCATCTGCGTAGCACCTTGCATACGCAAGACTGTGCCGTAGTCTTGAGCTTCAACAGCTTCTTGGAATTTAGGATCCATTTGTAACTCACGCAACTTTGCACGAGAGTTTTCAGAATCTTTGATACCAGTCTCAGCTACCAAGTTAGCAAGCTTAGCTTTCTGGGTATTAGCAATTACTTGTTCAGCTTTAGCCAGACCTACATCTTGAGCCACAGGCATAGCGCCCATGTTCTCCATCATGGTCATTGCAGCATCGCTACCCTTTGCTGCATCTGTTAATAGATATGCCATGAATAGTCCTTAACGAATAGAGTAGCCAGAAGCACCACCGTAATCAGCAGTGTCAATGCCGCCATAATCTCCATAAGAACCCATGCCATAACCACTAGTGTCTACTGTGTAGCCGGGGTTAGAGTTGTAGCTGCTAATGTATTGATTGATTAGGCTACCACCTGCTGAAGCAAGAGCACCACCAAACTGCATGTTGGCAGCATCGTTGAGGTTACCTTGGTTAACACCAAGAGCAGCAGCATTGGCAGGGTTATTGACAGCACCAGAACCTTGAGCCAAGCGGTTCAAATAGTCAGTCATAAAACCATAGTAGCCCTTCTGAGCAACACCCTGTAGAGCCATCTGCTCATTACCAGAGCGCAACATACCAGAAGCAGAGGCACTACGCTTAGATGCTTCAAGAGCAGGATCTAATACACCAGTTTGAAACTGTGTGTAACCGGGCATCTTAGTAACATCTGTAGGAGTTGCTCCTGTAAGCATGTTGCTATAAGTCTCTCCTAACTTAGCACGATAGGGAGAAAAAGGATCAGCAGCTTGCTGAGCCTGACTTCCTGATCCACCTTGACCCCCACCGGCAGGACCAAAGGTATCTGCGATTACATAACTAGCTGCTGCACCTGCTACTGCTGACCAAGGCATATTAAACCTCCAAATTTAATCTTTGTTAATTGGCTTTTCTGTACGAATACAGACAATCATTGTGACTCGCTCATACGAGGTATCGTTTGTTACCCAGTGTAGATGTTGGTTATCAAACCAGAACAAGTCTCCGGGCTTTGTCTCTAAGCTCTCACCTTCAAAATGAAAGCGTTGTGTAGGAGCACTAGTGATCTGAACGGCAAACTTGTCATACCTCTTTGCGTGCCAACCATCATCTACATGAGGTTTACACGTTGCTCCGGGAGGGATGCGAGTAATCAATACTCCACCTAACTCCACACCTTGCACAAGAGTCATAATGCCGTGGCAAATCTCTTTGATTCCTAAGATGTCTGCCGACTCATACCAGTACGAATCATGGGAAAGACCGTCTACAGCTCTTGATGGATCACCAAACCTAGCCCAAATATCATCTAGTCCATGATGAGGACTAGTTGGAGAACTTGTTCTTTGTGTATGCTGGTTCCACAACTGAGGATTACTTTGCAGCTTCCAATAAATTGGAGCTACATTTATTCCACTACTGAGAAGCTTAATCTTCATGCTGGTATCAACTTTAAAGATTCTTCAGCTAACTCTCTAGGAGCTAGGTCACCAGACCACAAGCATAGCCATACCACATCTGTGACAGCCTGTACTTTATGCACTGTGTCTTTGGGTATTGTAATCAGTTTGTAGCCTGTCATGCGAGTAGTTACCCCATCAACAGTTACATCAGCAGTACCAGATACCAACACTGAGGTGTGAGAATGCTCATGCTTATGAGACTCTAAAACATATCCTGCTTCAGCTTTAGTCTCGACAACAAACACGTTGCCACTTTGATCATCACCACCAAAGAATTGAATATCCAATTTACTACTCCTTATCTACGATACCTACCGCCACCTACAGCTTGCTCTTGGTCCATCTCACCGATACGGAAGTCAATCTCTGCTGAATCCAACCGAAGAGGACAGTTACTAGTAACAAGAAACTCCCAAGCCCTACGACGATCAGCCCCACTAAGGTAGACTTGAGAACGTGCAGCATTGAGGTTTACCTCTCTGTAACCAGACCATGTATTGTAATCGTCACCTGAGTGACGAATCTGCATAGTGCCTACAACTTTATCTCCGATGATCTCTAATCGACCATAGAACTTACGTTTGGTAGTTCCATTGTCAGAGATGTCTGTGACTGTGCGACAGTAGATGTCTTCCCCATCATCTTGATAGGTGTCTACATCCAGTTGGTACAGCTCAGCAGTGTCATCATCCAGCATGTATGGGACACCTTGAACTTGAGCGTAGAACGTAGGACGGAAGTAAGACTCGTAGTACGTACCGGGATTAGGTTGATCTTCAGAAGCCATAGCCCATTGAGTCCATGTGTACCACATCTTTTCATTGATGTCATACACCAACGTCTTGTTGGTTTCATGGAGAGTCAAGATGTAGAGGGTGTGTCCACTAACTGTGTAACAGAAAGCAGAGACATCTTCTAAGCTATCAGCAGCTAAGTGTTTGTCAACGTTGTGTGTAGACACACGAACAGGAGACACACCATCCATAATGTACACAGAACGACCGTAAGTCTTACTAGTGCCAATCCACAACACAGTGTTACTAGTAGACACAACAGAGTCTCCAGCAGCACAGCCAATCTCAGTGGTGTAGCTTTGAGACAAACCCAAAGGAGAACCTACAGCAGTAGCTGCATCATAGAAGAACTGAGTACTCACATTACCAAAAGCAATGAGATAGTTCAGATGCTTAGCAATAGCTACAAGAGTATCTGCTGTCTGTTCAAACGTCACATAGTCTAGAGCAGCCCAGTTAGTAGGATCGCCAACAGCACAGTTATAGATGCGGTTAGTAGTCGTACCCAAGAAGATGTAGTTGTCCAAGTAGACAACACCTGACACATAAGGACCGAGTGGGAATGCGTTAAGACTAGGAGTCAACACACCACTAGAGCCGTTGTCAGTAAACGTAATTGTTCCACTTACAGCTCCAGCATTAGCCACATCAACAGTAACGGTAGTGCCAACAACACTTACCACCTTAGCACCAGAACCTACGTTAGTACCAGTAACATCCATGTCCACATAGATACCTGTGGCATCACTAACAACAATAGTGAATTGCGTACTAGTGCCCGTACCAGTAGGTGTTTTAGTAGCAGGCTTAACAATCGTACAAGTGGGAGCAGTTACATACCCACTACCCGGATTGGTAATGACCACATCAGTGATAGCTCCGGCAGTAACAACAGCATTAGCAGCAGCTCCACCAGAAGAGAAGGTCAAGGTAATGCCTTGGCTATACCCACTTCCGGGGTTATCAATGGCAATGCGGAAGATAACGTCATTAGCTAAAGATACAAGAGTGTTGCCAGCTTCTAACAAGTAACCCATCTCTTTGTTGTGAAAGAACAGTTCTGCATCTAAGAACGTCTTAACAAAGTAGCTTTGACTTGTCGAAGGAGTCATAGAACCTATGGGTGTAACAGCATAGGTAGTTGGGTCTACAGCATAAATCTCATCGTCAATGAGAGCAATCAAGCTGTCGTTAAAGCCTGCTAGTCCCTGACTAGGGAGCATAGCAGGAGGAGTAACAGGAACAACTTGTGCTCTAGCAATTAAGCCCGGACGCTTAACAAACTCTCGCTTTTGATCCCTTGTTTCAAAGTAACAGTTGGAGGAGTACGAGTCTTTAGCAAAAGACCCGTTACGAGATTCGATGGGCTGTGTTAACGGGATACGTTCGGTAGCCATACTTACCTTGAATAAGAGTTGTTGCTACTAGATCTAAAGTCTGGGGCAAAGAATGTACTAGCCACTTCAACATCCCAATCATTGAGAAGTTGACGATAAGCTGTAGCTCTGTTGGTAATCTCTTGACGAGTGTTCATAGGTACACCGTACTCAAGAGACAACTGATCTGCAAGGTTCCATACCAATGTGTTCATCCATTCGTTAGGAAAGTCAGGGATGTCATCAGCATTGGTGATGTCGTTCAATGGCATCTGAGCAACAAGATGCAACTCAAGGTTAGCAGCAGCATTGGCATCAGGAGTCAAGAAGACGTACAAGATACCGTTCAAAGACTTGGTGTCATAGAACACAGTGTTAGCTGTACCTGTAGAGAACTTAGAGCCAAGAGTGTTGTACTCGTTCTTAGACACAACCATGAATGGTGTATCAATGTTTGGAGTAACTTCAAGATTACGATACCAACCTTGGATGACTTTCAATGGTCGATCTGTAATAGCAACTGTTGGGTTCTGAGTGTCGTACATCAAAGCAGAAGAAGCTCCACCTAAGATGTAGCTTGTTTGGTTTGCAATGAGTGGAACAATCAGCTCTGATGTTTTCCAAATCTTCAAGCCCTCAGTACTCATCTGTTTGATGAGCAGGTTGAGAGACATGTTAGCGTTGGCAATAGCCGCAGCATCAGGTGTGTCACCAATCTCAAGCACACCCAACTTACGTAAAGCTAAGGCAATAACCTGATCGCGTGTGATTGAGTAGTTTGAAGACATAGTTTATTCGTAGAGAATGTTGATGCTGCCTGCATCGAATGTGTCTGTGCCGTTGACTGTAGTGATGCGGATTTGTGTAAGTGTGTCTGAAAGAGTTTTGACGCCGCCACCTACTAAAACACGAGAACTCACTAACCCACATACAGAACCAACCCAAATATTTCCAGATACGTTTGTAAATACAGCTTGACAACTAAAACTAGAGCTGGCTCCATCTTGGCTATAGAGCAAGAAACCAGTTGTTATGTTTGACCCTGTAACAAGCTGTGTACCGCCACCACTTGAACCACAGTTTGATGCATAACTTGTTGTTTCAACACCACCAGCATCCCCTAATTGAATTTGAAGGTTACTTGTTCCATTAGTGGAAACTGTGTTAAACATCACAGTAATCCGCTTCACCCATGAAGGGATAGACGTAAAGTCAATGCTAGTACCAGAAGTAGAGGCTACTGCTGTACCTGCTGTAATGACACTAGATGCCATAGTACTGACAACAGCACCAGTCATGCTAGGACTAGCAATAGTTGAAGCAAGTGTTGTTGCTCCAGTGATAGTCCCAGAACCGTTAATTGTTACTGCCATAACTTACTCCTGTGGTTGAGTAGCAAGCCACTCTTGGAACTTAGCTTGCTTAGCTTCTTCAGCAGCAACAGCAGCTAGACGAGCAGTCTCTTGAACTTGCCATGCAGCATACTGAGTAGCAGCTTGTGCTTGCTCTTCAGCAGTCAATTCAACTTCAGTTGTCTCACCAGTTGAGAGGTCTACAATAATTTTGGTAGGTGTTGTCATGTCTTACTCCTTTGGGTACTTGGCTTTGACTGCTTGGACAGCAGCAAGCATTTCAGCAGCAGCATCGCCACCTTTCCACAGTGCATCAAGTTGATCTCCGATAGATGGGTATTCAGCAACACGCTTCTCAGCGTATGTCAATGCAGCTTGTGCAGCTTGAGCTTGTTGAGCACGGATAGTTTCGGCTTCAGCATCAGTGATTGGTGTGCATTGTGGCAACCAGACTGAAGCATCGTCACCATCATCAAGCCAGAACAGTTCGTTGTTTGTGTTTTTAAAGTGTGGCATGTTTAATCCTTAACGAAGCTCTGTCCAAAATTGCAATGACGCTCCAGTCATTGAGACAACGTATGTTGCACCAGAGGGAACAATAGCCCATACGTTACATGCTGTGCTTGTAGTGTTTGCACCACCTGCCGTAACTCCAGCAACTGTTGCATAAGACGATGAACTTGAGCCAGTACCCATTACAAAAATAAGAATTGGCTTACCAGTAGTGTTGGTGTATGTTGTGCCGTATGCACGCCCTGGACTTGTTTTTACATCAGTCCAAGTCTGACCAACACCCAAGGGTACGTCTAACAACTGAGGCACGTTGTTTAGTGGTCGCCAAGCAGTGTTTGCTAAGTTGTACACATAAGATGCTGAAGAACCAGCAGCCATAAATGTTGGACCACTTGTAACTGATTGGCCTGTGTTGCCGTTTACAGTCAAAGCTGTAATTTGCTTTGTAGTACTGAACGTAATAACCATACCATCAACAGGAGCGGCAGGCATAGTGATCGTACCAGTAGCTAAAGTACCAGCAGGGTTAGCAAGCAGAGTCGTAGTACCAGCAGCAAACGTGTAGCTGAATCCAGTAGTTAAGACTTGGTAGTCGTAGGCTTGAAGGATGCCGTTGGTCCCATCAACTTTTAAAGTCATGTTGTTTCCTTATTTGTAAAGAGTGTAATCACTCGTACAAGATGTTGATTGAACCAGAGTCAAATGTATCTGTGCCATTGACTGTGGTAATTCTGACTTGTGTAAGCGTATCAGAAAGTGTTTTTGTTCCAGCTCCAAACCCCATTGGATAACTGCTAGTTTGATGAGCCAGAACATAAGACATAATCCAAGTCGTGCCTGAGATTTTGTTTATAGTCATATTGCCGATCAACGTTAAACTAGAGGTCATGTAATACGTATCAAACCCTGCTGTAGAGCCTGTTCCTGAATTACAGTTTGTACCTAACATTGCTCCACGAGAGCCTGTGTAGCCAGTATTTTCAATACCCCCAGAGTCTCCTATTTGCACTAAAACTGTACTTGATCCGTTAGTTCCAACACCATTAAATGCCACAGTGATGCGTTTTACCCATGATGGAATTGAAGTGAAGTCAATTGAAGTGCCCGATGTGCTTGCTACAACTGCGCCAGATGTAATTGCCCCGCCTTGAATTGTCTTGTTAGTCAGTGTCTGGGTTGCATCTGTGCCAACCAATGTTGTGTCAGCATCAGGCAGAGTTACTGTACGTGTGCTGGCTGAGCTAGGAGAAGTAAGTGTAAAAGCACCTGCTCCACTTGCATTTCCAGATACGGCTAGTGTTGTCATGTGAGTTCCTTAAACGATAGTCCACACAGCACCACTAGGTACTGTGACGGTAACGCCGCTGTCAATTGTGATAGGACCAGCAGACATAGCATTCTTGTTTGCAGTCAACGTATAGTTATTAGTAACAGTCATGGCGTTCTCGTAGAACACATCATCACCGCCTGCACCTGTAGCACCACCGCTTGTTACCCAAGCATTGTTAGTAGCATCCCAAGTTTCAAGTTTATTGAGATCTGTGTTAAAGCCAGACAAACCATCAGTAGGTGTACCGGGACGACCAGCAGTAGCCCAAGGACCACTAACAGTACCAACCGAGTTAGTCACACGACCAGACGTAGTTGTTGTGCTGCTAAAAGTTTGAGCTTGAGAGAAGGTGTTAGCCTCATCAAGCTTAGGCAAATCATTCAATGTTGCAGCAACTAAACGCAGTTCCACTGTGTCGTTAGCTAACCATGAACCTGCTGTAGTTCCATCTTGACCACGAACAATAGTGAACGTATCAGTAGAACGAGCAGTCACCTTGATGATCTCAATGCCACCTACTGTGTTAGCAAGTGTGCAGTAGAAGTAATCACTACCACCAAGGGTAGGGAACAATGCTCCCGTACCAGCAGCAACGTCCAAGCTAGTAACAGAGGTGTTGATACCTGTTGCTAAGGTTGTGGTTGCGTTGTTTGCAAACTTCATTGCCATGATGGACTCCTATTAACCGACAGTGATTGTCCAGTTGATAGTCAGTGTATCCAGTGCGCCTTTGTTAACAGCACTAAATACAACGTGAGACAACATGGTTCCGCCAGAGGTGGCGTTAGTAAAGATACCGGCTTCAGTCACAGCACCTGTACCCACACCAGCAGCGTAAGTGTTTGACAAACTTACCACGTTGGTAGAGACACTAGAGCTAGTAAATGCAGCACGAACAAGTTCTGTTTCCAGAGTTGTGTCAGCAGTAGAAGCAGGAGTAGTGCCTGTACCAATTGCCATACCAACAAACGGAGAAGTGCTTGAGTTGATGATGGCATTAGCCAAGAAGTTCTTGCCTACTTGCACAATCAAGTTCTTCTTTTCGAGAGCAACTTGACCGTTCAACAAGATTTCTACTTCACCAACCATGTTGATTACTTCGTTCATTTTTAATCCAATCCTAAAGAGTTGAGTGCGGATCCATTGATTACTCTACTAGCGCCAAGCACTAGGATAGTAGAAACCGATTCCGCAACACTAACGGTTTCAATAATACCATGCGAGCTTGAAATGTAAACAGATTCTCCCAAGGATAAATCCTCAAGATACTGCTCTGTTTCTTCAAGTTGTACTGTCTCACCAATAGAAACAGTGTCAGAGATAACTTTGGTAACAGTCTTAGCTAACGATTCTGTTGGATCTGACAACGTATCAGCAAAGTTCCTACCTAAGATGAACAACACATCTTCTGTAAACAAAATTTGTTCTGGGTCTACATAACCTAATGGGTTAGTAGAGTTCAGTGCAAATCCATTAAGAACTGATCCGTTGATTGCATCGTAAGAGTCGAGAGGAATACCACCAAACCTAGTGATAAAGCCTTTAGAGATAGATTCAGATAGATCTATCTCTTCTTCTGGGAACCGAGTGTAGTTGATGGGAATGAACACATCAGCTTGTTCAGGGCGCACATAAGGTGGAGCTTGAATGTCAGCTACACCTCGAACATAGTCTTGAGGTTGGCGTACTTCCCAGTCGCCACTACAAACCATGAGTCCATCCCACCGCTGCCTAAGTTCAGATTCCTTGAACTTTCTGCCGCAGGCATCGCAGATGGTTATCCACCCACCATTAGACCAGTTGGATTGATATGACATGGTTTAGCTGAGTTGACGCAGCTTGTACACAGTAGACAAGTACAAAGCGACAATTTCATCAATCTTATTTTGAATAGCTGAGAGGTCACAACACTTGCGTAACTTCTCAATCTCAAGAACTCGTCGAGCAAGGATGTCGTCAATCTTACCCTTTGGAGGATGATCCAATACAGGGATGTCTTTCATAAGACCTTCGTACCCCTGATACGCTTCAGCCAAATCATCAGCCAACTCAATGATGCCTTCGTAGAACTTCTGCAAAGCTTTGTGCTTTGAGTAGCTGTCAGTACGAAGATGCTCCATATGCGTCAGAGTACGATCCAAGAAAAGGATAGCAATGATTTGTTCCATCGTTTGTTCCTAGTAACAAGTTACTTATCTTGTTTGTTATCCAGCTTATCAAAGATCTGTCGGAGCATATCCTTTAAATCTTTGATGTCATTGCGATAGTCATCTTTGTGTACGTACTCACTAGCCAGTTTGTCTTTCAAGTTATCCAAAGCATCTTCAGTTTTCTGAAGACGTTGCATGACTTGATAAAAGATAAACATAGCAAGAAACCCCGCTATAGAGACAACAAGGTTAAATAGTTGTTGGTTATCCATAGCGGAGATCTTTACAGGTTAGTGCCCTGCTTCACCATCTGAAGAACGATGGTGTAAGTCTGAGTACCAGAAGTGTAGCCAGTAGTTGAAACAAGAAGGTTACCCGTCTTACCTGCACCAGCATTGTTGGTAAGACCACCAAAGCCCTTAAAGTTCATGTCTTCACGACCAGTAAGAGCAAAGGCAATCACATCAGTAGTTGCATCCCAGTAGAACTGTACGCCAAGTTGATCACTGATAGAGTAATCAACCATGTCAATACGAACTGCTGTAGGAGTAGGACCAAGACCGCCTTGATTCAGGGTGCTCAAGTCAATAGCTAGTACTGAGGATTGGTTAGAGTCTAAGACTCCAACCAACTTCACTACCGCATTGCGTGGCCCTTCTTCAAGGATTTGGATTGAAAGGGAGTTAGCCATGATTGGCCCCTATCAACGAGTAGTTTCTTGAGCAGTCAACACAAAGTCAATAGACAATGTGTCAGTAGCAGTAGGAACCACGTTAAACACTACGTTCAACAACTCATCAGTCAAGGTTGTAGCTGTAGCACCAACAGTAGGAGCAGACACACGAGCAACCAAGTCGTGCTCAGAGTACACCAGCAAGTCTGTGCCATCGTAGTACAGGCCAACTTCAAGGTATGTGTCAGCTTCAACAGTTGTAACACCAGTCACCAAAGTGGTAGCAGTGCCATCAACTTTAGAAACCAAGTTCAAGCTAGTGCTAGAAGCGGGCTTAGTGAACCACAGGCCATCAGTAGCAGAACCAGTTGCACCAGAACCTTTTTGCAAACCAAAGGTAAATGCTTTAGTCGAGCTGATTGCAGACATCTTGATACGGCAAACGTACCAGAACTTGTTGCCAGCAATAAGCTGGAAGCTGCTACCAGCAGAAGCAACAGTAGTTGTAGTAGTTGTACCACCGGGGGTGATCAGAGCAATACCACCCAGACCATTGGTCGTGGCAAAGGTAGAAGACGAACCAGTGATAGTCCAGTCCAGAGTAGTAGAACCAATGTTGAAGAAGTCGTTAGCGTAGCTAACCACATCTAGACCAGCAGAGCCACCAGTGTGGAATGGATCAGGAAACGGGAAGTTACCAAGAGGTTCAGTGGCAGGGACAGTGGCTACGCCACTAAGAAATCGGGTAGGAGCTGACATGTTGTGTTCCTTTGACGTTGTTAAAAACAACGCTCCATAAGTAGAGCGTCATCGGGACGATTAGATTCTAACCTTATTTCTTGCAAGGTTTGCAAGGTTGGGTATGTGGGGTTGGGCGTTTGCCCTTTTCTTTTTGGCGTTCAAAACTCATGGTGTTCTCCAGATAGAAAGAACCCCCTCCGGTTAAAGAGGGGGTCTGTTACTAGTAACGATTAAGGACCGTTAGAGCCGTACACAGCACGAGGATCAGACCAACCGAAGCTATAACGCTCGTAGCCTTTGGCTTTAGCGTTCATAGTGTCGAAGTCATTGTCTTGATCAAACGTAACAGCGTGACGCTCATAGTACTTCATACCAGTACCACCGGGCAAGGTGTTACGGATAAACCATGCGTGTGGAGCTGAGAAGTAGTGGTTCACCTTGAAGCCACCGGGGATGTACTTGCCAGTCGAAATCACGTTGATGTCGTTGTTGGCATTACCAGTCTGGTAGCTAGAGTTCAAGATGCGTTGAGCATTGAACAACTCTTGACGAGGAATGTGCAAGCTGTTAGGTTGAATAGCAACCAACAAACCACGGTCGTTTTGGAAACCCATGATTTGAATAACTGCATCTTCCAAAGCAGCTTCAGACAAGTCAACGTCCACAGCAGGCTTGTTAGAGAAAGTGCCACCAGCAGTGTTAGGGTGTGCGGTAGAGCACATAGCCACACCGTCACCACCTTTGTAGGTGCTGTTGAAAGCGCGGTTGTACACGTTAGCAGCAACGTTCTCTTTCGTTTGACGGAAAGACAAAGCCAATGCAGCAGCACGTTTCTTAGACACTTGCTCGTACAAGTTGTCGTCCATTTCTTCCTTGGTCACGATATAACCCATTGCGTATGCAACGTGTGTATAACGAGTAACGAAGCCTTGGATCTCAGAGTCGTACTGAGTGCCAGCACCCTGCTCTTTGACAGGAACCAAACCGAAGCCAGACAGTTGAACGTCTTCTTCGTAGTTCATGTTAGAAGTGTCTTTATCGAACAAGTCGATGTACTCTTCTGGATGCTCGTCATAGGTTTGACCCCACCAAGCTTTGATGCCGGGCCACAGAGCTTTGGGATGTGATGCGGTAGTAATTACGCCAGCCATGAGAATTCTCCTTTAATTAGCTGTTAGATTAAGCAGTGCCTTGGGCTTGCTTAAATTGATGACGGTTGAAAATAACGTTCACTTTAGCGTAAGCACCAGCAGCGTTATCTTGACGTTGAGCCAAACCGATCACAGTGAAAGGCAAAGCCAATGAACCAGAAGAACCCATAGCCAACACGGTAGATGCCTTGATGGTGGTGCTAGATTGTGGAGCAGATTGAGCCAAAGTAGTTTGGTCAGCAGTCCAGTTAGCGCCAGCATTCTTGTTCACATCAGCCAAAGCGTAGCTATCAGCCTGAGCTTCAAACACAACTGTTGGGTCAGTGATCACGTAGACATAACGAGTGCCAGAGCTAAGTGTCAAGTACAACTTAGACAAGTCAATGTTAGTGCCTTCCAAGCTTACGCCGGGATCAGCAGGACGAACACCAACGATGACACCCATAGGGAGGTCAGCATCAGCAGTCATTTTGGTCACATAAGCAATACCGTTTGCATCGGAACCAGTAGTCAACTTCACCACATCGCCAATAGCGTATGTGTTAGAAGCGTCGTTAGCGATTGCGAACAATTGGCCTTGCTCGTTGAAGGCTGCACCAGTCAGAGTACCGACTGGAGACAGACCACGGGGGCGGGATACGTTAGCCATTTAAGACTCCTTGTACGTTTAGTTAAGTTTGATTCCACCGTTAGGAACATAGAACGCTGGATTTTCACCACCGACTTTGCCACCACGGATAGAAGCATCAATGCGATTGTTTTTTGCCTGAAGCTCAGCTTGATCTTCCTCGTACCATTCTTGCCGAATCTTCATTAGGTAACCGTATTGCTCCGTGCCTTGAGCACGAGGGTTTACGAGAAACCGAATCCTTTCTCCGAGATCACCATTACGGCTCACTACGTTTTCACTCACGCCACCAACTTCTTCAGGTCGGACAAACTCGTAGCCACTATCCATAGCTTCTTGAATGCGACTTCCAGCGTCCGTAAGAACGTGGAGGTGGTAACCCGGAATCTGTTGACGAACACTTAACTTGGCCTCTGTACCATTAAAGGTATTACGGCGTTTTCGAGTTGCACCGTCTACTGCTGGTGTAGCTGATTGCTCTGCGGGAGCATTACGTTCAGCTTGCTTAGCGAGGATACGGTCACGTTTTTCAAACTCATTTAGTGCGCGGGGCATATTCATTTCCTTTCAGTTAACTTACAGATCAAGACCAGTCGTAGCTTGCTACGTATTCTTCTTTAGTCATCAGCTTCTGCTTAACGAATTTATCGCAAGCGGCTTTAGCGTCAGCAGGTAGGTTGTCATACGATTGAGCATTGCTGCTACCTCGACCTTGACGACCTGAGCCAGATTCAACACGACTAGCAGGACTTCTCTTTTCACCGAACTTATTAGGAAACTCTTCTGCTAACACTTCATCAAGCTTATCTAGAAATGCTTTACCTTTAAGCATAGGGAACTCTAAGCGGATGCTATCACCAATACCGTTAGCAATGCTAGTCATACGTTTGTCTTGACCGAACCAAGTGTTGCCATCTAACCAAGATTGCAATTCTGGTTCCAATGCTTGCGGAGCAGGCTCTGGTGTCTTAACCGTATCAGCTTCAATAACAGCTTGTTTAGCTTCCTTCAGATCTTCCTTGGCTTGATCTAAGGCATCATCTAAAGCGTTGACTTTCTGTCCGTCACCGTCGCTAATAGCTTGGGCACGGGATTCTTTAATCTCACGGATACGATCTTCGTATTCGTTAGCCTTACGTTCGTAGGCTTCTTTCTGGAACTTCTTAAACTCTTCTGCTGCTTCACGAAACTCTTTGAGCTGTTCCTTTGTAGCGTTCAAGTCTTTGATCAAGTTCTCATTATTCTTACGCAGAATAGGGAGGATCTCACGACCACGTTTTACAAAAGTATCAGCATCCACCCAGTCAGACTCATTGCCACGGAAACGTTCTTTAGGAACCCAACCTTGAGACTCTGCTTCTTTTACGACTTCAGGTGCGACTTCGTTATTAATAACATTTTCTTCGCTCATATCTTACTCCAAAATTACTTCATTGCCAAATGAACATCAACCACATCCATGTCAGCGTCGAGATAGCCGGTGACATCTTTGTCGTTAATCATGCGGTACTGCTTACCATCCCTACCTAAGTACAGAAGACCAGCGTACTTAGCAAAGATAACCTTGTCTCCGACTGCACACCAAGGCTTAACTTCGTCGTCGAAACACTGATCACCCATAGCTATCACGACACCAGTGGTATTAGCCATCTGTTCTCGTGCGCTTGTTTCTTCAGTAGCGATGATGATTCCACTAGCAGAAGTTTGCTGTACCTCGATGGGCAACAACAAGATTCGATTACCTACTGGATTGATACCTGACACATTACTCATTTGTTTCTACCTTTTGTGTTGCTTCAAACAGATCGCCATATTCCAAATCAAGGATGATTGCGATAGCTCTACAGCGACCTTTGACTTCTGACTCATCGTCATAAGCACTACTTACTAAACCCTCTTTCATTGCTTCACGATCCTTACTAAGCATCTGCATCAGACGTTTAGTTACTGGGTGGTGTTGCCATTCCTCAAAGGTGTTGGGACTTACTGCTTCCATTCTCTCTCCTTTTAAAAACTCTTACTGTGGCATCTCCGTTGGCATAGCACCCCTTTCTTCTTGGGGCATAGGCAGTTGGGGAGCCGGTTGGTTCTGAGTCATTTCCTTAAAGACGGAGTTCATAGTGTGGATAGCACTAAGGACACCTTCTCTACGTTCACGAGCCATACCAATTTGGGTATTGATCTCTTGCAGACGAAGCTTCTCTCCTTCATGCAACACACCAATCTTAAACACTTCAGCTTCAGCTTCAAGTTTCTGGATCTTAGCTTGGTTCAGTTCTGCTTCGCTCATCAGCTTCAGCAAAGCTACCTTCAAGTTCAGTTGATCAGACATAGCCTTAGACTGAGCTTTGAGTTGTTCGATCTCAAGCTTAGGATTACCGGGAGGAGGAACAGCATTCGGACCTTTTGGATCTGGCAGAACCTTCTCAATGTTTGTAACCTTCATGGCTTTTAAGAATGCGTACTCAGCTTGGTAGCGGTCATACAAGCCGGGAGTAACTTGCACTCGTTGTGCAATAGCCAAAGCTTGGTTGACACGTTGAGCATCTGAAGTAACGCTTGGATCAGCAGTAGGCATAACGTCAGTCACAGGACCAGCGTAGTCATCAGCCAAGATGATGCCTTGGCTTTCAGCGTTAGACACGTACTTAGTGTTCTCAGAAATAAAAATTTGGTTCAAGCGGTACAGCTTACGGAACTCTTGCTTCAAGCTACGGTGTGTACGCTTAAAGATACCGTTGAAGATCTTCATGCCTTGCTCTGCCATAGTACGAGTAGTCTCGGCAGGAGTGTTCTGACCGGGGTTTTGACCAGACAAGATGTCCACAGAACCACCAATACGTTCACCGTAATTGATCAAGAGGTTCAACAATGTGAACATAACTTGAGAAGGCTCACGTACTGGCAAAGGCACGATACCTTTACGGAGGTCATCACCAGTTGTGTCTACGTGCTTCCATTCCATAGGATTGAAAGAGTAGTTACCACCACGCAGTTTGATACCACGGCTAAGAAAACCACCTGCGGTGTTAGCCATAGTGCCAGCATCAACCAACTGGTTCAAGATGGTGTTGATGGATTCATTCAGTGGGCCTAGCAAGACACCAAAGCCAAGGTCATAGAAACCACCATCAGGAGAAGGGATGAATGGGTACTTAGTGAAGTACTGTTCTGCTGCAATAGAAAGGATCTTGTCGCCTTTCTTGTTGTACTCGATGTCCTTCAGGTCATAACGAGCAACAATGCGAGCTACCTTCTTATTGTCACGACGAACGTAAACGATGTATGGCTCAGCATAACCGTCATCATCAAAGTCAATGTGGCAATGATGCTCAAGAATTTCAATAGGAGTACTTGTGTCGTTAGGTTCAGGAGCGTGCATACCTTGAGCACGGTCTTGAGATTGCTGCAATCCACCTGTTGCTAGGATAGAACCTGTAGCTTGTGGGCGACCAGCAGCAATACCCTCTAACCACAAGCCACGAGCAGTACGTTCGTAGATTTCATTGCGAGTCATCTGCAAAACGTGGGTAACTCGGTGTGCTGTCTCTAGACTCTTAGTCCAGTAGTTCACAACCAAGTCTTTTGCCAACACGTTTTCAGAAATGTTGTGCTTTTTGACTGGATCGTAGTAGGTTTTCTTGAAAGCACAGCCAATAATGGGCTGAGTAATCAAGACTTTATCCATTTCGCCTTCCCAATCCTCGTCTTCTTCAAGCAATTGGTAGGACATGTGCTGTTCAACACGGGTAGCACGGGCTGCACGGATGCCATCTGGGTCATCACCCACTACACGGCACTTAACTGGCAGGTCTGAGTCAATCAGAACTGGGTAACTACGTGCGTGATACTGCAAAGCAGCGATAGTGATGAGGGGGAACTTAACGTTTGAGGCGTTAGCCCAAGGAAAGTTCTTAACCTTGGCTACTTGTAGAGCTAGTTCTAGAGAAGCTTCTGTACGCTTCTCCCAAGATTGACGAGAGAGAAGGTCATTATCAAAGTCTTTAACAACTTGAGAGCCAATAGCTGACAGATCGTAATCACACAGCAGCTCTGCGATGTTGGCCTCTGCAACGAGGTCTTCAACTTTGAATTTATCTTTTAATTGCATATCTAGTACCCACAAATTGAGGAACGTCCAGAGTCTACACCATTACTCTCAGACACATAAGTCCTGTACTCTTCTTCTTCTGCTTCTTTTTCAGTAGGCGCTTCCCACATCCTATCGAGCATCAGACCAAGATATGCCCAAGCGTCAACTTGGTCATCATGCTTGTCCCTAGGAAACCGTAGTAGCTGGTCTTCAAAAGGTTGATACCAATCAGCGTCCTTGTCGAAACGACATGCCCCACTTCTCATGCGAGCTTGGATGCTTCTAGCACGGGTTAGTTTGTCACCACTAGGCTTGAGTAGAACAGTGTTGATAAATTCACCCCGCTTCAGCATCTCCTCATTGAGATACGGGCCAATGGCCTTCTGAATAGTACCTTGTTCGAGTCCGAAGAGTACGGGCTTATAGATCTTTTGGATCATCAGGATTGTATCCACAATCTCTAGTGCGTCCATACGTTGATTGATAACATGTTTGCAGTACAGTTTCCCGTCCTCATCCATGCCTCCAACCACAAAAGCTGAGTAGTCAGCACGTTGGGACTGGGATACAGCCAAGTCACAGGTGGCGTAATACACCAACTTCTTCTTAGCTTCGTCTGGTTTGATAGGTTGGAAGTCATTCTTGGTAAAGAATGTGTCTGTCACATCCAAAGGGATGTTCAACATCTCCTGAGAGTAGATGTCAGCTAAACCTTGGCGTACAAAGTCTTCCTTCAAAAGACGGAACTGCTCCTCAGTCTTCATCTCAGGCCACAGCAAAGTCTTGAAATCATCCGTATGAGCACGGTATTTCACAGACTTCCAAGGTAAAACGTTCAAGGAGTACTCTTTTAAGTCCTCCCGTATGAGACTTTTAACCCCTTTATGGGAAGTTAACTGGGATGCGGGCATCAAGTTCTCTAGCAAACAATCCAAATGCAGGATGGTTCCTACGATTCGGATCTTTCCAGATGAGGCTACGCAAGGAATCAGAGCACCATAAAACCAACGCTTGAACTTCATGCGTCGATCCTTGTTCATAACGATCTCGTCGTTCTCCATATCGTCCCCGATAACCAGATCAGGACGTAAGTTAGCCCACTTCAGACCACGGAGCTTCTGTTCGGAACCCTTCGCTTGTATGCGGAAGGTGTACCCGTCCTCCATCTCGACAATGAGATCGTCTTCCGTATCCTTCGGAAACGAAGAAATAGAGAATAACGATCTGAGGTCTTCGTTATCCATGAGTTCTTTCTTGATGTCTCCAAGAAATTGAACAGCCTGCGATACCGTGTCTGACACAATGAGGACATAGCGAGACTCCCGGAATAGAACTGAGGCTAGGGTGTAAGCGTGAGTTACCGCCGTAGACTTGGCATGGTAACGAGGGGCAGCAATAGCTACCTGCCGACTGTTACTAGTAACAAGTTCCCAGATTTCTTTGTGGAACTGTGGGGTTTCAGCAGGTCTATCAAAGTTCTTACGAAGGACTGAGTTAACAAATCCTTCCATGACTCCAGCGTTGAGCTTAGACAACCTTAGCCTCTACATCTACAGGAACACCTTTACCGATCTTAGGACCAGCAAACCTAGCAAACTCCTCAGAGAGTTTGAGCAGACGATCATCAATCGTACTTTCAATCTGTTCTTTGACAGGGTTAGCTGAGAGCTTATCTTGTCTAGCCATCAGATCAGTAGTGATCTTCAGGGCTACGTGAGCCTTAACTGGCACACGAACAATAGAACCAGTACGCTGATCAAACTGAGCATCACCTAGGTCTAGGCGATCTTCTACAGCTTTGAGAGCTTTGTCCACAACCTTCTTCATGGTTGAGGTCATCTGCTGAACATCTTCAGCTTGGAGCTGTAAAGCGTAGTCCTTGAACCAATCCGTAGTCTTCCACATCTTCAATGTGGGCAGAGGAATACCTGTAACAACAGCAGTCTCAGCCATGTTGCCAAGCATCAGGTATGTACTGACAGCTTGCAACTTCTGGTTCTGTGTCCAGATGGACTTCTTGTAACGACGATCATGGGACTTGGGTCTACGCATACTCACTCTCTCTTTCTTAACGATGCTTAGCAGTCTTAGCAGCAATCTTCTTTGGCTGAGCTACAAACTGCTTTCCTTTGGCATTACCTGCTGCCTTAGCTTTATTGGTAGCTGCCTTCTCACTAGGAGACAGGGACTTCCAAGCAGCATCAGGTAGATAGCGTTTCTTACCTTCCGATGGCTTGCCATCAGATGTACGCCACTTCTGAGCAGTCCAATCCTTCAAGGACTTCTGTGGGTTCTTCATGTCTTGTAACCTCCACCCTTAGCTTTGTACTCTCTAGCTACGATCTGAGCTTTACGAGCACTCCACTCTCCGGGGTCACCACCTTTAGTACCAGCCTTTACCTTTTCAAAGATAGCTTTACGCATAGCAGGTTTGGTGTAGACACCAGCAGCATTAACCTTGGATTTAGGTTTAGCCTTGGTAGCCATATCAACACTTCCAAGCACGAAGGCTTTTGTTGATACGAGAGTTAGGATCCTTAGCAGTCTTAGCTGAAGTAAGCTTCTTCTTCATGCCTTCCATACGAGCACAGAAAGAGTCCTTACGAGAACCACCTTCAGGTTGAGGAGCTTTGAGTCCCGGCTTACCGGGGTTAGCTGCATTGTATGAAGCACGACCCTTGGCATTCAAACCACCATTAGGGTTCTTGCCTTCTTTACGTTGCCATGCAGGAGACTTAGCTCCACTAGATTTCTTAGCTGTTGCCATGATTGATCCTTTTGTTAGGGGTTGGGAGTTGAACTAGTCCTGTAGCTATCGTATATGTGATGAACTCTAATCCGAACACCCAACGGGGCAGATCATAACAGTAAGCTGAACTATCCGTCTACTAAAAATATATTTTCAAAAAACAGTGAAATGAATACCTTCAGTGGACTTGACAAGGTTTTTCAATCCCCCGATACTCCGTCCCAGTTCTTTTTCTTTTTACTGTTTTTCTTTTTCTGGTGATGTAGAGAACAGCTATATCTAAAGGTTTTGTGCGAGGTGTGTAACACCGAGCACCCACTACAGAGTAACAACCCCCCTACGCAGTATCGTAGATACGAGTACTGCTCCCCCCAGTACCCCTCCTTGTTATAAAACTTGTGGCAGCGTTGTATGTAGCCATAAGTAAATATTTAAAAACAAAAACTTTCCCCTCCCCCCTCTAACACTACATATACAGGGTAGGGTAACTAGGTTAGTACCTACTCACGTTACTAGTAACACACTACCTATACATCTATAACTATGACATTGTTTCACGCAATTGTTTCACGGTAGTGTTTACCCTGTGGATAAGCTGTGTATAACTCCACCAATGTTATCAACAACTTACTTATCATTCCCCCCATATATCTTAGTGCCTCTCTGATACGTTTAAACCTACCTTCCTTCAGTTGTTTGACATGCGTTGATAGCTAGACATACATGTGCCTACATATCTTCTTCTAGCTGGTTTAATCTGTCCACTGTCAATGCCATTCGTTACGTTATTCCGTTGACATCTACGCTCCTTACTGCGCTACGAGCCAAGGTCTGTGGTTTTCGTGGCGTGTGGGTAGCGCATGTCTCACGCCAGTCGTCCTCCGTTCGCAGGCTCACTCCGTCCTTTGTGGCATTCACCTTGCGATTTCGTGGCGCGGTTGGCGCTCGCGGCTCTCCGCTTGGTTAAGTTGGTTCGTGAATTCTCACCCTCGCCGGGGGCGAGAGGGATGAGAATCCCCTCACTTTATCAACTTAACTAGGAGCTTCAAATGTCTCAACAAAACAACTTCGACTTCAATGGCTTTAACGCTATGACAGAACGTAAACCTGCTGGCTTACAGATCTTCTTGGCACAACAGCTCTTGTCTAACGCTCTCTGGAGCATGGAGAAATACGACAACCCCCGTCAGGTGGAGGTTCGTGATGCTCTCAATGCACTGAAGACGTTGCGTACTCAGCTCAAGGCTGATGCGTTGGCTCGTGAAGCAGCTTCTCCCATGTAATGTGGGCTTTGATATAGGTAGTAGTTCACTCTACTACCTTTTCTTTTGTTCAACTAATTGGAGTTCACATGAACATCATCTATCTCAACCAACTTAGCCGTGAACAACGGATGAGCTTGGCTGCTGTCATGGAAGCGATTCGTGATTTACGGGAGTTTGACTTCTATGGCTAAGTTCTACCACGCCATCATTTCAATGAAGGATAGATGTGCAACCATCCGTCCTTCAAACCACGGTGTCAACGACATCGAATGGGAGCACGGCTGTCGTACTTACGGAGTCGATATGTCTCCCATAGATCTGGAGTTTGATCTCAAACGAAAGAAGATGTACGACGTACTAGACGCTAACAAGTGGCAGGACTACATCATCTCATTGGATGATCCATCACTTGTTACTAGTAACAGCTTCATCAACACTCGTCCTATCAAAGACAAGTGGGATCCTGAAATAACCATTTACTGACTGGAGACTTACATGATTGAATCAGATCGAGAGTTCTTTGTTAACCGTGTTCTATACATCTTGGCATTCATTGCTGTGATCGTGATGTGGTTAACAGCATGAATATTTATCAATGTTTCTATGATGTAAGTGTCATAGAAGTTACCGCTAAAACTAAACAAGAAGCCGCTGATAAAGCGGCTCTTCTGTTTGGACTAGGACGGAAGTCTTGGTTCGTTAAAGCTTATCTAAGGAGATAATAATGATAAAAGAATTTGTTCTTATTGCATTGGTCCAAGTACCAACCTATGTGCCTGATGAACCGAGCACGTATGAACTACGACCAGTGGAATACCACAGCACCATGCAGGAATGTAAGGTGTCTCTCAAAGCAAAGGTTCCTAATAACAAAACTCCAAGCTACCAATGCTTGCGTAGGGATTTCAATTGACGCTCGCTCTGGCAACCTTCGCGCCAGCAGAGCTGGCACTTGCTTGCTTATCGCTCGCTTGGATAACTAAGCGGGCTTGTCGTCTGCCCGCCTCAAGCGGGGGCAGTCGCCTTCACCCTTTATTCACTCACATTGGAGATAGCTATGAATAGCAAAGATGTCTTAGATTTAATTGACGAAGCAGCATGGGAAGACAGTGATAAAGTCGAAAAACTCACTCTCGAAGAAGCTGGTCTAGAGGAACGTAACCCGACAGATGATGCTTTCTTGTCTGGTATTCATGCCTACATCAACTGGTTCTACGACGGGATGCAATCTGAATTTGACGTTTAACTTTACATCTATACCCAATTGGACCGCCAGTTGGGTATGTAGGTAATGTTGCCTGATATGGAGGATGAAATGGAAGCTATGCTATCCACTCTCTACGCTGCTGCTACTGAAGCTTTGGTTTCAGAAACGTCAGCTACGAGTACCTTTGAAAAGATGATTGCTGTTGCTTACACACATAGCACAGTGGATACCTTTGTAAAAGATCTCAAAGACACTGAGAAACAGATCAAGAAAGACTACGAGATCGGGTCTATGCCCGGTCCTTGGCGTTCTGCTAAGTCTGTGATTCAAAGTGCAATGAAGCTAGGCATCAGCTTAGTGGATGACAACGGTGGTTATCGTGGTAAATCTGCTCTTCAACAGAAGATCAAAGAAGCTAAGCCAGTCAAAGAAGACATGACTAACCAACAATACGCTGACAAAATCATTGGTTCTTTGATGGCAATGCCTGAAGAACTAGATGCTAAAACAGTGCATGGTTTGGTTCGTGAGTTTCTCAACAACTCCTACTAATCATGCTTACACAAGGCATCCAGGTAATGAAGTATGTCAGAGCCAGCGCAGGTCGTGCTGGTCTTTCTGTCGTATTTGAAGACGTAAACCAACCGAGGCATGATGGTCGAACCATCTATCTTCCACGGATTACGTACAAAACTACCGACATGGAACTCAAACAACTGATGGCATCTGTTGACCACGAGGTTGCACATGACAAGTTCAGTTGCTTTGATGTCCTGAAAGAGAAGAAAGCTGATCCAAAGGGTTTGCTCATGTTTGTGTGGAACTTCTTGGAAGATTCACGCATCAACACGATTGAAGCCAATGAGTATCAGGGTTTCAAAGAGAACTGGGATGATTGCAGTTCTATCTTGGTTGCTGACATCTTGTCAAAGACCAAGCTGGAGAAAACAACTATGTCAGTGCTCGTTGAAGCACTTCTCTACTGGGAATCACGTATCTCAGCCTACAACTTTCCACAAATTGAGTTGGCTGCAAGCCGTGTAACTCCTAACAAGAAAATTGTCGATGTTCTTAGTAACTATTCTGATCGTCTTGTACATTGCCATGAGATTATCAGCAAGAAAGTAGGCACTGAAGCTACTTTCAACCTTGCTGAAGACATCCTCAAGGAGTTGGAAGACAAATGCAAAGACGAACTACCCAAACCTAAACCAAAAGCCTCTGGAGGCAAGGGTGAAAAGGATGGGAAAGGTACTAAATCATCCTCTAAAACGGGTGAATCAGGTGGAGAAGAACCTTCCAAGGGTGAAGGTGATGCCTCCAAGATGATGGATGAGGAATACAAGATCATCGAAGTTAAAGTCACTGAGGAAGACCTTGAACGGTACTCTCTGACTATTCCAGAAGAAACCTCTATGGGTAAAACTGGCATTAACTTCAAGCCTGTGATGTCTACCAGAGGAACTTGGGATCTGACTGATTTCAATAAGTTTATTGTTGTTGATTACCCCAAAGATACTGGTCCCTATCGTTATAGAAGCGAGACTTCTAGCAAATATTTTGTTGATGAGTATGAGCGTAGGACAGAACCTAAGATCATCTCTCAAGAAAATTTTGCACAACAAGTTCGTCGTCTGATTCAGATCCGAGCTAAGGTTCAACGTGTCTATGGTGTCAAGAAAGGCAAGTTAGATCAGTCTCGACTGTCTCGCATTTGCTTCAATGCACCGGGATTTAATGAACGTGTATTCAAGAACAAGATCGACAACAAAACACTAGATGCAGCTATCACCGTACTAGTTGATAAGTCTGGTTCTATGTGTGGTGAGAAAGATCAATTTGCTCTTGCTGCAACACAGATGCTTAATGAGGTTTGCTCAACTCTCAACATTCCAGTAGAGATCATTGGTTTCTCTGACGATGTGGAGGGTACTGAAGCTTTGCCTCTTATGTACATCTACAAAAGCTTCTCTGACCACAAAGTTAGCTATGTGGATCTAAAGAAGTTCTACGGTATGAGCAGTGGTCACATGCACGGCAATCCTGATGCAGAAAACATTCTCTGGGCACATGAGCGTTTGGTTCAGCGTAAAGAGAAGAAGAAGCTATTGATTGTCATGTCTGATGGTAGCCCTGCTGCAACCAAGGGTGGTAGCGGAATTGGTAGGTATACCCATGAAGTTATCAGAGAAATCGAAGCGTCTAAGAACGTTGAGATCTATGGCTTGGGTTTGTGTAGCACCTCTGTAAGAGAGTATTACAAGTCGAACAGTGTTGTTGAAGAGCCCCAAGACATTCCAGCTAAGTTAATCGAGTTAATTGAAAGGAAGATCCTAAGATGACATCACCTGTCACGAGTTCCACACCTCCAAAAGTGGAAGACCTTGTTAAGAAAGCTTTGAAAGAAGCTTTGGACAAGCGCAAAGTATCAGCAACACCATCGTTACCAGTAACAATGGATGACGATGATGAAGAACCTGTAGAGTGTGGCGTAGAAACAACAGTTTCTGCAAAAGTAGAGTTGAAAGACTCTCAGCGATGGCTCTCAGAAATCATTGGCAGTAAGTTATCTGTAAGCGAAGACTTTCCTGTCACATCGTTTGCTGATTACGACTGGGATTCACGGATCTCGTCATTCATTCCAGCTATCAATGATGCGTATGTGATAGATAAAGAGCTGGCTTCTAACGTCTTACGTGCATGGGAACTCAATGAGAAAGTTTTGTGTTTCGGTCCTACGGGAGCTGGCAAGTCTAGCCTTATTGAGCAGCTTTGTGCTCGTACCAAGCGTCCTTTCATTCGCGTTAATTGCACTGGGGATATGGATAGCTCAATGATCTTTGGTCAACTAACGGCTAAGGATGGTTCGACACACTGGGTTGACGGTGCAGTAACAGAAGCTGTGAAGTACGGTGCTGTGTTTGCATGGGACGAGTGGGATGTCACACCTCCTGAGATCTCAATGGGTCTGCAATGGCTCTTAGAGGACGAGGGCAAGCTCTTCTTGAAAGAGATGCCCGGTAGTACCACTGAGAAACAAATCGTTCCTCACGAGCATTTCCGTATCGTTGCTATTGGTAACACTCAAGGCCAAGGTGATGAGTCTGGTGCTCATGCAGGTACTAACGTTCAGAACTCGGCTACACTCGACCGCTTTGGTACGGCAGTCTACATTGACTACCTACGACCAGACATCGAGGAGAAGATGTTGAAGAACAAGTTCAAAGACATCAACACCAAAGCACTCAAGGAACTTGTGAAGCTTGCTAACCTGATTCGTACCGGCTACAAGGCCAGTCAGTTCAGCTTAACAATGTCACCACGTTCTTTGTTTAGCATCTGTCGTAAGGTTCAAACAGGCTGTGATCTCAAGCAAGCATTCGCTCTTGTGTATCTCAACAAACTGAATGACACACAACGTAAGGTTGCTGACGAGCTATACACCAAGGTGTACGGTAAGAACGCTTAAACCTCAAAACCACAAGGCTCTCCTTCGGGAGAGCTTTCTATTTTGAGTTTTATCCAACCTCAGATAAAAGAAGATAAATGATTGATCGCAAACTAATCCTAGCCAATGCTCCATCCGTAACAGGGGAGCAAGTGCATGTCAACCACACAGGCTGTGAAGCAGGAGAAGACAAGAAGAAACGCTTGTACATCAAGCGTACAGAGAAAGGTCTTGTGGCTTACTGCCACCACTGCAACGAGTCTGGCTTTGCCAAGGACGGTGACACTAGGCTAGGCACATGGATACACAAGAAGTCTGAGACTGTTGTAAAAATACAACAGAAGCCAGAGCTAGGACCACTAAGCATAAACGGCAAGATGTGGCTGCTTGAGAACCACTGCACAACAACAAGCAAATTATTTTCTGGGATCGTTGATGATCCACTCAAAGTGGCAATGGCTTTGCAGAATCAATATGGTGTAGTGCTAGGTTGGCAGATGCGTAACCTCATACCTGATGCTGTGCCTAAGTACACGACGTACTACATAGACACCAAAACAAAAGGTGAATCTGCTTGGTTTTACAACGGTAGCAAGGTTCTTGTAATCACTGAGGATTATCTTAGTGCTTATCGTGTCTCTCGTGATGTTGGGTACTCCTCAATGGCGTTACTAAGAACAACACTCACAGACAAAACACTGATGCAAATTTATAGCATGGGGTTTAGCGAGATCTACGTCTGGCTTGACTCTGATGAAGCGGGAGTTAAGGGAGCAGCCAAGGTATCAAAAACACTGCGGCACTTCCTACCATCTGATGTGAGGCTGATGACGATTCATTCCGATGATGAGCCTAAGCATCTCACACCAGAACAGTTAGACAAGAAATTTTTATAAGGAGCTATCTTGGATTACGACGTACTGTATCTGTGCAGTCAAAGCAAAGAGAACCTAGCAAAGTACAAGCGGTACATCAAGCCGCATGTAGTGATGAAGGAAACGAACATCATCCTTGACGGGATGGAACGTTACTTCAAAACATTCCCTTCAGTAGCACTGCTGAATTGGGATTCGTTCTCTGCGTACTTGATTGCAGACCAAAGCAAACGATTGACTGACGACGCTATTGTTAAGCTTCGCATGACGCTGACTAAAGCAAAGACGTTTGAACCGCACTGTGCCCATGAGGAAGTAGTCAAGACTCTCATTGAGTTGGACTACCTTGCCAAGATCATGGAAGAGTGTGAGAAAGTAAAGGAAGGTGAGAGTGATCTCGAACACGTACACATCCTAGCAACCAACGCATTGAAAGATGTGGAGAGATACATTGAAAAAGACGAACTGTTTGTTAGTGCTGATCTGTCTTCCATTGCTGACCGTATCACTAGCTCAGGCTATGAGTGGCGACTGGATGCGCTCAATCGCTCACTTGGTCCTTTGCGTACAGGTAACTTTATTATTGTGGCTGCTCGTGTAGAGGTAGGCAAGACTACATTCTTGGCTAGTGAGGTTAGTTACCTCGCTCAACAGTTGCCAGCAGATCGTCCTGTCGTATGGGTCAACAACGAAGAGGAGTCTTCTGTTGTGTTCTTCCGTATTGTGCAGGCTACGTTAGGTCAAGAGTCTAAGGTAATCATCGCTGACTCTAAGGCAGCAATGGATACGTACACAACCATGATGGGTGGTAACAAGGACAAGATCCGTGTGACCAAGGACACCAACAACATGCGTGACCTTGAGACACTGTTCAAAGAAGTTAACCCCGGACTGATTGTGTTTGATCAACTCGACAAGGTTGATGGTGTGAAAGGTGATGAGCCTGAGCACTTGAAGCTTGGTAAGTTGTACAAGTGGGCACGAGAACTTGCAAGAACGTATGGCCCAGTTATTGCAGCATCACAATTGTCTGCTGGTGTTGTAGAAATGAAAGACCCTCCGTTCATTGGTCTTGATGCTCTGCGTGGTTCTAAGACTGACAAGCCGGGTGAGGCTGATGTCGTGCTTACTATCGGTAAGTACAAAGAACCTAAGTCACCAGAAGAAGAAGTGATCCGGACGATCAACGTTCCTAAGAACAAATTGCCCGGTGGTGGATCTAAACAAATGGAGTCTGAACGTCATGGTCAGTACCTTGTAACTATCGACCCTATCAGGGCTAGGTACGAGTGATATGGCTCAAGACATTAGGCTCATGTGGCCTAGCACCTACGATCCCATTACTGACACACATGTGCTGTGTGTTGGTAAAGGACTACATCAAAGAATATACAAGTTCACAAGTGAGCAGTGGGAGTCTCTTACAGAGTTCCCTCTAGCATTTAAGGAGCAAGAAATGGCAAGACATCCTAAGTACACGGCTGAAGCTGCAAGGCTGAGTGCAGCAAAAACAAAAGCAGTGTCTCCTAAAGACTATTGGGCAGACCCTCGTGGTCTGTCTTACCTATCTTCAGAAGCAGAACGTAAAGCTGCTGATGAAAAGATTCGTAAAGAGTATGACGATTTGTTCTGGACCCATGTAACAGGCAAAGACAGTAAAGGAAAGCCTGTTACAACCTCATCGTTTGATTATGTTCCATACGAATGGGATGAGTACGGCAGAGTAAAAGGAGAGCTTGCTATGAATCCGTTCTTAGATAAGGTTGTGAAGATGGAATACGTTGGCAGTAGGATTACTTGCAACCCTGCACCTACAGACACAGACGAAGATGTGCTGTTGCTTACCGATGATTTGGAAACCTTGATTGGTGACTGCATCGAGGTAGGCTTTACACGAGATGGTGATACCAAAGCATCTTACCCAGAAGGTTTTGTTTCGTTGAGAAACGGATCAATGAATTTTATTGTTACTGATGACGAGGAGTTTTATAAGAAGTTCATGCTTGCAACACATGTGTGCAAGTTCTTGAATGTGAAAGCTAAGGTAGATAGGATCTGCGTATTCCAGGCCATCTTGTATGGCAATGAATATGGTGGAGTCATCTCAATGTCTAAAGAAGACACACCGTTTTAACTAAGAAAGGACCGTGGAAAACCATGACCACGATGCCAACATTTGTAGCTATCGACGTTGAGACAACACTCAATGCCAATGAAGATGTGGGACTAGCTCACCCTATGCACCCCGACAACAGAGTTGTTGCTTGGGGCATTACTAAAGACTATGAACACTACACCCCACAAACTACATACACTGAGGCGGTGTTTGAAGCTCTTGTAGAAGCGAGTCTTCCAGACAACGTGTTCTGTGGGCACAACTTAGCGTTTGATTTGATGTATTTGTACAAGAATCCTAAGCTCAAAAGTCTGCTGCAAGAACGAAAGATCTGGGACACACAACTAGCAGAGTACATTCTCAGTGCTCAACAAACTAAGTGGTCTAGTCTTGACGAACTGTCTATCAAATATGGATTGCCAGTCAAGGACGACACAATCAAAGCTTACTTCAAAGCAGGCTTTGGTTCTGACAAGATTCCAAAGGAGGAGTTGATCCCCTACTTGGAACAGGATGTTACTAATACCATGAACATTGCTAAGAAGCAGTGGCAACGTGCTGTAGATCAAGGACAACTGACTCTCATTGAGACTCAGATGGAAGCTCTACATGCAACTACAGAGATGCAGTTCAATGGCTTGCACATTGATCGACCAGCTCTCGATAACTACACATTGGAAGTTGTTAACGAATACGTTGATGTCAAACTAAAACTAGAAGCTCTAGCTACAGGTTTGGTGGATGACATTAACAGTCCTAAGCAATGGTCACAGTTCTTCTTTGGTGGAACTAAGAAGGTCAAGGTCAAGGAAGAAGTTGGCTTCTACAAAAACGGTAAGGTGAAGACTAAGCTGGTAGATAAAGAGATCACTCTCAAACCATTCATCAAGTACGTACCTGATCCTGACAAGGTGTCAGCTAAGACAGGTCAAGTATCTGTTGATGACTCTGTGTTGAACGACATGCTCAAGCATACGTTTGATCCTGCTGCAATTGGAATCATCGAATCTTTGTTGCAGTATCGTGAGTTGTCTAAGCAACTATCTACGTATGTGCAAGGGCTGAGTAAGCATATTATTGATAATGGTGGTCAACACTTTATACATGGTAAGTTGAATCACACAGCAACTGTTACAGGTCGTTTGTCTTCAACCAATCCTAACTTGCAAAACATTTCTAACAACCCAATCAAACAGATCTTTACCTCACGGTACAAGGATGGTGTGATTGTGGAGATGGACTTTAACCAACTGGAAGTTGTTGCATTGGCTCACGTTACTGGTGACTTGCAATTGATCCATGACATCTCTAGTGGTGCTGACATCCACTCTGAGTTGTACAAAGGAATGTTTGGTCGTTACCCTACCAAGGAAGAACGCAAGCCATTCAAGGCTAGAACATTCCAATTGATCTACGGTGCTGGTGCTAAGGCTATTAGCAAGCAAGCAGGTTGTAGCATGGATGAAGCTAAGAAGTTTGTTGATGTGTTCTATGGTCGCTATCCATCAGTAGGTAAGTGGCACAAAGAATTTGCTATTGAGGTTGAAAGCAAAGGCACATACGAATTGGATGAGGATGGTTTCCGTGAGAAGACTAAGACGTACATTCTTAACACTGAGACAGGACGTAAATTCTGCTTCAAGGAATATCACAGCGATAGCACATGGTCTTCACGGACCTACAACTTCAGTCCAACTGAGTTGAAGAACTATCCAGTGCAGGGTTTAGCAACAGGTGACATCGTACCTTTGCTATTAGGAGTTTTGTTTAGAACTTTTAAAGGCAGAGAAGACATTAAGATTGTCAATACGATTCACGATAGCATCATGTTTGACTGCAAAGCAGACAGTGCTCCACAAGCAATTGCTGACATCTTAATCATTCTTCGTGACACACATAAATACTTTGAAGAAACTTTTAAAACGCCATTGGCTTTAAAGTTAAATGCAGGAGCTAGTGTCGGTATTAACTGGTACAAAATGGAAGAATTAAACGTATGACAACAACAGTTTGTGTAGAAGCTACTGGCGCTACTAACAATTCGGGTTACGTATCAACTCGACTTGATGGTAAACGTATAGGTGCTCATAGAGCAGCCTATATAAAAGCGTTTGGAGAGATACCTTTAGGACAATACGTTTTGCATAAGTGTGATAACCGAAAGTGCATTAACACAGAACATTTGTTTTTAGGAACACAAGCTGAAAACATACAAGACATGGTTGCAAAAGGTAGGCAAGCAACTGAAGAATTATTACCACAATGGAAAGGGGGCGTTTGGAAAGATAAAGAACAGAGGTTAGCAAAAATGAAAGCGTACTACGCACTTAATCGAGAGCGAATTCAAGCCCAACAAAAAGAATATCGCCTCACATATAAACGAAAGAAAAAGGAAATCACATGACCATGATGACAGGTATCGTAGAAGCAGTTTCTACAAAAGATGTAAACACTAAGTTTGGCTTGAAGCCTACCTTCTCCATGAAGGTCAATGGCAACTGGGTCAAATGTGGCTTTAAGACTCACGGTGCATCCGTTGGTGATGAGGTTGAGTTTGATGGCAACACAGGTACATACGGCATGGAAACAAAAGCCGTTAACGTTATTCGTCGAGGTGTAGGTGCAGCTCCATCAGCAGGTGTTACTAGTAGCACAGCTACAGCAGCTCCAGCTAAGACCTATGGTGGTGGTGGATTCAAAGAGAAGGTGTTCCCAATCCCTGCTCTGCATGGTGATCGTGCAATTGTTCGTCAGAACGCATTGGCTCGTGCAACAGACATCTTCATCGCAGCTCGTGGTGGTAAACCATTTGAGTTGGATGAGTCTACATTCACATTGGTGATTGGCTTTGCTCGTAAGTTTGAAGCTTACACAGCAGGTGACTTGGACATGGCTGAAGCAGTAGCAGAGCAAGCATCAGAGTAAGTTTATGAGGGCTGTTAAGCCAGCATTCGAGGATGTCAACGTAGGAAGTTTTCTGGCTTTCTGTCCTACCTAGTTGAAGACCAAATCGAGGCCCTCACCTTTTAAGGAATTGTATGAAGGCGTTAATAGATGGTGACATCGTAGTATTCAGGTCAGCTTGTAGTGCTATTGATGATGACCAGTGGGTAGCTCTAGCAAGAGCAGACAAGATGATGCAAGACATCCTTGAAGATGTTGGTGCTAGTTCTTATCAGGTATACCTCACAGGTACAGGTAACTTTCGTAGAGAGCTAACACCTACCTACAAAGCACATCGACCAGATGAACGACCTACACACTGGCAAGCAGTGCGTGACTACCTTGAGAAAGAACACAAGGCTATCGTGTGCAATGGTTGGGAAGCAGATGACCAGATGGGTATCGACCAAGACAAGGTTGGAGAGAGCACAGTGATCTGTTCTATCGACAAAGACTTGTTGCAGATCCCCGGCAGGCATTACAACTTTGTAAAGAAAGAAGCACAAACAGTTGGTGTAGACCAAGGCAGAAAGTTTCTTTACCTTCAGAGTTTGATTGGCGACAAGAGTGACAACATCATTGGTGTGGCTGGCATTGGTCCAGTAAAAGCAGGCAAGGCTTTAGCAGAGCTTGAGACTGAGGAAGAGTGGTACGAGAAGTGCCGTGAACTCTATAACGATGATGAACGCTATCACTTGAATCTCCAGTTGCTGTACATCTGGCAGAAACCAAACGACAAGTGGGAGCTGCCACCAAGCAGCGACCTCACACCACAACCACAACAGGAACAACAATGAAAAGAATCACAGACGTATTGCTATGCTTTACTTGGGATGATGGTAAGTCAGAGTTCATGTATGAAAACTTGCCTGAGTATTTGTTTGATGACATCAACACATACCTCAACGAACTTGAAGAACACCGAGAAGAAGTAGGCGAAGACTACAACTTCACTAAAGACGAACAAAAGCGAGAACAACAATGACACAAGAAGTAAACATGCAGCACATGACTATGCGAGAGTATGTGTCTATTGCTATCCTTGGTGAAATGACTACTAAGCCAGAGATTTGGGAAGCACTTGCAGATGGAACCACAGATGCCAAAGCTGTTGTTAAACAGAGCTTTGCTTGGGCGGATGTATGGATGATGGTCCGAGAGGAACGTAATGCCAAGACCTAAGCGACACCAACAATCAGCCTACCGCAGTGGGCTGGAACAACGATTCCAAACCGCCTGCGTAGCAGAAGGTTGGAACCTCCCATACGAACAAGACAAGATCAAGTACGTAATCCCTGCAAGCAACCACACCTACACACCTGACTTCACTGTTACTAATAACGTGTACATCGAAACCAAAGGTTTGTGGACTGGAGCTGACAGGAAGAAAGCTGTGTTGATTAAAGAACAACACCCGGAGATAACGATCCTCTATGTGTTGCAACGTAATCAAGGTTTGTCAAAGAAGAGTAAGACCACTTACTTAGACTGGGCAGCTAAGAATGGATTGGATGCCTGCATCTTTGCAGACAAGGAACATTGGTTTAACTTCATCAAGGAACATATCAAATGATAGAAGGTCGTGAATACTTCAGGTTCTTAGCCTACTCCAGTGGAGTGTTTGAAGGTATGGACTTAATGGAACGAGCACTGCTCGACATCATTGCTCAGTGTGACGACAGGCTCACAGTGACGGAAGCTATGAGTCTTGCAGACTTAGCATCTTCAGCTACCTTGCATCGCAAGATTGACAACCTGCGTAAAGCAGGCTGGATCACACTTGAACATGTAGAAGGTAACCGTCGTACTAAGTACCTCGAACCAACAGAGAAGGCTTGGTCAGAATACGTCAAGCTTAACTTTGCAGTACGTGAGGCAAACAATGTCAAGTAAGACACCGTTGCAATACTTTACAGAGATCCAAGATGTATCTCGTGCTCAGTTTGCTATGCCTGTGCCACCACAGAACAGCATCCATGAACGTGATACGTATCGCACTGGAGATGGAGACTACGTGCAGCCACTACGTCCGGGGAGCCAAGACCACAAGCTGTGTCGGTCTCGTGGATTATTAGCAAGCATGAGTTCCTAATAACATGTTGGTCTTAATTGCGCTAGTGGTAGCTCTATCGACTGGACAAAACGTAGTAGCTGTCCTGTTGTTTTTGCATCTGGTAGACGAATACATTTTGTAAGGAGTAAGAAATGGCAGGACCGTATGACCAAGGATGGAACGATGCTCTTGATGAGATTGCTAGGCGTGCAGCATTGCTGCCGTTTGGTAAAGACACACAAGAGAGCATTGCTATCTGGACAAAGGAAGCAAAGCGTATGCCTCTCAACATGACGCTAGAAGAACAAGAGCGTTGGTTGTGGGTAGAAGGAGAAGTGGGTAACGCTACTCTCTTGGGCAAACAAATTGATTTAGAAAAACAACTGGAGGATATGGAATGAGTTACGCAGAGGTAGAAATGGAAGTGTTACGTTGGGGTGAAGCACGAGGTATCGTGAAGAATGGTAAGGCTATCTCTCAAGCTATTAAGACGCTTGAGGAAGTAACAGAGTTGCTGGATGCTATCAACCGTAAGAACTTGGATGATGCCAAGGACGCAGTTGGTGATGTCGTTGTCACGTTGATCATGGTGTGTGCCATCTTGGACATCAACCTTGTTGAGTGTTTGCAAGGTGCGTACACAGAGATCAAGCATCGTAAGGGCTACCTCACACCAGAGGGCACATTCATTAAGAACGTAAGTGGACAGGAGCAAGCATGAGTGCTTTAGATGTTCAAGAAGGTGGTGGTCACTACAAGAGCAAGGCTATTCAACCTATCCAATACATCCACGCTAACAAGCTTGGGTTCTTAGAAGGCTGTATTGTCAAACGCATTACTCGTTGGAGAGACAAGGATGGACTCAAAGATCTGCTGAAGATCAAACATGAGATTGATCTGCTAATTGAATTGGAAGGATTGGAACAATGAATGTTATTAAGAACCTGTTTGTAAAAGCACCAGCACTAGAGCTGGCTAAGCTTGAGTTAGCAGAAGCAGAGCGTGAACGATTGTCAGCTCAGTCTTTCCATGACTACTACACAAACATCATCCAGTACCACAACGCACGGATCAAACGTTTGGAGAACTACATTGGGAGCAACAAATGATTGAGATCTCTGTCACTGATGCCCTGCTATTTGTATGGGCAGCTATTGCAACAACGTATGCTTTCAAGTTTAAAGAGGATGCACACATGCACAAGTATGTGATTCACAAGATCCTCAACGATGAGAAGCTACGCAATGAGATGGTCAAGGGTTATGCAGAAGTACAGAAAGCGAGTGAAGCATGACAAAGATTGGCGGTGACCCAATTCATATTTTGCAAATTGTTCAATGGGTATTTGATAAGCTAAGAGGTGAAGCATGAACAAAGAACAGATGATCACAGTACTACGCAGTGTTGGTGTCAGTGAAAGCACCATCACGGTAATGAGCAACGCATTTGATTTGGGGTTTGAGTCTGCTAAAGATCAGGCATACCAATTTGCTTTGACCTACGATGAGAGGTTAGCTGCTGACATCAGTAGTTTGCAGCCATGACAGTACCACTGTCAGTGTGGGATCCTGTAAAGAAGTGCATGGTTCTCAACCCAAAAGCATTTGAACCAGAGGAAGAAATGATTGGTCAACCTAAAACAGTTCTTAACCCTGATGCACCTTGGCTCGATAAGCCAGTTGTAAAAGTGGCTAAGAAAAGAACACTACCACCACCTAAAGATCCTAGCAAACAACAACGTACAGATAGGATGTTTGAACAATGGGCTAAGAAACAAGGGATTAAACATGGCATCAAATGAAGCAGGCAAAGGGGACAAGCAACGTCCCACTAACTACAACTCTTTCAGTAGTAACTACGACTTGTGTTTCAAGAAGAAAACAGATGAACAGAAAACCGATAGGGCTGTCAGTCCCCCACAGGAAGATAACCCAGAACAATTATTTGGAACTAGCAAAACAACACATGACAAGAAGTAGATTTGGTACTTGGTCAGTCACTGATGCAGAGCTTCAAAGCTTTGCAGAAGCTGTTGCAAAACAAGTAAAGGAGAAGAAATGAGTAAAGAAGCAATGAAGCTGGCGCTTGAGGCGTTAATTAGCTACGGCAAATCACCATACATAAAACAATCGCATCCAAAGCGATGGGCCAATGGAAATGAAGCCATCAAAGCCCTAGAAGAAGCACTAGCCAATCAAGAGCAGGGTGAGCCTGTGGCAATGCGCTATGACTTCGATGGCTATGGCTACAAGTACATCGACAGCGGAAGTGGTAGCGATTGGCAGACGCGAATCAAAGACGCTGAACCTGTTTACAGTGAGCCACAACAACGCAAGCCGCTGACGGATGACAAGATGTGGGCGCTGTGGAACTCACAAGGCAGCGACAAGATGAACCAGCAAGAGGCCATTGCCTTTGCCAAAGCAATCGAAGCTGCCCACGGCATTAAGGAGTAAGACATGAAAGGCGCAAGAGAACAAGCCAAACTCAAGGAGAAGGACGGTGGCTAGGAAGAAGTACAAACCAAAAGGTATCCGTATGGATGCAGTCGGGTGGGTTCTAAAAGGACTACAACCATTTAAGACGGTGGAGTACAGCACAACCTTACGCATCAAGAACCATGCAGCTATGGATGCGCTTCGTAGAGGAGATGCAACGATGGCGGATATTGATGTCCTCATTGGGACATTCAATATGTGTGAGGCTTACATCATGCTTCGTCCAGAGCTAGGTGCAGACTGGAGTGAAGAGATTAAAGCAGGACTAGATGCACTACACGCAGTAGGTGTACGTGGTGCTATGAGTAAACGTTTTATTCTGAAGGCTGACGAGTTGGTTGCTATGAACTTAGTGATGGAAATTCACGACGCTCAATTAGACAGCACAACTGTAGATGACATGGAGAAAGCGATGGACCTCGTTACACGCGAATACCGGGCTAAGCGCATGAGGCCCATCGTAACTAAAGAGCAGAAGGCAGAGTTACTAGGAACATCAAGCCAACAAAGCTAATGCTTGGTTAGTGTGGGCTACTCGGTCATCAAGACCGATAGTCCCACCATTGATCTTCTTAGTAAGAGCAACCCAGTTGCCTGCCTCAGATAGCTCATTGCAATTGTGTGTTGACCAGAACCAACCAGCAGTTAAGGCTGCATACTTTGGAGTAGCAACCAAGTCAGGGTCAGCAACAAAATCGACTCCCAATGCTTGACCAGCGTGATAGTAGTTAGCATGACCAGTAAGTTGGATGCAACCCCTACCACGGAAACGATACCCATCACCAGATGCTTCATCTCTGTTCCCCATACGTGAGCTATACACGTTGTTAGCAATTTTTTTAGGATTGCGTTCGTACTGCTTAGCAAACTCTAGCGTTGGGAAACGCTTAGGCCACAGCTTACAAAGAGTCTCAGCACGGTAGTTGAGGTTCTCTTCAAGGATACGGAAGTTGCCACACTCGTGACCACATTGACCAATGAAGGCAGCTTGTTGACGAGGCGTGTTGATACCAAAACGATTGAACGTTTCATTCAAAGCATCAACCCATTGAGGACCAATGTGCAGTTTTGATAGTTGATCAGCGTTAATCATTGCAGTGTGTTCCTTATTGCTTCGTACCTGTCGATGCAGGAGTTGAGTTCGATGATGGCTCTGTCACCTTCTGCGACGAGCCTGATAAGGTCTTCAACAGTCTGTCCGTCAAGTTCGGCTCTCTCTTTACCATCGTTGGAGGTAGAGGTGGAACATCCAACTTTGGAGGTGACGGGGACGTACAACCTTGGACGACTAGCAATAATGCCAGACAGCTTAGTTTCAAACTCTTGTTTAACAGTGTTGTCTTTTGCATCTTGTTCATCCTTCAACTTGTTCATCTCGGAGTTCTTGCTGGCAATTAGCAAGTTGTCCTCCGCTTCCTTTTTGGCATAACCAGCATGGTGGCCTAACAGGTAGACACTGAAAGCGACAGCTATAGCTCCCAGTATCACCCAAGGATTTGGTAGTGTTGGCATTAGCGTTCTCCAGCACGGGCATTTGCAATCTCTTCACGGACATCATCTGATTCAAGGTGAGTAGCCGGGGTAGTTGGTGGAGGAGGAGGAACCCAAGACTCATCTAGATCTGGATTCTTAAAGTTCATCCAGTTCATACCTTGATTGATGGGTTGAGCTATCGGGGTAGGATTAGATGTGTTACTGGGAACAGTAACTACAGGAGCAGGGGACGTAGGTCCACCAGCTAGTGCTTGACTAGCAGCTTGTATACCCTTGCGACTCATCACACCACCAATGCCACCAACAACTAACAACACGATGTCATTCAACATCTTGGTGTAAGCCATGTCAATTGGAGCCATTGACTTGATAGGTTGAACAACAAACGTAACAGAGTACAGCAAGGCAATGACAATGAATGCTAGGATCAAAGTCACTACACCTACAACAAAACCCCACACTAGGGTTTCAATTTCTTCAACGGTCCGATGACGCTGCTGGTTGGGTTGGTTCAATTTTCTTCTCCAATACAGGGGCTACAAGATATTCAGGACACGTTTGTGTGAACTGACACCGGGGTTTCTGGCACTCAGGTAAGTTGAAATTGTCAGGACTTTGGCAAGTGTATCGGTAACGATCTTCACATGCTACTAGTAACAGACTACTCAACAGGATCAATACGAGGTTTCTCATTACGCTTCTTCTCCTTTTCTTCCAATCTCAAAATCATTGCATCCGCCTTCTTCAGTTGTGAGTTTGTGTGGACGATAGCAAACGACAAGACCATCAAACAAAAGATGATCAGCGTCACAACAATAACCCATAACCAAAATTCTCTCATAGAGTTAAATACAATCCAATCATTTCTAGTATCCCGAACAACACGGCTGTTAGGTACACTACCTTGTAGATTGCTATTTCCTTTCGGTGTTCTTGTTGCCATTCTATTTCTCGCAGTCTTTGCGCCTTAGTTTCTCTGGCAACTTCTTGGGCCTCAACAATCTCAGCGTACTTGATTAAGAAGTCTTCATACATTGAACCTAGTCCAAGCTCTTTGGGTGTCCCATAGATCATTGCTTGTTTCAGTTGAGCAGATAGTTCTTTCATTTGCCACTGGATTTCAATCCTATCTATGGCACTATCAGCTACCTTCTCTGTAGTTAAAGATTGTTCTTCAAGTTCTCGACAATGTACCTTCAGTTGTCTGATGGCTTCAAAGTAGACTTTGAGGTTCTCACAGATTTCGTGGACCGCCCTTGCTTGGTACTCTTCGTAGCTAAGTTCGGGTTCTTTTGCGTGTCTTTTTGCGTCTTTGGTAACTTGCTTTGAGGCTTGAGCAATGGGGGCTGCGACAGGTTTGATGATTGAAGTTTGCTTCTTTCCAAACAATCCTTGGATCCATCCCCAGATTCCTGCAACTTCTTTGTAGATGGCTTTGGCATCGGAGACTCCTCCTTCGACAGTCTTTTTAAACTTGTCAATTTCAGCTTTGCCTTCTCGTAACATTTGACAGCCAGCACTGATAGCACTGACCGCGCTTTGTGCCATAAGGAGAAGAGAGATTGGATCCACATTAGATTACCCCGCATATTGAATACGAATAGCTGGAACATATACCGTTGAAGTAGAAGGCATACTGAATGTAGTCAAGTCAACCTTGTTGCTGTTTGAGTAGATGTAGTAACGCACCTTTTGTCCAGCTACACGAGCAACAGCTTGAGCATAAACAATCTGCACGGTGTTAGCGTTTAGAAGTTCATAGGCTTTGCCAGAGTTAACGTTGTCTACCCACCCAGACCCAGTATTATTTTGAGCATAGATGTACACAAATTGATTTGATGCAGATGCAGTAGCGTTCACACCAATAGCCAGTGAATACGTACCTGCATACTCAAACGTAAACTCACCAGTAGAACTGTCATAAGTAATGCCAGAAGTACCAGATGTAGTACTAGCAGGTTTAAGCAAAGCAGGTGTACTATCTAAAGCAATAGACGCAGACAAATCGTAAGCCTCAATACGAGGCATACTAGAAATTTTAGACCAAGGGATAGATGTTACCCAAGAAGGAGCCCCACCAGAAGATGTTAAATACGACTGACTAGCAGGACCAGCTAACCTTGTCAGGTTGTCAGTAGCATTAGAGTAGATGATGTCTCCAGCATTGTACGTAGTTAACCCTGTACCGCCGTACTCAGGTTGAATAGGTACGTTAAGAGCAGCGGCTGTGCCAAACACCCGATCACTCAAGCGTTGGAACCACTCTCTCCAAACAAAGCTTTCACCAATAGGATTCTGTGGGATAGGAGTTTGTTTAGCCATCTTATTTACCCATCTTCTTGTCCATCTCTTCCCTACGCTTACGAAGCATGTTGCCTTGCTTAATGTGCTCAGGAGTCATGGGTTGACGACCAGCTTTAATTTCTTTCTCACGATACTCGTAAGCCAACTCTTTAGTCTGCAACTCACGTTCAGCATTCTTCAGCTTACGTTGTTCAGGAGTAGAGCCATACACAGGGAAGCCCATTGTTCCTAGTAACGCACGCTTAGCACCCTCACCTTGAGGAGCATCCTTAGCAGCAGACACTTGGAATGGCAGAGCACCAGAGGCAGCAGTCTTCAGGCGGTTAGTAGCACTACGATCAACCAGCTTAGGGGCGTTAGGTGATGCGTATTCTGTACCAGCAATACCAACGATGAGAGCTTTAGGAATGAAGCCTAGCTTGTTGGACAATGTTTTATCAGGATCCATGATCCAGTGAACAGGTTCCATAGCGTGCTTCATAGCCTGCATAGACGTACCATCAGGGAACTCGATACGTGTTGGATCCTTGTTCTCCCACACAGGACGACCAGCAATCATCATGTTGATTGTGTTGATCAAAGTCAAGTAAGTCAGAGCAGTCTTGAACTGATACAACCTAGCGTAGTCTGCCTTAGTTGTAGGATTCATCATGCCTTTGATACCCTCAACAGGACTTAGCTTAGTAGGATTTAAGCTCTTAGGCAAAGCAGCACTAAAGGCACGGAGTGTGGAGATAGTCCAGTCAGGAGCAAACAAAACAATCTGCAAACCACGACGACCAGCAGGACTGTAAGCAGCCATAGCCATACGTTTAGCAAACTCATTTTGAGTAGCAGCCGCTGCATCAAACCAGTTTAGTCCACCAAAAGAGTCGTTAACAAACCTAGAGATCTCTACACGAGCAGCAGTCTCATCAAAGGGTTTGCCTTCCTTAGCAGCTTGCAAACGAGCACGATCTAAGTAAGCATCAGCAACCATGAGCTTACCGCCAGTGTGCAAGTAATCCCATGTGTACTTGTCAAACAAACCAAGTGTGTACTTCTCAACTGTAGACAGAGAGCTTTCAAGCACACGAGTTTTAGGACCGTACTTACCAATCATTGTGTCAGCAAACTTGCCCATAGAAGACAAGATGCCACGAGACACATCTTCTGGAGCATCTAACTGAAGACGACCTTCTTTAATCCACTTGTCTACGTTGTCACCAACACCACCTTTGCGATATTGCTCAACAGCTTTTGTAATAGCAGACAACTGCAACTCTTTACCAGTAGCAGCTTTCACACCCTTCTCAACCAGAGGCAATACGATGGCCTCTTTAAGTGGTGTCCAGATTGGGATCTCAGCACTAGACAAAACTTCCATCAAAGACTTTGCGTGAAAAAACGAACCGACAACGTTGATGCGCTTAGTAATCTGGGACACTGTGCCCATAGCTTCCATCAGTTGACCGGGACCAGCATCAAACACAAAGCGAAGAGCAGGCAACAAGTCAGGATGCACAGCATAGCCAGCAAGTTCAGAGTTGTCCATCACTTCCCAACCATGAGGTAGAGGATCTTCTTTGGTGATAGGACGGATCAGTGCTTCACCTGCTGCATTACGTACTTGCTTCAGATTAGTGATCAGGTTCTTGTTCTCAATTGCTTTCTCAACAGAGTGTGCGTAGTCAGCATAGATGTCAGCAAGGTTGTCTGACTTCAGTTTGAAACGATAGTCTTTACCGTTCTCTGCTAACCAGCCGTTGATACCATCAAGATGATTCAACAAGTCTTCACGAGTTTTAAGACGACGCTGTTCGCCATACTTAGTAGTAGTCTTAGTTCCGCCTGTAGCAGAGCCTTCACCGCCACCAAAGATGTCACGCATGAACTCTTCAAGAGCACCCTTGGGAGCATCACCCTCAGACACAACGTTACGAGCAACGTAGTCTTCATGCCAACCATTGATAACGCCTGCATCTAGAGCACGCTTACCCAAGTCGTCCATGAACTTACGGAACTTGTCAGCAATGGTCTTCTCTGCACCGTCAAGCTTGTCACCACGATCAATCTTGTAGGTCAGTTGCTCAAGGTTGACATCACCTTTAGCAGCGGTGTCTAAGATCTCTGCTTTGTTGTTACTAGTAACGCGCTCACCAGCAAGCTTGTTACGCAGATTAGTGCCCACAAACTTTTCTGTTTCAGCTACAGGTTCAAGCCAAGTCTTCTTGTATTGTTTGTAGCCTTCGTAGAACTCGATAGCAGCTTTGTCACCAGACTTCTCGTAGATGTCTACAGCAGTTTTGTAGAAGTCATCTTCGTCTTTCATGTCACGAGGATCAGGTTTGCTTTCTTCCTCACGCATCATCTCTTTGACAGACTTAGAAGCAAACACATCCTTAGATGCACCGTCAGGTTTAAAACTAGCAGACTCTTTGATTGCTTTAGAGCCAGCATCAAGAACATCGTCTAGTGCAGTACGTGCATTCTCAGGAACACCTAAGCCCAGACGAACAACCTCTTTAAAGGAATCCCACAAAGATTGGATCTGACCTTTTGGTCCTTCACGGACATCTAGTTTGCTAAGCAATGTCTGAAACTCTTTGTTTGTAAAAGCTTCAGAGACAAACTCATACACATCAGAGTAGCCATAGTGTTCACCACGATTAGCTTTTTCAAACTCACGCAACTCTTTAATAGTAGGAGCTACATTCTCTTCTTTAAACTTAGCCAGTGCTTCTTCGTACTTAGTTTGTTGTTGTTCTTTGTACTTGTTAAACAACTCTGTCATCTGCTTACCAGTAGCAGAGTTAGGATCAGACAACAGACGAACAGTGCCAGCATGGACAGCTTCATGCAACAGCACACGCAAGTCACCAGTAGCACCTAGCTGAACAGTGTGGTTGTCTGGCACATACAAACCAGCAGCATCAGCTTCTTTGCCATTCTTATCTGTGTACTTTAAGAACTTGTTATTCAAGTCAAGCTTAGCTTCACGAAGGAAACCAGACTCATTGAGAGCCTTAGCTAAAATACGTTGACCAACAGAGCCAAGTCCCTTAGTATTAATAATACGGTCAAGAGCTTCACCGACAGTCTTAGCATCAGACAGGTGGTCGTGCAGTTCTTCCCACGTAGGTTTCTTTGGATCAGCAAACTCTACAGCAGGCATGTCTGCCCGCAGTTGTTGTATCTCTTGTTGCAGTTGTTTTGCAAGTTGGTTGTGTCGAGCTGCATCGCCATCGTTGCCTCGTGCTAAAGCTTCTTCAGCTAGTAGTTCTGAGGTTAGTATCTTGTTTTCTTTGTCACTGATAGCAGTGCGATAGTCGTCACGAGTAACCAGTTGATTAGAGTCGTAAGGCTTTTGTTCAGTGATTGTTGTGTCAACAGGTGTTTCTAGAACAGTAAAGCGTCCGTCACCTGCATTACGCAAGTCTTGGCTACGCAAACCAGTGCTAGGTTCAACAGGTGCTTGTCCTTCAGGAATTTGACCTGCACTTTTAGTACGGTTCCAAGCTTCCTTACGAGTCAAGAAATTACCACGCTCATCTACAAAACCTTGGTCATGTGTATCAGCTAGGTCAATCTTCTGTTGTTCATCGTGGGCTTTACCAACACGTTGGATCTCACCAGTCTCTTTGTTACGGAATGCAGCTTCAGTAACTGGGACAGTAGCATTCTTTTCAGCCAGACGTTTCTTCAAGCTCTCAATGTAGACAGCTCGTTCTTCTGGTGTCGATTCGGCAGTAGGTTTAGGAGGTAGGTCAGTGTTACCAGTAACATCTGGTGCGCCTTTAGGAACACTAGGAATACCAAGGATTCTTTCGCCAAGCTTAGTAGGCTTAGTGAATGCGCCACTAGCCGCATCAATAGCCATCATCTTAGGATCAAGAATATCCTCACCACTGATAGCACGTTGACCAGCACCAACACCCAACATAACACCAGATCCAAATAGACCTTCTGCAACAGTGCTAGGCATACCGGGTTTCATAAACGGACCTACTGCACCACCAGCAACTTGTCCAACAAGAGTAGCTGTAGGATGTTCACGACGTTGTTGTTCTCGTGTTGCTATGATGTCTGTTCCAAACGCATCATCAACAGCAGCTTCAAGACTTGTTACGCCCATAGAGCCTAAGATACCACCTGCAATACCACCTGCTACACCTGCAACTGGTTTAGCAAATGGACCGACAACAGGAAGAACAGGAGGTGTAACAGCCATTGCTGCTCTAGCACCAAGCA
>JACCDV011184791.1_pt1 | contig 44825 bp, 49 predicted proteins | sample 7446131 | NCBI WGS metagenome assembly JACCDV01 (sample SAMN15323448, study PRJNA562643) | freshwater metagenome | isolation source: river surface water | place: USA:Blue River Watershed | collected 2017-08-17
AAAAAGTTCCGCGACCATGCTCCCATCCACCTCCCCTTTCTTACTCTCAATCCCATATGCTTGTAGCAGCAAATGAAGTGATGGTCGCTTACTCATCGCGCCATACATCGTAAGTTCATCCATTAAATCGACATGGTACGGAAGTGACTGCTTTGTGAGGTACCGACTCTGTGCAAAGGTATACGAAGGTCGGACACCATGCACTATCGAGCGGTGCAAGAGAAACGGAACATCAAATGCACGACCATTGAAGGTCACGAACACATCATACCCACGCGCTCCCTCCCAAAAATCTTCCAAAATTTCTTTCTCGGTCCGTTCTTTTATTATAAAATCTACCTCACTACTACTTTCTCCGCTTCCGTCGCCAACGTAGTACACAGCCCCTTGCTTACGATCAACATCGTACAGAGCCACACTTACCACACTGCCCGTAAAAGGCGATAGCCCCAGCATTGATTTTGCTCCTGTCTCTCCAGCGTCTCCTGCACTTTTTATGAGGCGGTTTTTTGTGTAGTCATCAAAAGAATTCCATTCAAGCGGAATAGTCTCAATATCAAAGACGAGTGTCGCCATAGCCTACAAAGCAATTGGTGTACCAGCGTAGCAAGCGATGATGGTATCGCGATTAGTATCAAGCACATACCGATACTGCCCACCTACTACCGCGCCGCCACACTCATCTGTCTTGGCGCCTGAAGCTCCATAGATCGGGAATCCATCAAGCGCGTAACCGATAAGGGCATTTCCACCGTATGAAGCAAACAATCCGACATCACTGTTTCGGATTAAGAAGCCATTTTCGGTAATACCAATAACATCAGTTGGAATACAATATGCTCCTGAAGCACTCCGCCTGAGAGGTAATTCAGCCAACACCTCTTTGGTTGGTGTTGTGCTTGAGCCAACACTTGCTGTAGCTGTGCCATTTTTATAGAACATGCGTGCGCCTTCTGACACCTGCATTTTCACCCCACGAGCATCCCATAGTGCTCCTGATGGCTGATAGAGACTACACCGCTTCTCAACAAGAGCTACGGTAGTATCACCATCGCCATCTTCTGTTTCGTCTTCGGTGACTACGTCAGTAGTCGAAGTTGCTTCTGCAACTTCGACTACTGACTCATTCCCATCTGGAAGTTTCCGATCGGCAATTTTGTCACGCAACGCAGAAACTCGCTCGTCATAATTAAATCTATCATCAGAATCTGGGAGCACTGCTGTGTACTCCTTCTCTTCGTCAGAAATTGCCAAACCAAGCGCAGCAAGCTGATTTCCGCCGAACATCGAGCTATCAAACATAGCCACCGCGGCTCCAAGGGCCCCAGCCGAGACAAAGGTAGCTACAATTGCTAGATTCCTAGTCCTAAACATATCGCTATCATAGCAAAAAGCGGGCTTTTTTGCCCACTCTCTTCCCCATGCTTATTTGCTAGTCTTTTTCGCTGCTACTTTTACCTCGACCATCTTCTCAATCCGTCTAATATCCGCGAGAAGTTTTGAACGATCGTCATTATATAAGAAAAGATTGAAGACAGAGCGTCCACCATTACGTGCGAATGTTGCTTTATCTCCTACTTTTTTATTCATGTCGATTTTGTGGAATGAAGCCAATTGCTCAAGACGCTTAATGCCCTTCATTTCGATAATAGTCCCCTCCTTGGCTGCAAACCACTTCATTGCACACGCGTATCCCTTACACTTTTTTGGAAGAATTGGTTTTTTAGGGATACGAATAAGTACGTCATTGAGTGTGTGATTGATATCACAACTGAGTTCATGGAGCAGATGACGAAAACCTCCCACCCTCGCACCAATTTCGATAATCTTCCAATCATCGTCAATTTTGAGAAGTTCAGTATGTGCTGTGGTACTTCGAAGACCAAGCGCATGAATGCCGGCTTCTGCTGCCTTGTGTGCACGTTCGATTGAACGAGCCTGAAGTCCTGATGGTGTCATCTGCAGATAATTGTAAAAGTCATCATGACCAATTTTTTTCCCAGTAATAACTTTTACCAAAGGACAGTGATAGACCTTACCGCGTGAATCAACATATGAATCAACTGAGTACATATCTCCTTCCATGTACTCCTCTGCAATCACCCGCGGAGCAACGAGATGATGTTCTGCTTCGTACGCTTTTTTAATATCTCGAAACGTGTTTTTCAGCGTCGTCTCTAACTCTTCTTCATGGTAGCAAATAGAGACAAATCGACTAGCAGCTAAATTAGTGGGCTTGATGATCATCGGGAAACCAATTTTCTTCGCAACTCGCTCGCGTTCTTCTTTTGTATTTTGTTTTACGAGTGTGAACTTTGGCGTGATCTTTTTATCATAAAGACGGAATCGTTTGCGCATCTCATATTTATCACTTGCCCAACTAAGTGACTCCGTACTTGGTGCACGAAGATATGGCACATGCGGGAGCACTTCGACAAAGCGGCGCATAAACTGTTCTGAACGACACGTGATAGCCAGCAGTTCGTCTTGATGTGGCAAAAGTGCCTCTACAATTTTAGATGGCTTTGAGAAATCGCACGTTACAAACAAATCTAAGCCTTTTATAGTTTTGTAATCTTTTTTAGTTGCAACCCTAGAATCACGTAAAAGCAGTACTCGAAGCGGAGTATTAAAATGAGACTCGTAAGCTCGAAGTTGAGAAATAGTCACCCCTTCGTCCGGCAAACTCATAACATACACAACAATATTTTTTGTTTTCTTCATTTGGTTTGAGTACTAAAAAAGCTGATCGAATAGATACAGCATGCTTATTTGCTTCAAGATATAAGGAGTAACGGCTAACTTGACAATGTTTATAATACTATATTTAATGAAGAAATGCAAATCACCTACCCGAGTCACCACAGCTGGAAACGGGCTGTATCTGACGATCCGCTTGAACTTTTCTCTCCTCGAACTAAGAATAAAATTCTAGCAGCTGTATCGAACCTCGAAGCTGAAGGAGTATCGTACTCCATCGAGCCACTTAAAGAATCTTTTTTTGAAACATTTATCCCGCTATATACTTCTAAGATTGGCCAAAAAGATAATGCCATTGTGCATGATGTTGTAAAAAATACTCTCGGTAAAGGTGCCTCTAGTTTCCCCTACTACTCACTCTCTCTGTTTGAGAAAAATGAGTTTATCGGTGGCACAATTTTTTCAGTTCGTCGTGATCGAATCTCCTTTGCATACCGAATTTTTCTTCCCAAATGGAACTCCGTAAACCTAAAAATAAGCCCGGCGTATATCGGCGAGTATGCTGCAGCCATGTTTGCACACGAACATAAGCTCCCTTTTATTTCACATGGACGTGACCGAAACCCGTATGGTCTCAATGCTGATATTGGTCTTGCAACCTTCAAGCTATCTGCAGGCTGTCGCGCATATGTACCTAGTGATTGTGAAGTTAAAACTATCGATACCACCACCATTACGCAAGACTGTCTGATTCTTGGAAAACCACTTGAAGGAGTCGCTATCGAAAAAGCATACCTCGTAGTGAGTCGTGAGACAGAAGACAAATATCTCCAAGTAACAAAATACCCCGACCAACTTACGGTCGAGGTACTGTATCGGGATTAATCTTAGATTCCGAACTTAATGTCGGCAGCAGGAGCACTGTTGGTGCTCGAAGCTGTGCTACTTGCCTGAAGTGAGGCGCCAGTTGGGTCAATTGCGGTGGCGATTTGTAATAAGAAATCTTCAAACGTTTCGAATTGCATACGCTCACCATTGAGGAAGAATGTTGGTGTGCCCGTAAGGCCAAGTTCGCGTGCTTCATTCATGTCTGTACGAACAGCGTCACGTAAGACTGAAGAGTTTTGGTGTGCTTTGAATTTTTCAACATCAAGCCCTAACTCCTTTGCGTACTGTGCAAAGAATACCTGTGGTGTAGCAGATGTTGACCACTCTTGTTGGTTTTCAAATAGCGCGTCGTGAAATTCAAAAAACTTTCCTTGCTGAGAAGCAGCTTCAGCTGCTACGGCTGCCTGCTGCGCGAAGTTATGAATCGGGAGTGGAAAATGTTTATATTCGAAACGAAGCTGCTCGCCGTACTGAGCCATGAGTTCATTTACGACTGGTTGAAATGAAGCACAGGCTGGACACTGAAAATCACTGTACTCAGTAAGTGTCACGGTTGCATCAGAATTTCCCTTGATGTGATCGACGACAGTAACACCTTGATTATTTTTTTCATTAGCGTTTTTTGAGTACGCGATTGCCCCACCAAAGAGAACTACAGTGAGGATAGTAAGAATGATCCATGGATTTTTCATATGGACAATAGTGTATCATCTGATGGACAAAGACGCCAAAATACCGTAGCCTCGTAGTACCTATGGCAGTAAAACCAAATTTCACTAAGAAAAAGAAGCGCAAAGTACATGGCGCGACGTTTTGGGATACGGAATACACGAATCCTTCCCACTTAAAGCTCTCTACTGTGGAGAGTGGTGACTTGGCGAAATTTGTGCGCTGGCTAATCCGCTACGATAGCGGCCATATTCTAAAGGTAGGAGGGAGTGTTGTTGACGCAGGATGTGGAAATGGCCGTAATCTTATCTACTTAGCCAAAGAGTTTAAAATGAAGGGTGTCGGTGTTGATATTTCTGCCGCAGCAATTGCACAAGCACGGCGGGCTTCGGAAGGATTTAAAATCTCATACCATACCGGTAGTGCTGGAGATCCCTTGCCAACTGAAGACAACTCACAAGCACTCGCACTTGATATGATGACGTCGCACTTTCTTGATAAAGCAGGCCGAACTCGGTTGCGTGATGAACTGCACCGTTCTCTCGCCCCTGGCGGATGGCTCTTTATGAAAACATTTCTCAAAGACGAAGACCTTCACACTGCCCGCCTTCTCAAAGATCATCCTGGCGAAGAACTTGGTAGCTACATCCACCCCGTGATGGGAGTGGCAGAATACGTCTACAGTGAAGACGAGCTAGTCGCTTTTCTTTCTGAGAAATTCATCGTCCGCAAAATCTATCGCTCACACCGACACGCAGTCAAAGGCGGCGCTGGTAAGCGTCGTACAATTTCAATTTATGCAGAAAAAGACTACGGAGTAGCTCGTGGCGAAGCCAACTAATTTGGAAGTGTTCCGTATTCCATCCCTGCCTTTACAGAGGCGTCAGCATCAGAAAATTTCACATCAGTTGGTGGCACAAACACACTTCCATCAACTCCTTCCCACTCTGTACAGGTGTATTTAACCGACTGATCAAGAGAAACTGGTTCCTTGGTAGGAATCGATGTGTCGCGCACGGTGAGGTCAGACTTGAAGCCAATTGTTTGATCTTCGATGGTTGTCCAGACGAAGAGCATGTCCGTATCGACAATCATTGAAGAGATAATCTTTCCTCCAAGATCTGGTGCTGGGACCATAAAATCTCCGCGCAATTTCCCTTCGTGGGTAAAATACGTTCCTTCAATATTTCCTTCTGCGTCACCTCGCTCAAGTACAATCTGACACTCGAGACTTTTCCCTTGCTTTGTAAGTGCAGTGAGCGTATCAATGCCTGAGAACGGTTCTTTACCAGTCGGGGTACCGACACCTTCAACATTTACCTGTTCAACCTCCTCAACCACCGTAGCCGGTGTCGCGTCCTTAAGCCAAATAAAAACTCCCAAGGCAATAATTGCAAAGATAACGATATATGGTGCGTATTTTTTCATTAAATAATTGTACCACGCTGGTGGTGGATTAATCTTAAAACTTATGGCATAATCACAGGAATGAAACTAAAAGTAGCCCTTATTCGCGGACTTATGGTCCTTGTACTGGTTTTGTGTGTGCTGGCGACAGCAGGCATCAGCGCACTTCTTGAATCTAAAGAAGTGGCCTTTACTACCGTAGCTCCAGAGAAGCCCGTTACCGAAGCATCTGCAGCTCCCTTTCCTGTAAGTGTTGACCCTGTGGGCCAGACGATCAGTGCTAACGACCTTCTTAACAACCAGGTCGTGGAGACCTTGGCAGTAAGTGACGAAAAGCCAGATACTTTTAGTGAAAAGGTTATCGCCTTTTTCTACAGAAAAGAATGGTACCAAAACCTAGCCTCCCCTGTGAGTCGTGTAGTTGTCATTTGGCCAGGTGAACGAAAGGAGGAAGTGGTGCAATACACTGGCGATGTGCTTCGCTGGAACAACACAGAGCGAGCAGAATTTGCTAGCTTAGTATCAAGTAGCGAACCAGCTTTAGCTGAAGGAAAATTCTATCCAGGACAATATGTTGCTCATCGCGATGCCACCCCACAAGAAGTAGCGACACTCCTTAATGAAAAATTTGAAGCAGACGTACTCAGTCGTTACACGCCCGAAGTATCAGCCCAAGTACCGCTAGAAGATGCCCTCACAATAGCTTCCCTCCTTGAACGCGAAGCGAGTGACTTTGAAAACATGCGCGAAATTTCAGGCGTTATTTGGAATCGACTCTTTATTGACATGCCACTCCAGCTCGATGCCACATTGCAGTACGCGAAGGCAGGCACTAAGGGAGAAAAAAGTTGGTGGCCAGTGCCTAAACCTGCTGATAAATACCTGAAGTCCCCCTACAACACCTATGCAAATGTTGGACTTCCACCAGGGCCAATCGCCAATCCTTCAGCGGCAGCTGTTCTGGCAGCACTCAACCCTCACCCGACTGACTGTCTCTTCTATTTCCATGACCGAAACGAAGGCTACCACTGCTCTCTCACGTACGAGGAACATGTACGGAAACTAAAAATTCACTACGGCCGCGGTAGATAATAAAAAAGCTGGATGTTTTCTTGAGAAAACATCCAGCTTTTTCCTTTTGCAACTTACGCAGACTCAAGTGCTGCTTCAATCATTTGTTCGATAGCACTAGCCGGCTGTGCTCCGTTGATTGGGTATGTCTTGCCGTCTGGACCGATCAGGATACTCCACGGAGTTCCTCGCCCACCTGTCTCAACCGCATCTGCTACGTCTTCTTCTACCCTTGGCTTTGTCTGTTCACTTTCAAAACATTCTGTAAACTTCGCTTTGTTAACACCAGTCTCCGCAACTAAAGTAGGAATAAGGGTTTCAATATTTGTTCGGTCATTGGTGAGGGTCTCTTCAAAGTACCGGTCAGTAAATATAAAGAAAGCGGTATCTCCTCCAAGCTCTCCGACACATTCTGAGGCAATCGCTACTGGCATAGCTTTCTGGTGCAATTGTTCTAGTGGAAATTGGCGATACACAAGAGCAACTTTGTCTCCGTACTTCTCCAAGATTGGCTTCAAGGTTTCGTGATGACGCTTACAAAATGGACACTCAAAATCTGAGAATTCAACAATCTTCACCGGTGCGTTAGGAGAACCCTTAATCCAATCAGCATCAGTCACTGGATTAATCTTATTGCTAGTATCGGCGACTGGAGCTTCTTGTGCAGTATCTTTAGCTACTCCCGCAGCAGGTTGCGCTGGACCAGCTCCAAAATATAATCCTAACCCAACAGCGATTCCGGCAATCACAATAGAGAGCGGAATGAGCAAATCCTTAAAAGCAACTACTGAGTTCTTCGTGCTGATAATAGTTGTGTCGTCTGACATACATCCAAATAATTACACTAATGTGACTAGTATACACCATCTCAAAAACTGTCCACTTCTCTCATAGAGTGCGCCAAAATCGTTGCCTGGTGGGTATTGCTTGCAGGTGCGTCAAAGTGAAATGTGCCTAAAATTTTCTTACCCTCAAGCACTTTTGGCAGCCAAAATGCATCGTCTGGCCACATGGCAGTATATGGGATATCTGTGTGAAGAAACCACTCTGGCCTCATTTCATCAGTTTCAATTGGCACACCAGAAAAACCTTCTGCCTTGAACACATGTACTTCCAGTAGCAGTTCTTCATCTGACGCGAACGAGAACGTGAGCATTCCTACCTGCACAAGCTTTTCTGTCGCGATATCCACCTCCTCCTTAAGTTCACGTCGCGCTGCTTCTTCTATAGATTCCCCAAGCTCAAGCTTTCCGCCAAAGCCATTCCATCTCCCTTCACCAAAGCCACGCTTCTTCATGCCAAGCAAAAGCTTTCCTTCTTCCTCAACCAAAACCAGCGTCAGGATTTTTTTCATACCAGTTCTATGAACCTGCCTCCGCCTCCATCTTCTTAAGTCGAGTGTAGTAATCTGGAATTTCTTTAAGGTGTGCCCAGGCAATTTTTGCGGTGACAAGTTCGTCGTCGTGCGTCACATCTGTCTCTGGGTCATGTAAGCCGTGTTCCAGCTCAACACTAAGTCCCTTACAGAATTCATCTAAAGACACGTCGTCGAAGTTAATTCCCACTTTCTCACCGAGCACTCTCGCTTCTTCTGGTGTAAATATTTTTTTCATAGAGTAATCATACTCCCCCAAGCTACCTAGTACCACTCTCTGTGTTTTAACTCAGACAGCGCAATGATGGCAGCTGGGACGTAGTACTCCTCTCTGTCGATGAGGCCACCGGTCAGTTCGCCAACCACTCCCGCCGCACGACCAGTATCTTTGGTATTAAAAAATTCATCACCAGCATGACTAAGCTCTTTTCCTGCATGGATACCGGCAGCAATTTCTGCCGGGAGACGAAAGTGCGCTGTCGAAGATTCTCCGACAAATCCACTGCCATCAGTCACCATAATCCATGCCCGATTGCATAAATTATCTCCTTCGGTATAAAGACCTCCTTCTTGGCTAATCCAAAAGTCAGCCTCCGGGATTTGCCGCATAACATACTCTAGTCGATTACGAGCGCCTTGTTTTGTCTCTTCATTCATTGGCTGATCAGGCACACCCGATTGTGACTTAACTCCTACAAACTCAAACTGTTCGTTTGGATATACAGCCTGAAATGCCCGCTTCGCAACGCTTATCTTTACAGGATTTTCGGAAGCAATGACTATTTTTTTCATTTTAAGAAGCTAACTCAAGGGCCTTCATTGCGTATTTGTACACTTCTGGTCGAAGCCTGGAATCTTCATCCCTCATCCTCTCCAACTCTTCTTTGGTCACCCAGCGACATTCCGTTTCCTTTTCACCTTCACCTGGGACAATATCTCGCGATTCTGATAGACCAACGAAAATTAATGAAGAATGTTCATGAATGTCATTTATACGGTGTCGATTCATAAAAATTGGTGGCACCAAATCTTTATTAGTGGCAGTATCCTCTTGCTTCCATCCAGCGGGGCCTACCAGAGTTATCTTCAAGCCAACTTCCTCTAGCACTTCTCGGACTGCCGCTTCATTGGCATCTTGTCCGGCATCGATATGTCCTCCAGGACCTATCCACATTCCGTATTTATCATGAAGACGAAGGAGAACCGCTCCATTATTTACAACATACGTTTCAGCGGTTAGATCTAAGTAGTAGTTATTATGAGCCATATTATTCAACTTCAGTTACAAATCCGCCGTACGCCATTCGCTTCATATCAAACGGCATGTTCATCGGCTTATCGGCATATTTTTTATCAAAGTACGCCATCACCTTTTTATTAATTTCGGTACGATCTTTTTTTGAAGCAAAAGTAATAAAAGAAAACCATACCTCTTCCCCTTCTTTAGCTTTGGCCATTTTGGGAAATGTAAATGTCACCCACTGCGGGTTTGGGTCATCCATTCGACACTCTTTGTAATCAAGCGCGCCAAATTTTTTCCAGACTGCCGCAGCCTCACGAGCTATCTTTTTGTATTCATTCCGCTTCTCTACCGGGATTGTAAGAACAAATCCATCAACGTACGTTTTCATACTTTAAGCGAAAAAACTAGCGAGTAAAGCAATGATTAGTAAAATAGTAAGGTTGTAGAAAATATCTGAGAAAAATTTCTTCCATGCAATCTCACGTTCACATGGGCCCCAAAGAATCTGTGAACCAAGCACCGGCACCATAAAGCAAAGCCAGTTAATAACTACAAACCCAATCGCCATACTACGCGGCACTCCGTTTTGCATACTCATTACCACAATCCCCACAACCGCAAAGGCCGTAATGAGAGACAGTAACATCTGTGCGCCATACACTTTCGGCATGTGTGGTTTTGCTTCTTCAATTTTCTGTTGTTGCTCCTCAGGAGATAGTTTATCGAAACCCAAATAACGCATGTGCAGCCTACCGGTCGGTGCCCATGAGCTAAACCAAAGGGTACCAATGACAACTGAAATAATTGTCCCGGCAATCGCCAATAAGATGATGGTGGTCATAACGTGTGTTTTTAATACCTATAAATCACCTCAAATTGTATCACGAGTAGCAAAAACCATAAGAAAAGCACCCTGCAGGGTGCTTTTTGCTTATGATTTCTTTTGGTCGTCTGCAGCTGGTGTTGTTGCTGCCTGAGTATCTTTGGTCGGTGTAGCGTTTGTCGTTTCGACTTTTTTCTCGTCTGCCATATATTTTTATATTAGCTACTAAACCGCGGTCAGAGCAGTATACGTTGGTTGGAGGTAAATAGCCATTAAGCGTGATTTTGCTGCCGATCAGGGACTCGAACCCCAATAGCTGGTACCAGAAACCAGAGTCCTACCATTAGACGAATCGGCAATATTTGTTTTTCTTCACTTCTCTATCTGGTGGCACTATACTGCCAGAAATTCAGTAACTTTCAAGTCACCCTTCCCCATGGAGCTATTTTTCCAATTGCCAGTTACAGACTTTTTCCGAAGCTGTAACTTCAAATATGACTTTTGTGATACTAGCGTTTTTGATAGTAAGCACCTTTGCAAAGCGATGTATTGCCTGTAAAGGGCCCATTGGCCGGGCATCACACATGTGAGCCAAGAAAAGATTGATAAAAACTGAATGAGAAACAACAACCACCCGAGCATCTGCCGGATACGTAGCAAGTAATTTTTGAGCTGCTTGAATTCTATTGCGGACGTCCTTATATGACTCGCCGCCATGCTTAGCATGATTTGAAAGGCCGAAGTACCACATAGTATAGAACCAAAGTGATCCGAGGCTTTTGTGAAAATTACCATTAAGGAAAACCGGGCGGTCGAGCTCACGAAGAACCTCACTCGTTTCCGGAACCATGTCGAGAGTTTGTCCGATAATCCGCGCTGATTCTACCGCTCGCAAGACGGAGCTCGTGAGAAGATGTGTGGGTTTAATCTCTTTTAGCTTTTGTGCAGTTTGTGCAATCTGCACTTCACCACGCGCGGTCAAAGGCGTAGCGAGCGACTGATGTCGGTGTGCCACATTCCCTTCCGTCTCCCCATGTCGTACTAAAAATATTTCCATAATTAATTATCAGCAAAGTGCGCGTGGTCGTTCCAGGTTATCAAATTCCACTGCAGTTCAGTATCCACCGTCCACAATGTAATTCCCGTGTTACTTATGTGAATTTTTCTAGCAAGATTGAACCATTCCTGAGTTGGTTGTTTAGCTCCTAAAAGGAGCGCTGAAGTAAATAGCATAATAAAGAAACTATGCGAAGTAACTAATATGTTATTCTCCTCACGCTGTTCTAAATATTCTTTGGCTTTGGTAATTCTAGCAAAGACATCGTGGAAATTTTCACCATCCTCTAAACGCCAGTCCGCGTTCTCAACGTTAAAATTTCTGTCTCGTCTGTGGCTTATAACTCTCTCATCTAGGTCAGTAAGTCCATGTAAAGAGGTGGGCTCAAAAATTTCACCAAACGTAGCTTCTATAGACGGTGTTGCTTCTCTTGTCTTCACGATAGGATTCAGGGTCTGTTGCGCCCGAAGGTAGTCACTTGTAACAAAAAGTTCTACCTCTAAATTCTCAACTCTTTCAGCCAATCTGTTTGCCTGAGAAAAACCATGCTGGTTAAGAGGCTCGCCCTTACCGGGCACATAACCAACACTATTAGCATCAGTTTCCCCATGTCTTACAAAATAAATCTTTTTCATATTAATTATCAGCAAAGTGCGCGTGGTCGTTCCAGGTAAACAGTTGCCATTTTCCTTCATTGAAAATAAATTCTGTAATGGCTACGTTTGATAGCAAGTGTAAATTCTCATACAGAGTTTCGTGAATCGCACTATCTGTAGATTTACCGAGCAGCAGGTACGTCGTTAGCAATCCCAGAAATTGTCCGTGTGAGACGATAACGATATTTTGCGCCGAGTGGTTTTCAATATATCTAACCGCTTCCTTAATTCTTTCAATTACCTTCGCGTGATTTTCTGCACCGTCGCACTCCCAACTTGGATTGAAAAAGTTATTTTTGCGTTCGATATTGTATTCCTGTCCTTCTGGAGAAGCCCATTCTTTTCCTCGAATAGAAACGCTTTGTAAAAATTCATGAAGCGACGGTACTGTCTCTGGAGAAATACCTTTTAGTTCTGATATGTACTTCGCAGTTTGTTGAGTTCGAACAAACGGACTGACCAGAATTGCATCAATTGGAATCTGTGAAAAACGCGCAGCAACTGCTTTCGCGCCTTCGTGACCCTTCTCAGTCAAAGGAGTATCACTTGATTGGAAAAATCTTCCAATGTTACCCTCCGTTTCCCCATGCCTTACAAAATAAACTCTCTTCATACCTATGCTTGCATGCTATCTACAATCGCAATCTCCAGTGGAAGTTGTGGAATTGGTGAACGAGAAGTTTGCTCTGACGCTTCAAGGAGCTTGAGGAGCAAGTGCGAATTAAGTGGTGATGGACCACTCGCGTACGTGAGAATTTTCTCTTGTGATTCAGGACCAAAAGCTCTCAAGATTGATTCGCTCTGTGATGGAAGATTACGAAGGAGCATAACGGCACGAATGTGCTCAAGGAGTAACCGTACAAACAGCTTAATATTAACCGGACCAGCAGTGACAACTTGGATAACCTCAAGTGCGCGCTCCTTATCTTTCATGTGAAGCGCATGGAGTAGTTCAAGAATACTAGATGTCTTTGGAGCACCAATAATAGTAGCAACCTCGTCGGCACTGCCAATAGTGTCGCCGGAAGCGAGGATGACTTTTTGGACAATTCCAAGTGCGTCACGGAAAGAACCGTCCGCCGCGAGCGCAACCAAGTCAGCAGCTTCCGGCGACATCTTGAACCCTTCACTTTTGGCGACATCAATCGCGAGCTTAGTAAGAACAGCACGAGATGGTGAATTAAACCGAAACACCTGACAACGTGAGAGGATGGTATCAAGCAGCTTTTCCTCTTCTGTGGTGGCAAGAATAAAGATGACATGCGCTGGAGGTTCTTCGAGAGTTTTAAGAAGCGCATTGAAAGCTTCCTTCGTGAGCATGTGCACCTCGTCGATGATGTACACCTTGTATGGCGACTCATACGGCATAGTATGAACCGCCTCCTTGAGTTCACGCACATCATCAATTCCACGATTACTCGCTGCGTCCATTTCATAAATATCCAAATCACTAGCCCCAACTGCGTGTGCAAATATACGAGCAAGCGTAGTCTTTCCTGTTCCTCGTGTCCCAGAAAAAAGAATAGCGTGCGGGATAGTTCCCTTCTTAATCGCGCCTTCAAGAACAGTGACGATATGGTCCTGATCCCGAACTTCGGTAAATGAAAGTGGCCGATACTTCCGATAAAGTGCTGTTGCTTCTGACATGGAAGGTAGTATACCACGACAAAACCGCCGCTCCCGAATGGTGCGGCGGTTTTGTCCAAATCCTTATTTAACTGCTTTTTTTGCTGTTTTCGCTACTTTCTTTGCTGTAGTCTTAACGTCTTTCACTACTTCCTTAACTTCCTTCTTAGCTGTCTTCCCTGCTGTCTTTGCTGTCTTCTTTAGTGGTGCGGCAGCCTTTTCGATAGACTTCCAGTGATCTTTCATTTCTTTTGAAAATTCGAGAATGTCTTTCTTGCTAGCATTCTTTGCCCCAGCGTATGCGCCGGAGACTGACTTGATGAGGTCTGTGTATTCCTTCTCTGTCATTTCTTGAGCATCTTCTAGCTTCTCAAGCACATCTGCTTTTGCCTTAAGTGCCCAACTCTTTACTTGCTTGCGGTTCTTCGCAGCATTCTTGCTTCCGTAGAGGAAAAACGCTCCTGCTGCAGCTACTGCTGCTGCCCCAAGTCCTACTCCAGTTGCAACTACATGATTATTCTTTGCAGCCGGCTTCTTTCCTTCAGATTTATTAGCCATGATATTTTATATTTAAATTAATCTTCCTCAGTTACTTTAGAACGCTTCCTTTTCTTTGCTCCAAAGACTAGTCCCATTACCGTAGACACGAGTCCACCTGTTGCGACGAGTTTGCGTACGTGGGCAACATCTTCGGACATCGTTTCGCTCGCAGAATCAATCCGTTCAAGGATAGAACGAACTGTCTTCATGATTTTGAAAATTTGAAACAAAATCATGGTCACGACGATACAAAAAACTACCGTAGCGATACTAGCGATTAAGAAAAAGATGTTGGCTTGAAGTACTTCACTCATCTGTATTAGTCTAACGCGTTTTGAGAGTGCGTGGCCAAAAATGCGTGGACAACCGTTTCCACCTCAGCTGCAGAATTCTGGTTCATAAGCTCATTTCGAAACTCTGCTGCACCATGGAAACCGTTTACATAAGCTTTATAGTGCTTTTTCATAACGGCGAAGTTTTTGTGTGGTAGCAGCTCTTCAAAGAGTTTGGTGTGCTCTACCATCACCTGCAGCCGTTCTTCAAGCGAAACCGTTACAGCTTTTGTGTCTACACCATCAAATGAAAGTAGTGTTTCCCTATCAACTCCATGTGTTGGTAGTGCATTCAGTCGATGTGGAAGCTGCTTTGTAGGATTAAAAAACCACGGATTACCAAAGAGTGCGCGACCAATCATGGCGCCATCAGCACCACTCTCTGCAATCTTCTGGTGCGCGTCTTCAAGCGAAAGTACATCACCATTCCCGATAATGCGAGTGTCTGGAGCAAGCTTGTCACGCAGTGCGACAACGCGCGCCACCCGCTCCCACTGTGCTGGGGCTTTACTCATTTCTTTTCGGGTACGGGCATGAATAGTAAGCGCAGCAATGTTTTCAGAGAGAAGTACTGGTATCCACGTATCTATCTCGTCGACGTTATAGCCAATACGCGTCTTCACAGACACCGGAATACCATTAGCTCCGCGCTTGGCAGCGCGAATAATTTCTCGAGCCACAGCAGGAGTTTTAATCATTGCTGAACCACACCCTTGCTTCTCGATTGATCGATCGGGGCAGCCCATATTGATGTCGATGCCGTCAAACCCAAGCTCGTAACACAGGCGTGCCGCCTGTTCCATATGTTCCGAATTACTCGTAAAGAGCTGAGCGACAATCGGTCTCTCCTCTTCACTATAGATAAGATCAGCCATGAGCTTTGCTTTGCCTTCAGGAGTGGCCCGCATCAATCCATCCGCCGCCACAAACTCCGTCCACATCACATCAGGCCGGCCATACTTCGCAATCATCCGACGAAATGCCGCGTCAGTGACATCTGCCATCGGCGCAACGACAAAAAATGGTGCTGGTAACTTCTCCCAAAAATTCATAGTCATGACTCTATCAGTCAGTAGAAAAAACTCAAGTTATTCTGAGGTTGATGGGCTCTCTTGCTCAGCCAAAGCTTCTCTGATGGTTTCTTCACTAGCAATTGCAGGGTCACTCGCTGCGTCTGTTGCAGGAACTTGCTCTGTTGGAGCAGCGGGTGCACTTGAAGAAGATGTACTTGATGCACTCACCTCTGTTGTCACTTCATTTACAAACACTTTACTCCCAAAGCGCAAGTCAACATATTCAAAGTTACCTGGCTCAATGTGTGCAAATTGCTGCGAACCAAGGACGGTGAGGAGGTTGCTAACGGTCTCATCTGCCGACTGCTTGAGCGACACTTTAAACTCTCCCCCATCTACAATAGTGAGGAAAGCGTCGCCGGCGGTATCTATATCAGCCCGTTTTACAAACCATTTGTTATCAGAAAATTTATTTTTGAGTTCAATAACGCGCACATACTCATCGGAATTAAATGGCGTGACATGTTCTTGTGGCTGCTTTCCAATTGCGATAATTCTAAGGAAGCTACCGCCGACTAAACCTGGGGCTTTGGAGAAGGCGTACCCGCTTTCATCAAGGAAATAACAATTATTCATGTCTGATTCTGAGCACCACAAAGCTTGGGGTTCATATTCAGAAAACTCAACGTGCAGCTCTGTTCCTCCTTTTCGAATCACCTTAACGTCTTTTACTCTAGGTACTGCTTTAACCGCTTCAAGTATTTCTTCGTACGGATAGGTAAACGCGAAGGCTCGTGGGACGATTTTGAGATAACTCCCTGAAAGTTTTTCTCTCACCACCCTTTCAATATCTCCGTGTGGAGTAGTTTCTCCGCCGGCTATAGTAACCTGCTTGATTGTCAGAGCTTCAACCCTTGAACCGTACCACACACTAACAATCAACATGCCGAAGAACGCCGCAATCATAAGACCGACGATTATCTGACGCATGAGCAAGACCGTGCTCGGACTCACGCTCCGGTACGGACGTGGTTTCATGGTGGAATAATAGCATGGAAAAAGGCCCGTACGTGAACGAAGTTCACGTACGGGCCTTTTTAATCTTATCCGATCTGTTCTTTTCCAAAGTATGGTCGAAGGACTTCTGGAATTTTGATTGTTCCGTCAGCTTGTTGGAAGTTTTCGACAAGCGAGACAAGGATGCGAGGGGTTGGAATCGCAGTACAATTTAATGAGTGGGCGTAGCGGACCTTTCCGGCTTCATCACGATATCGAATATTGAAGCGTCGAGTCTGGAAGTCATGGAAGTATGAGGCGGAACTAATTTCGCGGTAGGTTTTCTCACCTGGGACCCAAAGCTCAACATCGTACTTCTTCACCTGCCCTTGTCCGAGGTCGCCACCACAGTTCACTACCGTGTGGTATGGAATATTGAGTGACTCGATGAATTCTTCCGTGTTGCGGTTGAGTTCTTCGTGAAGTCGTACACTTTCTTCATGTGACGCCTCAGAGATAATCACTTGCTCGAGTTTGTAAAATTCATGTACGCGGATGAGTCCACGAGTATCCTTACCATGACTGCCTGCTTCGCGACGGTAACAAGGAGAGAACCCAAGATACTTGATTGGAAATTGATCTTTCTCGAGAATTTCATCTGAATGATAGCCCATCACTGATACTTCAGCGGTTCCGATAAGATAATCTTCGTCTTGGGTACGGTACACATCGTCAGCTTCATTTGGAAGATGCCCCGTACCATAAAGATTAGCCTTACGAACAATCGTTGGTGGTATTACCGGTACAAAACCTTTCTGTTGGAAGAAATCATTAGCGTAATTCCAAATTGCCCACGACAAACGTGCGCCATCGCCAAGGAGATAGTAGCCGCGGAACCCGTGCACCTTCGAGCCACGCTCAAAATCAACCATGCCGTGCTTCACCATCAACTCCACATGATCTTTGGCTTCAAATGGAAACGCTGTCTTCTCTCCCCATACTTTCACTTCTTCATTGTCGGCATCACTGTCACCATCAGGGACGGTCATATCGGGAATGTTTGGTACTTGGAGCATCAGTTTCTGCCACTCTTCCATTACCGGCTTGATAGCTTCTTCATCCTTCTGAATATCAGCCTTCAAGATTTGCATTTCATTAATAAGCTGCTGGCGAGCCGTAGGATCAGCTGTAGTCGGGATAGCGTCTGACGCTTTCTTCTGCTCAGCTCGCTTAGCCTCGAGACGCGACATAACTTCACGACGAGAATCATCCACCGCAACCAGGCGATCGATATCAATGGTAATTTTCTTCTTGGTCGCCGCCATCTTCACGATATCGACGTTTTCCCGGATGAATTTAATGTCCAACATATTATGTAATCTACGTAGGGGTCATTATACACGAAACTAGTAATGTTAGAATCTGAATATGTCCTTTGCAATTACTGAAGTTTCGGCTGCGGAATTTCCTTCGCTTTTGCGGGAAATTCCGCAGCCACCGAAGTCACTTAATTCTCGTGGCGTTCTCCCTCATCCTCACCTCACCCTTCTCTCGGTGGTTGGCTCTCGTAAATACACCTCATACGGCAAACAAGCAGTTGACGAACTAATTGGTGGACTGAAAGACTATCCAGTCGGTATCGTCTCTGGTCTGGCACTTGGTATCGACTCACTCGCGCATGAGGCTGCGCTTGCGAATAATTTGTATACACTTGCTATACCTGGTGGCGGACTTGGAGACGATGTTATTTATCCAGCCACTCACAAAAATCTTGCTCGTCGCATCCTTGAGGCCGGCGGTGGATTGCTTTCTGAATACGCGCCTGACTTCCGTGCCACTGAGTGGTCGTTTCCCCAGCGCAACCGTTTAGTAGCAGGAATTAGCAAAGCAACACTCCTCATCGAAGCCGCGGAAAAATCCGGCACACTCATCACAGCTCGCATGGCCACTGATTACAATCGTGAGCTCATGGTTGTGCCAGGCAGTATTTTTTCTGCAACGTCAGCTGGAACCCACCAATTTCTCAAGCTCGGTGCAACACCAGTGACCTGCACGAAAGATATTTTGGAAGTGTTGGGTATACGTGAAGCGGAAGCAGCGAAGCCGCTTCCGCTTCTGTCCTTGGATGAGGCAAACGTTATCTCACTTCTTACTGAACCACGCCACCGCGACGAGCTCATCCGTTTACTTGGACGTAACATTTCCGAAGCTGCTCAACTCCTTATGATGATGGAATTATCAGGCCACATCATATCTCATGACAACATCTACCGCTCGACACTTTAGGGGTTATTGTTTGACAGAATCTCACATTCCTAGTATTTGTTACAACTAACCTATATATGAGTAAAAAGACTTTAGTAATCGTAGAGTCGCCAGCCAAGGCGAAAACTATTGAAAAATACCTGGGCGAAGGCTATACCGTGCTTTCTTCAATCGGACATGTTCGCGATCTCCCTAAGAGTAATAATGACGCTGTCGATATCGAGGGTGGGTTTATTCCTCGTTACATCGTCTCGCCTGATAAGACAAAAGTGATTGCTGGACTCAAGGCTGCCGCCAAAAAAGTAGACGAGGTCTTGCTCGCGTCCGACCCCGACCGTGAAGGAGAAGCTATTGCCTGGCATGTGGCTGAACTCATCAAAGATGTAAATGACAACCTGAAGCGAGTAGCATTCAATGAAATTACCAAGGATGCAGTATTGGCTGCTATCGAAAAACCTCGTGACCTCGACCTCAACCTCAAAGAAGCTCAAGAGGCGCGACGAGTACTTGATCGTCTCGTAGGGTACGACCTTTCTGGGCTTATTTGGAAAAAAGTTCGGTATGGTCTTTCGGCTGGACGAGTACAGTCTCCTGCCCTTCGTATTGTTATGGAACGCGAACGAGAAATTCGAGCGTTTATTCCCGAAGACTACTTCGTTCTCTCTGCTAATCTGAAAAAAGATAAGGCTGTGATTCCATTTGGTTGTACCGTAGAACCCAGAGAAGAAGCTGAGGCTAAGAGAATCAAAAAAGTCGGTGAGGCAAACTCATGGGAAGTGATTGATGTGAAAGAGACTGAAGCAAGTCGTGCGCCGCGCCCACCGTTTACCACTTCGACTCTCCAGCAAGTCGCTTCAACTCGACTAGGCTTCTCACCCTCACGCACCATGGGCGCAGCGCAAAAGCTTTACGAAGCAGGACATATCACCTACATGCGAACTGACTCGACCAACATGAGTGTCCAGGCGCAAAAACAAATCTTAGCACTAGTGGCGAAAGACTTTGGGAAAAATTACGCAGCACCGCGTACATACAAAACCAAGAGCAAATCTGCTCAAGAAGCTCACGAAGCAGTTCGCCCATCAAATTTTGGAAAGCATTCTGCTGGCAGCACCGAAGATCAAAAAGCTCTCTACGAACTCATCTGGCAGCGAGCTGTTGCTTCACAAATGGCAGACGCGAAGATTAAACGTACAAAAATCCTCACCAACGTCACCGCTACAAAAGAAATCATTCCTGACTTTGCCGTCAATGGATCCCGAGTCGTCTTTGACGGCTGGCTCGTAGCTGATCCCAGGTCACGCGGTGACGATGTTGAAGTCCCTAAAATTGCCAAAGGAGATGTGTTTGCCTGTACATCAGTCGATATCGAAGCCAAGCAAACTCAACCACCAAGTCGTTATTCTGAAGCCGGACTGATTAAAGAACTTGAAAAACGTGGTATCGGCCGTCCGTCTACCTATGCAAGTATCATGAAGACGATTACCGATCGTGGTTATGTAATTAAAGAAGGTCGCACACTCCTTCCTACCGATACTGGGGATGTGGTTTCCACGTTCCTTGAAACTCACTTTGCAGATTATATCGGTGACGACTTTACCAGTGATATGGAAGACCAACTTGACGACATCGCAACCGGTGCACGTTCTTACAAAAAGACCCTGGGTGACTTCTATACCCCATTCCACAAAGCCGTAGAAGCCAAGGAGAATATTGAGAAGCTGACGACACTTGGTAAGGGTCCGAAAGAATTTCCTTGCCCTGAGTGTGGAGCTGAGATGGTCAAGAAGCTCGGTCGCAACGGGACTTTCCTCTCGTGTGAACGATTCCCTGATTGTAATGGTGCACGGCTTATTGATGGCGCTTTAGTTAAAAATGACGACCCGATTGGAAAACATCCTGAGTCTGGTGAAGATATCTTTGTACTCAACGGCCGGTTCGGCCCATACGTTCAACTTGGAGCTACGCCCGAAAAGGTAAAAGGTAAAAAAGCGACAACCCCACGCCGAACCGGCCTTCCCGACGGAGTAAAACCAGAAGACGTCACTATGGAGCTCGCAGTAAAACTCCTCGCACTTCCCCGAGAGCTCGGCAACCACCCGACAACTGGAGAACCAGTTATGGCCAATACGGGGAAATTTGGTCCATATATTGCGCACGCTGGTGACTTCCGTTCACTCAAAGGCAATGACAATCCGTATGATGTGACCTATGACCGCGCTATGGAAATTCTCGCCGAGCCTAAATCAATGCGTAAAGGTGAGAAACTCTGTAAAGAACTAGGTGTCAATCCGAAAACCAAAAAACTGGTGAACGTCTTTGAATCAAAATCTGGTCGCTATCTCAAAAAAGGATTCAAACGAATCAGTATTCCTGATAATATAAGTACTGAAGATATCACTTTGGAACTAGCCGTCGAACTATTGGGAGGCAAATAATTAGAATATTAAATAAAGCGAAGGTCCAGCACGCAACTTGCGTGCTGGACTCTTTCTATTCAGCCATGATGCGCGCTGAGGTGCGGGCTACGCACGAAACCAGGCACAGGCTTGTTTAGATTGAGCGGCGAGACAGGCCTTCCTGTCTCCACGTCACCAATTCCATCTTGGCCCCACCGAACGTATCGTGGGCCCGTGAAACCACAGCGAGTAGTGACAGCCTTCCAGTCACGTTTTTCATACTTGCTCAGGTCAATTCCAGACAAATCTGTATCGCCCCAATTGGCGTGTGGTGCTGGATTACCATTTTTATCGACGACTTCGGACATCGCTCACTTCCCCTCAGGAACTAAAATCGCCCACGGATTTGGGCCAGATAGTTATAGCGCGGAGCTTCGTTCTACGCAAGCAAAGCTTGCCACAAGTCTTATTCGTCTCTACAATGAAAAAATGATTATTGGAGTTGATAAAATCATTGGGCAAATCCGACATATTAGTGATGCTGATAAGCAGCTCATTGAGAAAGCGTATCTTTACGCGGAAAAAGCTCACCGTGGACACACCCGTTATTCGGGCGAACCGTACATGACCCATCTTGCAGCGGTGGGCTTCAAATTGGCAGCGATGGGAATGCAGCCATCCACGATTGCGGCAGGTCTATTGCACGACAGCGTCGAAGACACTGATGTGACTACCGATGATATTCAACTTGAGTTTGGAGACGAGCTCCTCTTTATGGTAGACGGTGTCACGAAACTGTCATCAGTTCGCTACCACGGCACTGACCGTCACAACGAGAGTCTTCGAAAGCTTTTTGTTGCGACCAGCCAAGACATTCGTGTACTTATTATCAAACTAGCTGATCGCCTCCATAACATGGAGACGCTGCACCATGTCCCACCTGAAAAGCAGCTTCGTATCGCTCGTGAGACACTCGAAATCTACGTACCTGTCGCCCACCGCCTCGGAATGGGTAAGCTTCGTAAAGAGTTGGAAGACCTGGCTTTTCCCTATGTGTACCCGGAGGAAGCTAAGCGAGTAGAAACAGTACTCAGTAGTCGCGCCAAGAAAAACGAGGAGCTACTTGAGCGAGAGCGAAAGACACTACAAAAAAGATTAGCGGAATCCGGACTGGCTGACTTCCATTCATTCTATCGAGTCAAGGGACGATATAGTCTTTATCATAAATTAAAGCGAAAAGAGTGGGACATTAATCTCGTGTACGATCTTCTAGCGATGCGCGTTGTTGTGAATTCAGTGGAAGACTGTTACCGCGTTCTTGGTATTGTGCACGAGTTATGGCGACCGTTGCCGAAGCGAGTGAAAGACTACATCGCGTTCCCGAAGCCAAACGGCTATCAATCTATTCACACTACTGTTACGACAGGTAACGGTGTCATTATGGAAATTCAAATCCGTACCGAAAAAATGCACCGCGAAGCTGAGTTCGGAGTCGCATCACACATTCTTTATAAGCAACCTGAAGTGAGTGACAAGATAGTTGAAAAACCTTCAATGTTTTCTGCGCTCATCCCTTCTCTCTTTCGACCATTTAAAGGTCGTGTAGCAACAGCCGAGAAAATTGAGCAAACAAGACTCGAACCGCACCACCAAAAAATACCTCGGTGGATTTCACAAATCGGACAAATTTATACCGGCGCGCAAGACTCTACTAAGAACTTTGTTGAAGATATGCAATCTGACTTTTTCTCTAATCGCATCTTTGTGTTCACCCCAATCGGCGACGTGGTAGATCTTCCCGTTGGCGCAACTCCGATAGACTTTGCGTATGCTATTCACTCCGAAGTCGGCGACCACACTGCTTCAGCTAAGGTAAACAAGAAAATGGTCTCATTTGAGTACGAGTTAAAAAATGGCGATATTGTAGAGATAGAAACGAGAAAGGGTGCGCGTCCAACAGCCAAGTGGCTCGATTTTGCCAAGACTTCAATTGCAAGAAAGCGTATTCGTAGCGCTCTTGAAGAACAGGCTAAACAGTAAAGCTATTTATAGAGTAGAGATCGCTATCGTCCTCTTCTGGTTCAATGAGGGTTTCGGAAGCGTCCTCATCGGTGACTTCTGGAATGAAGACTGATTCTGGTAACACTGTTGCATCAACAAAAACTGGTGTTGCATGTTCTGCTGAAACTTCACCCACACCTGTAACTATAGGCGCCAGCGGTGTTGCTTCAAAGATTTTTTTCGCTGCTACGGCATCTAGCTGCGTAGACGCAGCGTGCTCTTGTCTTATACGTTGCAATAAGACCTCCAGGTCATCGGTCGAAAAGTAATCAATGGTAAGCTTTCCACCAAAATCTGTCTTTTGAATCTGTACTCGAGTGCCGAGTGTTTCTGTGAACTGCTTCTCAATTTCAATCAATTGAATGTCAAAATCATCTGGATTTCGTTTACGAATTTTATCTGTCGCGATTTTACGAGCAATGCGTTCAACTTCGCGAACTGAGAGTTTTTTGAGAAGAATTTCCTGGAAAACCACTTCTTGCTCTTCCTTACGGTCGTTAAGCATGAGGAGCGTTCTAGCATGACCTTCAGAAAGCTTTGCCATCCGCAAAGCATCGAGCATATGCGAAGGAAGCCCGAGAAGTCGGATAGAGTTAGAAACGTATTCACGACTTCGGCCCATTTTTTGTGCCACTTGTACATGCGAAAGTCCAAACATGTTCGCAAGCTGTTCAAAGGCTAGCGCGCGATCAACTGCGTTAAGATCTTCACGTTGGAGGTTCTCGATGATAGCGAGCTCTAGTTTTTCTTGCTCTGTTTGTTCCCCGCTACGAATAATCACTGGCACTTGAGATACCTGCGCGAGCTTACTAGCACGCAAACGGCGTTCACCAGCGATAAGTTCGTACTCCGAATAAAACGTACCATCTCCGCGTTGGATTTCTTTTCTTGTTACAGTTAGCGGCTGTAACACTCCGTACATTCGAATAGAATCCGCAAGCTCCTGCAGCTTGTGCTGATCAAATTCCCGCCGTGGCTGAAACGGATTAGGAACAATTTTTTCTACTTCTACCCAAAATATTGAATCTCCTTGAAATGCCATAAACCAAAAATACCGAGCGTACCTCCAAAAACGGGTAGCAAAATGCTCTTGTCAGCATTTTAGCACATAAGCGAAAGACGGCCTGTTTATAACTTTCATCTTTTCTGGTACACTCATGCGGTTCACTGCTGGAGTGGTGGAATGGTATACACGTGCGACTCAAAATCGCATGCCGCAAGGCTTATGGGTTCGAGTCCCATCTCCAGCACTATGTCAAAACCTAAGGTCATTGCCATTGTCGGACCAACAGCTTCTGGAAAGACAGCTCTCTCAATCGAGCTTGCAAAAAAATTTACCGGTGAGGTTATTTCTGCAGATTCACGACAAGTATACATCGGGATGGATATCGGCACCGGCAAAATTACCCCCGAAGAAATGTCCGGCGTACCTCACCACCTCATCGATGTCGCTGATCCCGCGACCGTTTATACTGGCACAGATTTTATGAAAGACGCATCGGAAGCGATTTCTAGTATTTTAGTACGAGATCACGTACCTATTGTAGTTGGCGGTACATTTTTCTATATTGATCTTTTACGAGGGAAAATGCAGGCAGCGCCTGTTGAACCAAATGAAGATTTCCGAAACTCACTAGCCCACTTCAAAGACGATGAACTATTTGCTCAACTCCAAAACAAAGATCCAAAGCGAGCTTCAACCATTGATCCATTCAATCGACGCCGCTTAGTCCGAGCACTAGAAGTTATCGAGGCCCTGGGCAGTGTCCCAGAACAGACAACAGCGAACTCTCCACATGAGTGGCTCATTATTGGTATTGAAACAAAAACAGACTCGTTACAAGATAAAATTCACGATAGATTACTTGCACGGCTTGAGTCTGGAATGATTTCCGAAGTAGAGGCACTACTGAAGCAGGGAGTCACGTACGAGCGACTAGATGACCTTGGCTTAGAATACCGCTACATTGGTCAACACCTCCAGGGAAACCTCTCATACGACGATATGGTGACTGAACTTGAAACAAAAATTAGGCAGTATGCCAAGCGCCAAATGACGTGGCTGAAGCGTGACCATGAGATTACATGGTTTACGAGTGAAAATCGCGAAGCGATTTTCACTCGTATTGAAGAATTTCTACAAGAATAGCCCGGGTTGATTTTGCGTCACTTATCGCTTACTATTGCGACACCACGAAATAAACAGGGCCTATAGTTCAGTGGTAGAATGCCGGTCTCCAAAACCGTTGACCGAGGTTCGAATCCTCGTGGGCCCGCCGAGGTAAAACAGGACAGTCAGAGCGTATGCCCTGACTGTCCTGTTTTAGTGAGTGACCTGCGTCACTCACGTGCCTCGGCGGGAGACGGAGCGTTATGAATAGCTCCTTCCAAGAGCTATGAATAGCGAGTCGGGGTCGCGAGCACTTACTAGAATTGGAACAAAGTGAACAATTATAGTTAGTGACTTGTGACCGCTGAAATAAGAACCCGAGTATTTTAGATGGTTTTTGCTTTCTTTATTTAGCAAACTTTGCCACGCAAGCTCTCTGTTTCGGGTGAGGATTTGCCTTGGTTCCCAGCCACGCTCCGTACCCCCCTTCTGTATCATAAATACAGAGTGCTGCTGCGACGTTACACTTTTGATTTGATGCGGCCTTCTTGCATTGACTCGCAAGAGCTTCCATTCCTGCCTTTACTTTTCCTCCTGAAAAAGCTTTTGAGCAATTGAGATTTCCTGATACACCGACTGCAGAAGCACATTGTGGAAGATTCAAATTATGACATTTGTTATCCCATCCTAATGTAATCTGAAATAGCCCACTTGCAGAAGAACTAGGGTTTGCTGGTGGATTATTTCGACATGTACTCTCTGCTTCTGCTATACACGAGAAAGTATTAGCCTGGACACTATTCATTCCCATTGATTGCAATGTAGCAGGACTACAGTCTGCTTTTGCTGACACCGACGCCGCACCGACAAGAGCAGGGTCAACAGCCCCATACGCTTGTTCCAGTTGTGCAGGGGTGAAGATTGGGTCTCCAGCATAAAAGCCTTCTATCATTCTACTCTCCACCTGCTTCGAACACACCACCTCATTCCATGGACCATAGCCTTCTATGACACCACTTCCCTTCACAAGTTGCCGCATGATGGTATCAACAAGAATAAAGGCAATGAGGATAATAATAAGACCAATAAAAGCATTAGTGAAGCTGCTTTTGGCATCTGAAAGAGCACTTGGGTTGCCTTGGGAGACAACTAGCTTTATACCAGCTCGAACAGCTAGTACCGCAAAGAACAAAAATGAGATAGTGATGAGCCACTTGATAGCGGTGTTGCCGAGCACCACAAAGTCGCAGGCTGAACAGTTTTTGCCAGAACATGGGACGAAGCCAGTACCTTTTTCAAGCGTACCTTCAGCGGTTACTTCTGGCTTGTCTTCTTGCGCGTACGAAAATTGCGCTGTGAAGACAATGGCGATGGTGAGGAAGATGAGGAGGGGTTTCATAAGAGTACGATACATATTAACGACCGGAAGGCGACCAGTGTGGCGGGTCTGTTGGGAGATTATTTTGAAATCCATACCTACCCCCATTTGTCTTTAACCAACGATATGTTGCTGTACTGCATCCAGATGAACCATTTTTACATCCTACTGCAATATCTATAGCATTCCCTGAATTATGATTGGAACCTTTTCCGTCCATTGTACATGGGCGTGCAGCTTTTACTGCTCCACACGTACCACCAGGACAAAATTTGTTGAATAACTCAATTTGTCTCTCTTCTGATCTCCACCCACTTCTTACAGTTAGAGTAATGCCGTCAGCTCTTGCCGCATCTCTCATCGTAACAAAATTTCTAACAATTTCTGGCTTTGCACTAAAAGAAGTGCCAGGAATTGTAACAACTTCCGAAGGAGCTGCAGGAGGGCAATTACTTCCACCCCCAATAACACCTGACTCTTCCCCTCCAGCTTGGACAAACGCAACAAACTCTGGGTCTCCTTCAAATGTCAGTTCTGTCGTACTCTCCACCTGCTTCGAACACACCACCTCATTCCATGGACCATAGCCTTCTATGACACCACTTCCCTTCACTAATTGTCGCATGATGGTATCAACTAAGATGTAGGCGACAAGAATGATAATGAGACCAATAAAAGCATTAGTGAAGCTGCTTTTGGCTTCGGTGAGTGCACCAGCATTGCCCTGAGAGATAACGAGCTTAAATCCAGCTCGGACAGCCAAGACGGCAAAGAACAGGAATGAGATGCCGATGAGCCACTTCACTGCGGTGTTGCCAAGAACGACGAAGTCACAAGCTGAGCAGTTCCGTCCAGAACATGGGACGAAGCCAGTGTCGGCCTGGAGGGTGCCTTCGGCGGTGACACCTGGTTTTGTTTCTTGCGCAAATGCTACCTGACTAGTGCCGACAAGCGCTATAGCTATGGCAAAGAGAGTGAGGAGGGGTTTCATAGTGTTTTACTAATAATATCATGGAGACTTTGAAAAAAACCGAAGATATGTTATTTTATTTCCACTCTTACAGATAGAGTAACTGCGTCGGTACTCAAGCGGTCAACGAGGGCGGACTGTAAATCCGCTGACTATGTCTACGAAGGTTCGAATCCCTCCCGGCGCACATTAGAAATTAAGGCACCTTTAGGTGCTTTTTCTAATGTGTGCCGGAGCGAGTGACCTGCGTCACTCGCGGGAGGGATTCGAAAGGCGCAGCGATATTTATGAGCGAGCCGGGGTCGAGAGTACTTAGATTTTTATGAACTGAGTGACATAAAAAGCTTAGTAACTCGTGACCGAAATTCCCTCCCGGCGCACAAAATTAAAAAACCCCTGTGGGGGGTTTTTAATTTTGTGCGATTCTATTGCCAAATCCTATTTCTATAGTATTCTCTCACTGCTTTTAGTCTCATGCTAAAGAAGAAATCTTTCCACTTTTCCTTTCTAGGCATTATTTCGTGCGTATTTGTCGCGGCGCCGCTTTTACTGTGGTTCCATACTTCAGAAGCAGACAACCATGTCACCTGGGGTGTAACCTTTTCAGAAAGCCAAGCTGAATATTTAGACCTAGATGCCAAAGAAACATACGACGCACTTATACAAGAATTGGAAGTGGAGCACATCAAGCTTCATGTTAATTGGAATGCTACTGAAATCGAACAAAACCACTTTGACTTTAGAAATCTCGATTACTACGTTGAACAGGCTGAAAAAAATGATGTAAAACTCATTCTTGTCATTGGGATGAAAACTGGACGATGGCCAGAATGTCATACTCCAAAATGGTTTGAGACAGTACCAGAAGCAGAGCGAAAAGATGAAATTCTTCGCTACGTGCGCACACTCACATACCGCTACAAAGACTCTCGTGCTGTTGAATATTGGCAAATTGAAAATGAGCCCTTCCTCGATTTTGGAACCTGTCCTGGCTGGTACTACGCGTACGATACAGAACTCGTTGCTGATGAAATCGCCGCCATTCGAGCAGAAGATCCAAAACGAAACATTATCGTCAGTGAGTCTGGTGAACTGAGTGATTGGACTAAGGCTGCTTCTGTGGCAGACATTGTTGGCGTAACGATGTATCGCAGCACCTGGAATGAAGCCGAGGAGACCTTTGGTCTCAATCCCTACACCTTTCTCTCACCACATTTTTACGCAGCCAAAGCTACATACATTCAGCACACCTACAACAAACCTGTGATAAGTATCGAACTCCAGGCTGAACCATGGACTGCCAAACCACTTAAGGAGTCAAAACTTGACGTACAAGCGCAATCAATGAACCTTGAACTCTTTCGAGAAAACGTAGAGTTTGCTCGTCAGGCAGGCCTTGGTACATATTACTTCTGGGGAGCAGAATGGTGGTACTGGATGAAAACCAAACATAACCAGCCAGAAATTTGGGATGAAGCAGCCCACCTCTTTGAAGAGTCCAACTAGAACACGGCTTGGCGGTTGACTAGTGTTTACGCAATGCTACCCTAGATACTAGAGAGACAAAGCGTTGTGCTGTCTCCAAACGGGAGAGTCCCATGCGTACCCTTGTTCTTCTTTCAGCCACGGCTTTTGCTGTCGCCCTCACTGGTTGCGGCGAGGCTCCGTCAGAACCCGAACCGCAGGCGACAGCGACCGCTGTCGCCGTCGAACCGCAAACTCCGGTTACGGAACGTGTCAGCGACACCGACAAGGCGGCCATCAACAAGCTCGGCACTGATGTCGAAAAACTGCTCACTGCCTACAATCAATCGACGGGCACCAGGCAAGAATATGCGTTGTTTCGCCTCGGCGAAGCATTGGTCAACAACACCGAGGGAATCGAGTTCATTGAAAAGAATTCGACGCCCTGGTCTCCGCCTTGGCGAGCTGCCAAGGAAGCTCGCACCAGGCCCACACCCTAGGGAAACGAAAGTAAGCAGAAGGAGGAGTTATGCGAACAGTACTCATCGCCGTACTCCTCCTGACTGCTTGCAGTAAGGAGGAGTACGAATCTGCGCAAACTACTGTCGATATCGAAGTGGTTGTTGCAAAAGCAGAATTCGACAGAGATCGCGTTCACTTGCCCGGACTTCTTGAAGACGCTGATAACAATCCCAAGAAGCTGGCCCACGTTTACACTGAGGCGGTTCGTCTCAAGCATGACGGAGTCAGGCAAGAAGCCGACAGGCGACTGATGGAGATTTTCTTACCCAGAGCCGAGGCAGCCACCTGGAGTGGAACACCACGGAGGCTGAAGCGGAAAGTCCCAGAAGGCAGCCAAACATGGCAGCGACTCGATGCTATCGAGCGCGAGCTACTCCAAAACGACCCGCAGTAATGCGGGTCGAATTGCATTTAAGTTAAACAGCGACAGCTTCTTTTTTCTTGGTTTTTTTAGTCTCGTTGGCCTCTGCGGCCTTCGGTCGATTTGCCTTCTTAACCTCAAAATCAAGGCCTGAATTATCTTTCTTCATACTTACCTTAACTCCGCCACCTTGGAGCATTCCCTCTCCTACCATCATGTTCGCCAGCGGTGTCAAAATCTTACTTTGGATTACACGACGAAGCGGTCTGGCACCAAACTTTGGATCATAACCTTCCTTTGCCATATAGCTCATTACTTCATCAGAAACAGAAAGTTTGATTTCTTTTTTCTCAAGCCGCCTGATAACATCTTTCATTTGAATCTGGACAATTTCTGCAATTACTTCGGGTGTAAGCAAATCGAAGATAATAGTTTCATCGAGACGGTTAAGGAATTCCGGACGGAAGAAATGCTTGAGACTTTCCATTACTTTATCTTTCGCTTGCATATACTGCGCGCTCTCACCGTGATCGTGACTAAAGCCAAAGTTTGACATGCGGTCGATGTGTTCAGAACCAATATTCGACGTCATTATGATGACTGTGTTCTTAAAGTTTACCTTGCGACCCTTGGCATCAGTAAGGTGCCCCGAATCAAGCACTTGAAGCAGTACGTTAAATACATCCGGATGCGCTTTCTCAACTTCATCAAGGAGAATGACAGCGTATGGTCGGCGGCGAATCTTTTCCGTAAGACCCCCACCTTCATCGTGTCCGACGTATCCAGGTGGAGAACCAATAATCTTCGACACAGAGTGCTTCTCCATAAACTCTGACATGTCGATACGTATGAGAGCCTCCGGGTCACTAAACATGAATTCAGCTAGCGCACGAGAAAGCTCTGTCTTGCCGACCCCTGTTGGACCAAGAAAGAGGAACGAACCAATTGGACGATTTGGATCTGCAATACCAGCACGCGAACGCTTAATCGCATCAGCTACGAGCTTTACCGCGTTGTTCTGTCCTACCACTTTGGCATGAAGAACTTCTTCCATCCGCGCAAGTTTTTGCACCTCCGCTTCAAGCATGCGTGAGACCGGAATACCTGTCCAACGAGACACAACACCAGCAATATCTTCCTCTGTTACCTCTTCTTTTAGAAGTCGACTGGTGCGCTGCAGCTTCTTAAGACGCTTCTGTTGTTCATCTAGCTCTTTCTGGGCAGTTGGAATAGCATCATAACGAATCTCTGCTGCACGAATAAGATCAGCTGTAGCTTCAGCTCCTTCAGCTTCGTTTCGTAGTTCTTCGAGTTCTTTCTTTAATTCTCCAATAGCATCAAGAGCTTCTTTTTCATTGCTCCACTTGGTTTCGAGTACGGCGGTACGCTCACGGAATTCACCAATCTCAGCTTCGATTTCTTTAATACGATCTTTAATCTTTTTCTTATTTTCTGTTATTCCAAGCTCCTTCTTGAGGGCTTCCTTTTCAATTTCAAGCCGACGGATTGATCTATCAGTGATGATGAGTTCTTCTGGTTTATTTTCGAGTGAGATGCGGAGTGCGGAAGCAGCTTCGTCGATAAGGTCCACTGCTTTATCGGGCAAGAAGCGGTCGGTAATATACCTACTAGAGAGATTAACTGCTGCGAGAATAGCATCATCGGTAATACGCACACCATGGAAAAGTTCATACTTCTCAGCGAGTCCCCGCAAAATAGCCACTGTATCTTCAGGAGACGGTTCGTTTACATACACAGGCTGGAAGCGACGTGTGAGTGCCGGGTCGCGTTCGATATGCTTTTGGTATTCTTTAAGGGTTGTAGCACCAATTACACGGATTTCGCCACGAGCAAGCGCTGGCTTTAGCATATTACTTGCGTCCATAGAACCATCAGCCTGTCCAGCTCCCACGATGGTATGAAGTTCATCAATAAAAAGAATGATTTGCCCAGCAGCATTTTCCACTTCTTTCATCACTGCCTTCAGTCGCTCTTCAAATTCTCCACGGAATTTTGTACCGGCAACCAAGAGTCCTAGGTCGAGCGAAAGAATTTCTTTGTTCTTGACTGACTCTGGCACCTGCCCAAGCACAATCTGCTGCGCCAAACCTTCAGCAATCGCAGTCTTCCCCACTCCGGCTTCTCCGATGAGGACTGGGTTATTTTTGGTACGCCGAGAAAGAATCTGGATGACACGCTGAATCTCGGCATCACGCCCAATCACCGGATCGATTTTATTTTCTTGCGCTAGCTTAGTGAGATTACGAGTGTACTTTGAAAGTGTTCGGAACTTCTTTGGTGACTGTGCATCGCTGACATTATGTTCACGAAGTTCTTTGATGACTTCCTGGACTCTATCTTTCTTAATATTTGTGCGCTGTAAAATTTCAATTGCAGGACCAGCGTTTTCGAGCATAGAGACGAATAGATGTTCCACTCCGACATACGAATCACCAAGCTGTTCAGCATAGGTAACAGAAAACTCGAGACCCTTGGCAAGTTCTGGAGTGAGGTAGAGCTGGTATGATTGCGAAATTGTATTTTGAACCTCTGGTGTTTCAAGTGCTTCAAGCAGAAGGTCAGTAAAAGCAATGATGTCGATATCAAGTCGATCAAGGATTGCAATCACTGCGCTTTCGTCTTGCATTGCAAGCGCTGCCAACAAGTGAGTTGGGCTGACGTGGTTTTGCCCGCGCTCAATTGCGAGCTCATGCGCTTTACGAATTGCTTCTTTGGCTTTCGATGTAAAATTGTGAAAATTCGGCATATATATAAGTCTATTATGTCACGTTCGTAAGTCAGTCTTGCGGTCGAGTCGGTATAAATCAGACGTGCATTTCTAGTACGCGACAGATAAACCTATATTGCAACAAAAATTAGATAAAGTCAAAAATAGAACGGCCCCGCAGCTTGCGCATGCGGGGCCATAGGGTGCCACCTTCAGTTCGACAATCACGCCGGCAGAAGGAAGCATTCGTCGTGGACGATGTCCTGGTTGAAGCCACGGCCCTTCTTCTCGACGCGCCGGAAGATGATCCGGTCTTGACGAAGATAGGTCGAAACCGACATCGAACCATGGTTAACCTTCACAAAAAAGCTTGCAATAGCGCCGACCGGAAAACCGTTCTCTTTTTCCATCTTGTCGAAATCTTCGACATCTCCGGGCGGAATCGAAAAGCAATGCTTTTCCGGATTCCGCCGCGCCAGGTGGAAAAACTTTCCTTCACCGAACTTTTCAGCCGGTGCGGCAGACGGGGCAACAACCTGGTGAGCAGTGGATGGATTGTCAGGCGACTGCTTGCATCCGGCAAGAGCCAGAACAGCGAGCGACGTGATGAAAAAAGTACGCATTGGATTGTCCTCTCAATAAAACAAGAATCCTGTACTTATATATTAACATAATATGGAAAGAATGTCAATACTTTGACATTTTCTCAGTATGTTCCTTGAGGACTTTGGTGAGGTCTTTGAGGTTTTGGAAATTTGTTTCTGGAGAAAGAGAAATTCTGAGAGTAGAGGTGGCGCGGGCGGGGTCACCAGAGATGGCTTTTACTACCGAACTTTCTCCCCCGCCCGCGCCGGCACAGGCAGACTTGGTCGAGACAGCAAAACCATGTTTGTCGAGCACGATTGTTGCAAATTCAGTATCGAGTCCGGGAATTGAAATATTTATATTGTTTGCGAGCCTACCTTCGCCAGTTGCGCCGTTTAATATCGCTTGAGGAATTTCAGTAAGGAGGTGTCTAATCCCTGCACCCTGCACCTCGGCGATTTTAGCTACACGAGCTTTGAAATCTTTTTGGGCAAGCTGAAGGGCTACACTTCCTCCAACGAATCCAGCAGTGTTTTCTGTCCCTGGACGGAGCCCACTTTCCTGACCACCACCAAACAATGTTGGAGCGATCGTAGCACGTCGGCTATGCACAAGGATACCCACGCCCTTTGGACCATTACACTTCCCGACATCAATCGACAAAAGATCCGCGTATGTCGTATCGAAATTACACGACAGCCACAAGGGTGCTTGTGCGGCATCAACATGGAAGAAAATTTTTGCAGCAAACTTCTTCTCCGCCTCGGTAAGAGCTTTTTTAATAGCGTGAAGCTTCTGTACAGTGCCAATTTCACTATTCGCGTACGCGACAGAAAACAACACTGTCTTTTGGTTTAAAAGCTCTCGAAGCGTATCAAGTTTGACGAAACCTTCCTGATCGACTGAGACGTAGCGCACCACGACCCCCAACGCTTCGAGCGCTTTCATTGTATTCATCACTGAAGGATGTTCGATTTCTGTCGTTACCACTTCCATCTCGCTGTATGCTCGACCACCACGATGAAGTTGCTCAATCGTCCCAAGAATAGCGAGATTGTTTGACTCAGTACCACCACTTACAAAAGTCACAAATTCCGGTCGAACCTGAAGCACATGAGCTATCCGACCGCGAGCTTCTTCCACCACTCTCCTTGCAGCCACCCCTTCGCCGTGGATTGCACTCGCATTACCAAAGTTCCCCTTCAGATGCGGTAGCATTGCACTGAGTACCTCCTTTTTAAGAGGTGTTGCTGCTGCATAGTCTAGATAGACTCGTGGTTTTTTGAATATCGCCATATATTTCGCAAATCATGACATGAGGTGTCATTTCTGTAAATCTCTGCTATACTGCGCCAACCAAATTAGCAGCCACGCCCCAAGAGGAGTCGTATCAAAATCAGCCTTTTATTTATGTCCAAAAAAGCAAAAACACCTAATGTAAGCAAGCGACCGCCGGTCGTGGTTATTATGGGTCATATTGACCATGGAAAATCGACTTTGCTTGATTACCTCCGCAAAAGTAATGTGGTGGACAAAGAGGCCGGTGGTATCACTCAGCATCTTTCGGCTTATGTAGTGCCCCACACGACAAAAGAAGGCTCCAAGGAGGCAATCACCTTCCTTGACACTCCAGGACATGAAGCATTCCAAAAGATGCGACTTCGTGGCGCCGATGTGGCTGATGTGGCAATTCTCATTGTCTCAGCTGAAGACGGTGTAAAGCCCCAGACTCTTGAAGCGCTTGAATCTATCAAACACGCCAATATTCCGTACGTCGTTGCTATCAATAAAATCGACAAGCCGGGCGCGGACATCACCCGTACACAGACCAGCCTCATCGAAAACGAAATCTACGTTGAGGGAATGGGTGGTGATATTCCTTGGGCACCTATTTCAGCGAAGGCAGGTACCGGCATTAATGACCTCCTTGACCTCGTGATCCTCACAGCAGACCTCGCAGAACTTACTGGTGACACAAACGCCGCTGCAACGGGTAAAATTATTGAAAGTAATGTCGACCAAAAGCGTGGCAATACCGCAACTCTGCTTGTTCAAAACGGCACCCTTCTGAGCGGACAATTTGTCGTCGCTGGAGAAGTGTTTGCACCTGTTCGTATTATGGAAGATTTCACTGGCAAGACCATTAAGACTGCTAGTCTAGCCACACCAGTACAGATTGTTGGCTTTAATGATATCCCAGCTGTAGGGACTGAATTTTACACTGTTGCCACTAAGAAAGAGGCTGAAGCAGCGATTCTCGCCAAGAAGAATGAGACTATCGTTCCGAATGTTATCGCGAAAAAATCCCCTCTCCCACTCGTACCAATTCTCATCAAGGCTGATGTATATGGGACACTCGAAGCGATTCAACATGAACTTGATAAGTTTGAATCTGACCGTATTACAGTAAAAGTTATTGATGCGACTGTTGGTGACATTACTGCGAATGATGTTCAGACCGTTAGCGCAACTTCAGACGCAATCATTGTCGGCTTCAATGTAAAAGTAGAACGTCCGGCTAAGGATCTAGCGGAACGTCTTAATGTTGAAATCGACACGTTCGATATTATTTACGAACTTTCAGATTGGCTCAACACTGCACTCAAGAATCGTACTCCAAAGAAAGAGGAAAAAATCGAAAGTGGTGTCGTAAAAATTCTCAAGCACTTCAGTACCCAAAAGTACACACACGTACTTGGAGGTCGAATGGATGAAGGTGTAATCAAAATGAATCAACGAGTCAGGATTCTTCGTCGTGATATCGAAATCGGTACGGGGACTATTAAAAATCTTCAACAGTACAAATCTGACGTCAAGCAGGTCGAAGAGGGAGAATTTGGTATGCAACTCGAGACTCGTGCTGAAATCGCCGCTGGCGACTATCTTAAGCCATACGATACCGTAATTACCTAGTCTATGTCAGAACGCCAAGGACGTGTCGGCAACATCATTCAGGAGTGTGCCGCCCGCTTCGTCCAACAAGAAGCCAATACCAACCCTCTCATCACCATCACCCGCGTGGATATTTCGCCAGACCTGAAGCGCGCGATTATTTTCTTTACAACTATTCCAGATGGTAAGGAGGCAGATGCTCTTATTTTCCTTAAGCGAAGTGGGACGGAACTGCGTAAATTCATAAAAGAAAATGCTCGCCTAAAACGTATTCCAAATCTAGACTTCATGCTCGATGCCGGCGAGCGTCATCGTCAGCATATTGATGATGTCATGCGCGAGATTGAAAAAAGTAACCAAAGAGAAGAAACGACATAAGAAAAGGGCGGTCCGAAGGCCCGCCCTTTTCTCTTCTCCTAATGCCCCACCAGAACAATGTCCCTAGTTCCCTTTTGGCAGACTCTGACAAGCTACTCCGTCGCCGTCTTTATCAAGACCGTGTCTATCAACATTCTCTGATGTGTGACAGGTATCGTACACTTCCTGCGCTTCAGGTTGCGTCTTGAAGTCACCACAGTTGTAGACATTCTCTTCACAGGTTGCACCAAAGATTGGATTACCGGCCGGATCACGCTTGATGAGTGATTCCTGTACGGATTCCCCACTCATGAGCTTCCCAAGATCAAGGTCAGTATTAGATACCTCCATCCCAAGAGCAGCCAGGAGCACGATACCGATACCGAGCATCCATAAGCGTAATTTCTCAAAGAAGAACGCGATGATAATTACTAAAACGAGTAAACCAATAATGATTCCCAGGCGAACATTTTTGTTCTGTCGCCATTTTGCTACTTCTTTCATATGAGATAAGTATACACCCTTTGAGTGCTCTTTTACTCCAATTAAAAAGGTTGGCTTTGGCTTAAAAAATCTGCTATACTCGCCGCACTGCGTGGGTGGCGAAATGGTAGACGCGCTGGTCTTAGGAACCAGTAGGGTGACCTGTGGAGGTTCGAGTCCTCTTCCACGCACAAATGTTGGTCTTGAAAGTGCATGACGTTTGTTGTACACTCTTGCGAACCAACATATCCGCCTTTAGCTCAGTTGGTAGAGCAGCTCGCTCTTAACGAGACGGTCCAAGGTTCGAGTCCTTGAAGGCGGACAGATAAAGAAAAGCGCGATTGCTGTAGCCATCGCGCTTTTCTTATTGAGTCCTGGGCGGGAATCGAACCCGCGCATGAAGGATTTGCAGTCCCCAGCGTTTCCACTTCGCCACCAGGACAAACTGGTGTACGGCACACTATATCACCATTTATTCAAAATACGAATGTTCATAAAGCTTCAGTGTAGGCTGGGCAGAAGAGTGTCAAAGTGGTAGAATCGCTCGTACTCAGAATTTTGTCTGAGTGTGCCGGGATGGTGGAATGGTAGACACGAGGGACTTAAAATCCCTTGTCAGTTAAACGGCGTGCGGGTTCGAGTCCCGCTCCCGGCACCGAAATTAAAAGCATCGCATTCTTAAGAATGCGATGCTTTTAATTTTACGCTCCCAACAAACGTGTCTTCTCAAACTTTTGATACTTTCGTACGTACTTGTTGTAGTAGCGGGCGATGATTTTCTTTGTCTTGACTGGAAGTGTATCCACAAGGCGACAGGTAGTACAACAGTACCCTTTTCTTTTCTCCACACACGAAACACACCCGATATAGAGGTTATGACAAATTTGGTTCTTACAGTGATAGTGTGTATCAGCTTTGGTTTTTTTACAAAGGTGACACGTTGCGACAATTTCGTCACTGATCCGCTCACCAAGTCGTTCATCAAAGACGAAGTTTTTGCCTTTGAATTTATTCGGAAGCCCTTCTTCTTTTACCTGCCGAGCATAGTCGATAATACCGCCCTTTAAGTGGCGGACATCTTCAAAGCCATTATGCTTCAGCCACGCACTCGCCTTCTCACAGCGAATACCGCCCGTACAGTACAGGGCGATTTTTTTATTCTTATGAACTTTGAGTAACTCTGGAGTTTTTTTAAGTTCGTCGCGGAATGTAACAACATTAGGCGTAACTGCACTTTCAAAGTGCCCAACTTCACTTTCGTAATTGTTACGCATGTCGACAATAACTGCGTCAGGATCGTCGACGTACTTATTAATTTCAGCAGCAGTTAAGTAGGCACCGGTGTCGGTGACATCAAAGGACGCGTCCTCCAAACCGTCAGCAACGATTTTATCTTTAACTTTAATCATGAGCTTGAAAAATGACGGCACAGCTTCTTCGACGGCAATCTTGTACGGAATGTCTGTGAGCTCGGGCTGTGCCTGTACCCAGACATCGAATTCATCCCACCGCTCCGTCAGGACGTTCATCTGCGCGTTTATGCCCTCGCTTGCTACATAGATACGCCCAAGACACTCAAGCTCTCCCCATTTTGCCAGCAAAAGAGCCCGAAACTCAGCTGGATTAGCGATTTGTACGTAACGATAAAAAGACAGCGTTGTACGCGGACGAGTGTCAGCTAAGGCCGCTGCCCGCTTCTCTTCTCTAGAGCGAAGATCTCTTTCTGCTGTAGATTTCATAATGCACTATCTTACCCCCAAATAACCTTATAAATCAAGGCTCAAAACCCCTCATTTTGCTTGACTTTTTGTCAATAATGTGATAATATATGAGCATGAGGAGGAGCGGCACCTGCCGATGTCCTCCAGTAAGTTTCACGGGCTTATGCCCTCTTGATAAAGGAATATCGTTATGTGGACTTTCATCAGCATCGTCGCTGGGGTCGTAATCTTCTTGGTCCTGGTCATGTTGGCAACCCCTGCATTTATCGCCTCAGGCCTTCTTCTGAATAAGCCTGGCGGGGATACCAGGAGTGGTGTGCACTTCTTCACCCTGATCGAACCGGGTGAAGTAAAGTTCGTGGCACGTGGCGACAACATCGTGCGTGCCATTATGAACACATCGCGCAAGAGCTTCGCAAAGGTTGGGACGCCTCGTGACGAATCCTACTGGAAGGTTATTGACAGCAATGTCACGGACGAACCAATTCACTATGTGTGGGGACCTCTGCGCTGGTGGGCTGGCTATGTCTATTCACTCACTGGTGCAGTATTCACCGGAATCTACCCCTTCCAACGAGTCCGCGAATATTCGCTTGAGCGGACGAAGGTGAGTCGATCGGAACAACTCAACGCTGACGGGAAGATCGAGGAGAATATTTCGCTCACTGTCGAGCGGGATATCAGCGATCACTATCGTCTGCGGCGATTCATCCGCTACGAGCATGTGATCGGGGCCGAGACAAAGGACAAAATCCCGGTCGACTTCTTGTTCGCAATGGAGTGCGAAACGTCAAACCCTTTCATGGCTGCCTTCGGCATCGACGAATGGGACGAAGCGCTTTCAAACTTCGCAGCGGATCAATTGACGCAACACACAAGAACCATGACGCTCGATCAGATTCTGACTGCGGACGATGCCGCGCAAGCCAAGCTCCTAAAGGACGCTTTGCTCGCTAGCACCGACCCGCAAGAAGAAATCGGCATCACTATCAAAACCGTACGATTTCTGAAGCAAGATCCTCGGGTGTCCCCCGAAGAGCTGCAGAAGCTTCGTGCGGAAGCGATGGCGCGTCAACAAGCCAAAGCCACCCGTATCGATGGTGGAGCGCGGGCAGATGTCTTGCGTGATATGAACAAAGCAACTGAGGAAGGTGGAGCTTCGGCTCTCGCCAACCTTGAAGCCGAAACTCGCGCTCGCGTTGCTGCGGCAGCGGGCGCCAAGGGTATCGTCATTATGGGTCAAGGCGTGGATCCTATCCAAGCCGCCCAGCTGCGAGCGCTTGAAGAACAATCGAAAGGAAATATCTGATGGATCTCACTACCATCTTGTACACCATAATGGCGCTAAGTGCATTAGCCGCCATTGTGCTGATACCTTGGAAAAAGGTGTTCAGCTCTATCAACACCAACACCTCGTCCGGACAAGGCATCGATTCGAAGACCTTAGTCGGCATAGCCTTAATCGTCCTCATGGGCGGTCTCGGCTGGTGGTTCTGGGGCACGCTGAGCGAAAGCTTGTGGTGGCGAGTGGCGCCGTTGGTGCTGATCGCTTTCATCTGCTTTCGCTGGGCGAAGAGCAAAGACAAGAGCCTCCCGGCAAACATCGGGAACGCGGCTTTGATTGCTCTGGCAGTTGTACTGCTGGTTTCGGCACCTGGCCGCAGTTTCGGCGAAGGCTTTGATGCCAAAGCCGAGGCGGTGACCAATCATGGCGTAACCGCTCTGATGCCAGCCAGCTTCAGCTGTCCGAACGAATCTGATGAAGCAGCGGTTGGCGGGACGTTTGAAATCAAGCGGAGCTGCGGCAAGCTGCGGCTCACGGGAAATCTGCCGCGAGGTGTGACGTACCAGGTGCTTGAAGGACACGGCGATCTCGACTTTGAGGACAACCTCAAGAACGTCAATCGTCCGTTTCCGAACGTTCGGATCTTCGAGGTCTTGGATACGGTTCCGGAAGACACTGTCGTCAAGTTCCGTATCGTCTCAGCTGAGGAATCGGCTGAGCTCGACCGGACTGGCGCTGAAGCGAAGCCGGCCACCGACCTTGCTGAATCCTTCGGCGAGTTCAAGCCCTAAGACGGCCCATAACAATATTCCCTTCGTTCTTCGAAGAGACCCCTGAGACCCCGCTGGCAGCAATGCTGGTGGGGCCTCTTTTTATTTATACGGATTACTTACCTCTGTCTCAGGCAGCTTGAAAGCATCAGTACAGCCAGACTTAGTTGGGTCGTTGGCACATTCAAGTTCATCGCTAAGGCCGAGCGTTCCGGTCGCAAGCGAGAGAATTGCCCAGGCGGTGGTCATAACCACCAGGCCGATAATCCCCCACGTGATGTGTTTTATCCCTTCAGAGCGCGCTGCCTCATTACCAGACTTGAAGATATACTCTGCACAACCGTAGATGAATACGAGAAAGGCTACCCCCAAGAGAAGCGCAATGAACGGAAATAAAATTACCTGGTTTAGTTTGTCTACAAATCCTGAAGCTTGATTTACTGCTTCTTGCTGTGGTGTCATAGGTATATCGTAACAGAATGTGAGCGGGAGTTGGTTTGACTATACACAAAAGCACCCGCCTTTTGGCGGGTGCTTTTGTGTTGGATTACCGTACCTGTACCTGTGGTACGTTATCAAGACCTCTATTAGAGTCCCCATCGAGTCCTGTACTGCTCGCAAGAAGGTTTACGACTCCCCAGAAGATCACGATGAGTACGAAACCAAGTGTTGCCCAGATCATCAAGCTCTTTCCCTTTTCTTTTTCATCGTCATTGGCTCCACCGTAGATGAAGTACTTGAACATTCCCCACACGAAGACAAGGAAGCCAATTCCAATAATGAATGGGATGAGGGTTTCATTAATAAATTCAAGAATCTCTGTAAGGAATTTTTTAAAGTCGTTGTCAGCGCTAAAACTTCCTCCGCTTGACTGAGCGTTTACGAAAAACACTGGTGCAAAGAGAGCGGTACTTGCTAGGGTGTAAATTGCTCGTTTCATACTAATTATTCAAATGATTAACAACGTGGCTACGTTTCTTTAATTATAAGGCTGAAAACAACACACACCCCTGCGAGGTGTGCATAACATTTGATTATTGTGGGACGGTGACCTGTGGGACGTTCTTAATTTTCTGCCCTTCGAGCCCTGTTGTGGCGGTAAGAAGGTTGATGGCTCCAAAGAAGATGATAATCACTACAAAAGCGATAGTGGAACTAATCATCAAGCTCTTTCCTTTTTCTCGAGATTCATCGCTCGCACCACCAAAGATGAAGTACTGAAGCATTCCAAAGACAAACGCTAGAAAACCAATCCCAATAATGAATGGGATGACCACTTCGTTACCAAAGGTAAGGATATTACGCAACATGTCGGCTAGAGGACCTCCAGTGCCGTCAACGGTAATCTGTGCTGAGGCAAAAGAAGGAAGTGCCATGACGGCTGCGAACGAAAGTAAGAATGCTTTTTTCATAATGAATGCTTTATACAGAGTAATAACTTATTATACCATAAACTTAGATTTTTGCTAGCCAAAAATCGAGTTTCGAATCATGGCCACAATCCCCCAGGTACTAATCATGACAACAAACACGATAACAGCGGTAATCATCATTCGTCTCCCCTCCTCACGCTTGCTGTCGTCATCAGCATGAAGCACCCAAGCATCAATAATCTTTACCACTAGGTAAAGGAAAACAACAGCGAAAATAGCCGGGATGAGAATATTGATGAAGCCGAGAATAAAATCGACAAGTCCAGAGAAGGTGGTTGGTGTTTTTGGCATAAGAAACTACGAGAAGGAAGTTACAAGACCTTTAATAATTTCAGCAATCGCCACCGCTCCGATAATAAGTACCCCACCAATGACGGCGTACGTGAGGGCTCTGGTGGCTTCTTGAATCTCGTTTGCATTGCCACGGGCCATCACATACTTAAAGCCAGCCAAAATAATGAAAATCACCACAATCGGCGTAGCGATAACGATAATGACATTGAGGATAGCAACGATGAAGCCTTCAAGGGAATCGAAGGCAAGTGGATTTTGAAGACTATATGAGAGGTCGCCTTGTGTGTTTTGACTTTCAGGTTCTGGGTCAGCACCCCTTGATGGCGCTACTGGTTGTGCTGGGGCCGGATCTGTACCTCGGCTTTGTGCAAAAAGCAGCATTGGCATCAGAGCAAAAAGGCAAACTCCTGTCGCAATAATTTGTTTCATACTTATTTATTATACTCTAACTCTAGACGCTGCAGAGCATCTGTGACTGCTCCTGTAGATTCATTACGATTCTCAACCACATCGCGCATCGTGCTGGCTAGAATCTCATCTGTTGCGGCTCGGTTTGGACTGAGCCAACCGTACGCAATGACTGCAGATTTGTAGGTAATTCGGCCGTAGATATCATTACTCCCCTTCGCCACAACGCCGCGAGCTGCGGGCACCATGCCATACGCAGCTGCTAGTTTTTCTTGATCCGTCTGCCCACCAAGCTCACGGGCTACCATAGCAGCGCCAGGTAGATTTTTCGAGCTTCGGACCAAAGCCATCCCGTAGAAATTGGCATACGTCCGCCGCACCGTAACAGCAGCTCCTTGAGGGATTTCGGCGATATCGAAGCTAAGGTTTGGATTAATTCTTTCGAGCTCTTTAGCTTCACTTCCCTTGCCAAAGTACAGCGCCAAGTCACCACTACTAAATCTATCCCTATCATTTGTAAAAGATCGATTCCAAGAGTAGAGCGTATTATCAGCGCGCCCAAACCGGGTATAAAAATCGACAGTTACTCTAAATGGGTATGAGAGTCTATCTGGTGACTCATTGAGACGAATAAGGTACTCTCCTTCTTCAGTTTCAGTAACCCCGTAACTTCCCGCTTGAAGCAATAAGGCCGATACGATACCGTAGGCGTTTTGAATATTTTGATATTCACCAAACGCGACGGTACTCTTTTCAATTGTGCGATCAGCTGAACGCTTCGTCAAAAGAGGTGAGTACTCATTGACGAGAGCTTCCCAGGTAGCTGGTGGGACAAGAAGATTTTCTCTGGCGAGCACATCTTTATTCCAGTACATTACGAGCGGATCAAGCATAATTGGGTACGCGTAGAGTCCATCGCTGAGCGCGAAGATTTGTGCACCGTCGACATACTGACTTTGAATATCTCGCTTAGGGAATGACTCGTAAGAAATTGGTTGCAGTTTACTCCGAAGCTCAACCAACTGCTCGCTTGAAAGCAACACCGTATCCGGACCCCTCCCCTCAGCTAACGCATTAACAAACGCGCTCGTAAACGCTGCTGGTTCATAATATCGATAGAAGACATCTTTATACGATTCATTTTCAGATATTTTCTCTTGAAGGATTGCGTCGATTCCGTCCTTGGGTAACGTGCCCCATATTTCTACCTTACCAATCTTCACAATGTCGCTATTTTCGCTAGGTCGGTACGTTTTCAAGAGAATAAGAGAACCGACAATCAACAATAGAAAGACGACAATTAGAGCAAGTTCAAATGGTCGGAGTTTCATACTTTTCTAAAGGCTAACCCATAATGATGCGCTCCCGCAGGATATGTTTGCTCTAAAACAAAACCACTTGATTCAAAGAGGTCTTTGGCGGCTGCTTGATCATAAACATGCGAGGCAGCCGGCCCAAGTCCGTCATACGAATCAGTCCAATCAATGACCATCAGTCGGCCACCAGGACGTATCAACCGGTACATTTCGTTTGAAGCAGCTTGCTTATCTTCAAGCTGGAATAATGTATTGGCCAAGATGCCCACATCAAGAGTACCTTCTTTAATAGGTACACCTCCAGCTTCTTCCAAGTCACACCAAAGTGGGTAGATGTTTGATAGATGTTGGCTACGAACTTGCTCACTGATTTTCTCTACGAGCAGTTTTTGAATTTCACAGGCATATACTTTTCCGTTTCCAACCCGGAGTGAAAGTGCACGCAAAAAGAAACCGCTTCCGGCACCGAAATCAGCAATGATGTCACCGTCCTTGAGATGAAAATGTGAGGTGACGACTTCGGGAATTACAAAATTACTTGCTGTTGCTGGATCCATTGTGATTATTATACAAGTTTACGCAGGATAATGTTGGCAGAGATGTTAAAAGCGGGGCGGCACCTTTGGT
>JACCDV010688941.1_pt1 | contig 44802 bp, 39 predicted proteins | sample 7446131 | NCBI WGS metagenome assembly JACCDV01 (sample SAMN15323448, study PRJNA562643) | freshwater metagenome | isolation source: river surface water | place: USA:Blue River Watershed | collected 2017-08-17
GTCGGAACCGGGCATGCAGGCCGCAGTGGCCTTGAGGTCGCTGAGGATGGCCCAGGCACGCTGGGCGTCCACCGCCAGTGGGTATTGCTTGTCGAGTTTGACTTCCATGTGCAGCTTTCTCTTACAGCGCGAGCTGGTGTTCCTTCAGCGACTTCCAGACGCGGAAGGAGGTGTGGGGCATGTCCAGATGGGTCACGCCCACGTGGGAAAAGGCGTCGACCACGGCCGCGGTGAAGGTCGGGATCGAGCCCACGTGCGGGGACTCGGCCACGCCCTTGGCGCCGATCGGATGGTGCGGGCTGGGAGTGACCGTGTGGTCGGTCTCCCAGTGCGGGGTCTCCACCGCCGTGGGCAGGAAGTAGTCCATCAGGGTGTTGCCCAGCAGGTTGCCTTGCGCGTCAAACGGCATCTGCTGCCCCATGGCCACCGCATAGCCCTCGGTCAGACCGCCGTGGATCTGGCCGTCGATGATCATCGGGTTGATGCGGGTGCCGCAGTCGTCCAAGGCGTAGAAACGGCGCACCTTGGTCTCGCCCGTGGCGCGGTCGATGTCGACCACGCACAGGTAGATGCCAAAGGGGTAGGTGAAGTTGGGCGGATCGTAGTAATGCACCGCCTCAAGGCCCGGCTCCAGTCCAGCGGGCGGCTGGTGATAGGCCTGCCAGGCCACGTCGGCCATGGTCTTGAACTTGCTGTCGTCGCCCTTGACCTTGAAACGGTCGACTTCCCATTCCAGGTCGTTCTCGCTGACCTCCAGCATGTGCGCGGCAATCTTGCGGGCCTTGGCGTGGATCTTGCGCGCGGCCAGGGCAATGGCGGCACCGGCCACCGGGGTCGAGCGCGAGCCATAGGTGCCCAGGCCATACGGCGCGGTGCTGGTGTCGCCTTCCTCCACCTGGATCACCTCGGAGGGAATGCCCAGCTCGGTCGCAATGATCTGCGCATAGGTGGTCTGGTGGCCCTGGCCTTGCGTGATGGTGCCCATGCGGGCAATCGCGCTGCCCGTGGGGTGGATGCGGATTTCGCAAGAGTCGAACATGCCCACACCCAGGATGTCGCACATCTTGGACGGGCCCGCGCCCACCACCTCGGTGAAGGTGACCAGGCCAATGCCCATCAGCGTGGGGCTGTTGGGATCGGCGCGCTTGGCCGCCTGCTCGGCACGCAGGGCCGGGTAGTCGACGGCGTCCAGCACCTTTTGCAGCGCAAAGTGGTAGTCGCCACTGTCGTACTCAAAGCCAAAGGCGCTGGTGTAGGGGAACTGCTCCTTGCGGATGAAGTTCTTGGCGCGGATCTCGGCCTTGTCCATGCCCAGCTTCTGCGCCAGCACGTCGACCATGCGCTCGATCAGGTACACCGCCTCGGTCACGCGGAAGCTGCAGCGATAGGCCACGCCGCCCGGCGCCTTGTTGGTGTAGACGCCCTTGACCGCGCAATGCGCCGCCGGGATGTCGTACGAGCCCGAGCAGATGTGGAACAGGCCGGCCGGGAACTTGGTGGGGTCGGCGCAGGCGTCAAAGGCACCATGGTCGGCCACCACGTTCACCCGCAGGCCCAGGATCTTGCCGTCGGCGGTGGCGGCCAGTTCGCCGTCCATGTGGTAGTCGCGGGCAAAGGCGGTGGTCGAGATGTTCTCCACGCGGTCTTCCACCCACTTGACCGGGCGGCCCAACACGATGGAGGCCACGATGGCGCACACATAGCCGGGGTAGACGCCGACCTTGTTGCCAAAGCCACCGCCAATGTCGGGGCTGACGATGCGGACCTTGGACTCGGGGATGCCCGACAGCATCGACACCACGGTGCGGACCACGTGCGGGGCCTGGCTGGTGATGTAGGTGGTCAGGTCGCCGCGCACGGGGTCAAAGCTGGCCACGCAGCCGCAGGTCTCGAGCGGGCAGGGGTGCACGCGCGGGTAGTACATGTGCTGGCTCACCTTGACCGGAGCTGCGGCAAAGGCGGCATCCGCCGCGGTCTTGTCGCCTGCTTCCCAGGTGAAGATGTGGTTGTGGTGCTCGCGCGGGCCGTGCGCGCCGCTGGTCTTGCCCGCCAGGTCTTCGCGCAGCACCGGGGCGTCGGGGCGCAGGGCGTCGAAGGGATCGATCACCACGGGCAGTTCTTCGTACTCCACCTCGACGGCCTCGACGGCATCGGCGGCGATGTAGCGGTCGTCGGCGATCACGATGGCCACTTCCTGCATCTGGAAGTGAACCTTCTCGTCGGCCAGCACGGCGGCCACATCCCCCGCAAGGGTGGGCATCCAGTGCAGCTTGAGCGGCTTGAGGTCGTCGGCGGTCAGGACGGCGTGCACGCCCGGAATGGCGAGTGCGGCCTCCTTGTTGATCTTTTTGATGCGGGCGTGGGCGACCGGTGCACGGACAATGTCCATGTGCAGCATGCCGGGCATCTTGATGTCGTCCACATAGTTGCCCTTGCCCTGGATGAAGCGGGCGTCTTCCTTGCGCAGGCGCGAGGCGCCCATGCCGGCCAGGGCCAGTTCGCGCGACTCAGCGCTTTGTGCGGGTGCGTTCATGTGATGTCTCCTGCGTGTTTAGGCGGTGGCGGTGGCTTGCTCTTGCAAGAGGCGGGCGGCATGCTGGACCGCGCGCACGATGTTCTGGTAGCCGGTGCAGCGGCACAGGTTGCCGCTCATGCCCATGCGGATCTCGGCCTCGGTCGGATTGGGGTTCTCTTGCAGAAAGCGGTAGGCGCGCATGAGCATGCCGGGGGTGCAGAAGCCGCACTGCAGACCGTGCTCCTGGTAAAAGCCCTGCTGCACCGCGTGCAGCACGCCCTTGTTGGCGAGGCCCTCGACGGTGAGCACGTCCGAGCCGTCGCACTGGACCGCCAGGTGGGTGCAGCTCTTGACCGAGCGGCCGTCGATGTCGACGGTGCAGGCGCCGCAGTGGCTGGTTTCGCAGCCGATGTGGGCGCCGGTCAGGTTGAGCTCTTCACGCAGGAAGTGGATGAGCAGGGTGCGCGGCTCGACCGCTTTTTCCTGCGCCTTGCCGTTGACGTTGACGGTGATGAGTTTCTTGGCCATGTGAGGTCTCCAGATCGATCAGAGGCAACGCGCCCAGGCGCTGCGAAGGGCCCGCTTGACCATCTCTCCGGCCATGGCGGTCTTGTATTCGATGTCGCCGCGCAGGTCCTCGGCGGGCTCGCAAACGGCCATCGCGGCGGCCGCTGCCTTGTCCACGTTCTCGGGCGTGAAGGGCTGGTTGAGCAAGAGGGCTTCGGCTGCCTCGGCCCGCAGGGCGGTCGGGGCCACATTGGTCAGGCCGATGCGGATGTGCGTGACGGTCTGACCGCTCTTGCGCATCACCACCGCGCAACCGGCCGTGGCCCAGTCGCCGGTCTTGCGCTTGAGTTTTTCGTAGGACCAGCCGGTGCCCGCGGCGAAGGCCGGAACACGGATGGCGACCATGACCTCGGTCTCTTCGAGCAAGGTCATGTAGGTGCCCAGGAAGAAGCCGTTGGCGTCAACCGTGCGGCGGCCGTTGGGGCCCTCAAGCACGAATTGCGCGTCGCAGACCAGCGACAGGGCAGGGTGGTCATTGCCGGGGTCGCCGTGGGCGATGTCGCCGCCAATGGTGCCGCGATTGCGCACCTGCGGATCGGCGATCAGCTTGGCAGCCTCGGACAGCAGCGGCACCTTGGCTTGCAGGATGGGCGAGTTGATCAGGTCGTTTTCGACCGTCATGGCGCCAATCACCACGGTGGGGCCGTCTTCACAAATGCCACGCAACTCGGGGATGCGGTTGATGTCGATCAGGTGCTCGGGCTGGGCAAAGCGCAGCTTCATCATGGGCAGCAGGCTGTGCCCACCAGCGAGCAGCTTGGCATCGCCGCCGTACTGGCTGAGCAACTGAACGGCTTCACTGACCGAGCGTGGAGCGTGGTATTCGAACCTCGGGGGAATCATTGAGTGGTCTCCTCTGAATGCGCCACATTGGCCACACCAGTGTATGGAGAGGTCAAATTCCTACCGGTCAGTCTGGTTTTACACCAAAAAGGCGCTTAAAGAGTCGCTTTAGTTCACGAAGCGCATTTCCCAGTGCACGAAATGCATTGGTCAGGGCGTCTTGCACAGAGCAATCGGGGTAAATCCCGAGTCATTCAAAGGCCCAGCGCGCGCTTGAGCGGCACCACCGTTTGGCGGGCCACCGGCACCTCGGGCGCATGGGGATGCCGAAAGGCCACCAGGGTCTTCACACCATGCCGGCGCAAGGACGCCACCGCCGGAATTTGCACCATGAAGCAGCGGTGCACCCGCATGAAACGCTCCGGGTCCAGGCGCTGCTGCAGATCACCGATGCTCAGGTTGCATTCGCGCCAGCCCTGGCGGGTCATGAGGCGGGTGGAGTGCGCCTGGGACTCGAGGAAGAGGATGTCGTCGAGCTCCACAAACTGAACCCGGCCGTCGAGCACGGTGGGAATGCGCTGCAATTGCATGGTGGCATTGGGTTCGTGTTCACCGGCCCCGGGCTGGCTGACCACCTGCGTCACATCGTAGAAGACCAGCACATAGCCGGTGGTCTTGCCCGCCTCATTGGCCAGGCGGCTGACCTTGATCAAGAGCACCTGTTCGGGGATGTTGATGATCATGGCCATGGGCGCTGCATGCACCGGCGCCTTGTGCTCGGCCTGATTGAGCAGAAAGTCCACCTTGGGGCGTGAGCGCTCGGGATGGAACTGGGTGACGATCTGGCCAAACGGCCGTTTGGCGTCCACGGGCAGGATCTGCCGGGCAAAATCGTTCATGGCCAGCACCTGACGGTCGGCGTCCAGATGGATCACGCCGACTTCGAAGCGCTCGATCAAATACAGGCTGCTTTGGCCATGGGAGGGGGTCGACATGCGGGACGTTCCTGCTACCGGGCCCACACCATGCGAGACGCCACCGGCGCGGCCATTCTAGGGGCTGTCGGCCTTTGCTGCCCAAACGCAGGGCATGCGTTAGATTACGGGGCTAGGATCTGCCCATGCTTCGATTCATTCTGCTGCTTGTTCACGCTGGCTTGCCCGGTGGCGATGGCCCCCAGCGCCACCGCCAGGGGGAGGGCGCATGAGCCGGCCCACGCCAAGCGAGCTGAGCCGCCAGGACGAGGCCATGATGCGACTGGCCCTGGCCCAGGCCGAACAGGCCCAGGCCGAGGGCGAGGTGCCGGTGGGCGCGGTGCTGGTGCGCCATGGCCAGGTGCTGGCCACCGGCCGCAACCGCCCCATCCAGGGCCACGACCCCAGCGCCCACGCCGAAATCGAAGCCTTGCGCGCCGGCGCGCAGCTGCTGGGCAATTACCGCCTGGAGGACTGCAGCCTGTATGTGACCCTGGAGCCCTGCGCCATGTGCAGCGGCGCCATGCTTCACGCCCGGCTCGCGCGCGTGGTGTACGGCACCCCCGATCCGCGCACCGGCGCGGCCGGCTCGGTGCTGAATTTGTTTGGCGATCCTCGGCTGAACCACCAGACCACGGTGCAGGGCGGGGTCTTGGCCGAGGCCTGTGCGGCGCAGCTCAAGGCATTTTTCAAGCCGCTGCGGCGCAACCTGGCCCCGCTGCGCGAGGATGCGCTGCGCCTGCCCGAGACGGCCCTGCCACCGGGCCCTGGGACCGACGGGCTGCGCCATTGGGCCCACGATGTGCCGGCACTCGGCGGGCTACGCATGGCCTATACCGACACCGGCCCGCAGGAGGCCCCCTGCACCTGGGTGGCCCTGCACGCGCCCGGCGCCTGGTCGCATCAGTTTCGCCATTGGCTTCCCATCTGGCAGGCCGCCGGCCACCGGGTGCTCTTGCCCGATCTGCCGGGCTTTGGCCGCAGCGACCGGCCCAAGCGCGAATCGGCCCATCGGCTGGATTGGCATGCCCAGGTTCTGCACGAATGGCTCGATGGCCTGAACCCGAATGGGCCCATCGTGTGCCTGGGCCTGGGGCCCACGGCCTGCTTGGCCCTGCAGTTGGCGCAGCGCTGGCGCCAGCGTGGGCCGGCGCACCCCGTCCGCTGGGTGGGCCTGTGGCCCGAACGGGCATTGCCAGATCCGGGTGCAGGTCGTGCGCGCCGTGCGTCGCGCGACGAAGGTGCGCCCAGCACGCCTGCAGCCCTGCGTCGACAGTTGCGGGCCCAGGGCCTGCCGGACGAGGCTGTGGCGGCCACGATGGCGGCCATGCCCGACGCCGGACATGCCGCGGGCCTGCGGGCCTGGGCGGCGCTCGATCCAGCGCTGCCGGATGGGGAATGGCCAGGATGCCATGCCTTGCTGGCGCAGCTGGCCGATGGGCCGCACGCCGTCTGGGGACATCCGGCCAGCACGGCCATCACCGGGGCATGGCCCTGGACGCCCGACATGCACCCAGACCTGGGCGGGGAGGGCGCGCGTCGCCTGCTGACCCTTTGGCCGGACTAGGTGGTGAATGCGGCGGGCTTTGCGGCGACAATGCGGCATGGCCCATGTTTACATTTACTCCCCCAGTGGTGCGGTGCGCGATCGCGCGGCATTCAAGCGCGGTTTGGCGCATCTCAAGGCCCTGGGCCACGACGTCGAGGTCGATGCCGACGCGCTGCGCCGCAGCACACGCTTTGCCGGTGACGACGACACCCGCCTGGCCGCCATCGATCGCGCGGCGCAAAGCGGCGCCGATATCGCCCTGATCAGTCGGGGCGGCTACGGCCTGACCCGCATCCTGCCCGCGCTGCCCTATGCCCGCATCGCAGCGTCCGTTGAGCGTGGCATGCACTGGGTGGGCTTTAGCGACTTCACCGCCATGCAGCTGGCGGTGCTGGCCAAAACCGGCCAACGCACCTGGGCCGGTCCCGCTTTGGGCGACAACTTTGGCGCCGAGCCGGTCGACGAGATCATGGCCGCCTGTTTTGACGACCTGGTGCTGGGGCAGGGCGAGGGCACGGGTTGGCGCATGGGCAAGGCCTTGGCCAGCGGCCTGCCCGAGGCGCCTTTGCACATCCGCCGGGCGCGGCTTTGGGGGGGGAATCTGGCGGTGCTCAGCAGCCTGGTGGGCACCCCGTACCTGCCCGAGATCAAGGGCGGCGTGCTGTTTTTGGAGGATGTGGCCGAGCACCCTTACCGCATCGAGCGCATGCTCACGCAACTCCTGCACGCGGGCGTGCTGGCGCGCCAGAAGGCGATCGTGCTGGGTCAGTTCACCGATTACAAACTCAGCCCGCACGACCGAGGCTTCAACTACGCCAGCGTGGTGGCCTGGCTGCGCCAGCAGCTGAAGGTGCCGGTGTTGACCGACCTGCCGTTTGGCCATGTCCAGACGCGCGTCCTGCTGCCCGTTGGGGCCGAGGTGGAACTGGTGCGCGAGGACCGGGACGTGCTGCTGGTGTGGGGGTGATCCTCCTGGGTGGACGCTGTCAAGCGATCCATGGCTGCCCAGCAGCGCATGCCACAGGGCAGGCCAAGGGCCTGATCAGCGTGTCAATGGCAGCAGACACCTGTTGATCACTTAACATAATACACATTGTGTTATGTATCGACATGATCAACAGGGCTTGACTTGGATGGTTGCCCGCGCATGCTTTGACGGATGGGCCGTCAACGGGGCCGCTCAACCATCGATTTGAGGATGAGCTGCTGACTGGCCTCGTGCTGGACCGAATGCGCAAAATCCAAGGCCGTCAGGCCTTGCTCGTTCTTGATGAACAAATCGGCGCCGGCCTCAATCAGGACCTTGACCACACGATCGTTGCCATACCGAGCGGCCATCATCACCGGCGTGGTGCCATTGGGAGAAGCGGCGTCGATGTACGCGCTTTCTTCCAGCAGCAATTCAACAATGGCCGTGTGCCCCCCGGTGGCGGCGTAATGCAAAGGCGTCCAGCCAGGATGGTTGATGTCGGCCTCGCGGGCCAGCAAGGCCTTCACCAGGGGCATCTGGCCGCGCAAAGCCGCCAGCATGATGGGGGTTTCGCCGGCGCTGTTGCGCACATTGGGCCGAAAGCGCGGATGCGCCACCAGGGCCTCGGCCACCGCCCAGGACTCGTTCTGGATCGCCCCAAAAATGGCGGAAACCCCTTGTTCGTTGACGGTGTTGGGGTCCATGCCGCGTGCAAGCAAGCTTTGAACGGTGCGCGTCTGTCCCAAGCGGATGGCGGTCAGAAAGTCCTCATAGACTCCAGAGAAAGCAAGCTGATGAAAGCCAATAATCCCAACAAAAACATATAGTTGAAAGAATTTTTTCATATCTTGCTTTTAAAGTGATTTCGAGTTTTCAACTTCATGTCAAATCGAACTTAAGCGACCTGGACCTTGGGAAAAAGGCGCTCAAAGTTGGCTTCGGTGGCCGCGGCCAGTTCGGCCAACGACACCCCGCGCAAATCGGCCAGAAACTGCGCCACATGGGCCACGTAGGCGGGCTCGTTGGTCTTGCCACGGTGCGGCACCGGCGCCAGGTAGGGGCTGTCGGTCTCGATCAGCAAGCGGTCCTGCGGCACCCAGCGCGCCACCTCGCGCAGATCGGCCGCATTGCGAAAGGTCACGATGCCCGAAAACGAGATGTCAAAGCCCAGGTCCAGGGCCGCGCGGGCCACTTCGGCGGTTTCGGTAAAGCAATGGAACACGCCGCCAGCGCTTTGGCTGTCGCCACACTCGCCCTCCTCCCGCAAAATGCGCAAGGTGTCGGCCGAGGCTTCTCGGGTGTGGATGATCAGGGGCAGGCGGGCGGCGCGGGCGGCACGGATGTGGGTGCGAAAGCGCTCACGCTGCCATTCCATGTCGCCAATGGTGCGCCCGCCCTTGCGCTCATCCATCTGGTAGTAATCGAGCCCGGTCTCGCCTATGGCCACAATGCGTGGGTGGGCCCCGGCCTCGATCAACTCGGTCAAGGTGGGCTCGCGCACCCCCTCGTTGTCGGGATGGACCCCCACCGAGGCCCACAGCCCGGCGTGGGATTCGGCCAGGGCACGCACGGCGGGGGCCTCCTCCATGGTGGTGCAGACGCACAGGGCGCGATGGACCCCGGCGGCTTGCATGGCCGAGAGCACCTGCGGCAGGCGGGGGGCAAAGGCGTCAAAACTCAGGTGACAGTGCGAATCGGTCAGGGTCATGGGTCAGAACAGGGCCGCATCGGCCTTGGCATTCATGGCCTGGCGCGCTTGCGCCGTGAGGGCTTCGAGCATCAGGCCGGTGTTGAACGGGTGCTCGACATGGCGAGCGGTCTGGCGCAGCTGCTTGAACCAGCTCGTCAGTGGCGCCAGCGGCAAGGGGCGCGGCGGCAGCTGCTCGCGGGCAAAAAAGCGCGGCGGCGCACCCACCGCGACCAGGCCCAGGTCGTGGCAAAGCTTTTGCAGGGCATCGAGGACCTGGGCCGGGCTCAGATCGGCCAGGTGCTGCACACGGCCTTGACGCATGGCTTCGGGCAACTGCGCCCACCAATCGGGCCCCTGCCCTTGCGCCTGCAGCACCAGCGCTTGTTGCGGGCGCCCGCCCGCATGCTGCCAGAGCGCTTGCGCCGCCGGCACCGAGAGGCCCTGGGTTTGCAGCCAGGCCAGCGCCTCGTCCTGCCCGGGCCAGGCCATGGTGTGGGCCTGGCAGCGGCTGCGGATCGTGGGCAGCAGAAACTGCGCGGCCTCGGTGGCCAGCACAAAGCGCACATCGCCAGCGGGCTCTTCCAGTGTTTTGAGCAAGGCATTGGCCGAGATCGCATTCAGGCGCTCGGCCGGGTAGACGAGCACCACCTTGCCGCGGCCTCGCGCATCGGTGCGCTGGCAAAACTCCACCACCTCGCGCAAGGTTTCGACCCGGATTTCCTTGCCAGGCTTGCGCTTTTTTTCGTCCAGCTCGGCTTGTGCTTTCTCGCTCAAGGGCCAGCCCTGGGCCTGCATCTGCGTCTCGGGCATGAGCACCGCCAGGTCGGCATGGGTGCGCACCTCGATGGCGTGGCAAGACGGGCACTGTCCGCAGGCCGGACGCTGCTCGCCAGGCGCCTCGCACAGCCAGGCCTGGGCCAGCGACAGCGCCAGCTCGTACTGGCCCAGACCCGCTGGGCCATGCAGCAGCCAGGCGTGGCCGCGTTGGGTCAGCAAGGCATCGCGCTGGCGCGCCAGCCAGGGGGCCAGATCGCTCATGCGCGCGCCCCCAGAAAGGCCTGCAAGGTGGCCAGGACCTGGTCCGCGACAAGTTCACGGCTGGCACTGGCGTCAATGCGGGCAAAGCGTGCGGGGGACTCGGCCTGTCGCCGGGCATAGCCGGCGCGCACCGCCTGAAAAAAGGCCACATCCTGGGCCTCGAAGCGATCGGGGGCGCGCACCAGGGCGCGGCGCTGGGCCGCGGTCTCGGCGGGCAGATCAAACCACAGGGTCAGGTCGGGTTGGCGCAGGCCCCCAGCGGGCAAGCCCTGCACCATGGCCTCGAGCTGCTGTAGCTGCGCCCAGTCAAAACCGCGACCACCGCCCTGATAGGCAAAGGTGGCGTCGGTGAAGCGGTCGCACACCACCACCTCGCCGCGTGCCAGGGCCGGCTCGATGACCTGCACCACATGTTCGCGGCGCGCGGCGAACATCAGCAGGGCCTCGGTCAGCGGGTCCATGGCCTGATGCAAAAGGATCTCGCGCAGGGTCTCGGACAAGGGGGTGCCGCCCGGCTCGCGGGTGCTGCAAACCGTCCGGCCTTGCGCACGCAGCCAGGCCAGGGTGGCGTCCAGATGGGTGGACTTGCCGGCACCGTCGATGCCCTCAAAACTGATGAAGAGTCCGCGCGTCACGCTCATGTCCTGCGAATGGATGCCCGATTGTCGCCGATGGCCAGCGGGCGCGCCCGCTCAAGGGGTGCCGCCCTGCCCCAGCTGGTAGCGCCGCACCGCGGCGTTGTGCGAGGCCAGGTCGTTGGAGAAGGCGCTGCTGCCATCGCCGCGTGCCACAAAGTACAGGGCCTGGCTGCGAGCAGGTTGAACGGCTGCCAGCAGCGAGGCCTTGCCGGGCATGGCAATCGGCGTGGGGGTGAGGCCGCGCCGCACATAGGTGTTGAAGGGATGGTCGATGCGCAGATGGCCGCGCTTGAGGTTGCCATCAAAGGCCTCGCCCAAGGCATAGATCACCGTGGGGTCGGTCTGCAGCGGCATCTGGATGCGCAAGCGGTTGTGGAACACCGAAGCGATCATGGCGCGGTCTTGCGGCCGGCCGGTCTCTTTCTCGATCAGGCTGGCCAGGATCAGGGCCTGCTCTGGCGAGTCGATCGACAAGCCCTGGGCACGGGCCTGCCAGGCGCGCTCGAGCTGGCGGTCCATGGCGTGCAGGGCGCGTGCCAGCAAGGCCAGATCGCTCGAGCCCTTGGCGTAGCTGTAGGTGTCCGGGAAAAACCGGCCCTCGGGCGCAACCCCGGGGCGGCCCAATCGGGCCATGAGCGCGGCATCGTCAAGCGCGGCGCTGTCCGGGCGCAAAGCGGGCGCACGCGCCAGCGCCTGGCGCACCTGGCGCCAGTTCCAGCCCTCGACCAGGGTCAGGGTCAACAAGGACTCTTCGCCCCGCACCAGCATGCGGGTCAGGCGCAAAGGACTGGTCTCGGGCGAGATCTCGTAGCTGCCCGCGCGCAGCTGGCGGTCGTCGCCCGAGAGGCGAAACCAGGCGAGCAGGGCCCAGGCCGAGGTGCGCGCCCCCGCCTGCACCACCGCTTGGGCAATGCCGCGTGGCGAGGTGCCCGGCTCGATGGACAACTCGAGCGTGGCGCCCCCCGTGTCCAGCGGCCGCCCAAGCCACAGCGCGGCCGCGCCCACCATCAAGGCCAGGGCCAACACCAGCAGCGCCATCACACGCAGCAGCCAGCGCCGCCAGGTCGGGGTCGGGCGGGGCCGCACAGGACGGCGGCTCATGTCCACAAGCCAATTGCGATCATCATGCGACGATCATAATTCAGGGCATGAACGAACCCGCCGCATCCCCTGCCCTGCTGGCCTCGCTTGCCGGCCAGACCCCCCTGCCCCATCTGGGCGTGATCCTGGCCCATGGCGACGACGCCGCCTCTTTTCTGCACAACCAGTTCACGCAGGACATGTTGCTCTTGCCAGTGGGCCAGTCGCGCCTGGCCGCCTGGTGCAATGCCAAAGGCCGGATGCAGGCAAGCCTGCTGGTGATCAAGGCCGCGCCCGACCGCTTTTGGCTGGTGTTGCGCCAGGACCTGCTGCCGCAGACACTGCGCCGCCTCTCGATGTTTGTGTTGCGCGCCAAGGTGAAATTGAGCGATGCGAGCGCGCAGTGCGATCTGCTGGGCTTGCTGGGCTCGGCCAGCCCGCTGGGCGCCGGGGCGGCCCCGATGCAAACGCAATGCACCGAAGGCGTGTGCACCGTGGCCCTGCACCCGGCGCACTGGGGCGGCGCCGTGCTGGCGCGGGCCTTGCGCCTGACGCCCCGCGAGGGCACGCCCCCAGCGTCGATCGACGCCCCCGCCCTGGGCCTGGACGACTGGACCTGGGCCGAGGTGGTCTCGGGGGTCCCCCTGATCGGCGCGGCGGTGTTCGAGGCCTTTGTGCCGCAGATGCTCAATTACGAGAGCGTGGGTGGCGTCAACTTCAAAAAGGGCTGCTACCCCGGCCAGGAGGTGGTGGCGCGCAGCCAGTTCCGCGGCGTGCTCAAGCGCCGCATGGGCCTGTTCACCAGCCCAGCCCCCCTGCAAGCGGGCGACCCGGTGTTCAGCGCGGAAGACCCCGAGCAGGCCTGTGGCACGGTGGTGCTGTCGGCGCCGCGTCCGGGGGGCGGTGCGTTTGAGGCCCTGGTCAGCGCCAACGTGATCGGACTGGCGCAAGGCTTGCATCTGAGCAGCGCAGAGGGGCCAGCCCTGGTGGCCAACCCCCTGCCCTACGCCTTGCTCGAGGACATCTGAGGGCGTTTACAGCGCGCGCGTCATGGTGACGTGGGCGATGCCGGCTTCCTCAAACACCGGGCCTTGCGGCACAAAGCCCTCGCGTCGGTAAAAGCCCTCGGCGCTGCATTGCGCATGCAGCAGGACCTCGGTGTCGCCACGCTCGCGTGCGGCGGCCATCAGGCCACGCAGAACCCGCCGTCCCAGGTCGGTGCCGCGCATGGACTTGAGCACCGCCATCCGTCCGATGCGGGCCACCCCGGGCGCGTGCTGCAACAAGCGCCCGGTGGCCAAGGCCACACCAAAACGGTTGAGGGCCACCGCATGCACGGCGCTGGCATCGTCCGCGTCCCACTCCATGTCTTCGGGCACCTTCTGCTCGTGCACAAAGACCTCGTGTCGCAGCGGACTGGCCAGGCCCGAGAGCTCGTCCCATCGACCCAGGCGCAGCTGCACCATGTCCTCGCCGCGCTCAAAGCCCTCGAGCAACTCGCGAAGGACGGCAGGGATCGGTTTGGATTTGCGCGCCACCGCGTCGGCATACACATACACCAGCTCGCCGGTGATCAGCAGCTCGTCGCCCCGAAAGATGGCGCCCTCAAAGCCCATGGACGAATTGCCCAGGCGCGCGCAGCGCAAACCCACGTCCAGAAAGTCGTCCATCTCGGCACTCGCGTGGTACTCGACGCTGGCCTTTTTCACATACAGGTCGCCGCCCAGGCTGTGCATGGTGGCGGCATAGGGAATCGACAGCTGCCGCCAGTAATCGGTCACGGCGGTGTCGAAGTACATCAGGTAGTGACCGTTGAAGACGATGTTCTGCATGTCGACCTCGGCCCAGCGCACGCGCAGGCGGTGCAGGCAGCGAAAGTCTTGTCGGCGTGGGGTGCTCATGGTGTCGGGTCTCCGTGGTTCAGGTGCCCAGCGCGTGGCGCAGGGCGCGGCCCGCGTCGGCATGGGCCTTGAGGGCGTCGGGCAAGGCGCGGCCCATGGTGATGAAGCCATGGACCACGCCGGGGTAAATCTCGAGGTCGACGGGCACGCCCGCCATGCGCAACAGGTCGCCGTATTGCACCCCCTCATCGACCAGCGGGTCGCATTCGGCCAGGCCAATCCAGGCCGGCGCCAGGCCGCTGTGGTCCTCGGCCAGCATGGGCGCAAATCGCCAGTCGTCGCGCTCGGCCGGGTCGATGTATTGCGCAAAAAACCAGTCCACGGTCTGGCGGTCGAGCAAAAAGCCTTCGGCAAAGCGATGGTGCGAGGCGCTGTCCTGGCGGGCGATGGTGCCCGGGTAAAACAGCAGCTGCAGGGCCAGGGGCAGGCCCTGGTCGCGCGCGGTGAGGGCCGTCACGGCGGCCAGGGTGCCGCCGGCGCTGTCGCCACCCACGGCCAGGCGCGAGGGATCGAGCCCCAGGCCCGCGCCGTGCTGCTGCAACCAGACCAGGGCGTCCCAGGCGTCGTGCACCGCGGTCGGAAAGCGGTGCTCGGGGGCCAAGCGGTAGTCCAGCGACAGCACCGCGCAGTGGCCCAGGCGCGAGAGCTGGCGGCACAGCGCGTCGTGCGTGTTCAGGCTCCCGATGGTGAAACCGCCCCCGTGCAGGTACAGCAGCACCGGCACCTGCGCCGCGGCCGGCGCATACAGCCGCGCGCCAATGCTCGCACCATCGCGGGTGGGCAGCAGAAGGTCTTCCACCCGCGCCACGGCGGGTGGTGGCTGCAGGTCCAGAATGGGGGCGCCTTGCTCGTAAAAGCTGCGCGCCTGCGCGGGGCTGAGCAGGTGCATGGGCGGGCGACCGGCCCGGTGGATGCGGTCGATCAGGTCGCGGGTGCGCGGGCTCAGCAAGGATCGGGGATGGGGGTGGTGGCTCATGACGCAATGCGCGCGTTTCGTGACGAACAGGCGACAGCCGCCTGGCCGCCAACGCGGTCACAATCGGCGGCATCATACGACGAGCCCGAGGTCCGACCGCCATGTCCAGCATTTTCTACGTCACCCAGATCCAGATCGAGTTTGGCGCTTTGCGGCACCTGGCCGCCGAATGCCAGCGCGTGGGCATCCAGCGCCCGCTCATCGTCACCGACGCCGGGGTCAAGGCGGTGGGCATTCTGGACCGCGCCCTGGCCGCCCTGCCAGGCCTGCAGGTGACGGTGTTTGACCAGACCCCGTCCAACCCCACCGAGGCGGCGGTGCGCGCGGCGGCCGCGCTGTACCAGACCCAGCAGTGCGACGGCCTGATCGCGCTGGGCGGCGGCTCGTCCATCGATTGCGCCAAGGGCGTGGCCATTGCCGCCACGCACGAGGGCCCGCTCAAGACCTACGCCACCATCGAAGGCGGCTCGCCGCGCATCACCGAGCGGGTGGCGCCGCTGATTGCGGTGCCGACCACGGCGGGCACCGGCAGCGAGGTGGCGCGCGGCGCCATCCTGATCGTGGACGACGGCCGCAAGCTGGGCTTTCACAGCTGGCACATCGTGCCCAAGGCCGCGATCTGCGACCCCGAGCTGACCCTGGGCCTGCCGCCGCTGTTGACCGCGGCCACCGGCATGGACGCGGTGGCGCATTGCATGGAAACCTTCATGGCCGCGCCCTTCAATCCACCGGCCGACGGCATCGCCCTGGATGGCCTGCAGCGGGCCTGGGCGCATATTGAGCGCGCCACCCGCGACGGCCAGGACCGGGAGGCGCGCCTGAACATGATGAGCGCCAGCATGCAAGGCGCCATGGCCTTTCAGAAGGGTTTGGGCTGCGTGCACAGCCTGAGCCACAGCCTGGGCGGCATCAACCCGCGCCTGCACCACGGCACGCTCAACGCCATGTTCCTGCCGGCGGTGGTTCGCTTCAATGCCGGGGCCGAGACGGTGCAGCGCGAGCAGCGCCTGCAGCGCATGGCACAGGCCATGGGCCTGGCCAGCGCGAGCGACATCCCCGAGGCCATCCGCGACATGAACGCCCGCCTGGGCCTGCCCACCGGGCTGGCGGCCATGGGGGTGCAGACGGCGCAGTTCGAGCCCATCATCCAAGGCGCGCTGGCCGATCATTGCCACAAGACCAATCCGCGCATCGCCAGCCCCGACGATTACCGCGACATGCTGGCCACCAGCCTCTGAGCGCCATCGGGCCGCCTGCGCGCAGGCGGCTCAGGCGGGCACCAGCCAGTCGGCCCGGGCGCGATCGGCCAGCACCAGCTGGGCGTTGAGCGCGTCGTTGGTGGCCATACGGGCCAGCGCGGCCGCTTGGCTCAGCCCCCAGGCCTGCATGTGCCGCGCGCACAGCTGCGACTGGGCCTGCGGCCAGTCACGGTCCAGAAACCAGGTTTCGTCAAAGAGCGGCGCCAGTTGCCAGTCGGGCGCGTCGTGCAAGAGGTACAGGCCTTCGACCAGCACCACCCGGGTGTGGGTGGGCACCTGCAGGGCCGCAGGCACCGGGTCGCCCTGCCCATGGTCAAAGCCAGGCCAGGCCACCGCCGCTTGGGCGCGGCGCAAGGCCTGCAAGCCTGCCCGCAGACCGGCGGGGTCGAAGGTCCAGGGCGCGCCCCTGCGCGCCAGCGCCTGCGCCGCATCAGGCCGGGCGGCCAGCTGCGCACGCGTGAGGTGAAAGCCATCCATGCCCAGCACCTGCAAGGCTTGCGGCCCGCGCAAGGCCTGCACCTGGGCCTGCAAGGCCGCAGCGAGTGTGCTTTTGCCCGAGCCGGGCAAGCCCGCCAGGGCCAACAACACACGGGGCGGGCCCTGATCGACCCAGTGCAGCACCCGCGCCAGCGCGGCCTCTTGGGCTGCGCTCACAGCGCCTGCACCTGGTTCAGGTCGGGGCGCTCGAGCCACTGCGCGAACTCGTCGGCCAGTTGCTGCGCGGCGCGCGAGGCCTGGGTCCAGACCGCCACCCGGGCGGCCAGGTCCTGCCCGTAAGTGGCAAAGTCCTGCCGGTCGGGCAGTTTGGCATTGGGCAGCTGCCGCACCCAATCGGGATTGGGCGCCAGCACCAGGGTGTGGTCCAGAAAGGCGCTGGCCCGGTGCCGGCGTCGCCAGGCCTTGTCCAGCCAGCCGGGCACCACCTGGCGCTGAAAATGCGGGTAGAGCACCAGCCGCCCGCGCGGGGTGTGCGGGGGGGTGCGCCACTGCAGGTGCAGGTGGTAATCGGTGATGCCCCCATCCCAGTAGGCGCCACGGGCCGCGCCAGGGATGTCGTGCACCGCCTTGAGCACAAACGGAATCGAGCAACTGGCCTGCACCGCCGCCATGAAGTTGGCCTCGGTCAGCGGCCACTGGCGGGTGCGAAAGTCGCTGGCATCAAACGGCGCGTCGCCCTGGCTCGAAAACACCACCCGCTCAAGCCAGGCGCCCAGGGCCGGCCGAGAGCAGGCGTTGCTGAGGTAGGCGCCCAGATACCCCAGCGGCGTCCACACCGGGTGCTCGCGCCCGAGCACATGGCGCCCATGCGAGGCCAGCACATGCAGGCGGTAGCGGGGATGGCGCAGCAGCTGGGGCACCTGGTCGGCATAAAACTGGCGCAGGCCATCGGCAAAGCCTTGGCTGACCTGCTGCGCGCTTGGGCGGCGCTGGCCGGGTGCCAGCTCGTAGTGCTGGTGGATGTAGGCGTGCTCGAAGCGCGCCAGGGCCGCCAAGGGATCGGGCAGGCAGGCGGTGGCCATGCGCCAGGCCCCAATGGATGCGCCCACCAGGTCCACCGCCTGGTCCGATTGGGGCAACCAGTGGCCAAACACAAAACGGTCCAGCGGCCCCAGGATCAGGCCTTTGGGCCCGCCGGCCGCCCCCGGGATCACGCCCACATGCGCAGGCGCCAAGCCCTCCTGGCGCAAATGGGCCAGGGCTTTGGGGCCGGCGTACAGCAAAAGGGCGCGCATCGTGAGGGGATGATCGCTCAGCGCTTGAGGCCTTGCAAGCGCGCAAAGGCCGAGGCCATGGCCGAAGGCGCAGGCGTGCTCTGCGGGCTTCGCGCGGGGGCGCGCTGGCCACGACCGGCGGCTTCGAAGCGGTTGTCGCGCGGGCCGTCGCGGCGGGCGGGGGCCGCATCCAGGCGCATGGTCAGGCCGATGCGCTTGCGCGCCACGTCCACCTCCATCACCTTGACCTTCACGATGTCACCGGTCTTGACCACCTCGCGCGCGTCGGCCACAAAGCGGTTGGCCAGTTGGCTCACATGCACCAGGCCGTCCTGATGCACGCCCAGGTCGATGAAAGCGCCAAACTGCGCCACGTTCGAGACCGTGCCCTCCAGCACCATGCCTTCCTTGAGGTCCGAGATGTCCTCGATGCCCTCGGCCAGGCGCGCCACCTTGAAGTCCGGACGCGGATCGCGGCCGGGTTTTTCCAGCTCGCCCAGGATGTCGCGCACGGTGATGGCGCCGAATTGCTCGTTGGCAAATTGCTCGGGCCGCAAGGTCTTGAGCACCTCGGCGCGCCCCATCACCTCGTCGATGGGTTTGCCGGTGCGCGCCAGAATGCCGTGCACCACCGGGTAGGTCTCGGGGTGCACGCCGGTCATGTCAAGGGGGTTGTCGCCCCCACGAATGCGCAAAAAGCCCGCGCTTTGCTCAAAGGTTTTCTCGCCCAGGCCGCTGACCTTGCGCAGCTCCAGGCGGTTGCGGAAGGCGCCGTTGGCCTCGCGCCAGCGCACCACCGAGCGCGCCACCGACGCGCTCAGACCCGACACGCGCGAGAGCAGCGGCACGCTGGCGGTGTTCAGGTCCACGCCCACCGAGTTCACGCAGTCCTCCACCACGGCATCGAGCTGGCGCGCCAGCTCGGACTGGTTCACATCGTGCTGGTACTGGCCCACGCCAATGGACTTGGGGTCGATCTTGACCAGCTCGGCCAGCGGGTCTTGCAGGCGCCGCGCAATGCTGACCGCGCCGCGCAAGCTCACGTCCAGCTCGGGCAACTCCTGGCTGGCGTATTCGCTGGCGCTGTAGACCGAGGCGCCGGCCTCGCTGACCACCACCTTGGTGATGGCCTGGTCCGGATCGAGCTTGCTCAATTGGGCGATCAGGTCGCCTGCCAGGCGATCGGTCTCGCGGCTGGCGGTACCGTTGCCGATGGCGATCAGGCTGACCGCGTGCTGGCGGCACAAGCGGGCCAGGGTGTGCAAGGCGCCGTCCCAGTCGCGCCTCGGTTCGTGCGGGTAGACGGTGGCGGTATCGACCAGCTTGCCGGTGGCGTCCACCACCGCGACCTTGACGCCGGTGCGAATGCCCGGGTCCAGCCCCATCACCACGCGCGGGCCGGCCGGCGCGGCCAGCAGCAGGTCGCGCAGGTTGTCGCCAAACACCTTGATGGCCACCTGCTCGGCGGCTTCGCGCAAGCGGGTGAACAGGTCGCGCTCGATGCTCAGGCTCAGCTTGACGCGCCAGGTCCACTGCATGCAGCGGCGCAGCAAATCGTCGGCGGGGCGCCGCTGGTGCGACCAGCCCAGGTGCGTGGCGATGCGCCCTTCGGCCAAGGCCGTGGCGGCCGCATTGATCTGGGTCGGGGTGGCATCGGCCGGCAGCTCGGCCACCGGCAGCACCAGCTTGGCATCGAGCACCTCTTGCGCGCGGCCACGGAACACGGCCAGCGCCCGGTGCGAGGGCACCTGGCCGATGGGCTCGCTGTAGTCAAAGTAATCGCGAAAGCGGGCCACCTCGGGGTCTTGCTCGTTTCGGCTGGCGATTTTGCTGCTGGCAAACAGTCCCTCGGCCCACAACCATTCGCGCAGCGACTGCACCAGGGCGGCGTCTTCGGCCCATTGCTCCGACAGCAGGTCGCGCACCCCGTCGAGCACCGCCGCCACGCTCGAGAAATCGGCGCCTTCGATGCGGTCGGCGGGCAAGACATAGGCCGCGGCCGCGGCGTGCGGGTCGATGCTGGGGTCGGCCCAGAGCTGCTCGGCCAGGGGCGCCAGGCCGGCTTCGCGGGCGATCATGCCCTTGGTGCGGCGCTTGGGTTTGTAGGGCAGGTAGAGGTCTTCCAACTCCTGCTTGGTGGCCGCGGCCCACAAAGCGGCCTCCAGTTCGGGCGTGAGCTTGCCCTGCTCGGCAATGCTGCGCAACACCACCTCGCGGCGGTCGTGCAACTCGCGCAGATACGACAGGCGCAGTTGCAACTCGCGCAGTTGCACATCGTCAAGCCCGCCGGTGGCTTCTTTGCGGTAGCGGGCAATGAAGGGGACGGTCGCGCCCCCATCGAGCAAGGCCACGGCGGCCTCGACTTGTTCGGGACGGATGCGGATTTCTTGGGCCAGCTGGGCCTGGATCGAATTCATGCGGACAACACGGGGCAAGCAAAGCGGGCAAGTGTGCCACAGCGCCAGGGCCCAACAGGCCCTGCGCCCTCACCTCAGATCATGGTGCGGCGCATGGCCTTCGGTCGTCAGGGCCTGGGCCCTGTTCACGCAGCGCGCAGCGCCTGTCGCAGCTTTTGGCCCACGTCGGGCCGCGCGGCAAAGGGGTCGGGGGGGTTGGTGCCGGCCACGATGGCCTCCATGCGCTGCTGAACATTGCCCAGCGCCGTCGGATGGCTGTAGATGTAGAACTGGCCCTGCTGGACCGCGTCAAACACAAACTGCGCCACCTGCGCTGCGCTCACCTTGCCCGAGCCCACCGCCTTGTCGCTCATGGCCTGGGCGATCAGCTGGCTTTGCGTGGGGGCTTGTGCCGGCAAGCCGGCGGGGCGGTTGCGCTCGCTCTGGTTGATGCCGGTGGGCACAAAATACGGACACAGCACACTGGCACTGACCTGATCGCTGACCAGCGAGAGGTCCTGGTACAGGCTCTCGGTCAAGGCCACCACCGCGTGCTTGGTGGTGTTGTACAGGCCCATATTGGGCGGGGTCAGCAGGCCCGCCATGCTGGCGGTGTTGACGATGTGGCCCTGCCATGTCGGGTCCTGGCGGGCCGCCGCCAGCATCATGGGGGTAAAGCACCGGATGCCGTGGATCACGCCCCAGAGGTTCACGCCCATGACCCATTCCCAGTCGCTCTGGCTGTGCTCCCACAGCAGACCGCCACTGGCCACACCGGCGTTGTTGAACACCAGGTGCGGTGCCCCAAAACGTGCTTGCACCGCGTCGGCCAAGGCCTGCATGGCCGCGCCATCGGACACATCCACCCGGCGCGCCAGCACCGCGGCGCCCGCCGCCGTCAGCTCGGCCTCGGCACGCTCGAGCGCGTCTTGCTGCACGTCCACCAGCACCAGGTTCATGCCCAGGCGGGCGCCGATGCGCGCGCATTCCAGGCCAAAGCCCGAGCCGGCCCCGGTGAGCACCGCGGTCTTGCCTTTGAAATCGTGGATCATGGGGCGCCCCTTAGATCAGCTTGACCAGCTGCTTGCCAAAGTTGCGGCCCTTGAGCAGCCCCAGAAACGCCTCGGGCGCCGAGGCCAGGCCCTGCGCCACCGTCTCGCGCGGGCGCAGCTTGCCGGTGCCCACCAGGGTGCCCAGCTCCTGCAGCGCCTCGGGCCAGTCCTGCATGTGTTCCGACACGATAAAGCCCTGCACCTTCATGCGGTTGACCAGGATCAGCGCCGGGTTGTGCATGGGCAGGGGCGCGCCGTCGTAGCCGGCGATCATGCCGCACACCGCGATGCGCGAGAAGGCGTTGCTGCGCAGCATGACGGCGTCGAGGACCATGCCGCCCACGTTTTCAAAATGCCCGTCGATGCCATTCGGGCAGGCCTGCTTCAGGGCCTTGGACAGGCTCAGGTAGTCCTGGTGCTGGCGGTAGTCGATGCAGGCATCAAAGCCCAGCTCCTGGGTCACGTAATCGCACTTGGCCTGGCCGCCGGCAATGCCCACCACGCGGCAGCCGCGCGCCTTGGCCAGGGCGCCAAAGGCACTGCCCACCGCGCCGCTGGCCGCGCTCACCGTCAGGGTCTCGCCCGGCTTGGGATCGATGATGCGCACCAGGCCGTGCCAGGCAGTCACGCCAGGCATGCCCACCGCGCCCAGGTAATGGCTGAGTGGCACATGGGTGGTGTCAACCTTGCGCAGCATGCCAGGCACCTGGCCATCGACCACGCTGTACTCCTGCCAGCCGCCCATGCCCACCACCTGATCGCCCGGGGCAAAGCGCGGGTGGCGCGAGTCGACCACCTCGCCCACCGTGCCGCCAATCATCACCTCGCCCAGGGGCTGCGGCTGTGCGTAGCTCTTGCTCTCGTTCATGCGGCCGCGCATATAGGGGTCGAGGCTCAGGTAGTGGTGCCGCACCAGCACCTGGCCCTCGGCCAACTCGGGCGTCTGGCTGACCTGCAGGCGGAAGTTGTCGACGGTGGCCTCGCCTTGCGGGCGGCTGTGCAGAACGATTTGCTGATTGCTGGGCATGGGACGTCTCCGGTTGGGATTGGGAATCAGGCGCTCACGTCGCCAGCCTTGCTGGGGCTGTGGCGCACATAGCGGAAGGTGCCGGTGGCATGCGCGCACAGCAGGCCATCGGCGTTGAAGATGCGGCCTTCGGTGAAGGCCATGCTGCTGGTGCGGTGCAAGAGCACGCCCTCGGCCTGCAGCGGGCGGCCCGGGGTCACCTCGGCCGCTTGCATGAACGAGGTCTTGAGCTCCACCGTGACCACAAAGGAATCGGGCAGCACGCTGCGCGCCGCGTGCGCCATGCACACATCCATCAGCGAGAGCAAGACCCCACCATGGGTCATGCCCAGGGTGTTGGCATGCCAGTCCAGGGGCTGCAGCTGCAGCCGCGCCTTGCCATCGCCAAAGGCCTCCAGGGTCACCCCCAGGTGCTCGACAAAGGGGATGCTGCGTTTGAACGGCAGGCTCATGCCTTAACCACCCGTGCGCACGCTGACGCCGCCGTCCACGGCCAGGGCCTGGCCAGTGATGTGCTTGCCCGCGTCGCTCGCAAACAGCAGCACCACGCCCTTGAGGTCTTCGTCGTCGCCCAGGCGGCGCAGCGGCGCGCTCTCGCACATGCGGTCGTAGCCCAGGTGCTCGATGGTGGCGTTGGCCATCTTGCTCGGGAAAAAGCCCGGGCAGATGGCATTGACGGTGATGTTGTGGCGGCCCCATTCGCAGGCCAGGGTCTGGGTGAAGGTGATCACCGCGCCCTTGGAGGTGTTGTAGGCAATGGTCTGCATCTCGGGCGGGTTGCCGCCCAGGCCTGCCACCGAGGCAATGTTGATGATGCGGCCCTTGCCGCGCGCGATCATGCCGCTGCGCGCCACTTCCTTGGCCAGCAAGAAATAGCCGCGGATGTTCAGGTTCATGACCTTGTCCCAGCCCGACACCGGATAGTCCTCGGCCGGTGCGCCCCAGGTGGCCCCGGCGTTGTTGACCAGGATGTCGATGGGGCCCAGCTGCTGCACCGTCTCGCGCACCAGGCGCTGGATATCGGCCTCTTGCGAACAGTCAGCCGCCACCGCATGCGCCTCGATGCCAGCGGCGGTCAGGGTGGCCACCGCCTGGTCCAGCTCGCCTTGTTTGCGCGCGCTGAGCATCAGGCGGGCCCCCGCCTCGCCCAGTGCCTGCGCCATTTGCAGGCCCAGGCCGCGCGAGCCGCCGGTGATCAGGGCCACACGGCCCGTCAGGTCAAAGAGTTGGGAGTTGTGGCGTGCCATGGTCCAGAGCAAGGTTCAGGGTTGGGAAAGCCCGCCGGCGCCGGTCGATCCGACCCGCGCCGGGTGGCGTCAGAAAGCGTCCTCGGCCAGGGTGGCGCAGGTCATGTCGCGTTGGCGAACGACTTGCAGCCAGGCCCCGATGCGCGGCAGCTCGTAGCGGAAGAAGTAGCGGCAGGCGGTGCGCCGGCCCTGCCCCACCGGGCGCGGGTCGGTACCGGTCTGGCGCGCCAGATCGAGCCAGATCCAGGCCATCACCACATGGCCAAAAGCCTGCATATAGGGCACCGCATTGGCCAGGGCCTGCGCCGGCTGGCCGGTGGCCCAGGCCTCGCGCGTGGCCTCCTCGATCTGCTGCCAGGCCGCGCCCAGTTGCGCCGCCTCCTGCGCCCATTGGGCCCCGGCGCGCGCCATGGTCTGGGCCATGCGCTGCCCCAGCAAGGCCATGCCACGGCCCTGGTCCATCAGCACCTTGCGGCCCAGCAGGTCAGCGGCCTGGATGCCGTGCGTGCCCTCGTGGATCATGTTCAGGCGGTTGTCGCGCCAGTACTGCTCGACCGGGAAGTCGCGCGTGTAGCCGTAGCCGCCATGGATCTGGATGGCCAGGCTGTTGGCCTCCAGGCACCACTCGCTGGGCCAGCTTTTGGCCACCGGGGTCAGCACCTCCAGCAACAGGCGCGCGTCGGCCACCGATTCGGGGCTGCCGGTGCGCTGCTCGTCGACCAGGCGCGCGCAGTACAACAGCAGGGCCAGCGAACCCTCGCAATAGGCTTTTTGGGCCAGCAGCATGCGCTTGATGTCGGCATGCTCGATCAGGCGCACCTGCGGCGTCGACGGGTCCTTGCCCGCCGCACCGGGCAAACGCCCCTGCGGGCGTTGGCGGGCGTAGTCCAGGCTGGCCTCGTAGCCGGCCATGCCCAGCATGGCGGCGGCCATGCCGATGGCGATGCGCGCCTCGTTCATCATGTGGAACATGCAGCGCAGGCCATCGCCCGGCTGGCCCACCAGATAGCCGATGGCCCCGGCCTGGCCGCGCACCGGGTACTTGCCCTCGCCAAAGTTCAGCAAGGTGTTGGTGGTGCCACGCCAGCCGCATTTGTGGTTCAGACCGGCCAGCGCCACGTCGTTGCGCTCCCCCGTCAGTTCGCCCTCGGGCGTGACCAGCTTTTTGGGCACGATAAAGAGCGAGATGCCCTTGACGCCCGGCACCAGGCGGCCTTGCGCGTCCGGGATCTTGGCCAGCACCAGGTGCACGATGTTCTCGGTCAGGTCGTGCTCGCCCGACGAGATCCACATCTTGTTGCCACGCAGCCGGTAGCGCGGCCCGAGCGGATCGTCCGCATGGTCCGCGCCATCGGGCTCGGCGCGCGTGAGGATGTCCGACAGCGAGGAGCCCGCTTGCGGCTCCGACAGGCACATGGTGCCCGAGAAGCGCCCGGCAAACTCCTGCAGCGCAAAGGCCTGCTGCTGCGCTGGCGTGCCGTGCACCATCAGCAAATTGGCATTGCCGGTGGTCAGCAGCGCCGAGCTGATGCTCACCGAGGCCTTGGAGAAAAAGGCGTTGGCCGCCGCCTCCACCACATAGGGCAGCTGCATACCACCCACCGCCTCGTCCTGCGCGGCGCTCAGCATGCCAGACTCGGCATAGGCGCGGCAGGCCTCGTGCGTGGCCTGCGGCAAGATCACACGCTCGCCGTCAAAGCGCGGCTCTTCGGTGTCGACCAGTCGGTTGAACGGTGCGAACTTCTCGCGCGCGATGCGCTCGCAGGTGTCAAGGACCGCATCGAAGGTCTCGCGCGAGTGGTCGGCGTAGCGCGAACGCTGCGCCAACTGCGGCACCTGCAACCAGTCGTAGAGCAGAAAATCAACAGTGGAGCGCACGGCAGTCCTGGGCGATGGGGTCGTCGATCAGAGCACTTCGAAAATGCCGCAAGCGCCCATGCCGCCGCCAATGCACATGGTCACGGCCACGCGCTTGGCGCCGCGGCGCTTGCCTTCGATCAGGGCGTGGCCGGTCAGGCGCTGGCCGCTGACGCCATAGGGGTGACCCAGGGCAATCGCGCCGCCATTGACGTTCAGACGATCGGCCGGAATGCCCAGCTTGTCGCGGCAGTACAGCACCTGCACCGCAAAGGCCTCGTTGAGCTCCCAGAGGTCGATGTCGGCCACCGTCAGGCCCAGACGCGACAGCGCCTTGGGCACCGCAAAGACCGGGCCAATGCCCATCTCATCGGGCTCGCAACCGGCCACCGCAAAGCCCAGGAAACGACCCAGGGGCTTGAGGCCACGCTTTTCGGCCAGGGTCTCGTCCATCACCACGCAGGCGCCCGCACCATCGGAGAACTGGCTGGCGTTGCCGGCCGACACCACGCCACCGGGCATGGCCGAGCGGATGCCGCGCACGGCTTCCAGGGTGGTGCCTTCGCGCAGGCCTTCGTCACGGCTGACGGTCACCTGCTTGGTGATCAGGCCCAGGGTCTTGTCGACCACGCCCGCGGTCACGGTGATCGGGGCGATCTCGTCGTCGAACTTGCCCGCTGCGGCGGCGGCACAGGCCTTTTGCTGGCTGCCCGCGCCGTACTCGTCCATCACCTCGCGGCTGATCTTGTAGCGCTTGGCCACCTGCTCGGCGGTCTGCAGCATGCTCCAGTAAATCTCGGGCTTGCTCTTTTGCAGCGCCGGGTCGGTCAGCATGTGCATGTTCATCTCTTGCTGCACGCACGAGATGCTCTCGACTCCACCGGCCACATAGATCTGGCCCTCACCAGCGATGATGCGCTGGGCGGCCATGGCAATGGTCTGCAGGCCCGAGGAACAAAAGCGGTTGACGGTCAGGCCCGACACCGACACCGGCAAACCGGCGCGCAAAGCGATCTGGCGGGCAATGTTGGCGCCGGTGGCCCCTTCGGGGTTGGCGCAGCCCATGATCACGTCCTCCACCTCGGCACCGTCGATGCCGGCGCGGGCCACCGCGTGGCTGACGGCGTGGCCACCCAGGGTGGCGCCATGGGTCATGTTGAACGCGCCCTTCCAGCTCTTGGCCAGGGGGGTGCGGGCGGTCGAAACGATAACGGCGTTGGTCATTGCAAACTCTCTCGATGATCAGTTGAAGGTCTTGCCCTCGGCCACCAGGCGCTGCAGCAGCGGCGCGGGTTGCCAGAATTGGGCGTCGTCCAGCGGGTTGCGGGCAAAGCGCTTCATCGCCTCTTGGACATTGAACAGACCCATTTGGTCGGCATACAGCATCGGGCCGCCGCGCCAGTACGGGAAACCGTAGCCGGTGATGTAGACCATGTCGATGTCGCTGGCCTTGGATGCAATGCCCTCTTCCAGGATGTGGCAGGCCTCGTTGACCAGCGAGAACACGAGGCGCTGGACGATCTCGTCGTCCGAGATCTTGCGCGGGGTGATGCCCAGGCTCTGGCGATGGCGCTCGATCATGTCCAGCACGTCCTGGTTCACGATCGGGTCGCGCTTGCCGGCCTGGTAGTCGTACCAGCCAGCGCCCGTCTTCTGGCCGTAGCGGCCCATCTCGCACAGCAGATCGGCGGTCTTGCTGTACTTCATGTGCGGCTTTTCCTGGTAGCGGCGCTTGCGGATGGCCCAGCCGATGTCGTTGCCTGCCAGGTCGCCCATGCGGAAGGGGCCCATGGCAAAGCCAAACTTCTCGATGGCCTTGTCGATCTGTTGCGGGGTGCAGCCCTCCTCCAGCAGGAAACCGGCCTGGCGGCTGTACTGCTCGATCATGCGGTTGCCGATGAAGCCATCGCACACGCCCGAGACCACGGCGGTCTTCTTGATCTTCTTGGCCAGCGCCATGACGGTGGCCAGCACATCCTTGGCGGTGTCCTTGCCGCGCACCACCTCAAGGAGCTTCATCACATTGGCGGGGCTGAAGAAGTGCATGCCCACCACGTCTTGCGGACGGGCGGTGAAGCTGGCGATCTGGTTGACGTCCAGGGTCGAGGTGTTGGAGGCCAGAATGGCCCCGGCCTTCATGACCTGGTCGAGCTGGCGGAACACGCTTTCCTTGACGCCCATGTCCTCAAACACCGCCTCGATCACCAGGTCGGCGTTGCCGATGTCGGCGTAGTTGAGCGTGGTGCTGAGCAAGGCCATGCGCTGCTCGTACTTGTCCTGCTTGAGCTTGCCCTTCTTGACCTGCGCCTCGTAGTTCTTGCGGATGGTGGCCACACCACGATCGAGCGCTTCTTGCTTGGTCTCGAGGATCGTGACCGGAATGCCCGCGTTCAGGAAGTTCATGCTGATGCCGCCACCCATGGTGCCGGCACCGATGACGGCCACCCGCGCGATCTCGCGCTTGGGGGTGTCCTCGGCCACATCGGGGATCTTGCTGGCTGCGCGGTCGGCCATGAACAGGTGGCGCAGGGCGCGGCACTCGGGCGTCCACATCAGGTTGATGAAGATCTCGCGCTCGAACAACAGCCCGTCTTCGAATTTCTTTTTCGTGGCCGCTTCGACCGCGTCCACGCACTTGACCGGGGCCGGCAGGTTTTTCGCCATGCCCCGCGCCATGTTGCGCACGAACTGGAAGTAGGCGTCGCCTTGCGGGTGCTTGCAGGGCAGGTTGCGCACCAGCGGCAGCGCAGCGCCGCCCGCATGCTGATCGGCCACCTTGCGCGCCAGTGCCAGCGCCTCGTCCATCAGGGACGCGGGCGACTGGGCCATGGCGTCAAACAGCTTCTGGCCGGGCAGCATGGCCAGCATCTCGCTGTTGACGGACTCACCGCTGACGATCATGTTCATGGCGGCCTCGACGCCCAGCACGCGCGGCAGGCGCTGCGTGCCACCTGCGCCCGGGATCAGGCCCAGCTTGACCTCGGGCATCGAGATCTTGGCGCCCGGCGCCGCGATGCGGTAGTGGCAGCCCAAGGCCAGCTCCAGGCCGCCGCCCATGGCCACGCTGTGCACCGCGGCCACCACCGGCTTGACCGAGTTTTCGCAGGCCCGGATGACCGACAGCAGATTGGGCTCCTGCAGCGACTTGGGCGAGCCAAACTCGCGGATGTCGGCGCCGCCGGAGAAGGCCTTGCCCTTGCCGGTGATCACGATGGCGCGCACGGCGGCATCGTCGTTGGCCCGCTGCAGGCCATCGGTGATGGCCTGGCGTGTGGCCAGACCCAGGCCGTTGACCGGCGGATTGTCCAGGGAGATCACGGCAACGTCGCCGTGGACTTGGTATTCAGCACTCATGCCTTGGGTCCTCGATGCTAGAGAAAAAAGAACGCTCGTTCGGTTTTACCACAAAGGGCGCGCCAGAACGAGTTGGGACAGGCCTGCGCGCTGTCACCCAGACGACGCGGCAGGCCCTGTGGGGCGGGCTCAGACCTCGAGCCATTCCTTGCGGATGTAGACGTCCTGGCGCAGGGCGTCGGGGGTGCCTTCAAACACGATGCTGCCGTGCCCCATCACCAGGGCGCGGTCGGAGATGCTCATGGCGATGGTGAGCTTTTGCTCGATCAGCAGCACGGAAATGCCGCGCGCCTTGAGCGCCTGCAGGTACTGGCCCACCAGCTCGACGATCTTGGGCGCCAGGCCCTCGGTGGGCTCGTCGATGATGATCAGGTCGGGGTCGCCCATCAGCGTGCGGCACAGGGTCAGCATCTGCTGCTCACCGCCCGAGAGCACGCCGGCCTCGGTGTGCTGGCGCTCCTTCAGGCGCGGAAACAGCTGGTACATGTCGTCAAATGACCAGCGCGAGCCCTTGCCCTGGCCTTTTTGCCCCAGCTGCAGGTTTTGATGAACCGTCAGGCTGGGAAAGATGTCGCGGTTCTCGGGCACATAGCCAATGCCTTTGTGCGCCACCTCGTAGGCCTTGGCGCCTTGCAGGGACTCGCCCTTCCAGTCGATGGTGCCCTGGCTGTCGACCAGGCCCATGATGGCCTTGGCCGTGGTCGACCGGCCCGAGCCGTTGCGTCCCAGCAGGGCCACGATCTCGCCCTCGCCCACCGAAAAATTCACGCCATGCAGCACATGGCTCTTGCCGTAGAAGGCGTGCAGGTTGTCAATCTTGAGCATGGTCAGTGTCCTCCCGCCTGGCTCTCGGCAATGACCGAGCCCAGGTACGCTTCCTGCACCTTGGGGTTGGCCCGAACGGCCTCGGGGGTGTCAAAGGCAATCACCTCGCCATACACCACCACCGCAATCCGATCGGCCAGGCCAAAGACCACGCCCATGTCGTGCTCCACGGTGAGCAGGGTGCGGCCCTCGGTCACCTCGCGGATGAGGTGGATGAAGCGCTGCGTCTCGCTCTTGCTCATGCCCGCCGTGGGCTCGTCCAGCAAGATCACCTGGGCGCCGCCGGCAATCGTGATGCCAATCTCCAGGGCGCGTTGTTCGGCATAGGTCAGGTTCATGGCCAGGGTGTCGCGCTTTTTGTCCAGCCGGATCATCTCCATGAGCTGCTCCGCCCGCTCGTTCGCATCCTTGAGTCCCGAGAGGAACTTCAGGAAGGTGTAGCGGTAGCCCAGGCTCCAGAGCACCGCGCAACGCAGGTTCTCGAACACGCTGAGCTTGGGAAAGATGTTGGTGATCTGGAAGCTGCGCGAGAGGCCCATGCGGTTGATCTCGAAGGGCTTGCGGTGGTCGATGCGCTGGCCCGCGAGCAAGATCTCGCCGCTGGTGGGCCCAAAGCGGCCGCTGATCAGGTTGAACAGGGTGGACTTGCCGGCGCCGTTGGGGCCGATCACCGCCACGCGTTCGCCTGGGCGGACCTGCAGGTCCACGCCACGGATGATCTCGGTCTTGCCAAACTTCTTGGTCACGCCGCGCAATTCAAGGGCGTAGTCGCTCATACGGTCATCTCCCGGCGCTTGATTTCCTTCTCGATCTCTTCCTGGATCTCGCCCCATTCGTGCACATATTGGCGACGCGCCAACTCAAACAGGCCCAGGCCGGTGAGCATGACAAAGGCGGCGCCAAACCAGCTGTCCAGGCCCCGCGCATTGAGCGTCATGCCCATGAATCGCACCTGATCGCCCAAGGCCGAATTGAGCTGCAGGTGGTAGACCATCTCGATCATGGCGCCGGCCCCGGCCAGCATCACCAGCGCGGTCAGGCCCAAGCCCAGGTAGCTGGTCCAGATCTGGCGCAGCTTGCCGTACTTGGCCACCCGCAGGTTCATCATGATCAGGCTGGCAATGCCCCCCGGGGCGTACATCACCATGAACAGGAAGATCAGGCCCAGGTACAAGAGCCAGGCCTTGGTCAGCTCGGACAGCAGCACAAAGGCGATGACCATCAGGATGCCGCCGATGATGGGGCCAAAGAAGAAGGTCGCGCCGCCCAGGAAGGTGAAGAGCAGGTAGCCGCCCGAGCGCGCCGCGCCCACCACCTCGGCCGTGACGATCTCGAAGTTGATGGTGGCCAGGCCGCCCGAGATGCCGGCAAAAAAGCCCGCAATGATGAAGGCCAGGTAGCGCACCCGCTGGGTGTTGTAACCAATGAACTCCACCCGCTCGGGGTTGTCGCGCACCGCGTTCAGGATCCGCCCAAGCGGCGTCTGGGTGAGCGCGTACATGGCGGCCACCGACACAAAGGTGTAGACGGCGATCAGGTAATAAACCTGGATTTGCGGACCGTAGGTGATGCCAAAGAAGGGTTGGCCCACCACCCGGTTGCCCGAAATGCCGGCCTCGCCGCCAAAGAACTCCGAGAACATGAGCGACATGGCAAACACCAGCTCGGCCACGCCCAGCGTGATCATGGCAAAGGGCGTGCCCGATTTGCGGGTGGTGACATAGCCCAGCAGCACGGCAAAGCCCATGCCCGCCACGCCCCCCACCAGCGGCAGCAGGGACACTGGAATGGCCAGGGTGCCCGCGGTGGCGGCATTGAGCGCATGCATGGCCACATAGGCCCCAAGGCCGGTGTACACCGCATGCCCAAAGCTGAGCATGCCGCCCTGCCCCAGCAGGATGTTGTAGGACAGGCAGGCGATGATGGCAATGCCCATCTGCGCCAGCATGGTCACCGACAGGTTGCTGGTGAACAGCATGGGCGCCACCAGCATCAGGAGCGCAAACAGGCTCCAGATGACCCAGCGGCCCACATTGATCGGCTTGAAACGATAAACAGCTTGGCTCATGACATCAGCCCTCGCGTGTGCCGAGCAGGCCCTTGGGCCGCACGATCAAAATCAGCACCAGGAACAGGTAAGGCAGGATGGGCGCCACCTGCGACACCGTGAGCTTGGCCAGGGTGTTCTCTTGTGCCGCCGCCGACAAGGTCCAGCCCATGTCGCGTGCCAGGGACAGGAAGGAATAGTCGATGGCCACGGCAAAGGTCTGGATCACACCGATCAGCACCGAGGCCAGAAAGGCTCCCGAGAGCGAGCCCATGCCGCCCACCACCACCACCACAAAAATCACCGATCCCACCGTGGCCGCCATGGACGGCTCGGTCACGAAGGTGCTGCCACCGATCACGCCGGCCAGGCCGGCCAGGCCGGTGCCTGCGCCAAAGACCAGCATCAGCACCCGCGGCACGTTGTGCCCCAGGGCCTGGGCCATGTCGGGATGCGTGAGCGAGGCCTGAATCACCAGACCAATGCGGGTGCGCGTGAGCAGCAGCCACAGTGAGACCAGCATCAGGAGCGCGATCACCATCATGAAGGCGCGGGTGGCGGGGAACGGCGAGCAGACGATCCGCACCGCTGCGTCGGCCGTCTGGCACATGGCCGCAGGCGCCGCGCCCAGGACCCAGTCCATGCCTTGCTGCGAATGGGTCACCAGGGTGAAGGCCGGTCCGCGCAGCATCTCGGGCGGCACGAACTCGACGGCGGTGCGTCCCCAGACCAGCTGCACGAGTTCCAGCACCACATAGGACAGGCCAAAGGTGACCAGCAGCTCGGGCACATGTCCGTAGACATGCACCTTGCGCAGGCTCAGGCGCTCAAACAGCGCGCCCAGCAGGCCCACCAGCACCGGCGCCAGCACCAGGGCCGGCCAAAATCCAAGAAACTGATTGAGCGTGTAACCGAAGTAGGCGCCAATCATGTAGAAGCTGGCGTGCGCGAAGTTGAGCACGCCCATCATGCTGAAGATCAGCGTGAGCCCGGAGCTGAGCATGAACAGCAACAGCCCATAGCTCAAGCCATTGAGCATGGAGATGATGAAAAACTCCATCGGAACAGAACTCCTGATGCAGACCAAAACGGGAACATGGTGCCCATGTCCGCAAGACATGGTGCCACCAAGGACAAGCCCACGCGTGGCCTCCCGCCGACGCGTTGACCCATCGCAAAAAAAACAGGCCCGGCTGGATCAGCGCGGGCCTGTGGGCGGCCGTTCCTGGATCAGGAAGGACGCTTCATCTGGCAGCTGGTGGGCGTGCTCGAGACGTAGTTCGGATATTCCTTGACAGGCGCCAAGGTCATGCCGGTGTTCTCAGGGCCGTAGCTGAACTTCTTGTCGGTCTTTTGCCAGACCGTCATGTAGAGCGGCTGCTGCAGCTGGTGGTCAGCGCGGCGCATTTCCATCTCGCCGTTGAAAGACTTGAACTTCAGACCCGAGAGGGCCGCAGCGACCTTGGCTGGGTCGGTCGACTTGGCCTTGGCCATGGCTTCGCCCAGGGCTTCGTAAATCCGAACCACCGACTGGGTGTAGAAGTCGTCGTTGAAACGCTTCTTGAAGTCGTCGCGCCACTTGTCCATCTGGCCACCCATGTTGTAGTGGCTGTAAGCGATCTGGAACACGCGGCCCGCACCGCCCTGGCCCAGCGCGGTGGGCGTGCCGGTCACGCCGGTGTAGTAGGTGTAGAACTTGCCGGTGTAGCCGCCTTCGTTGGCGGCCTTGATCAGCAGCGCCAGGTCAGAGCCCCAGTTGCCGGTGATCACGGTGTCGGCGCCCGAGGCCTTGATCTTGGCGATGTAGGGCGAGAAGTCGCGCACCTGGGCCAGCGGGTGCAGGTCCTCACCGACGATTTGCACATCGGGACGCTTGCGCGCCAGGTTCTCTTTGGCGTACTTGGCAACCTGGTGGCCGTGCGAGTAGTTCTGGTTGAGGAGGTAGACCTTCTTGACGTCGGGCTTGTCCTTCATGAAGGTCGTCATGGCCTCCATCTTCATGGACGTGTCGGCGTCAAAACGGAAGTGCCAGTAGCTGCACTTGCTGTTGGTGAAATCGGGGTCGACGGCCGAGTGGTTCAGGAACAGGATTTCCTTGCCGGGGTTGCGCTCGTTGTGCTTGTTGACCGCATCGATCAGCGCACCCGCCACGGCCGAGCCGTTGCCCTGGGTGATGTAGCGCACACCCTGGTCCATGGCGGCCTTGAGCGCGTTCAGGCTTTCGGCGGGGCTCAGCTTGTTGTCGATGCCAATCACCTCGAACTTCACGCCAGCCGGGTTGGTCTTGCTGAAGACTTCGGCGAAGTACTGGAAGCTCTTGAGCTGGTTGTTGCCCACCGGGCCCATCAGGCCCGACAAGGGGTCGATCCAGGCAATTTTCACCGTCTCGCCCTTTTGGGCGAAAGCACCCGTGGCGGCGGCGGCGAGCGTGGCCACGCTCAGGGCACGAATCACAAACTTCATGAGGTTCTCCTGCGTTGATGGGCTGACCGACACACTGTGTCAGCAAGTTGTCAGCGTAAACGCGAACGACCGTTCGTTTCCTCGTGGTTTTCACTAGTTGAAGAGAGAACCGAGGGAAAAACCCAATGGGGTAAATCCCCCGGTCCGCGCCTCAAGCGGGCAGTCGGTAGTCGGCCAGTTGCTCGCGCAGGCGGGTCTTGAGCATCTTGCCGGTGGCCCCCAGCGGAATGGCATCGACGAACACCACATCATCGGGGATCTGCCACTTGGCAATCTTGCCCTCGTAGAAGGCCAGCAAGGCCTCGCGCGTGACCTCGGCGCCGGGCTTGCGCACCACGCACACGATCGGGCGCTCGTCCCACTTCGGGTGACGCACGCCAATGCAGGCGGCCATGGCCACGGCCGGATGCGCCATGGCGATGTTCTCGACGTCGATTGAGCTGATCCACTCGCCGCCCGACTTGATCACGTCCTTGCTGCGGTCGGTGATCTGCATGAACCCATCGGGGTCGATGGTGGCCACGTCGCCGGTCGGGAACCAGCCGTCCACCAGGGGCGAGCCGCCCTCTTGCCGGTAGTACTCGCTCACCACCCAGGGGCCACGGACCAGCAGGTCGCCGGCGCTCTTGCCGTCGTGCGGCAACTCCTGGCCCTGGTCGTCGACGATCTTCATGTCGATGCCGAAAATGCAACGGCCCTGCTTCATGCGCAGCTTGAGCTGCTCCTCGGCGGGCAGCTTGGTGTGCTTGTTCTTGAGCGTGCACAGGGTGCCCAGCGGGCTGAGCTCAGTCATGCCCCAGGCGTGCAGCACATCCACCCCGTATTGGTCGCGGAAGGTGTTGATCATGGCCGGCGGACAGGCCGAGCCGCCAATGACGGTGCGCGTGAGGGTGCTGAACTTCAGGCCGGCGGGGGCCATGTGGCCCAGCAGCATCTGCCAGACCGTGGGCACGCCCGCGGCAAAGGTCACGCCCTCGGCCTCCATCAGTTCGTAGACCGACTTGCCATCGAGCGCCGGGCCCGGAAAGACCAGCTTGGCGCCGGTCATGGCGGCGCTGTAGGGAATGCCCCAGGCATTGACGTGGAACATGGGCACCACCGGCAGCACCGAGTCGCGCGCCGAGATGCACATCACATCGGGCAAGGCCGCGGCGTAGGCGTGCAAAATCGTCGAGCGGTGGCTGTACAGCGCGGCCTTGGGGTTGCCGGTCGTGCCGCTGGTGTAGCACATGCTGGAGGCGGTGTTCTCGTCGAGCTGCGGCCAGGTGTAGCGGTCGCTGCAGCCACCGATCCATTGCTCGTAGCTGACCAGGTTGGGAATGCCGCTGTCGGCGGGCAACCGGTCGGCGTCGCACAGCGCCACCCACTGGCGCACGGTGGGACAGCGCGCATGCACCGCTTGCACGATGGGCAAGAAGGTCATGTCAAAGCACAGCACCGCGTCTTCGGCATGGTTGATGATCCAGACCACCTGGTCGGGGTGCAGTCGCGGGTTGAGGGTGTGCAGGACGCGGCCCGAGCCGCTCACGCCAAAGTACAGCTCCAGGTGCCGATAACCGTTCCAGGCCAGGGTGGCCACCCGCTCCGACAAGCCCAGGTTCAGTCCGTCCAGCGCATTGGCCGCCTGGCGCGCGCGCCGCGCCACATCGGCCCAGGTGTAGCGGTGAAGATCACCCTCCACCCGTCGTGAGACGATCTCGCCATCGCCATGGTGCCGCTCGGCAAAATCGATCAAGGACGAAATCAAGAGACTTTGGGATTGCATCAGACCCAGCATGGAAACGCTCCTGTCATTCAAGTGATGGGGAGCACACATTGTGCACGCACCGGCGCCATCAAATGGCCTTGCGGGGCGCAGGTCCAAGTCCCAGGGGGGACAATTCGGGGCATGACCGATTTGTCTTCTGCGCCCGCCGCAACCGGCCCCTTGGCATGGGGCCGCCGACTGCAGGCCCTGGGCGCGCCCCTGGTGCGCCCCGTGATGCCCGAGCCCATGGCCCCCGCCCAGTGGGTGCACCGCAACACCGACTTGGCCGAGGCGCTGGGCTGGCAGGCCCTGCTGCACGACGACTGGTGCCAGGCCCTGGCGGGCAACGCCCTGCTGCCCGGCAGCACCCCAGCGGCCACGGTGTACAGCGGCCATCAGTTTGGCGTGTGGGCCGGCCAGTTGGGAGACGGCCGAGCGCTGCTGCTGGGCGAGGCCGCGTCTGACGCCGGCCTGCAGGAATTGCAGCTCAAGGGCGCCGGCCGCACCCCCTACTCCCGCATGGGCGATGGGCGTGCGGTGCTGCGCTCGAGCGTGCGCGAGTACCTGGCCAGCGAGGCCATGCATGGCCTGCGCATCCCGACCACGCGCGCGCTCAGCCTGACGGCCAGCCCCGAGCCGGTCTGGCGCGAGACGCAGGAAAGCGCCGCCGTGGTGAGCCGGGTAGCTGAGAGTTTTCTGCGCTTTGGTCACTTTGAACACTTTGCCGCCAACGGCGACCTGGCCACCTTGCAAGCCTTGGCCGACCACGCCATCGCGCACCACCTGCCGCAAGCGCGCGAACGCGCCGAAGGCCTGTCCGGCAATGTCTATGCAGGCCTGCTGCAGGAGGTGCAAGCGCGCACCATGCAACTGATGGCAGCGTGGCAGGCGGTGGGCTTTTGCCACGGGGTGATGAACACCGACAACATGAGCCTGCTGGGCCTGACCCTGGACTACGGCCCCTTCCAGTTCATGGACGTGTACGACCCTGGCCACATCTGCAACCATTCTGACGCCACTGGCCGCTATGCCTTCGAGCGCCAGCCTGGCGTGGCGCAGTGGAACCTGTACCGCCTGGCCGCTGCCCTCCTGCCGCTGCTGCCCAACCATGAACTGGCGCTGCAGGTGATTGATGGCGTGCCGCAAGACTTTGCCCAGGCCTGGCTCAAGGCGCACCGCGACAAGCTGGGCCTGCAGGCCAGCGACCCCGAAGCGGATCCCCGCGCCGACCATGCGCTGCTGCAGGACCTGCTGAACCTGCTGGCCGAGCAGCGCATCGACTGGACCATTTTCTGGCGCCGCCTGTCGCGGGCCATGGCGCACAGCACCCCCGCCTGGGATCTCGAGCATGCCGACTGGGTGGCGCTGCGTGCGCTGTGGGCCGATGAGACCGCGCTGCGCGCCTGGCTGCAGCGCTATCAGGCGCGCTGCCAGGGCCTCGCTCCGCAGGCCATGGGCCAGGCCATGCTGCAGGTCAACCCGGCCTATGTGCTGCGCAACCACCTGGCCGAGCAGGCCATTGCGCAGGCCCAGGCGGGCGATCCGTCCGAGGTCGCGGTGCTGATGCGCCTGTTGCAGTCGCCGTTTGACGAGCACCCGGGTTTTGAATCGCGGGCGGGTTTTGCGCCAGAATGGGCGCGTCATCTTCAGATTTCCTGTTCCTCATGAGCGACCTTCCCCAAACCGACGACGACTGGCGTGCCTGGCTGCGCGCCCGGGGCGCCGAGCCCACCGCGTTTGCCGTGACCCGGCAAGCCGCCACCGAACGGCCCTTTACCGGCCGCTACGAGCAGCACTGGGCCGCCGGACGCTACCACTGCATCTGCTGCGGCGCCCTGCTCTTTGAGAGCGGCACCAAGTTCGATGCGGGCTGCGGCTGGCCCAGCTTCTGGCAAAGCGCCGAACCTGGGGCCATTCGAGAAATCGTCGACCGCAGCCATGGCATGATCCGCACCGAAACCCGTTGCGCGCGCTGTGACGCCCACCTCGGCCATGTCTTTGAAGACGGCCCAGCGCCCACCGGCCTGCGCTACTGCATGAACTCTGCTGCCCTGGATTTCTCACCCGAATGAAGCTGCTGATCGACTTCTTTCCGCTGCTGCTCTTTTTTGCGGCCTACAAGCTCGACGGCATCTTCACCGCCACGGCGGTGATGATGGTGGCCACGGTCTTGCAGACCTGGCTCATCTACCGCATGGACGGGCGCCTGCAAACCCTGCACAAGGTCACCCTGGTGCTGGTGCTGGGCTTTGGCGCGCTGACCCTGGGCTTGCACGACGAGCGCTTCATCAAGTGGAAGCCCACCGTGCTGTACCTGGGCATTGCCCTGGCCTTGCTGGTGGCACAGTTTGGGTTTCGGCGCAATGCGCTCACCTTGCTGCTGGGCGAGCAATTGCGGCTGGCCCCATCGGTGTGGGCGCGCCTGAACCTGGCCTGGGTGCTGTATGCCGTTTTCATGGCGGCCCTGAACGCCTACGTGGCCCATTTCTTCAGCACCGAGTTCTGGGTGTCGTTCAAGCTCTGGGGCTATGTGTTCCCGCTGGTCTTCATCCTGGGTCAGGCCTTCTACATTGCCCGCCACCTCCCGCGCGAGGATCGCTCATGAGCCATGCCCTGACCCTTGCGGCCATGCGCGCCAGCCTGCAGGAAAAGCTCGCGCCGACCCATCTGGAGCTGATCGATGAGAGCGCTGCCCACGCGGGCCACAGCGGCGCGCGCGATGACGGACACCCGAGCCATGTGCGGGTGCGGGTGGCCAGTCCCCTTTTTGCCGGTCGCTCCCGCGTGGCCTGCCACCGGCTTGTGTATGATGCGCTGCAGGCATCGCTGGACCAGGGTTTGCACGCCGTGGCCATCGATCTGGTTTGAACTTTGGTTGTTATTTTTTCCTTTTCCCAGGATCCCTCATGAAGAAGCTGACCCTCACGGCGCTGGCCGTGTTGTCCATGGCCGGTGCCATGGCGCAAAACGTGGCCGTGGTCAACGGCAAGCCGGTGCCCACCGCACGAGTTGAAGCGCTCAAGCAGCAGGTCGAACGTTCGGGCCGCCCGGTCACGCCCGACATGATGCAGCAGATCAAGGAAGAGGTCGTGACCCGCGAAATCTTCATGCAGGAAGCGCGCCGCCTGGGCCTTGAGTCCCGCGCCGATTACCGCAACCAGCTGGAGCTGGCCCGCCAAACGCTGTTGATCCGCGAGCTGTTTGCCGAGTTCCAGAAAAAGAACCCGGTGACCGACGCCGAGGTCAAGGCCGAGTACGACAAATTCGTGGCGGCCAATGGCGGCAAGGAATACCGTGCCCGCCACATCCTGGTCGAAAAAGAAGACGAGGCCAAGGCCCTGATCGAGCAGATCAAGAAGGGCGCCAAGTTCGAGGACCTGGCCAAGAAGAACTCCAAGGACCCGGGGTCGGGCGCCAATGGCGGCGACCTGGACTGGGCCAATGCCGGCAGCTACGTGCCCGAGTTCTCGCAAGCCATGGTCAAGCTGGCCAAAGGCCAGTTGGGTGAGACCCCTGTCAAGAGCCAGTTTGGCTTCCACATCATCCGCGTGGACGATATCCGCGATGCCCAGCTGCCCAAGCTCGAAGAGCTCAAGCCGCAAATCGCCCAGCAGCTGCAACAGGACAAGCTCAGCCGCTTCCAGGACGAGCTGCGCAGCAAGGCCCGCATTCAGTGATGCGCGCTCGCGCCCGGACCCATGCTGCCCCATCAACTTGAGCTGCTGAGTCCGGCCCGCACCGCCGACATCGGCATCGCTGCCATCGACCACGGTGCCGATGCCGTCTACATTGGCGGGCCCTCGTTTGGCGCCCGCTCCTCGGCCGAGAACTCGGTCGCCGACATCGAGCGGCTGGTGCGCCATGCGCACCTCTACCACAGCCGCATCTTCGTCACCCTCAACACCATCCTGCGCGACGACGAGCTCGAACCTGCCCGGCGCCTGATCTGGCAGCTCTACGAGGCCGGGGTGGACGCGCTCATCATCCAGGACATGGGCCTGCTGGAGCTGGACCTGCCGCCGCTGCAACTGCACGCCAGCACCCAGACCGATATCCGCACCCCCGAGAAAGCGCGCTTTTTGCAGGATGCTGGCTTGTCGCAGCTGGTGCTCGCACGCGAGCTGACGCTGCCGCAGATTGCCGAGATCCGAGCGGCCCTGCGGCCCGAGACCATTGTCGAGTTCTTTGTTCATGGCGCGCTGTGCGTGGCCTACTCGGGCCAGTGCTTCATCAGCCATGCGCACACCGGCCGCAGCGCCAACCGGGGCGATTGCTCGCAGGCCTGTCGCCTGCCCTACGAGGTGCGCGATGCGCAAGGCCGCATCGTGGCGCACGACAAGCATGTGCTGTCCATGAAGGACAACAACCAGAGCCTGAACCTGCGACCACTCATCGATGCGGGCGTGCGCAGCTTCAAGATCGAGGGGCGCTACAAGGACCTGGCCTATGTGAAAAACATCACGGGCCACTACCGCCGCCTGCTCGATGAGATTTTGCAGGAGCGCCCGGAGCTGGCCCCTGCCTCGCATGGGCAGGTGCAGCTGGGCTTCATGCCCGACCCGAACCAGAACTTCAACCGCGAATTCACCGATTACTTTGTGCAGGGCCGCAAGGACGACATTGGGGCGTTTGACACCCCCAAGAATCCGGGCCTGCCGATTGGCTGGGTCGAGCAGGTCGCGGCCGACCACCTGCTGCTGCGCACCGACGACCCCGAGCTGACCTTGCACAACGGCGATGGCCTGTGCTACTGGGACCTGCAAAAAGAGTTGGTGGGCCTGCAGATCAACCGCGCCGAAGGCACCTCGGTCGCGGGCCAGTGGAAGCTGTTCCCCAAAGACCCCATGAGCGGTTTCAAGGACTTGCGCAAAGGCGTGCTGGTCAACCGCAACCGCGACATGCAATGGGTGCGCACCCTCGAGCGCCCCTCGGCCGAGCGGCGCATCGGCGTCTGGCTGCAGCTGCGCGAGACGGCCGATGGCCTGCGCCTTTGCATCACCGACGAGCACGGCTTTGTGGGCCAGGCCGAGGCCGCCCTGCCCTGGCAAGCCCCGCGAGAGGCCGCGCAGGCGCAAGATCGCCTGGCGCAAGCCCTGTCCAAGCTGGGCGACACCCGCTTTGCGCCGCTGCAGGTGCAGGTCGACCTGCCCCGCCCGTGGTTTGTGCCGCCCTCACAGCTCAATGCCTTGCGCCGCGAGGCGGTGGCCGCCCTTGAGCGCGCGCGCGACGCAGGCCTGACGCGCCTGCCACGGGCCACCCCCGTGTCGCCGCCAACGCCCTACCCCGAAGACCACCTGAGCTATCTGGCCAATGTGTTCAACCACAAGGCCCGCGACTTTTATGCGCGCCATGGCGTGAAGGTGATCGATGCGGCCTACGAGTCGCACGAGGAAGAAGGCGAAGTCAGCTTGATGATCACCAAGCACTGCGTGCGCTTTTCTCTCAGCCTCTGCCCCAAGCAGGCCAAAGGCGTGACCGGCGTGCAAGGAACGGTGCGCGCCGAGCCGATGCAGCTGATCAATGGCAAGGAAAATCTGACCCTGCGCTTTGACTGCAAGCCCTGCGAGATGCATGTGGTGGGCAAGATCAAGCGCAGCGTGCTGCAGTCGGTGCCCGAGGTGCCGATGACCTTCTACCGCACCCGTCCGGTGACGACGGGATAAATCGGGAAATAACCCCTTTTTTCTGACCCCGTTTTTCCGAGATTGGCGAAGCCAATCGGGGGATGTCCCAAACAATCGAAAACATCAGGATCTAACCCCAATTATCTGAAGCCAATTGGGCTCTGACCCCGTTTTTTCCGAGATTGGCGAAGCCAATCGGGATAAGTCCCCGACCTAAGCTCTAACCCAAACAATCGGGATCTGACCCCAATTATCCGGTCCCGACTCTCGACCACGAAGCCTTATTTTTTCCGTGCCGGTTTGCCCTGCGCGCGCGGCGGGAGGCCGGTGTGCTGCGTCAGCAGCTTGCCCTTGCGCGGGCCTGGCTGGGCGCTGGCACGGGTGGGCGCGCTGGTGCTGTTGGCGCGGCGCGGGCTTTGGTAGCTGCCGTCGGTGAGCGGCTGGTAGCTCGGGATCAGGTGCTGCTTGCCATTGCCGATCAGGTCGGCACGGCCCATCGTCTTGAGGGCCTCGCGCAGCAGCGGCCAGTTGTTGGGATCGTGGTAGCGCAAAAAGGCTTTGTGCAGGCGCCGACGGCGCTCGCCCTTGACCACGTCCACCTTCTCGCCGTCGCGCGTGATTTTGCGCAAGGGGTTGCGGGTGCTGTGGTACATGGCGGTGGCGGTGGCCATGGGGCTGGGGTAGAAGGTCTGCACCTGGTCGGCACGAAAGCCGTTGCGCTTGAGCCAGAGCGCAAGGTTCATCATGTCCTCATCGCGCGTGCCCGGGTGGGCCGCGATGAAGTACGGGATCAGGTACTGCTCCTTGCCCGCTTCGGCGCTGAAGCGGTCGAACATTTGCTTGAAGCGGTCGTAGGTGCCGATGCCGGGCTTCATCATCTTCGACAGCGGGCCCCCTTCGGTGTGCTCGGGCGCGATCTTCAGGTAGCCGCCCACATGGTGCTGCACCAGCTCGCGCACGTACTCGGGGGCGCGCACGGCCAGGTCGTAGCGCAGGCCCGAGCCGATCAGGATCTTGCGGATGCCCGGCAGCGCGCGCGCACGGCGGTACAGGCGCACCAGCGGTCCGTGGTCGGTCGTCAGGTTCTGGCAGATGTCTGGGTAGACGCAGCTGGGCTTGCGACACGCGGCCTCGATGCTCGGGCTGCGACAGCCCAGGCGGTACATGTTGGCGGTCGGGCCGCCCAGGTCCGAGACGATGCCGGTAAATCCAGGCACCTTGTCGCGAATGTCCTCGACCTCGCGCAGGATGGAGGCTTCGGAGCGGCTCTGGATGATGCGCCCCTCGTGCTCGGTGATGGAGCAGAAGGTGCAGCCACCAAAACAGCCGCGCATGATGTTGACCGAGAAGCGGATCATCTCCCAGGCCGGGATCTTGGTGGCGCCGTCGTGTCCACCCTTCTCGTCGGCGTAGGCCGGGTGCGGGCTGCGCGCATAGGGCAGGTCAAACACCAGGTCCATCTCGGCGGTGGTCAGGGGAATGGGCGGCGGGGTGATCCAGACGTCGCGCGCTGCCGTGCCCTCGCCGTGCGCCTGCACCAGGGCACGCGCATTGCCGGGATTGGTCTCCAGGTGCAAAACACGGCTGGCGTGGGCGTACAGCACCGGGTCGGCGCGGACCTGCTCGTAGCTGGGCAGGCGGATCACCGAGCGATCTCGCGGGGGCACCTTGCGTTGGCCCTTGCCCTGCAAACCCGTGATCTGGTCGAGGCCGATGCGCTGCTCGGTGGGCGCGCCCAAGGCGGTCTTGGCGGCGGCGTTGGCCGCCACAGCGACGCCATCGGCTTCTTGCTGGCGTGCGCAGTCCTGGCCCTGCTCGCGCGCCTGTTCGCTGATCATCAGGTAGGGGTTGACGTGCGCCTCGACCGGGCCGGGGGTGTCCACCGAGGTTGAATCGATCTCGAACCAGCCCTCGGGGGTCTCGCGGCGCACAAAGGCCGTGCCGCGCACATCGGTGATCTGCTGCACCGGCTCACGCGCTGCCAAGCGGTGGGCCACTTCCACGATGGCACGCTCGGCATTGCCATACAGCAGCAGATCGCATTTGCTGTCGACCACGATGGAGCGGCGAACCTTGTCGCTCCAGTAATCGTAATGCGCGATGCGGCGCAGGCTGCCCTCGATGCCACCCAGCACGATGGGGACCTCGGGGAAGGCCTCGCGGCAGCGCTGGCTGTAGACGATGGCGGCGCGGTCGGGCCGCTTGCCGCCCACATTGCCGGCGGTGTAGGCGTCGTCGCTGCGGATTTTCCGATCGGCCGTGTAGCGGTTGATCATCGAATCCATGTTGCCGCTGGTCACGCCCCAGAACAAATTGGGCTTGCCCAGCGCCTTGAAGGGCTCGGCACTGGTCCAGTCGGGCTGGGCAATGATGCCCACGCGAAAGCCCTGGTTCTCGAGCATGCGGCCAATCACGGCCATGCCAAAGCTCGGGTGGTCGACATAGGCATCGCCCGTCACCAGCACGATGTCGCAGCTGTCCCAGCCCAGCTGCGACATCTCCTCGCGGCTCATGGGCAAAAAGGGCGCAGGGCCAAAGCGGTGAGCCCAGAACTTTCGGTAGCTGGACAGGGGCTTGGCGTCGCGCGGGAACAGGGAAACGTCGGCGTAAGAGCTCATGGGTGTGGGGAGGCGGGGGTGCCCGAGTGTATCGGCTCCGCGCCCAGCCTGACGCCGCAGGGCTGGATGCCCATCCAAGCCATGGTGCTTTGCTGGCCATGCACGCAAGCTGCCGGGCACGCTGGGCTTCGGCCCGATGCCCGACAACTGCCCAAGGGGCGGGATCCCCGCCAATGGCATCGATATCGCCCACGCCGGCCCCCTGCACGACTTCGCCTGGGCTTCGCCCCTCCCCATGGCGACAAACAGGGCTTGGGTAGCGACCAACCGCAAGCAAGGGCACACACCAGCATGACTTTTTCAAAGTTGCATCACCAATAATTGTTAAGCATTCCTTTTATATCCTTGAAGGTGATTAAGAAATAAAATATGCTGTTTTCATTCATTTTTTTGCGAGGAATTGATGGGTAAGATCAATCGGTACTTTGTTCAGACAGGCATCAACTTCCTCGACTTCTCTCTCGCGTTTGAACCCGAAGCGACGTTGGCTGGCCAAGACATCTTCATCAAAGGCACCAATGTCAGCGATGTGGTCTACGTGGCTGGGGGATTCAACCTTGATTTCTCCGAGTCCTTGTTGGGCGAAGATGTGATCCTGCTCAAGGGCTTGCGCAGCGACTTCCAGGCATCCCTCTCGGGCACCACGCTCAAGCTCACGCGTGCGGACAACAGCTATGTGATCGTTTCAGACGGGGACAAGTTGGTGTTCCAGAACGGCTCGGTGTCCACCCGGGCCTGGATCAGCGCCCTCAACGCACAGGCGCCAGACTGTTGATTCATTTTGAAAACTGAGCCAATCTGAGGCGAATTCACGGCGAAATTTGAGCCACGTTAACCGCATATCCTGCTTATTTTTTGGGCAGGAGCGTGCAGGAGTGATTAACGTGGGAACA
>JACCDV010309484.1_pt1 | contig 44730 bp, 62 predicted proteins | sample 7446131 | NCBI WGS metagenome assembly JACCDV01 (sample SAMN15323448, study PRJNA562643) | freshwater metagenome | isolation source: river surface water | place: USA:Blue River Watershed | collected 2017-08-17
AATGAGAAAGACGAATACAAGTATCACTTACCTGAAAAGTCTTAAGGTCAATATCAGTACATATCGCTATGTAATCATCAACCTTATTTCTTGATTGGAATACTTCAAAAACGAATCCTGTAAGAAAGGGGATAATATTATGTTCTTTGCATAAGTTAACCCGCTCTTTAAGGTCATCGACAAGAAATGCTGGGCCATATCCGATTTCAAGTGCATCAATATGCTCAGCATACAAAAATAATGATCTAAGCTCCTGTAGTGGGATACCATGGTCATACATAATGTTAAGAGCACTACTGCGAGGTTTTGTTTGGCGTTCAGGAATACCTGATAGATTTGTAAGTACTTTATTCATGTTTTAAGTTTTCTTTACACTACCATTTCCAGGATATTAGTCAATATTAGATTCCAAAACTCACTACAAAGGGCCACAAAATAAAAAAAGCCCGGCTTTTGAGCCGAACTTTTTGAGAGTCATTTTGGATTTTCTATGAAAAACCTGAGAACATCAATCATAGACTCCGCATCCAATAATAACTTTAATGAGTTGATGATAGCAGGATTATGAGCTGTGCTTTTCTTGTACTCCGCATAAAAGTTTCTTCTTCCGGTAATTTCCTCTTCTACATAGATGTCCATACAGACCTCTCTTTTAGAGTGATAAAGTGTAATGGAAATATCCCATGTAGGAATATCTTTTAAATCAATCGAAGTATTCTTTCCTGTTGAAATAAAAACTTTCCAAAGTCTTAGTGCAGTAGGGTCTTTCCATCCATCTAAATTGTTTTGGATTTTTTGAATGTTTGTTTTGGAAGTTTTCTTTCCAGATTGCCAGATTATTTGGTCACCTTCAATAGATCCAAACTTTTCAAAAGAAAACAAATCTACAGGTTCAGTTTCTCCAGGGATAACTTTTTTTGAGAAGATTAAAAATTCTTCTCCAAGATCTATTTCAATAGTTTTATTTTTATTCATATAAAGTAGTTTGAATACACACTAACATTTACTAAATATTAGTCAACAAAACCACACAAAGCTCTTTGGTGCTATACTTCATCTATATGAAAAAACGATATTTGGTTATTTTTGCTCTTGTAGCATTTGCTCTTATATTTTGGGGATTGACCCGTGGTATTTCCAAGGCTCCAGTTTTGGAAAATCCAAACACTGACTCACTAGCCCCAGAAGTTTTGCCAGCTCAAAAAGAAGGCAAGATAGTGGTTTCTTCGCCATTACCAGAATCGACTATCAGTGCTTCACCTTTGATAATCAAAGGTAAGGCAGTAGGCAACTGGTTTTTTGAAGCGACAGCGCCAGTAGAGGTGGTCAACTGGGACGGACTTATCATAGGGCAGGGTTATATCAAGGTAAATGACGGCTATGACTGGATGACGACAGAGATGGTGCCTTTTACTGGAACTATTTCTTATGATGCTAGTCAGTTGGGGCCTTATAAATACGGCTGGATAATAATGCGCAAAGACAATCCAAGTGGTGAGCCACAGTTTGACGATGCGTTAGAGTTTAAGATACTATTTCCATAATGAATAAAAAACAAATCACTATTTTTATAATCTCGCTTTTGATACTTGGAGCCTTTGTTGCTATTGGTTTTAAGAAAAGTGAACAAGCACCAGCTCTTCCACTAGAGCCAAGAAACCAAATAGACAACCCAGCTATAGAGGTAGACAGTGTTTCTATTTCTGATAAAAATCAGTACTACGAAATCTCAGCCAAATACCCAAAAGTCAAAAGTGAATCTATCTCACTATATTTCAAAACATATATAGAAGATCAGATAGCGCAGTTTAAAGAAGATACCAAGTGGGTAGAGGAGTTAGGTGGATCACCAAATGGAGCTTCTGTAACTCTCAGTATTGATTACAAAAATGTTTCTTCACAAAAGATCCAAAATTATATCTTCCAATCCTATTCATATACTGGTGGAGCACATGGAATGGCTGTTCGCAAAACTTATAACTTCAACAATCAAGGCCAACTCCTCACTATCTCAAATCTTTTTGAAAATGGACTGGATGGACTGGGTGCTTTCGCCAAACTAGTGCAAGCTGAGCTTTTGAAAAGAGAAAATGCTCAAGCAGACTGGATAACAGATGGTGCTGGACCAAAACAAGAAAACTACCAAGCTTTTGTGGTGACTGATACTGGTGTGACAGTACTCTTTGATCAATACCAAGTCGCGCCATACTCAGACGGACAGATAGATATCACTATACCTTTTGAAGCTTTCAAAGCTTTTGCCAACAAAGATATTGTTAATCAATAGACTTCTCGATAGTGCTTTCTATAAGTAGTGGATCGATACCAGCACTTTCTCCTGAGATGCGCATGACGTCCTTGTCTACCTTTTTGAGCTCTTTGCCAGAGGCGTTGTAGTGGTTGGCGACTGTCTGAAGGGAAGCACCGAGTTTGTTGTGATATTCCTCATAAGCTTTCAAGTGTTTACCAAGCTCTTCAACACGTCTACGGATGTCTTTGGCTGTTTCTTCTATTTTGAGCGCCTTGAGTCCTTGGAGAACTGTCTGTAGATAAGCGAGGAAAGAAGTAGGAGAGACGATGATGACGCGATATTTGGAAGCAGCACGCTGAATCAGGTTTTCCGCTTCTTCGCCAGCGCCGACAGTCCCGACAAGTAGATCATAATAAATAGCTTCGTGAGGAATAAACATAAAAGCAAAGTCCATAGTGTTGTTTTCGGGTTGGATGTATTTGGCAGTTTCAACGATGCGATTTTTCAAATCGTTTTCAAAGGCTTTCATCAAGTCCTTTTTGCGAGCTGGTTCCTTTTCGTCCACCATGCGGTTGTAGTTTTCGAGAGAAAACTTGGAATCCACCGGGATGATTTTGTCTTTGACGAAGACGGCAGCATCCACGATAGTGCCATCAGCAAATCCATACTGCATAGCATAGCCGTCTGGCGGGAGAATGTTTTTGAGTAGTGTTTCTAGATAGTATTCACCGAGGACTCCGCGTTGTTTTGGATTTTTGAGGATATCTTGGAGCTGGGCCAAACTCTCAGTAAAGCCGAGGACTTGTTTGTTGCCTTCATCGAGGCGAGTGAGGCGCTCAGTGATGTCGGAAATGATTTTGTTGCTTTGGGTGCTTTGAAACTGCAAGCTCTCGCGCATGCTTTTTTCGTTTTCACCGAGCTTGTGATCGACAGTCTTTTGGAGCTCGCTCATTTGCTGGAGTAGGAGAGTGAGGCTGGTGCTTTGGTCAGCATTAGAAGAATCCTTTTTTCTGGCTAGCAAAATATAAGCCACAAAAGCCCCTATAGCTACTCCAATGATGCTGTAAGTAAATTGCATATGCCTAATTATACCTTAACTTGCGCCAATAAAAAACCGTGATATAGTTTGGAAAATTATTATTATGTCAAACTATTTCAAATCTAAGCAAGAAAGAGATTTAGAAAATTCTGTTCGTTTTGATAGCCTCATTAGGAGAATTAGCCAAGGCCTTAATAGTGTATCTGTAATTCAGCCATTAAATTCACCTATTATTTCTTACAAAATTGGTAAGTTTTTCGAAGACGATGACAATGGTCTTATTGCTGAATTTGATCAGGATACAGGCGCCCTTTTTGTTAAGTTCAATATTGAGATTGATAATCAGGCAAAAAATGCAATAGGACTAGTAAGAGGTAAGTCAATAAAGTTTAAGAGCCAGGTAGTTTTACCATTCGATAAGTTTAATGATGAAACAGAATTTAGTCTCGGATGGTTAATTAAGGATTATTTTGAAAGAGGTGCTGTTGCGCTTAAGGAAATAATCTACGAAAAAAAAGTTCAACCTTCTTAACTCATAATCCTCCTGATTTCAGGGGGATTATTTATTTAAGTATTTCTGCAAAGTGAAAATCCAGTCTTCTTCACCGATAGGGTTTTTGAGTTTTTCAGAAAGTAGCCATGAAAGGTATCCAGGGTCTATCTTGGCGACTTCTTCGACACGCATACCTTTGTGCTTGCCAAAAGAGAACTCTCGCATAAAAGCTGGTTCTTTGGTTATGTTCATCATTTCTTTTAGAGCTTCTTCTTCTGTCTTTCCGCTAGATTTTATTTTTTCAAGTAAGTATTCAAATAGTTTTTCTAGGACTATCACATCTGCCATAGCATCATGCGCGCCGACGTCGAGCTCCATATCGAGAGCATAGCGGAGGTATTGGAGTTTGTAGTTGGTAAATTGTGTTTCAACATCTATGTGACGCACTGTTTTGTAAGTACAGATGACGTTGGTCGGGTGGATACCTTCAGTAGTAAGCATAGTGACATCAAAGGCGCTATTGTGAGCTACAACTATAGTCTCAGGATTTTCAAACAAAGCTTTTATTTCCAAATACTTTGGATGCTCTTGAAAAGCGGGTTTGTTGGCAACCATATGATTGGAGATATGATGAACTGCGCTTGATTCAAAAGGGATAGGAAAGGGTGGCTTGAAAAGTTCGTTGATAAGGGGAGTGGGGTTGCCACGCTCTTTTATAGCAAGCTGAACTATGCGGTCATCGTGAGTGTTGCCAGTGGTTTCGGTATCAAAAAAGTATATTTTCATATAGGTTTTTAGTATAGCACAAATCAGATTAAATAGTTGATTAATTTTTAAAAATATGGTGTAATAGCGTCAAATAGATACCCGAACTATCTAGTTAATAGAAGCAGACGTCGGGATTAAGTTTTTTAAATTTAAAACAATATAAACAATGATTATGAGTAATCAACCTTATTACCCAAAACAGTACACAGGTCCTAAGCCAATTGAAGAACAAGTAAAATTACTTGCGGATAAGTTTGGGCTTAATCCTAAAGTGGATTTTGAGTTTTTTGATGAATTACCTGAAGGATCCGAAGGATTATTTGCGATTCCTCGCTGGCAAAGGGTTGCACCGAGTTATTATGAGGCAACACAAAAAGCAATTAAGATATTGAAACAATCAGACCGCTATACCTTTGATGACACGTGGGTTGGTAGTCGTACTGAGGATAACTTTCGTTTGACAAAAGAGAGTACATTGGCATTTGAGCAAATTGCAACTCAGCAACAAGACCTTGATATTTTGGTAGTTCCGGCACAGTTTGGTAATCGGCATCGGAAGCTTTCGGTCCTTAACGCTCTGTATTACATCAGTCAAAACAATGAGGTTGGGCTCGGTGCTTTTGAAGGGTTTTGCATGCTTTTAACTCATCCAGAACGTTGTGGTGTAGATAATGAAAACATCAATACAGGATTTAATTGTCCAGGTGATGAGTTCAACCCATTTGGCTATGGCGAGTTTTTTGTGGATTCTTCTACTGTGTTAGTTATGGCCAAGGAATGTTCTTTTCACAGGCATCCCAAAAGCTTTCCAGTGCATGATTGTTTTGGTTCAATTTCAATGTTTACAACAAACAAAGCTCTATAAGCATAATCTATGCTTTAAAATTGTTTTTCAAAGGATACCTTTATTTATTGGTATCCTTTTTAATTTAATGCCAAGCGGTTTTATACTTATATCTATGAAACTTCAAACCCAAATACGAGAAGAGAACTACACGCAACATCATTTGACTAAATGTTATTATTGTGATATACTATAATGATAGTAAATTACTTTTTGTTCCATAAAAAATTTAGTTAATGAAAAAAATAATATTTTTTTCTGATCAGTATCATGTATTTAGTCCAAAAGCTCAAGAACTAGAAGAGTTTTTTGGCGATGCAGAAATAGATGTCTTTATAAAACATGAAGATGTTTTTGAAGAAATAGAATCTATCCCTGGGAATGAAGGTTATATATTAGTATTGGATTCCTTACTACCTGGTCAGACAGTAGAGGATATATTCGCAGGACTGAAGTATTTCCTCCATGAGTTGCAGAGTTTAGAAAAAAGAATTGCAGATAAAGCTAAAAAATCTGGTTCTGATTCTATTGAAAATCGGGCAAAAATAATTGTTTTTAGTCCAACTATTACTGAGAAACAGGTTGATTACGACTTTTTTGCCCAGATAAATAGTTTGGATAAGGATGCTGATGATTTGTTGTTTGAAGCCTTAGAAAAAGCAATTAAGTAGTAATTTCTTAAATTATGTTAGTAAACCGCCATATTTATAAAGGGCGGTTTTTTCTTCTAGTTTATTGTTGCACTTAGTATTATAATGCTTTTATGACACTTCAAACCCAAATACGAGAAAAGCTAAAGGTAGCAATGAAAGAAAAGGACCAAGTTGGTCTCGATACTTTGCGTGCAGTTTTGGCAGGATGTACCAACGAGCTAGTGGCTTCTGGAAAGACTCCACAAGACGATTTAGATGATGCTGGTGTTATCAAGGTCATCACTCGACTGATCAAGCAACGCAAAGATTCTATAGAGCAGTTTACTACAGCAGGGCGTGCTGATTTGGTAGCAGGAGAGCAGGCTCAGCTTTGGGTACTAGAGCAGTTTATGCCTGAGCAGATGAGTGAAGAAAAAGTGCGCGCTATAGCAGTAGCCAAGCAAACAGAACTCGGGCACACTGACAAAAGCAAGATGGGTATTCTCATCGGAGCTGTGATGAAAGAGGTGGGCTCACAAGCAGATGGCGCACTGGTCAAAAAGGTTGTTGAATCTTTATTCTAAATATATAATTTAAAAATGATATTACTCAGGTGGTTTATAACAGTTCTCGCAATATTTGCTTTGCCATATTTTGTCGCAGGCATAGGGGTCAATAGTATCTTGACTGCTATCGTGGTCGCGGCTTGTTTGGTATTTCTAAACATGGTTATCAAGCCTTTTGTGACTATGCTGACCTTACCACTAAATATCCTGACTCTGGGACTATTTTCTCTTGTCATCAACGGCGCATTCTTTTGGTTTGTGGGGCAAATCATCCAAGGTTTTTCAGTAAGCTCTTTCCAAGCAGCTATTATCGGCGCTTTTGTCATCTCGGTCATCAACTGGATTATTGGTAAGTTTGTAAAGCATGATGAGTAACAGTGATATAAAGATAGAAGAGTTTAAAAAATCATTTTTTGAAATATTAAATGATTCAGAAAAGGTAGTTATAACATCTCATATGTCGCCGGACGATGATTCTATCGGCTCTGTTCTTTTGATGGAGAGTATTTTGCTTGATAAATATCCATCAAAAAATATCAATATTGTTTATACAGGAGAAAAGGTTGAAAGATACTCTGTTTTTAAAAGTTTCGAAAATATAAAGTGGGTGGCAGATATTTCAGAAGATCTTGAAGGTGTAGACACTCTTATTACTCTTGATGCAAGTAACTGGAGAAGATTTTCAAAGACTCCAGAGAGTTTGCCTGGTATTCCAAAAAAGATAGGGATTGATCACCACGCTTCTGAGCCAGATGAATACACACTCCTATATAAAGACGAAAGTGCTTGTGCAAATACTGAGCTAATGTACAAAATATTTTTTCAAGGTAGTGACTATACAAAAGAAATAGCAGAATACATACTTCTGGGTATCAATGGCGATACAGGAGGATTTGCTTATATAGAACCAGCTAAGGCAAGTGTTTACACTTTGATAAAAGATTTAGTTCAAAAAGTCGGTATGTCTGTTGATTTGTTTCGCTCGAGGTATATGGGTATCCCACACAAAATAATTCCTCTTTTGCAAGAGCTTGTAAAAAATACTCAGTACCAAACTATAGAGGATTGGCCACCAGTGCAGTATACCTTTATAAAAGAAACAAAAGATTACTCAGATGAAGACATGAGTGCTGCTAGTCATATCTATATGTCACAATATCTTCCAAAGGTACAAGGCTATTCTTGGGGTTTTGTAATAACTCCTAGAAAAGATGCTACATGTAGAATGTCAGGGCGGTCTTTATCTGGCAGTGTGGACACTCGTGCTTTTCACGAAAACTTAGGTATAGGCAGTGGACACATAAGAGCTTCGGGTGGATATTTCAAAGAAACAGACCCAGAAGTTTGTATAGAAAAAGTTTTGGATTTTATGAAAAATAACAAGCCTGTGCTATCTTAAACACATATGGCATTTCTTGATGAAATCACAATACATGCAAAGGCGGGTAAGGGAGGCAACGGAGTTGTCTCTTGGCGTCGTGAGAAATTTATCGCCAAGGGTGGACCAAATGGGGGAGATGGAGGTCAGGGTGGCGATGTCTTTATAAAGGCTATACGAAGTTTACGAGTACTTGATCAATACAGAAGCAAAAAGGAGTTTTTGGCTCCAAATGGTGTACATGGTGGATCCCGCTCTTTCAAAGGCGCTAACGGTGAAGATCTTTATATAGAGTTTCCAATAGGATCAAAGATTACAAAAGTCTCAACTGGAGAAGTTTTTGAACTTTCTCATGAAGGTCAAGAAATCAGAATACTTCGTGGTGGAGCAGGGGGGCATGGCAATGAGCATTTTAAAAGTTCTACAAATCAGGCGCCACAAGAAGCTACTCCCGGCAAAGACGGTGAAGAGTCTGATTTGCATATAGAAGTCTCTTTGATTGCTGACGTCGGACTAGTCGGTTTTCCAAATGCAGGAAAAAGTAGTTTGTTGAACGCTCTCACAAATGCCACAGCCAAAGTCGGAGAATATCCTTTTACCACTATTGACCCAAACCTTGGAGACTTGTACGGATATATCATTGCTGACATCCCAGGACTTATCGAAGGTGCTAGTAGTGGCAAGGGGCTTGGATTTACTTTCCTTCGTCATATCACCAAGACCAAGATAATTCTTCATCTTGTTTCTTTGGAGCAATCAGACTGTATGAAAGCCTATGAGACTATTCGAGGGGAGCTGGAGAAGTTTGGACAAGGCCTAACAGAAAAAGAAGAAGTCATACTCTTGACCAAGACAGATGTCACAACTCCAGATGTGGTAGAAAAAACAAAAAAAGAGTTTGAACCCTTAAATAAAAAAGTTTTTGCTGTTACTCTTTTTGATGACAAAAATGTCAAAGCCTTTCAAGATGAATTTGTCCACTATCTCAAAACAAAAACTTCCTCTGTTTAGGAGGAAGGCTTGAGGACAGTCTTTGGGTAGTTGTTTTATTTCTGACCACTTTTTTGTTTTGAGGACAAAGATTAAGATCTTTGTTTTATCAAAACTTTGCAAAATAATGTCTTCTGTTGTTTTACAAATAACATTGAAACGAATACTGCTTTGAGGAAGCGCAACGATAAAGCGCTCTTCGCTGGTCCGGACTCGTAGTGAGTCGTTGCCGTTTTTTGAGTATTTTATGGAAGCCCCAATGTTTTTGCTGGAACCTCCACTGAAATGATATTTATCTGTAGAACCAAACTTTATATTGCAAGAGGCGAGAGTCAGAAAAAGTACAATAGGTAAGATTTTCATTTGGTAAGCATTTTTATAAGTCTACACGTTATCTACAAAAAGAAAAGCCCCGCGATTGCGGGGTAAGCTTTTAATAAGACTCTCGGATTTTGTAACTATTTGGTTCTTTTCCAATCTGGTAACACAAAGGTTCTTTCCCAAACAAAAAAGGACTAGACTGGTTTGTCTCCATCGGGCTTTGAAGAACAGCAAAATTATTAAAATTTTTAAAATGCACCCTCTTACCTAGCTTGGCTTGGTTTAAATTTGAAATCGCTTCTTCTTTCCTAAGTTCTGATAATGTTCTTAGTAAGATAGAGGTTGCTTCACCTTGAGGTTTTTTTGGCATAAAAAATTGGTTTTGGGTTACTGAAATGTAAGTTCTTTTTTAGTATACAACTATTGTATTTATTGTCAAAGAGTTAGCCTTTGATGTATACTCCACAAATGGAAAAAACTTACTACGTTACTATCGGGCTTGAAATACACGCCGAACTCTCTACAGAGAGTAAGATGTTTTGTGCTTGCAAAAATGATCCAAATGAAGAGCGACAAAATACAAATATTTGTCCTATCTGTATGGGGCATCCTGGAACTTTGCCGGTACCCAACAAAAAGGCGATAGAGAGCGTCATCAAAGTAGGTCTTGCACTTGGATCAAATATTGCAGACTTCACTGAGTTTGATAGAAAAAACTATTTTTACCCAGACATTCCAAAGGGTTACCAGATTTCTCAATACAAATATCCTATAGTTACAGGAGGAGAGCTAAATGGTAAGGCTATCACTCGTATTCATCTGGAAGAAGACACAGGTCTTTCAAAACACGACAGAGGAGATTTCACTCTTGTAGATTTCAATCGTGCTGGAGTGCCACTGATGGAGCTGGTGACAGAACCCGTCATTCACAGCGCCAAAGAAGCTGGAGATTTTGCTCGTGAACTTCAGTTGCTTTTGCGAACTCTGGGAGTATCAGAAGCTAACATGGAAAAAGGTGAGATGCGTGTCGAACCCAACATTTCTCTCTCTCCAAACCCTGATAAATTTGGAACAAAAGTAGAGGTCAAAAATCTAAACTCTTTTAAAGCAGTAGAAAAAGCTATCGAATACGAACTCGCTCGTATGCAGGCGCTTTATGAGGCCGGTAGAGAGAGCGAAATAGTCCAAGAGACACGTGGTTGGGATGAAAACAAACAGACTACATTTTCACAACGCTCCAAAGAAAATGCCAACGACTACCGATATTTCCCTGATCCAGATATTCCAAAGTTTATGCTAAGTGAAATGTTTGATATGGATGCACTCAAGCTCTCTCTTCCAGAGTTTCCTTGGCAAAAACGCGATAGATACAAAAAAGACTTTGGTCTTGGCGAAGAGTCTGAGACTTTTGTGATAGATACTGAGCTTGCAAAGTATTTTGAAACTATTGCTCGAAATTTACAAAATACTGACCAGATAAAAACAGCTTCAAACTATATACTCTCTGATATGCTCGGAAATTTGAAAAAGGATAGTAGTTTACAAATGCCTTCACCGGAGAATTTTGTAAATCTTGTTCTTATGATTTCTGGCAGTGAAATAACTTCTCGTGGAGCCAAGGATATACTCTTAGCGATGATGAAAAAAGATCAAGACCCAAAAGCTTTAGCTGAAAAAGAAGGGCTACTACAACAAAATGATGAAGAGTCTCTCAGAACAATGGTTCAGAAAATAATTTCTGAAAATGAAAATTTGGTTGCTCAGTTCAAATCTGGTAAGGAATCCATACTCCAAGCGCTCGTTGGGCTCATGATGAAAGAAACCAAAGGTAGTGCCAATCCACAAATAGCCATGAAGCTTTTGAAAGAAGAGCTTTCGAAATAGCGTATACTATATATATGGAAACAAATAAAAATAATTCAAAGTTAGTAATTGTCGGAGTAATTGCTTTAGTCTTGGGATATTTGGTTTATCCTCAAATAAACAAGCAAAAGGTACCTATGGGTATGCACCAGATGCCAGATGGTTCTATGATGATGGATGTAAACAACCAAATGCACACCAGCATGACTATGGACTCAATGATGGAGGCTATGACTGCAAGTCTCAAGGGCAAAACAGGGGAAGAGTTTGACAATGCTTTTCTAGAAGAAATGATCCCGCACCACCAGGGAGCGATAGAGATGGCAAAAATGGTTTTGGTATCTTCCAAAAATCCTGAGCTTGTAAAGCTTGCTAACGATATTATTTCAGCTCAACAAAAAGAGATAAACATGATGAGAGACTGGCAGAGGCAGTGGTTTGGTGTTCAGTCACAATAAAAACATAAAATAACAAAAAAGCCATATTCGATGGCTTTTTTGTTTGCTATAATAAAAGTATGAGTAAAATAAAAGTAGCAATAAATGGTTTTGGTCGTATAGGAAGAGCATTTCTAAAGGTAGCTTGGGAGCGACCTGAGATAGAGGTAGTGGCAGTGAACGATCTCGGTTCTATCGAGTCTCTCGCGTACTTACTACGTCATGATACTGTTTATAGAGCGTGGGGCAAAGATGTAAAGATAGACGGAGCAAACTTGGTAATAGATGCAAAGACAGTTAAGTTTATTTCTGAGAAAGACACTACAAAGCTTCCATGGGGAGACCTTGGTGTAGATGTAGTTGTGGAGTCTACTGGACTTTTTACTTCTTTTGAAAAAGCTAAGTTTCACCTCGACTGTGGTGCAAAGAAAGTTGTGATCTCAGCACCAAGTAAGGGCGACGGATCTTTCCCTGGAGAAACTATCCTTCTCGGAGTAAATGAAGAAAAGTTTGGCACATGTGACATCACATCGAACGCTTCATGTACTACCAATGCTTCTAGTCCTCTCATTGCGATACTCGATGAAGCCCTTGGTATTGAAAAGGCTATTTTAAACACTGTTCATGGGTACACTGCTTCGCAAGCGCTCGTAGATGGTCCAAGCAAAAAGGATTTGAGAGAGGGAAGAGCGGCCGCACAAAACATAGTTCCAAGCTCAACTGGTGCAGCTATCGCCGTCACCAAAGCATTTCCAGCTCTCGAAGGTCTCTTTGATGGCATCTCTATCCGTGTGCCAGTACCAGCAGGATCGATAGTAGACATTACGTTTATTGCCAAGCGAGATACAACTAGAGAGGAGGTAAATGAAATACTTATAAAGGCATCCAAAGATTCACGCTGGGCAAATATCTTTGCTGTTACTGATGAACCCCTTGTTTCAAGTGACATCCTTGGCAACAGCCATGCTTCTATCGCTGACCTTGAAATGACTCGAGTAGTCGGTGGCAACTTGGTAAAAGTCCTTGGTTGGTACGACAATGAAATGGGGTATACCTACACACTTGTGGACCATGTTATTAAGACAGGAAAGACTATAAAATAAGAAAATATGATTAATTACTTTCAAATTTTAAAGGCGATAATTACTGCATTAATCTTTCCAGCTGTATTGATCTTTGGTTTGGTGGTTGTTTCTAAACCGATGAGCTCTATTAATACAAGAAATAAAGTTGTGTTGCACTTATATCTTAATTTAGCTCTATGCATAATAGGATTTTCAGGCATTATTTTAATACTTTTTAATCCATCTATTGCTATTTTTTCTTTTGGGCTAGCTCCTTTGTTCGCTATAATCTTTGTATTGGTTTCTTTGTCTAAGTTTAGGAAGCTAATAAATTATATACTTGATAAAAAAGATTTATTATGAAAATTCATTTAGCTACAGATCACGCAGGGTTTGAACACAAAGAAGTTTTGAAGTCTCATCTTTTAGAAAAAGGGTACGAGGTTGTTGATCATGGACCAGATAGGCTCGATGAGAACGACGATTATCCAGACTTTATCACTCCATGTGCGCAAGCTATAGCTTCTTCGCCAAGCGACAAGGCTATTATCTTTGGTGGGTCAGGAGAAGGGGAGGCTATGTGCGCCAATCGTATCAAAGGAGTGAGAGCTGTGGTCTACTACGGTGGCAACACTGACATAATCACCTTTTCACGTGATCACAATGATGCCAACATCCTTTCTATCGGAGCACGGTTTATGACTGAAGAAGAAGTCACACCTATTGTACAAATGTGGCTCGACACACCATTTTCTGGCAATGAAAGGCATATTAGAAGATTAGCGAAGTTTTAAACAGATGATAGAAATAATCCCAGCGGTTTTACCAAAAAGTTTTAGAGATATAGAAGAAGCGGTCGAAAAGGTGCGCTCTATTGCGCCGACTATTCAGATAGATTTTTGTGATGGCAAATTTGTCGATAACAAGTCTTGGTGGTGGACAGGCAAAGAACTTGCGCGCAAGGAGTCCATAATAGCTGAAGAAGAAGGCTTGCCATACTGGGATAGCGTAAACTATGAGTTTGATTTGATGGTCACAGATCCACTCTCGCACATGGATACTTTCATTGCGCTTGGTCCCTCAAAGATAATTTTTCACAAAAAAAGTGTCAGTGTTGAAGACTTGCTTAAATACTTTGAAAAATTACCAGAAGTTACTAGACAAATCATTTCTTTTGGTATCGCTCTTGAGCTCGATGATGATCCTACAGAGATAGCGCCTCTTGTCCCATATCTACGCCGTGTACAGTGTATGGGTATAGAGCACATAGGAGTACAAGGAGAACCTTTTGCTGATAAATGTGTAGACTTGGTAAAGAGAGTATATGATCTTTATGGAGACAAGATTCGCATCAGTGTAGATGGTGGAGTAAATGCAAATCATATCCCAGCACTAGTAAAAGCTGGAGCTCGTAGACTAGTTGTTGGTTCAGCAGTATTTCAAAGTATCGATCCGCACGGTACAATAGAAGAGTTACAAAATCTTGCCAACTCATAAAAATGAAAAATAAAATCGGCACTTATACAACTAGAGAGCTCGCTATCAAAGCCAACGAAATCCGTGAGAGCATCATAGAAATGCTTTTGGAAGCTGGTAGTGGTCACACCGCTGGACCTCTCGGAATGGCAGATGTTTTCACTGCACTTTATTTTGATTTGCTTCGCCATGATCCAGAGCGTCCAGATTGGGCAGAGCGCGATAGACTAGTGCTTTCAAATGGTCATATCAACCCTGTGCTTTACGCTACTATGGCACATGTGGGATATTTCTCACTAGAAGAACTCAAAACTCTTCGCAAATTTGGAACACGACTTCAAGGGCACCCTCATAGAGAGTTTTTGCCATATCTTGAAAACTCTTCTGGGCCTCTTGGCTCAGGCCTTTCTCAAGCAGTTGGTATGGCGCTCGCGGATAGGATAGATAACGGAGTCACAACACAGAAATACTTTTATTGTTTACTCGGAGACGGAGAACTCAATGAAGGCAACAACTGGGAAGCTGTCATGCTCGCTGGTAAAGAAAAACTGCGCAATCTCATAGCGATAGTAGACAGGAACAACATTCAAATAGATGGTTATACCGAGGATGTGATGCCACTAGACTCTCTGACTTCCAAATGGGAATCGTTCAACTGGCATGTCCAAGAAATAGACGGGCACAACATTGAAGCTATCATCGATGCGGTTCACAAAGCCAAAGCCGTGTTTGAAAAGCCTTCTGTCATCATCGCCCGCACTATTCCTGGCAAAGGCGTGCGAGAATTTGAACGCAAGTTTGAATGGCATGGCAAGGCTCCAAACAAAGAAGAAGCAAATATGGCGCTTCAGGAGTTAAGAACATTGGGAGGTAAAATTAAGAGTGAGCATAATTAGTATGTTTTTATTCATTGGTATTTTAGGCTTACTCTTTGTTTCTTTTGGTCTTCTTGTTAAATCAAGAAAGATAAGAGATTTCTTATCTTTCTTAGGAGGAGTTTGTCTGCTTGTTTATAGTATAAATAAAAGAGATAGTGTTTTTATAATTTTACAATCTTTTTATGTCCTAATAACAATAATTGATTACTTGAAACAAAAATAATATGGAATTAAAATATGGGTAAATTTGGAGTACTTGTCTCAGAAAATGAGTAGGTATACAATACTGATATGAAAAAGCTGTCTAAAAAAATAACAACTAAAAGTACTGACAAAAGATTTGACAAAATTGAAATTTTGATTGAAAAACTTGCTGTTATGACTTCAAACAATTTTGAAAGAGTTGATCATAAGCTTGAGATGGAAGCTAAGGGCCTTGATAAAAGAATTGGTAGTCTTGAGTCTAGTATTCAAGGAGCTCGAGCAGATATTTTGGATTTGCATGACAAATTTATTCATCGCAGAGAGTTTGACCAGCTTTCACTTCGAGTTTCAAAATTAGAAGAAAAAGCAAGAAAATAATTTTGTGCTTAATCCTAATTTAAAACTAAATAACAAAATTTTCTCAGACGATTGCGAACAAGCACCCATCCGCAAAGGCTTTGGTGAGGGCTTGGTGGAATCGGGGGAGACCAACAAAGACATCGTTGCTCTTTCGGCAGATCTGACAGAAAGTACGCAAATGCATTTATTCAAAAATCGTTTTCCAGAGAGATTTATCGAGATAGGTGTAGCAGAACAAAATCTAGCAACAGTTGCAAGTGGTATGGCGGCAATGGGCAAGTATCCATTTTTCTCTTCCTATGCGATGTTCTCTCCAGGTCGCAACTGGGAACAAATCCGCACCACTCTTGCATACAATGATAGAAAAGCAGTTATCGTGGGCTCTCATGCTGGTGTATCTGTAGGGCCAGATGGTGGTACACACCAAGCCATAGAAGACATCGCTCTTATGAGGGTTATCCCACGCATGATGGTACTTTCACCTTGCGATAGTCTACAAGCCAAGAAAATGACCCTAGCACTTGCGCAGGCTCCAGAGCTGGCATATCTACGACTCGCTAGAGAAAAGACGCCTATCATCACTACAGAAAATACCCCTCTTGAACTCGGAAAGGGGCAAGTTCTCTACAGACCAGAAGGTGTGGCCCATGTGGCTATCATTGCGACCGGCGCTCTTGTAGCCAATGCTCTTCGCGTTGCCAAAGACTTGGAAAAGAAACATATCAAGGTAGTGGTAGTAAATATTCACACCATTAAACCACTAGATGAAGAGCTCATCATCAAATTTGCCAAAGAAACAAAAGCCGTCGTAACTGTAGAGGAGCATCAAGTAGCGGGTGGACTTGGAGGAGCAGTAGCTGAATGTTTGGCAAAAAGTTGTCCAACACCGATAGAGTTTGTAGGAGTTCAAGACCTCTTTGGTCAGTCTGGTACACCACGTGAACTTATTGAACATTATGGAATGGGACGAGATGGGATTGAAAAGGCGATTTTAAAGGTGGTAGAAAGAAAATAGACTTTTGTAAAAAACTATTGTATTATTACAAAAAAATTTCATTTTATGAAAAGAGAAACAATATTGGAATACTCTGTATTTCCAGGTAATGTTATTCATATAGCAATGCTAAAACTGGTAAATTTCTTTTTTAAAACAAAAAATCAGTCAAGGGAAATTTCTGTTGTAGATGGTATAAAAGTTTTATCTAAGCAAGAAAAAGATTTTTTAGAGACAAATTTTTGTGAAGTACCTAAGGTTCGTTTGGTAAAATTGTACTATATTCCCTCATATGATTTTCAAAGGGATGTAGCTCTAGAAAAGGAATTCAACTGTTTCTTAGATAAGTTACTTTTTAAGATTAGCAGCGTTACAGCCGACAAAGTTGGTCATTTTTCTCTAGAGTTATCTGAGAAAATTAGTTTTCATAATTTGGACATAGTTCCAAATCCTGAAAGTGCCGCAAGACTATATGATATTTTATAAAAACTCCAGTGTATGGAGTTTTTACTTTTAAAACAAAGGTTTTGGTTCGTAATCTTTTGGCGCTTCAGACAGATGCTTTTCTAGTTGCGCCATAGTGAGGAGGCCTTTTTGTGCGCCGACAAACTGTACAACACTCATAGAGTTTACTGGTCCCCATTTGAGGGCTTCTTTGATATCTTTACCAAGGAGGAGTGCCACAGATACGGTCGAAGCAAATGCATCTCCTGCGCCTGTTCTCTCGTATGGCTCATGAGGATATATCGGCATGAAGTAGCTTTCAGTGCCATCAGAAGCATAAGCGCCTTTGATACCATCAGTGATAAATATTATCTTGGGCCCCAAAGCATGTAGTCCAGCAAAAAGGTCTTGGATTTTATCACTATCTGTTTTAAGTATTCTTTGTGCTTCTTCTACGTTACAGAAAAAAGCATAAGTGTGGGTGTAGATGTCTTTGAGTGCTTCCAGTCCCATTTTCATTTGAAAAGTTCCAGGTTGAAAAATGAGCTTGGTTTCTGGATGAGATATAACATATTTTGCAATCTGTGCGTGGTACTCCTCTGTACCTTCTCCGAGAGAAGAAAGATAAATCATTTTTGGCGCTGACATATCAGAAGGGAAAGATGTAGGGAAGTGAGCATGTTTTACAAGTATTGTGCGATCGACATCATACCAAAGGACATAGTGATAGTTGGTAGGGATGCCTTCATGGATGCCAACGTATTTTGTGGAGACATTGTTTTTGATAAGTTCGTCCAGACAGTTTTGTCCGTGAGAGTCTTTACCGACATGAGCTATAAGAGCACTAGAGACACCAAGTCTTGAAGCAGAGACAGCGGCATTGGCACTGTTACCGACAGCGCGGACTTCTTCGACTGATTCATACGGGACTTTGTCTCCAAATCTTAGAGAAATCTTACAGTTGTGCTCGTCTATATCGCAAGACACTTGTGCGTCTTTGATCTTGATAAAAGCATCGGTCACGAGATCTCCGATAGCCAAAAAGTCTATTTGTTCATTTTGCATGTTTACATTATAGCTAGTTTCTCCTTATGGTACAATTGTTTTATGAAAACTCTCCGAGCCTATATAAGAGAAGCCAAAAGAGACAAAAAAGCGATAGGTCATTTTAATTTTTCAAATATCGAAGGGCTTTGGGCTATAGCACACGGTGCGCAAAAAGTTGGATTGCCAGTTATCGTCGGAGTCTCAGAAGGAGAAGAGCGAGCCATAGGTATACATGAAGCTGTGGCATTGGTTAGGAGTATCAGAAGCAACCTCAAGATCCCTATTTTTTTAAATGCTGATCATCACTATAGTGTCGAGGCAGTTAAGGCTTGCATTGATGCAGGTTACGATAGTGTGATATTTGATGGGGCCAAGCTTTCTATGGAGGAGAACATTGCACAGGCCAAAGAGTGTGTAGAATATGCTCGCAAAAGTATGCGCGATGTAGTAGTAGAGGTAGAGCTTGGTTATATCGGACAGTCTTCAAAGGTGCTCGATGGTGTGCCAGAAGGAGTTTCGCTCGAGAACCTCACAAAGGTAGAAGACGCTCAAAAGCTAATGCAAGAAACTGGCGCCGATATGCTTGCTCCAGCAGTTGGCAACATTCACGGCATGTTTAAAGGTGGAGTAGATCCAAGACTTGATATCGCTCGCATCAAAGAAATCTCAAAAGCTACAAATGCTCCACTTGTTCTTCATGGTGGCTCAGGCAATGATGCTGATTTTGAAGAGGCGATACTCTCTGGTATCTCTGTCGTTCATATCAACACCGAACTTCGCAAAGCTTATACAGAGGGAGTCAAAAAATACATGGATGAGCATCCAGATGATGTTGCTCCATACAAATACGGCGAAGCCGGCAAATTGGCTATGCAAAAGGTAGTAGAGGAAAAGTTAAAAGTTTTTTCTAGAACAGAGTAAATACTTGATTTTTTATTGTGATTATGTTATAATATAAGAAATATTCATCACAATCTAAAATCAATTAAAATGCTTACTTTAAAAGGCTGTATTGGAAGGATCAATTATATCCTTAAACAAAAAGTTAAAAAACCATTTTCTTTAATACCACTGGCGAATATGGTTATATATAATCTTTTATCTGCTAAGAAACTTAGCGTAAAAGATAAAAAAACTCTCTACCGGCTTATAGATGAGCTTCGTGGGTACACTCAAAATTCTGGTACAGATTCAAATGCTTATTCAAAAGAATTTGATGAAAACACCTGTGATTACAAAATTGCCCGTGAATTAGTTCTCAGGTTTAAAGGCCATCCTTTTGATGTTTTATCTGTATGGATAAATCATTATTACTATGATAGCCAGCTATGGCACGAAGCTGTAGACCAAATGATTGGTATAAATCGAGTTGAAGGCTTAATTTCCGCTATAGAGCATGCACAGCCCAGCTGTTTTGAAACAAAAGAAGACTTACAACAAAGATGTTGGGACCAACTAACTTCACACCAGCTTTCTTTTAAAGACCTGGAGAGGCTTTGTGTTCTCACAACAATACCGCTTCGGATATCAAAATTAGCCTGTGAATTAGTCTTAAAAAATAATCTGTTAGATGGTTTACCTGAAAAAGATTACTATTTATACGTTTTCAAAAACGTAATTTTAAAGGCAAAAGATATTAATCACTACAGCGAGCTTATTAAAAAGCATCATAAAAAGTCTGTTCAGTTGATTGGTAAAGTAGCTAAAAAATAGTTGTGCATTATCAAACCCCGATTTTTATAGTCGGGGTTTTTCTATTGTATTTTTAAAATATTGTCCTACCTACATGATATAATTCACATATGAATTTAGAATTACTCAAAAAGTCTTTTAGGGGAGATGTAGAAGGGGATGAGAAGACGCTTGAAAAGTACAGTCACGATGCTTCGCTTTTTGAGGTAGTGCCAGAAGTAGTAGTTTTCCCTAAGGATGCTAGTGACGTTGAGGCTCTTGTGAAGTTTGTATCTGAGAACAAAAAGTCTGACCCCAAGCTTTCTCTAACAGCGCGCAGTGCTGGGACATGTATGTCTGGCGGACCGCTTAACGAATCTATCATTTTAGATACTACAAGATATTTAAACAAAATCATTTCTGTCGATAGCGAAAAGGCGGTAGCAGAGCCAGGAGTGTATTATCGAGATTTTGAAAAAGAAACTTTGAAGCTCGACTGCATCATGCCTACTTATACTGCTTCCAAAGACCTCTGTGCTATAGGAGGGATGGTGAACAACAATTGCGCCGGAGAAAAGACTATCAAATATGGCAAGATTGAGCGCTATGTCAGAAAACAAAACATCGTGTTCTCTGACGGTAAAAGTTATGAAGTCAAACCTCTTACGAAGACAGAGCTTCTGGCCAAGATTGCTAGAGAAGACTTTGAAGGTAGGATTTACAAACAAGTTTTTGATCTTGTCGAAAACAACTATGAAGCTTTGCAAAATGCCAAACCAAAGGTGAGTAAAAACAGCGCCGGCTACTATCTCTGGAATGTTTGGAATAGAGAGACGGGTATCTTTGACCTCAACAAACTTCTTGTAGGGTCTCAAGGGACACTCGGAGTAACAACACAAGTAGAGCTCGGTCTTGTGCCAGTACCGAAGTATTCAAAAATGGTAGTTATCTATATGCCAAAGATCGATCGCCTCGGTGAAGTAGTAGATACTGTGATGCGTTATGAGCCCGAGAGCTTTGAATCATTTGATGACTACAGTATGAAGCTGGCTATTAGGTTTATTTGGGACTTTTTCAAGAGACTTGGATTTTGGGGTGCTATCAAGCTTGGACTTCAGTTCATACCAGATATGTTTTTGGTGCTTCGTGGTGGTGTACCCAAGATGATACTGATGGCAGAAGTCACAGGGGACGATGAGGAGGCGTTAGAAGCGAGAGCTAGAGAAATCCTCGAAGCCGTCAAGCCATTTGGTTTTGAAACCAAAATAGCAAGATCAAAAGGAGAGATAGAAAAGTATTGGAAAATTCGCCGAGAGAGTTTTGCTCTGCTTCGCAACCATGCTGGAGGCAAGCGTACTGCGCCATTTATCGACGACATCATCGTTAGTCCTCATGACATGCCAAAGTTTTTACCAGAACTCCAAGGGATACTTTCTCATTACAAACTCGACTATACTATTGCAGGACATGCGGGAAACGGTAACTTCCACATCATTCCTCTTATGGATCTCGACAACCCATTTTCTTCAGATATTATTTTGGATTTGTCACAAAAAGTTTATACACTTGTCACCAAATACGGAGGCTCTATCACTGCTGAGCACAACGATGGCATCATCCGCACGCCATATCTATCTTATATGTATAAGCCAGAGATTTTGGAATTGTTCAAAAAGGTTAAAGAAATATTTGACCCACTTTATATCTTCAACCCCGGCAAAAAGGTAGGAGGATCGTTCAAATACATCACTGATCATCTCATCAGGAAACATGACCAAAAACATAGCTCATAATTTGCATTTTTAGGCTTTTCCCGTATAATAAAGCCCTATGTTAATACTAAAAGCAACAAAAAGACAAAGTGAGAAACCAGAAGACCTTAGAAGAGGAGACCAAATCCCGGCTGTGTTTTATGGTTTTGGCAAGGAATCAACAGCTATTTCTGTTCCAAAAGTAGACTTTATTAAGCTCTTTAGAGAGGCAGGAGAGACTACTGCTATCACCCTTGATATGGGTGGAGAGAAGATTTCTGCTTTGGTCCACGATATCCAAAGAGACCCAGTACGAGGAGAGCCAACACATGTGGACTTTCTAGTTATCGATATGAACAAAGAGGCAGAAGTTGCTGTGCCTATCGAGTTCACAGGTTTGGCTGAAGCTGAAAAGAGCGGTATCGGTATGGTTGTTAAAGTTATGCACGAAGTAGAAGTGCGCGCTTTGCCTGCTGATTTGCCACATTCTATCACTGTAGACCTTACTCCTCTTGCTACTCTTAGTGATGCTATTCATGCAAAAGACTTGAGTTTGCCAAAAGGTGTGTCTTTGGTTACTGATGGAGATGATGTTATCGCTTCCGTTTCTGCCTTTGTAGAAGAAAAAGAAGAAGCACCAGTGCTTGATCTAGATGCTATTGAAGTAGAAAAGAAAGGTAAGAAAGAAGAAGAGGGAGCAGAAGAATCTGCAAGCTAGTCAATACCGAGAGCTTTTCGTCAAGGGCAAAGAGAGTAATATTTTGTTATAATAAAAGTCTTACATATGATGCGTAAGGCTTTTATTTTTATATTGATTTTTCTCATAGCTTCACCTATGAGTTTTACTGGAAGCTCTCTAGTAAATAATGTTGTTTCTGCTCAAGTAACTTCAGCTGAAGAGCGTGCCGTGCTTGAAGCTGAGCTCAGAGCTCTTGAGCAAGAAATCAAAGAAAAAGAAGCTATTCTCAAAAGCCAGCAACAAAAAACTGGTACCCTCAAAAAGGACGTAGCACTCCTAACTTCTCAAATAGAAACAGCCAAGCTCAAAATCAGAGCCAAAACTATAGCTATCAACAAGCTAGGTCAAGAGATAAACCAAAAATCCAAAGCTATTAACGACCTAGAGTCTGAAATAGGGCGAGAAAGAAGCTCTATGGCTCAGCTCATCAAAAAGACAAATGAGATAGATCAAAAAGGTGCAACCTATGTACTCCTTAGTGCTGATTCTGTTTCTGATTTTTACCAAGACCTTGATGATTTTCTTTCGGTTAAGCAGTCTCTTTATGCTTCAGTCAACAAAATAAAACAAATCAAATCTCTAACAGAAGATCAAAAAGAACAACTCGAATCCAAAAAAGAAGATGAACTTGATGCCAAGAGTTCTTTGGACTATCAAAAAAAGCTAGTTGAACAAACAGAAAAAGAAAAAAAGACGCTCCTACAGATAAGCCAAAGCAAAGAACAAGAGTATCAAGCAGTTTTGAAAGAAAGACAAAAAAAGGTTACTGAAATACGCAACAAACTCTTTAGTTTTGCTGGAGGTAGTACCAAGGCTATCCCTTTCGCAGAAGCTTATGAGTATGCAGAGTCAGCGTCAGCCAAGACAGGGGTTCGCACTGCATTTATATTGGCTATCCTTACCCAAGAATCAAATCTCGGTAAAAATGTCGGGACTTGTAACAGAGCAGGAGACCCACCAAGTAAAAGTTGGAAAAACGTTATGAGCCCAACTCGAGACCAAGCTCCTTTTAAACGTATAACAGAAGCTCTGGGGCTAAATCCTGACACTACTCCTGTATCTTGTCCTATTGCTGGAGGAGGTTGGGGTGGAGCTATGGGTCCAGCTCAGTTTATCCCTTCTACTTGGGAGACTGTGGCAGATGAAGTTGCTAGTGATCTTGGAGTTTCTATTGCAAATCCTTGGAGGGCCAAAGACGCTATTATGGCTTCAGCTGTTTACTTGAAGCGTCGTGGAGCGGTAGGAGGGGAGTCCAATGAGCGTAATGCTGCTTGTCGGTATTATTCAGGACGCTCTTGTGATGGTAAAAGACCAGCCAATAGTTTCTACGGTAACAACGTTATGGCGATAGCTCGTTCCGTTCAGTCTGACATTGACTATTTGAAACAGTATGGTGTTTCTAGAAGATAAGACTGATTTTGCCTAAAAACTTGAAAAATTAGCACTCTATGCTAGAATAAGAACCTATGAAAAAGGATACTCACCCAAAAAACTTTAGAGAAGTTGTTTTCCATGACAACTCTTCAGACACCCAATTTATCATTGGTTCTACTATCAATACTACAGAAACTATCACTATCAAGGGCAAAGAGTACCCACTTTTTAGAGTTGAAATCTCAAGTGCTTCACACCCATTCTTTACTGGTAACGAAAAGGTTATCGATACCGCTGGACGAGTAGATAGATTCAACAAGCGTCGCGCTGCTTCTGCAAAGAAGTAAATATTTTACAAAAAGTCACTTTGTGGCTTTTTGTATTTGTAGCGATCCCGTTAGAGATATAAAATGTAAAACTTTTTCGGGAAAATGTTATTATTTAAAGAAGTATTTTTAAATTAGTAGAAATTATTTTAACAAACGGAAGTCTACAGACTTCCTATCTCTAACGGGATGGATATAGAAACACTAAAACAAAATCCTCGTACAGCATATATAGCTGGAGAATACGAAAAACTTTTGCGTCAAGAAAAAGAGCTTGATGAGCTTCTCTCTAGTGATGCTTCTTTGAGCGAAATGGTCTCTCAAGAGAGAGAAACTATCGCTATTCAAAAGAAAGCCTTTGAAGACCAAATAGCTGAAATAGAAAAAGCAGAAAAAGAAGAAGAGGAATTTCCAAATGAAATCATTCTAGAGGCTCGTGCTGGAGCGGGCGGAGACGAAGCCGCTATATTTGCTACCGAACTTGCCGATATGTACGAAAGATACGCTGACAGCAAAGGTTGGACTACTCGTCACCTAGATGACTATACAAGAGAGATAAAGGGTAAGGATGTTTATAAGCTTTTGCGATTTGAAACTGGTGTACACCGAGTCCAGAGAGTGCCAGCTACCGAGAAAAACGGACGCATACATACCTCGACTGCTTCTATCGCCATCCTTCCTATGAGAAAAAAAGTAAACTTTGTTATCAATCCAGCAGATCTAGACATGGAGTATTCACGCTCTGGAGGAGCAGGAGGGCAAAATGTCAACAAAGTTGAAACAGCAGTACGCCTCATCCACAAACCTACCGGTATAGATGTACGCAGTACTAGTGAGCGTAGCCAGCTCGCCAACAGAGAAAAGGCTATGCAGATTTTGACTGCAAAATTGCAACAAATGAAAGAAGAGGAGGAAGCCAAAAAATACTCAGGTGATCGAAAAGCACAGATAGGTACAGCAGACCGAAGTGAGAAAATCCGCACTTACAACTTCCCACAAGATAGAGTCACAGATCATCGCATTCGCCAAAACTTTTCAAATATTCCAGGCATTATGCTTGGCAAGCTCGATAAGATTATAGAGGCTCTGCAAATAGGGGAAGTAGGCGAAGCCGATGAATAAAAACAAAAATAGTGTTGTTTTCTTACTGCGGATGCCTACGCAGAGTCCTCGTTGCAAAAACAACACTATTTTTGTTTTTATATAAATAGAGTAAAAAATGGGGTTGAAAAAGATTGAAAATTTGGTATAGTAAAGCTCATGCGTGTATAGTTCAGTGGTAGAACGCCGTCCTGATAAGACGGAGGTCCATGGTCCGATTCCATGTACACGCACAAAATGTTAGAGAATATAGCAAAACAATTCGTTATATTTTATCGTTCAGAAAACCCTATGGATAAATACTCTCTTTATTCTAAAGACAGTATTAGTATTGAAAATCCAAAAAATGGAATAAAAACTGAAACTAAAGGTATTAATAATATAAAAATAAAAGGTGCTGAATTTTACAAGCAGTTTTCTAAGGTCTTAAAAAGACAGGTCTCAGATCCAGTAATAACAGATGACGGTTTTTTTGTTTATTTTGATATTGAAGGAATAGATAAAAATGATTCTTTAAAAAGCATTCATGAAAAAGCAATATATAGAGTTTTTAATAATCAAATAGTTTACGAAGAATTTCTTTATTAAAGAATATCTTAACAAAAAGTCAAGTTTGTGGTCCGATTCCATGTACACGCACCAATTCGTTGTGTTAGACGCGACTTCGCGGTTCACAGTATACAAATAAAAAACCGATGTAAAAAATTACATCGGAGGTTCTCTTATTGTTTGATAAAGTAGTTCACTGATTTGTCTCTTCAGGTTTTATTTTACCAACACCCTTACAGGTTTCGCACTGAACTACAACCCCAGCAACAAATTCGGTTTTACCATTTTTAGTTGCTATAGTGACTCCCGCAAGGGAACCACCGACAGTGTCAACAAGAACGGTTGTCTTTTTTCCTTCACATCTTGGACATATAACCAAAGTATCATTATTTTTTAAAGTTTTCATAAAAAATATATTTCTTTCATCCTACTACACCTTAACAAAAAGTCAACCCGGAAGTGAATCTTGGCATTAGAGCGAAGCTCTTTGCACCAAAGTGCGATTTCAAGATCTACTTCCGGGTCAAGTTATGTTAAAGTAGAGGGATATGGTTTTATCCGTTGTCGCTACGCCTATAGGGAATCTCAAAGACATCACACTTCGCGCCAAGGAGGTGCTTGAACAAGCGACTTTGATAGTAGCAGAGGACACTCGCACCAGTGGCCAACTTTTTAAATTGCTTCAAATTGAGGGTGATAGAGAGTTTGTCTCAAGTCATGCTATGAGCACGCCAAATGCTCTCAAAAAGGCACTAGAGCGTTGTGAAGCCCATGAGTACATCGCTCTTGTTACAGATGCCGGTACTCCAGCTATTTCGGATCCTGGGAGCTTTTTTATATCTGAATTTCGCAAAGCTTATCCTGACGCCAAGGTTGTACCTATACCAGGGGCTTCGGCTGTTATTTCAGCGCTCTCTGTTTCGGGTTATCCATCAGACCATTATGAATTTGTCGGCTTTGTTCCACACAAAAAGGGTCGTCAAACACTTTTCAAAAAAATAAGTGAGACAGAACACGTTGTTGTTTTTTATGAATCTCCACACCGGATAGTTAAGACTTTGACTGAGCTTGGTACTGTCTTGGAAGGTAGAGAGATTTTTGTTGCTCGAGAAATGACCAAGGTTTTTGAAGAATATGTATTTGGCTCTGGGCAAGAACTCGCTCAGTATTTCCTAGACCACAAAGATAAATGTCGCGGAGAGTTTGTTTGTGTAGTTTCTTCCTGATAAATCTTGAAGTTACATTTTTATACTATTTTGTTATAATGTCTATCTATGAATGGCAAAATAAAACTACTAATATTTAACAGTATTTTGATCACCGCACTACCTCTTTTGGGATTTCCTCGAACCATAAAAAACGTACTACTTTTTGTTGTTGGACTTACAAGCTTGCTAGCTTTGTGGTCTATCAAAAAAGGCGTCAAGCTTTTGCGTCTCAAACTCAAAAGGATAGAAGGTCAACAAGGCACACTCATTCAATAACATGGAAAATCAACCAACACAAAAAAATCATATTCATACAGGAGCTAGGGTACTAGTGGGCATTGTCGCTTTGATTGGAGTTTTCTTGATTGGCGTATATGTAGGATTTGAAAACAGACCAGCTTCCAAAAAGATAGTAGACGTCATCAACAAAGACTCAACGACTATACCACTACAAACTACTGATTTTGAACCTTTTTGGAAGGCTTGGCAGTTGGTCAAAGAAAAGTATCCCGAAGCTAGTAAAACTAGCAACGAAGAGCATCTCTATGGCGCTATAAAAGGTCTATTGGCTTCTTTTGGTGACCCTTACACAACATTTTTTGACCCAGAAGAGAGCAAGTCTTTTGAAAGCCAAATATCTGGAGAGTTTGGTGGCGTCGGTATGGAGATGGCTCAAAAGGATGGTATTTTGACTGTTGTTGCGCCACTTAAGGACACTCCTGCTTACAAAGCTGGTATCAAATCTGGAGACAAAATAGTTAAGATAGGGGACAAGCTTAGTTCTGATATGAGTGTTGATAGTGCTGTTGACCTTATCAGAGGTGAACCAGGGACCAATGTCTCTATCACTATAGTTAGAGATGGTTTGAGTAGTCCAAAAGAGATTTCCATGACTCGTGCCAAGATTTCTATCCCTACTGTTGATACTGAAAAGCATCCAGAAAAAGGCGTCTTTGTTATTAAACTTTATAGTTTCTCAGCCCAGTCACCAGAGCTCTTTAGAAATGCCTTGCAGCAGTTTGCTGATTCTGGCTATGACAAACTGGTCTTAGACCTCCGCAACAATCCTGGTGGTTATCTAGAAGCTGCTGTTTCGATGGCGAGTTGGTTTTTGCCACAAGGAGAAGTGGTGGTAAAAGAGATAGGCAAGACAGACAAAGATGTAGTGGTACACAAAAGTACTGGTCCAGGAGTCTTTAAAGGTAAAATCAAAATGGCTATCTTGGTCAACAAAGGCTCTGCTTCTGCCTCTGAGATATTGGCCGGTGCGCTTTCTGAGCATGGTATCGCTACTTTGGTAGGGGAGAAAACTTTTGGTAAAGGTTCTGTTCAAGAACTTATCAAGCTAACACCAAACACTTCTATCAAGATAACTGTTGCTAAGTGGTATACACCCAAAGGTGTTTCTATCTCTGAAAGCGGTTTGACTCCAAAGGTTGTTTTGGAACAAAATACAGATATAGACAATGATGTCGAACTTAAGCAGGCTATTGATTTTGTCGCTAAACAATAATTTATGAAAGTTATATTATTACAAAATGTAAATAAGGTAGGTAAAAAGGATGAGATAGTAGAAGTCGCAGGTGGCTATGCTGACAACGTGCTTTTTCCTTCCAAAAAGGCTATACCCGCAAGTGCTAAAAACATCGAAGCACTAAACAGAAAGATCTCTTCAAACAAAGCTCTCAAAGATTTGGAACAAGGACTTTTGGAGTCTGCTATCAAGGCTTTGCCAGAAGAGTCTATCAGCATAGTTGTTAAGGCCAACGAAAAGGGACACCTTTTTTCAAAGGTTACAGAAACAGAGATAGTCGAAGCATTAGCCAAGCACCGCATCATGCTTTCTACTAAAAACATCGTTCTAAAAAATCCTATCAAAGAGTTGGGGGAGTATAAAGTCCAGATAGTAGAAGGGGATTTCAAAAAAGAAATATCTATCTTGATTAAAATATAAAACTCCGGACTTATATCCGGAGTTTTATATTATTTTGATATGATGTGAGCTGCTTTGCGAGTAGTAGTTGTTCCGTCAAAGTTTAGCTTTCTTTTGTTGGTAAACTTTACAGTTCCTTCTTTGAGAGCAAAGAGAGTATGATCTTTTCCTAGTCCAACATTTGTTCCAGGGAGGATTTTTGTACCTCTTTGACGCACAATGATAGCACCAGCTGTTGCTTTGCCTCCATCATAAATCTTAGTACCGAGATACTGTGGATTTGAATCTTTTAGGTTTTTCGATGCCGCTCCTTGTTTCTTATGTGCCATATGTGTAAGTAATAATTTTTATTAGACCACAATAATATATCAAATCCCTCTCTATGTCAACAAAATATAGCCATTTGTACCCTATAGTGAGCCTTTGTCAATACTTGGCCAAAAGGGTGGGGAATAGGGCTTATTTTAAAGGTTTTTAAGGTTATAATACATAGATAATATGACTAGTTTTGTCCACAAATATTATCAAGCTATTTTTATCTTTTTAATTGTTTTGATAGCGGGACTTTCTTTTGCTATAGGTGTTCAAGAAGGGCAAAAAAGAGGAAACACAAAGGGCGATATTGTGTTTTCTTGGGGAGAAGATATTTCCAAAGCTCAAAAAATACCACTAGGTAGCTCTGACTTAGACTCAGAAGTCTCCAAAGACAAAGGAGCAGTAGAGCAAGCAGAGATTTTGCAGGTAGTAGACAATTCCGAAAAAGGCGCATATGTAGGATCAAAAAATGGCACCAAATACTACACTCCCGGATGCCCAGCGACTAGTCGTATCAAACCAGAGAACTATATTTGGTTTCAAAGCGTAGAAGATGCTACTCTACAAGGGTATAGCAAAGGATCATGCTGAAAAAAACTTTTATTATTTTAGGAATATTTATCTTGGGAGGCTGGGCTTTTAGTCGGTATTTTGATAGCAGACTGGATTCAAATATTTATAAAGTTTTTTCAAATATCAAAACTATCGGTTATATAAAAGAAGAACCAAATATTTTAAGTACTGACATTGTTGAAGAAACCAACAAACAAAGAGTCGCAGAGGGTTTGCCACCTCTTTCTATCAACGACAAGCTCAGCGAGTCTGCCGAAATAAAAGTTGATGATATGGTACTTTACCAATACTTCGAACACGCATCTCCCATAACAGGGGCAGGTGTTTCTGACCTTGGAACAAAGGTAGGTTATCAGTATGTAGTCATGGGAGAGAACTTAGCCCTTGGCAACTTTGTAAATGCTAAAGATATAGTTGATGCTTGGATGAATAGTCCAGGGCACCGAGCAAATATCTTGAACTCTAAATATCAAGAGATTGGTGTCTCTGTAAAGTATGCAAAATACGAAGGCAAAAATGTTTGGTTTGCAGTCCAGCATTTTGGCACTAGTCGAAATGTTTGTCCGAGTATTGATACTAGCCTCAAGGCCTCTATCGATATTATCAACCGAGAACTCAAAGAAGAGGAGGGAAGTATCAACTCTCTCAAAAAGTCTATCGAAGCTCCTGGGGCTCAAAACCAAAGTTCTTACCAAGAGAGTGTAAAAATATTTAATGCCAAAGTAGACGCCTACAATGCCAAGCTCATGTTCTCAAAAGAAAAGATAAACTCTTACAATCAAGAAGTCAGAAACTTCAACAAGTGCATCACCGCATTTCAGTAGCTTTGTCTAGTCGAGGGAATACCCATGCCAAATTTACTATAGCGTCGCACAATATATCTTTACGGTAATGCATATTTAAAATAAGCCTTATATTATATAGACCACTTCCCCCAGGCCAATTTTTGATTTTGGTAGATGGTCAGCATTATTTCCTATTTTAAGAATATTTTTTTAAATTAATTCCCTGACATATTTATCCCAAAAAATACAAAAAAGCCTCTTTTGAGGCCTTTGTCCAAATCCTCATTTTTACCACTTCCCTGTCTGAAAATAAAAAAAGCCTCCATAGTAATTAAGAGGCCTTACTTAAGCAATTTTTGATTTAGATCCTAGTTCAAGAAGCCAATCAATGTAAACAACTACATAACAAAATAGCAGTCCTGATGTGAAAAGTAATAAATCGATTAAATCAAATTGTCCAAATGATTTATCAAAATACTGCAACATCTCTATTCCGCCACCCAAGAAAAAAACAAAAGAACTAATTATAATCGTATATTTCCTAAATGAACCATAAAGTGGGTCTAATGTTTTTTTACTTGCACGAATCATAGCAACAATTGCGAAAGTGTGTACTTGTACGTCTATTAAATCATTAAATTTACCTGGCCAAATTAAGGAGTCAATTTCTATTTTAAAAAACCAACTCAATATAGTCCTGGTGGCTCCTATGATTATAAAAATGACAATGACCGTATTTCTAAATCTTAATGAATTTTTCATTACTATTTATTTTTTTATGTACAAAATTATTATTGAATTTTTAACATATAGTATTAAAAATGTCAATAATATAGCCGTATAGGTTCAATACCTTGGAATCATTCTCTAAGGCTTTATGTAAAGATGGTACTTGTAGTTACTTCCGTTGTATCTTATTACTATTTTTTATCTTGAGATAATATTTTTAATATATATTGAAGTGCAGCATCATTGTAAATAGAAGGAGTTGCGGAAGGAAGTTTTAATGTCGTTCTATATAAATCTTCCTGATCTTTATTTCTAAAATTGTAAGAAGAATATTTACTATCGTTTCTAAGATTGTTTTCTTTGATAATTTTTTGTATATCAGTTATTTTAATTTTTGGCATTTCTTTTTTAATCATACTCTCAAGTTTCTTATAAGAGTAAGGATATTCATCAGTAATTCTTTTTTTGATTACTTTTGCAACTTCAATAGATCCTACTGGCTTAATAGATCCAATTAACTTAAGTGTTTTTGCTCCTTTCTTTTCATTAAAACTACCTTCTTTTATAAAACTTATTTCTTTTACTAGTTCGCTGTCAATCAATAGCGTACCTTGGTCTGAATCCATAACACCTTTTAATGTATCGAGTATTCCTACATTTGAGGGTCCAACTTCTCCAATCTTTTTAACTTTTCTAATCCATTGCTCATTGTTTTCCTTAATTCTATTTTCAATAATATTTATTAACTCGCTATATTGTATAACTTCAGTTCTACCAGCATATCGATAATAGATTTCCCCGCTCTTTAAATTTTGTTTTGGGTCACCTTTTTTACAAATAACAGGTTTTATTAATGCTTTTTCAGCATATAAAACCCCAAAATTCATTTTATTAATTTTTATGACGTTCATTTCCCAGTTTATATATGGAGCGAAGTGTTCATTCAAAAAACCAGATATTTTTTCTTCGTCAATCTTATTAAATTGTTCAAGGCTTTTAATTGAAAGCCCTCTCAGTCTTCGTGGCTTATCGGTTATTCCAAAAATGAGGTATCCACCAGAGTTATTTGCAAAAGCAGCAAAATCGCGAAAGTATTCTGCTAAGCCTTTTAAATTAAAAGATTCTTTAAACTCAAGGTTTATACCTTCTCTATGTATGAGTCCGCCGTCTGCTCTAATCTTTAATAGTTCATTAATTTTTTCTTGTGAGATCCACATTTAATTAACTCTTATTACCCTCTCCAGCTTCAAACAAATTAATCATCGACCTTGTTTTAGCTCTTTTAATCTTTAAATGTTACCACTCCCCACCCAGCTTTCCTATCATTGACAAAAAGGCAATTATTATGTTATAATATAAGAGAAATATATTCTTTAACTAAATTTCTAGCCAATGTTAATATGGACTCTTCCTCAGGAAGTTAAAGCTTCATTGGGTGTTATTGCCGGGATACTTCTTGTTGTTGCAAGCCTCTCATATATATCTTCTATCCTTACAAAAGATATAGCCAAAAGAATCACACCAAGACCTCTGTCATGGATAGGGTGGTTTTTGATGGTAGGAGTAAGTTTGTTATCTCAGGTTATGACTTCTGGTCTCAAATGGAGTCAAACTGCACTTTTTGCAACAACATTTTTCTGTATTTTAATCCCTGTCTTATCTTTTTTATTGAAAAGGTATTTAGTAAAACCCATGGATTGGTTTTGTCTTGTTTTAGGGTTGGTTTGTTTTGCAACTTACCTTTTTACAAAAGATGCAGTTTTAACAACTGTAACCTCTCTTGTGGCAGACTTTATCGTGGCGATACCTACATTCCATAATGCATTTATTGATCCGAAATCGGAAAAAACATCGGCATGGAGATATGGAGTTGCTTCCTGGTTATTAACTCTGATTGCGTGTATCGATGGAACTTGGCTTTATGCTTTGTTTCCGATTTACCTGTTTTTGTTTAACACAACAATGATAGTCTTAACAAGCAGAAAATCATCCTAAATCAAAAAAGCCCCGCGCAATCGCACAGGGCTTTTATCTTGGTAAATTTTTACCCGCAAGGTTCTCCTGTAGTGAGGCTGTAATCAGTACCACTTTCGCATCCTGCTGGGACATAGCCGTAGCCTCCAGAGCCATAGTATCCTGATTCATCTGGCAGGTTAGCATTGTCATATGTAGTGTAATAGTAAGTCTTTGTAGTTGTAGGCGCAGAACTTGTCTCTGTGATAGTGCGAGTGTTACTTGTTCTAAAAGCTCCAACACTATAGTTGGTATTCATATAGATACCGAGGTTGGCGTTGTTTTGGTTTGTGCTTACAAAGCCATCAAAAGCACTGGCTCCGAGGTTGCGTGTACCTATATAGCTCTTGGGATATAGAGGTATTATCATAAGCGCAATAACAACACCGATGATGATCATGGTTGTTAGCAGGGTTTTGTTGGTTATATTTTCCATATACCCACATACTACTCCAAAATCCCTACTTTGTTCCCTGCTCTATTATTCCAAAACATTTTCTAAAATACGTCAAATTGTAGGGCTAGAGGCACGTGGTCTGAGACGACGTCAGGTAGAGCTTCAAAGCCTTCGACGAGGATTTCATCAGAGACAAAGGCATAGTCAGCGTGTTTGTCATCGCCCTTGTAGAGCTCTGTGCGAGTGGTCGGGATATTGTACTTGGTGATGAGGTTGGTGAAGTGACCCTCTATCATTTTGATACTTTCGGTGTCAGGAAGAAGATTAAAATCTCCTACAAGAATCTTGGGTACTGGACCAGAGTTTTTGATAAATTCAGAAATGATCTTTGATTGCTCTAGTCTGTTGGCATTGTCGCTTTTGTCATTTGCGCTCCAGTGACCATGAACATTCATGATCATAACATCTTTGCGACCATGTTTGATATGGATCCACTGCATTTTACGATTGTGATCATTTAATTCATCTTTTGGATCAAAAGAAGGGTTTTCATAAAGCATAACTTCCCCACTACTTATAACCTCAAAACCTTTTTTCAAGAAAATAGCTATGCCGTAAACATTTTCTACTACAGGACAAAAGTACATATCAAAGTCAGCAAGTATTTCATCTATCTCTTTCAAAATATGTCTATTGCCTTCGCTGTGGTTAATGAAGTTTTCAGTCGATGTTTCTTCATCAAGGTCATTGAAAATTTCTTGAAAACAAAATATATCTGTATCTGCCATTTTGGCTTTCAAAAATGCTTCAAAAGGCTCTTTGACTCTACCTGCCCATGTGTTTAGTGTGATTAGTTTCATACCCTCTATTATACCGCATCAAATTGCTATACAATACTAAGACAATTATGAAGAGCCAAAACAAGTTTTTACCCGCATTGATAGTCATATTTTTAGGAACTGTTGTCTTTGCTGGTTACTTTTTCTCTATTAAAAATAAGGCTATTTCACCAGTTTCTACTCCTTCACAAGAGCCAGAAAAGCCAGAGGTTAAGCCTGTAGAGATAGAGCCTCTTACTTACCAAGCTTTGGTGCTCTCGACAGACAAGCCAGGCAAAGAGGTTACAGATATAGTAGGTTTTGAAAACCTAGATGCAGTTTTGTCTCTCAACAGGATAGACCAAAAGCATTTCCAAAAAGGCATGACAATAGTTTATCCAAGTCGCTATGATGACCCTTTTGCCCTGTCTTCTTTTCCGAGAAACATCCCTGAACTAGCAAATACTCCCAAGATTATATTTATCGCGCAAGGTATCCAAGAGTTTGGTGCTTATGAGTACGGATCTTTGGTGCGATTTGGTGGTATCAGTACTGGCAAAAAAAGCACCCAGACACCCAACGGACTTTTTCACACCAACTGGAAAGGCAAAGAAGTTATCAGTACTGCAAACGATGAATGGATTCTTAAGTGGAACTTCAATATAGATAATTTAAATGGAATAGGTATACACGAATACGAACTTCCTGGATACCCTGCTAGTCACTCATGTATACGTTTTTCTGCCAAAGACGCAGAGTGGTTTTATGATTGGGCTAGTCAATGGGAGCTTTCTCCAGATGGATCAAGTATATTAGAAAAAGGTACTCCAGTTATAGTTTTCGGGTCTTACCCATTTGGGGAGACCGCTCCATGGAAAAAGCTGGCAGAAGATAAATACGTGATGAGACTGACTGTGGAAGATATTCAAACAGTCATAGCTACATATATTGGAGATATAAAATCAAATTTATAGATATTGACAATAAAATAATAAGTAGTATTCTGAAAGAAAAAAGAATATGAAAAATTTTAGCTTTTACTTGGCAGTAGTACTTATTGTTACCAGCATCGCCTTGAACTCTATGGATCATAGCAAGGTAGTTACAATGAAGGTTCCTGGTAATCCAATGTCTCCCATCAAGATAATTGACACCAACGGAGATGGTATTGCTGACGAAACGCTTCAAAGGGTTCAGTTTGGCTCAGTCCCTGGCGGTTTGGCCAGAAAGGGCAAGCCAACACCCGAGCATCAAGATTATTTTGCCAAGCACAAATGAATTTTTAAATAGGTTTCTTTGTAGAAACCTATTTTTTGTTTTAATACTTCCTCACAACCGCCTTCACAACCCCAGTAATCTCAAGAGACTGCGAAGGATAAATGTTTTTAAAAGCTTTGTTGGCTGGTTCCAGGTAAATAGTCCCTTTGGAGTCTTTGCGGAAGTATTTCATAGTGTGCTCTCCGTCTACCATCGCGATAACTATGTCTCCTACTTTGGCATTGTTGGTCTTTTCGACTATTACCATATCTCCTGGCTCTATGTGAGCTTCTATCATGGATTCGCCATCGACTTCGAGTATGTAGGTCTCACTCTTTTTGCTGATAAGCATCTCGTTGAGGTTGATACTTTCAGTCTGTGCATCTACGGATGATGGTAGTCCGGCTTTTACAAGTCCGCCCATAGGGATTTCATTGAAAAGCGATGTAGGCAAAAGTCTACCGATATGGTCTTGCGCTACGACTCCAGCATCAAGCATTTTTTGTACAAGTCTATAAACTGCGTTTTTGGATTTGAAACCAAAGAGCGCCATCATTTCGCTATAGCTTGGCATGCGCTTTTCTCGATGGTAGAAGCTTTTGAGTTGTTCGGTGGGTTCGTTATACATACTTTTAGATTAGAAAACTTTTTGCAAAAAGAAAGAAGTCAGGATATTTGAAGGCTTTTGTTTTCGAAGGTAACTTCTCTTTGCGTAGTCTTGTAAACACATGTTTAGTGTAGCATGTCGCTCTATAGAGACACTCAGAGAATTGAGTCTTTCCATGTTGTGGAGTATAGCTTGTCTAAATTGTGGGCTTGTTGTCATGTTAGAAACTAAGAGAGCTTGTTAGTCTACTAAAGAAACTCTGACCTTGGATAGCACGAAGCTGTCTCAAAAGCATTTTGTGCTTTCGTGATTCTGCTACATAAGATTGACCTTTTATGATCATCATGTCGATGCGACGGTTTATCTTTGCCAACTCTCTTTGTAAACTTTTTTGATATTGTGATGTTGTCATATATGTTTTACCCATTTATTTTTTGCCTACTTCTTGTATGTATTTAGTATATGTGAACAATCGTTCACATGCAAGAAAAAAATTGTGGATAACTAAAAATATCAAAAAACCTTTAATTTCTAAGCTCTTCTATGAGGTCTTCGAGGTCGGCAGCACGTTCTTTGACTTGTTGTCCTTTCAGAAGCCAAAATGTTTTCTTCCCCAGTTCATCGATGAATTCGTGATCATGAGTGACAAGAAGTATCGTGCTGGTAGTTTTGTTGCAAGCATCAAGCAGTATTTCCCAGGTGACTTCGTCTAGATGGTTGGTCGGCTCATCAAAGATAATAAAGTCAGGATTGGCTCCAAAGACCAGAGCAAATCTGATACGCATGCGTTCTCCACCAGAGAGATCTCGGGTCACTATCTCCATTTTTTCTTTGGAAAATTTCATCATACCAAGTATTGCCCGAGCTTTCTGGTCTGGTACATGGAGCTCATCACATACTATTTGAAACGCATTTTTTTGTGGATCAAACTCTGCATGCTGATCAAAATAAGCAGTCTTGAGGCTTTCTGCCCACGACACACTTCCCTCTTTTGGTGTGAGTCCTCCCATGAGGCATTTGAGAAATGTACTTTTTCCAGAACCATTTCTTCCGAGAAGAACGATGTGTTGTCCTGTACGAATATCCAAAGAAATATCTTTGATAATGTCGCCCTTATTTCCAGGGTAACCAAAAGACATCTTCTCTACCCTACAGAGCAGTTTGCCACCATGGAGTGCTGAAGTAGAGTTTTGCAATACCACTCTAGTTTTCTTGTCTTCAGGTTCGCCTTCTTCTTTGTGTTTGGCACGCAGATCCTCTAGCTCCTTTTTGGCTTTGGCATAAGCTGACACTTCTTTGCCTCGGAAAGCTTTGGCTTCCAAGATACCGATACCAGCTTGGAGTTGGCGAATTCTTTTTGCTTCTTTGTCGTATTCTCTTCGCAGTCCTTCTATGCGCGAGAGTTTGGTATCTATATAGTCTTGATAGCCACCTTCGGAGATGTGAGTCTTGCCTTGTGCTACTTCTACTACCTTGTCGGCAATGCTATCGATCATAGTTCTATCGTGAGAGACAAAAAGCACAGCGCCTCTGTAGTCTTGTAGAAGAGAAACAAGCTCTTTTCGACTCACGATGTCGAGGTGGTTTTCTGGTTCGTCGAGCAGTAAGAAATCTGGCGCAACAGCCAGGGCACAACTAATAGCCAAGATCTTTTGTTGACCTCCTGAGAGTTCATGACAATGTTTTTGCGCGGACTTTTCAAGATTGAATCCGAGTATTTTACCAAATCGGTAAACCTTGGGAGTGAGGGTGACTCCAGCATTAGTCACAATGTATTCCTCTATTGTTCTTGCCAAGTTTTCTTTGCTGTACTCTTGGGGTACGTAGTGGGTTCTGATGTGGCCATTTTTCTCCAATGAGCCTTTTGTGGGCGGAAGTGTACCAGCGATGATTTTGAGGAGTGTTGACTTGCCAGCGCCATTTTCGCCGACTATACAGAGCTTTTGCCCTTCGCTGATCTTGAGAGATGCTCCATCGAGGATAGTTCTTTCTAGGAAGCTCTGTGAGATATTTTTAAGTGAAATAGTTTTAATCATAAAGTACAAACACTCTAGCATTTAAAGGCTTTTTTATCAAAAACTCAAACCTCTTGCGTGGAAACAAGTACAAAGTTTGAGTGAAATAAAAGAATTACTTTAAAATCTCCTCTAAAAGTTCTGGGAATTCTTTTGTACCTAGGTCTTCTTCAGTGAAGTGGCCTTTGTTTGTAAATTCATAATAGTTAATGCTTGGTAAAAATTCTTTTATCTTTTCTACACTTTTTATTATCCCACCTTCATCATCAAGAGAATAAAAGAGTGATATTTTTGGTATTCGGTTTACTATGTTTATATCTATTTCATATTCTGAGAAGCCTGTTACTACTCCAGGGTTTGGAGTGATCGAAGGTGCCACCATAATAAAACCCTCAACAGTTATTTTGTTTTCTGAAAGATAGCGAAGCAAAAAACCTCCTCCTCTACTGTGTCCAACAAGAACTGTTTCGGGTGTTATCTGGTATGTCTCAAATACCTTTTTCCATTCTTCATAATCAGGCTCATATGGTCGAGGCATTACTGGTATGTGCGCTTTTATATCACGCTCTTCAAGTTCGTTTTTAAGCCAAGGAAGCCAGTGTGCTTCATGTGGTTTAGGCATAGAATCATCAAAATATTCTTCTTTATCCGGTCGTCCGTGAATTAAAATGACTTGGTTCATATTGTAATTATAGATTTTTTATACTACTAAAATCAATATCTTTTTTAAGACGATTAAGTGCATAAGTATTAGTTACTTCGCTCAACTGGTTTATACTATACTCAATAGTTTGAGCACGATCAACAAGCTCTGGAAGGTAAACCTTTAACGCAGATTCAGTCGACATCCCCAAATCTTTTGCTTCTTGAGGTATTTGTGCGTGTATAGTCTCTAGGGCCGTGAAGAGTTTTTCTTCAAGTTGTCCCTTTTCTTTATTAAAATCCCCCTCTTCTTTTTGTTGGAGCTCTTTCTCAGCTTGTTCTTGTTGCAATCGGTAGTCTTTATTTTTTAGTGTACGCAATGAATTTTCAATTTCTCGAATCTCTTCTTTAATCGGCTTTATATAGTTTTTATCAAAAAGTATTTTTTTGTCTTGATTTTCTTCTGCTTTTTCGTAATTTTCATTTATTGAATTTAAATAAAGTCTAACGGCTTCGTAATCAAGATTAAAATGTTTTATTGCCTCATCAAACACTCGATAAAGCTCAACATCATAAAAATCACCAGCCCGTTTTTCTTCGTCTGCTAGTTTTGTTCGAGCTTCTTTTAGTAGAGCCTCAAGTTGTTCCTGATTTTTTGAATGCTCGTTATTTTGAGGAAATGTCTCGTTAAATTGGGTCATATTGTTTTATTATACCAATCATAAGCTTCTTGCTCGACTTTTTGTAAAAAGGGAGTTTTCGCTTTACGATATGCAGGATAGTCGTCTGGAAATTCTTTAAAATTTTTTCTTTTAAGCTCTGAATATTCTTTCGCTTTTTCAGGAAAAGTTCTGAGGAAATCTCGCATAATCAAAAACTGTTTTGATTTTGGAGAATTTTTCTCACACACATGGATATTCTCAAGTTTTTGTTCCTCGTTGGTCATTTTGAAGAAAAGCAAGCTTCTAGGTTCTATATATTCTTTACCCCAAAAGTAACCCTGAGTCTCCATTTTTGATGTTTCTTCTGATAGATCATCAATATTTTCAACAATAATTAAAATATCAATAAGTGGTTTGGCAAACATGTTTGGAATTGAAGTGCTTCCAACGTGTTCTATTTGCAATGCTTTTTCCTTAAAAACATTTTGAATGTTATTTTTTATAACTTCAAATTGGTTAATCCAATCTGGATTGTATGGTTCTAATAGATATTTTCTTTTTAGGTTTTTATTTAATTCCATATAGTAAAATTGTCTTTCGCAAGCTCTAAAAATTCGTCTTTTCTAGTAGGGTCAATGAAGTTATTTTTTTCATAGTGCATAGGTATTATAGTTCCTATTTTCTTGAATTTCTTTGCAAAATCTAGTGCTTCTTGTGGGCCAAAAGTATAGTGACTCCCTACTGGCAAAAGTGCGTAGTCTACCTCAAGATTTGCTACGTCTATACCTGATGGGTAAAACATATCCCCAGCGAAATAAATACTTTGACCATCTACTTTTATAAGTAGGCCAAAGTTTTCAGCAAGAGGTACAGAAACGTTCGGTCCGTGGTCCACGTTGAAAAAAGAAACATCAAAACCGTCTATATTCAAACTATCTCCTACTTTTACTTCTATGATTTGAAAAGGTAAATTTTCTTCTCCTAAAATTTCTCTACATTCGTTGTTTAAATACAACTTTTTTGGATTAAGAGCTTTTATTTGTTCTAACGAAAAGTGGTCTCCATGAATATGAGAAATAATCATCTCATCACAAGATACACTCTCGAGTTTTTCCAAAGGTGTTTTGTTGCCAATATCGATACCAAGCTTAAAACCGTTGTCACTCTCTAAAATAAACCCAGATTGTTCAAATTTTGTGATTTTCATATATCTATTTTATCACTTTTTCTAATACTTTGATTTGTTGTGAAAATGGTACGTGACCATCTATTATGATGAACTGTTCTATTCCTTTTGGTTTTTCCATTTCATCTTTTAGTTTATGTAGGACTTCTAATTTCAGTGGTCTATATAACAGTTTCCTTTTTGTGCCCTTTAGTTTTGTTCTTTCGATTAGTCTTTTTTCGGCAACGGGCACATCAGTTTGAATCCATACAAGGTGATAATTAGCGCCTGCCTTTTTGGCAATCTTTTCTAATTTTTTTCGGTCAGAACGAAAATTTGTATTACAGTCATAAACAACATTTATACCTGAGCGGAGCAATTTTTCAGTAATAAGGTCCATAAGGGCAAAAACTCCCTCGTGCTCTTCTTTGGTAAAAGTTGGTTGTTTAGAGTATGTGAACCGGATCACATCAGAATTGATATGGAAGAAACCTTTTTCTTTAGAAAGTCTTTCTGAAAAATACGACTTGCCTGAGCCTGGAAAACCGAATGTTACTAGAAGAATTGGCTTTTTCATATTATTTCATTATGCTATTTAGCGCCTCTAAACATTCAGGCAGCACATGGTAGCCAGCAGAACCATTTAGGTGTCCTCCGTTTTTAATGATTATGTATTCTGCACCAAGAGCTTTTGAAGAAATATCTCCGTGGTTTGTGATAGGAACATATGGATCATTATCTCCATGAATAACTACAAACTTTTCTGATTTTGTTTTGATTGTCTCAAAATCAAAAGGGGTTTCTAGGAAGTTATCTATACTTCTATTCATTGTCTTAACTATCGGACCAGACACCAAGATTACTCTAGGAAGTTTCTTATCTGTAACTTCTAAATATCTCAAAATAGCAGTTGCTCCTAGGCTGTGTCCGACAAGGCATATCTCATCGCTTTTATTCATTTCTACGATTCTAGAGATTTCATCTACCCACTCTTTCATTACTGGAGCTTCTGGTGTTGGCATAGATAGAGCACAAGCATAGGTATCCTGCTTTTCAAGTTCTTGCATCAACCATCCTCGCCAAGCGCCATTTGGCATACCCTCAAAACCATGAATTATAAAAACTTTTTTCATAATTATTTTATCCAATCAATTAAAGTAACCGAAGCATTGCTCCAGGCGGGTAAATCATAAAAATACTTAGCTTCCATATTTTCTTTTACTGTCTCAAGAATCCTTCCTACGCCAGCATGACTTACTGCTAAAATTGAATCATTAGAAGTAGATAGTTTCTTTATATAAGAAACAACTCTTTCTTTAAAATGTTCGGGATCTTCAGCGTGTTCCGCAGTAGTTAATGCAATTGATGATATTTTATGAAATGGTGTACCAGTAAGAGATCCCATGTCATATTCTATAATTTGTTTTTCAATAATAATATCGTCAGGATTTATTCCTAGTTCTTTTGCTATGATTTGGGCTGTTTCTAAGGCTCTTTTTAGTGGTGAAGAAATGATCTTATCAATACTGTGTACTTTTTTGATTTCTTGCGCGGTAACAAGTGCTTGCTCTCTACCCTTTTGAGTAAGAACAGAATCTTCTTTTTGCCCAGCAAACAATCCTGCTAAATTTGCTTCACTTTCTCCATGTCTTACGAAATAAATCATAATTATACATTCTTATCTAAAAATTCTTTGAGAGAAACTAGATCTTTCGTATCTTTGTTGTAGTGATATGCAGTAATACCAACAGATTGTGCAGAAGCTACAGCGTCAGGATTGTGTTCGAAATAGATCACATCAGAAGGTTTAAAAGAGTATTGTTCTAGCAAGGTCTTGAAATAGACAGAATCTGGTTTGTCAGGACTGTGCTTCATGGTAAATACAGGGTACGGCACATCATTTAGACCAAACTCTACCATTTGCTCATCGTTTGCATTTGTTACAATGATTTTATTGTTCGGGTAGGTTGCAAGTAAATCAAAGAGCTCTTGGAGTTTAACAAATTTCCCTTCCTCATTTTTTATAATTGCAGTATTTACTGCGTCTATAAGTATTGTTTTCATTTTTTTAGTTTAGCAAGCCGCTTGTGAACTTTTTGTATCTCAATATTAGATATTATTATCCATTTTAGAAATTCAAAATATCCTATCACTTTAAGATCTTTTCTCATACAAGCCTCTACTTGATATCCAACATTAGCTCTTTCGTGAGTTTTAAGTTTATAAATGCTATTTTCTTTTTCTTCTTTTGGGTTATTTGCATGATCTTCAATTTCTAATATTAATTCATACAAATCTCTAAGCCTACTTTCAAGTGCTGAGCCAGCTACCAATCTACACTTTGAAAATAAGTGATTCCTTTTTTGTGACTTGCTCCAGTTAGATTGGATTTTTGTTAATTCACTAAGACCTTCTTCGGTTCTTAATTCTTTGGGCTCAAAATTTCCTCCGTATTCTTCTATAAACTCTGTATAAGCTTCTTTCCTACTATTAAATAGTAGCTCCGAAATTTTTCTTTTATGGGTAAAATAATGAGTAACTACAACTCCAATAATAAAACTAATTAACGATATTGCTGACTTTGATGTTAATAATTTTATGATTAAATCTTGCATATTTACTCATTCTTAGGTTTCAAAAGTGGAAAGAGTTGAGTCTCACGAAGAGGTTTGTCTACCAGGAATGCAAAGAGTCTTTCGCCGAAGCCGAAGCCACAAGTTGGCGGCATGCCGTGTTCAAGCATTTCTACGAATTCCCATTCAGGCATCATTGCTTCTTCATCCCCTGCTTCTATCATCTTTTGTTGTAGTTCAAAGCGAGCGCGTTGGTCTATAGGGTCATTGAGTTCAGAGAAGCCGTTTCCTACTTCAGAGCCAGCAAGTAGCACTTGAAATCTTTCTGTTACTCTCGGATCATCTGTACAAGATTTGGCTAAAGGAGAAACGAGCTTCGGTACTCGCACGAGAAATGCAGGACCAGAGATATTCTTTCGGCAGTATTTCCAGAGTGTGTCAGTGAGGCGTTCTCTATTTGCACCTTCGTATTTCACACCGAGTTCATCAAGCTTGGCTTTCATTTCAGCATCAGAAGCATCAAGTACATTGATACCTGTTTGTTTCTCTACTTCAGCAACATAGTCTATCTTTTTCCATTCACTGTTTAAATCAAAAGTGTGTCCACGAGTGGTGAATTCTGTCTTGCCAAATACATCCACGGCAATCTTTTTGTAGAGTCGCTCGACGAGGTTCATACCCATTTCATAATCAGCAAAGGCCCAATAAAACTCCATGTTGGTGAATTCCTGGAGGTGGTCAGGGCTAGAGCCTTCATTGCGATATACACGCCCGATCTCAAATGTCTTGGCAAAGCCTGCTGCCATCAGTCTCTTCTGCCACAATTCTCCGACTGAAATACGCATAAAGACATCGATATCAAAATCGTTGTGATGAGTTTTGAATGGGTTGGCTTCAGCTCCACCAGTGGTCACCTCTACTGTTGGAGTCTCTACTTCCAAAAATCCCGCTTCTTTCATAAAGAGCCGAGTGACTTCCCAAAATTGTGACTTTTTGTAAAAGAGGTCTCGGAGCTCTGGGTCAGTGAGTATGTCGAGGTATCGCTTGCGATAGCGTTCATCAGGATCAGTGATACCGTGCCATTTTTCAGGAAGTGGTAGCAGGCTCTTGCTGAGCATTTTCCAGCCACTGACAAAGAGTGCTTGTTCGCCTCTTTTTGTCATATATGCAATACCTGTAGCTTCGACGAAGTCTCCGACATCAGTCGTTTCGTTCCAGAGAGTATAAGCTTCAGTTGGCATCTCATCTGATTTCAAGAAAAGCTGAGTTTTGCCACTGCCATCAAAAATATCTGAAAAAGCTAGCGCTCCTTGCCCACGAGCGCTCATGATGCGTCCAGCCAGAGTTACTCTCTCTTTGCTTTCAGCCAAAGAGTCAAAATGCGTCTTGAATTCCAAAATAGTGTGAGTTCGCTCACTTTTGGCAGGATAGGTATCAAAGCCTTTCTCCTCGAGAATAGCCTTCTTTTTGAGTCTTTC
>JACCDV010187988.1_pt1 | contig 44605 bp, 51 predicted proteins | sample 7446131 | NCBI WGS metagenome assembly JACCDV01 (sample SAMN15323448, study PRJNA562643) | freshwater metagenome | isolation source: river surface water | place: USA:Blue River Watershed | collected 2017-08-17
AATCAGGACTCCGCGCCAGTCGGTTACTGGTTCAATGGAGAAAATGCCATGGCTCAATCTGTTAATAAAGTTTTGATTATCGGCAACCTGGGCAAAGATCCCGAGTTGCGTTACACCCCGAGCGGCAAACCCGTTTGCAATATGTCGGTGGCCACCTCAACACGCGCCCGCGACAAGAGCGGGGAATGGGTCGATGTGACCCAGTGGCATCGCGTGACTGTTCTGGGCGATTCCGCCGAGTGGGCAGGGAAGAACCTCACTAAAGGCCGTACTGTCTACCTGGAGGGCCAGCTCAAATATGGTCACTACACCAATCAGGCGGGTGTGCGTATCCCCACCGTCGAGATTGTCACGTTCCAGGTCGAGCCTTTCGGCCCGAAGAAAAACGCCGAAGGCGCGCAGGACGCTCAGCAGGGCGGCGGCGCTTCGCCCGAAGCTTCGGCGTCGGCAATGCCGCCCGATCTGCAAGATTGGGCACAAAGCTATGATCAAGCTTGATTTAAGGAAACCAAAAATGCTGACGATGTTGCCGAAGAAAATTCAGTGGGCCGTATTTGCCGCGATCGTGGTTTTTGTGGTCACTGTGGCAGCATCGTTGGCGGCTCTTTTTGTCGGTCACATTTACTAAGGACTCATCATGTCTATTACTTTCAATCAGCTGGCCGACATCGGCATCCATGCCCCCGCTGGCGCGACGTCCTTTCACACGAAGGAGGGAAAGATCGTTTACTTGATCGGCGAGACTGGGAATTTTGTCGAGCGCCCAATCGATGATGATGCATTCGAGCGCCTCAAAACGCTGTACGGCATGGGTGGGACATTTGGCTGGGAAATTCAGGGGGCCGGGAAGGTTTCAGCTGGCGCTTCTGCTACTGCCGAACAGGCAGCCAATTTAGGAGATCGAAATGACCACTGAAAAAATGATTATCTGGGCAGACGGCGACGTGCTCAATGGGCAAGAAATTGAACTTTCCCCTTTTGATGGGTTAGACGTTGATTTCGCCGCGAAGCGGCTGGGCTGTGACCCGAGCGAAGTCAACTTTTGCCGCCCTGGCGAAATGGATGCATACGGCGTGACACTGAAAGACGATGGTTTCATCCGCCCTGCCGGGTTGGCTGGTCGCTGACCTCACCCTGATGCCCTGCTTGCAGGGTATTGGAGTGCGATCCGCACTAAGACCGCGCCGATCGGTTATCGGTCAGACCCTTAGGGGATTCTCATGTTGCTCTCTACTTGTTCCGTGGGCGCACCTCAGTCTGTTTTGTCGCCTGTTGATCTTGCGCGACTCACGATGCAGCCGAGATTCGCGCTTGGCCGCTGTGTTGCAACTCCGGGGGCCATGTCGGCGCTGTCTCGCAATCGCCAGAGTCACTCATATCTGTTGATGATGCACGAGCAGGCATTGTGGATTCATATGGACGACGCTGGCGTGGCCAGAAACGTCCAGGCCATTGAGGCGGGTGGTGTAGTTCACGGCGTTTTCAACCTGCGCGATGGTCAAGTGCTCTGGATCATTACCGATGCGGACAGGAGTTGCACGACTTTGCTGCTGCCTGAAGAGTATTGATTCAGGTTCGCTGACCCGAGCGGGTCCCGTGCTGGCCGGTTGCCAGTTGCTTTTATGGCGTTGGGGTGGATATGAACGATCTTTTGGAGACTGAGTTTGTGGACGACACAGCCGAATTTTTCGCGCCTGTGTCGAGTGATTTGATTGATGGCCTGGTCGGTCAATACCAGCATGCGAGAAAGCAAATTGACCGAGTTGCCGATTTCATGGAGTCGGACGGAACGGCTGCGGCGGTGCATTACTTCCTTGAAGGGAATGCGACAGAAGAGCGCGGACGCTTCAGCTTGAGCATGTCGGCGCAACAACTTTTTGAGCGCGAAGGGGCCATTGCTGCCCTGAATGCCGCTTACTGGAGCAAGTCGCTTCAGCTCACAGATGTGCTCGATGTAATGCCTCAAAAGCGCCGCGATGAGTGGCACAAACAGATAAAAAACCCACAAGGGATAAAGGCTGATAAATACGCGACTGGCTACGAGGTAGAGCCCCTGCCGGATTTCACCGAAGAAAACGTAAGAGCCACGCTCACCAGTCTGCTGAATATGCGCGCCCAGTTTCTCTCGGAGCGTGTTGACGGGATTTTCAGGGGGCTGTCTGGGGAGCACGTCACAAACGCGCCGGAAGCCTTTGGCAAAAGGATGATCATTAACCATGTCCTCAATGAATACCACAGCGTGGGGCACTCTAAGGCCGGTTTGATCAATGACTTGCGGGCTGTGATCGCTAAATTTATGGGCCGCGACGAGCCGAAATGGAACAACACTTCGGGCTTGATTTATGAGTTGAAATCCCGCTGGGGGGAGTGGGTTCAAGTCGATGGTGGGGCTCTGAAAATTCGACTTTACAAAAAGGGCACGGCACATCTGGAGGTTCACCCCGATATGGCGTGGCGCCTGAATCAAATTCTGGCTTTTCTTCATCCGTTGGCGATTCCTGCTCAATTCCGACAGCGGCCACCCAGGCGACAAAAGGACGTGCCGCTGATGCAGCGCCCGCTGCCTTTTGCGGTCCTGGAAGTCATTGGAAATCTCAAACGAAACCGCTACATGGGTGGTCGCTGGGATCTTGGTTACAGCTACGCAAGTGAAAACAAGGTCGCCAGACAAGAGGCGATACGAATCATCGAAAGCATCGGCGGTGCTCAGACTTCTCCGGGTGTCTTTGAGTTTGATTACGACCCCGCACAGGTGTTGAGCGACATCATCACTACTGGTTGCATCCCGGACCAAAAGGCTCACCAGTTTTACCCAACTCCTGAGCGGCTGGCAGTGATCGCCGTTGAAATGGCGGACATTCGAGACGGGCACTCCTGCCTTGAGCCCAGCGCCGGAACGGGAGCAATTGCCAACCATTTGCCGAAGCTGGCGACGACGTGTGTAGAGGTGAGCAGCATGCATGCCACTGTCCTGCGGGCTCAGGGGTTCAAAACCGAACAGGCGGATTTTTTGGCGTGGGCCGACCAACCCGGACAGCGCCAGTTTGATCGAATCGTGATGAATCCGCCGTTCTCGGAAGGGCGCTGGCGCTCTCACCTTGAGTCTGCGGCTCGATTGGTGGCAAATGGCGGGAAGTTGGTTGCAATCCTCCCGGCTTCAGCCAAAAACAGCGGGGCACTGAGCGGCTGGAATTGTGCCTGGCACGGTCCCTTTGAAAATGAATTTGCGGGCACGTCGGTCTCTGTTGTCATGTTGGAGGCTCGGCGATAAGCCCGCTGATTTGCCCGGTGAAGGCGGCTCCTTATGGGGTCGCCTTTTCGTTTTTCGGGGCGGGGCCGGGTCTCCCTACGGTCGTTACCGGCAGGGTGTTCGCAGATGTTCTCAGGGCGGGCAGATGCCGCCGCCCCGGCTCGTCCCTGGCTACGCCGGAACATCGCCGGGGGGCCGCTTCCTGGACGGTGCGCGGCGATCGTGATGTGACCGGCCTAGGGCCGGTTTTCCGTTTTGCGGTCCAGGTGGCCCGCTGCGCGAATTTCGGCAAGCCGTGAATTCGCGCGAGTGTTGCCCACAGCGCCCACATCCCACTTGCCGCCACTTGCCCACGCTGCGGTGGACAAGTGAGTCGGCAACCCTTCGCCGGAATTTGTGAGGATTCCGCTCCGGGCTTGGGTCTGTGGGCTTGATGGACAACACATCGAATGAGGCTCATGCGTTACTGCCTTGAGCTGGCAACCCGGCTCGTCCCTGGCTACGCCGGAACCTCGCCGAAGTGGCCGCTTCCTGAACGGTGCGCGGCGATCTTGATGTGACCGGCCTAGGGCCGGTTTTCCGTTTTGCGGTCCAGGTGGCCCGCTTCGCGAATTTCGGCAAGCCGTAAATTCGCGGCGGAGTTGCCCACATGATCCACATCCCACTTGCCGCCACTTGCCCACGCTACGGTGGACAAGTGAGTCGGCAACCCTTCGCCGGAATTTGTGTGATTCCGCTTCGGGCTTGGGTCTGTGGACATGCTGGACAACTCCGTTCTTCAGGCCGCTGCAGTTGCTGCGACTTCCTGAAGTGCGGCGCGGATTTTCGGCAGTGCTGCGCGCCATGCCTCAATCGTGAATTCGGCCAAGTCCTCCTTCTGGACTAGCGCCGTGATTTGCCGAGCATTCCCATCACGCTCCTTGCGTCGCTCTTCCTGCAGTCGCTGGCGTAGCTTCTCCGCTTCGCTTTCGATCTTCGCCAGTTTCTCCTGCAGAGACTGCACCCTGCCTTGTTTGGGTTGCCCTCGCTTTGCTCCGGCTTCGGCCTTCGTATTGACGGAATCGCCGCCTGTTGCTCCCTTGTCGCTCATGGTCATTTCTCCTGTTGAGTTACCGCCGTGGAATGTGGTGGCGGCGCATAAATTCTAGGTGAAAAGGCCTCATGGGTTGGCAGGGATGCAGGTAGAAAGAACACACACTACGCACGTAATCACGAGCATACGAAATGCAGAAAAACCTTAAGCTAATCAATAGCTTGCGTGCTTACACCAAATATATCAAAAAGCTTATCAGAAAGTAATCAGCTAGTATTGAAGCGGCCTCCCGTATTGATTAGAATGATTTCCATTTGATTGACAACAGGGAGTCAAATGAAAAGGAAAGCAGTACTGGTCCGGTTGAGCGAGGACCGATATGAGGAATTGACCTCTATGGCCAGAGCAAAGGGGACGAAGCGCGCCACCCTGTTGCACACGTTCATGGACGAGGGTATGGCTGGCTATGACCGCAAGCAGGAGGCCATGCTTGAGCAGATGCGGCAGCTCACAGAGCAAGTGGAAATGTGTCGGCGGATGACTGCATCGGTGATTGGTGCGTTGGCCCTTCTCGATGTCAAACGGCATGGCCCGTCCGAAATCCAAGAGATCCGAAAAAACCTTGACGAGTCCTTTGGTTTGGCAAATGCGGCCGACCAGCTGCACGCTCAATTTTTGAAAAAACCCGCATCGGGAGGTTGATCATGTTTACCCACGAAAGCACTACCAGTCTGAACAAGCCGGGCGACCTGGCTGAGGGGCATTACGAGGGGCGAGCGGTTGTCTACCGGATGGAGGGAGGCGCAGGCGAATTTGTCTTGAGCGAGTTCAGTCTCACTGGTACCGGTGTCGTGACGTTTGTAGAAATGCTGATTCTTGCCGAAGGGCAAGACGGCGTTTTTTACCGCGACTTTTTGAAACTGCCCGATGGGTTGTGGCGTGACAGTAATGGCGAAAAAGCCCTGTCATTGGCCCAATTGTTGCCCGCGGCCACCTTATCAGCAAAGCAGGTTGAGGCTACCAATCTTGGTCTCATTCAGCATGTAGGAGGCGGTCAATGACTAAACAGGCTGCTACAGATGCGGGCATTGGTCGGGCGGTTTTTGCGACCAGGCTGATGCTCAGTTTGAGGGCAATGAGCATGAGTTTGTTGCTTGGAGCATTGCCCGGCTTTTTGTTGCCTTATGTTGTTTGGAGGGCGTCTGCAACCGAACAGGAAGTTGATGTTGTTCGCATTGGTCTGGTCTCGGCCTTTGCAGATGAAAAGAAGCCCTCTCGCTGGGAAATGAGAAACGCTGCTGGCGAATACATGGTGGTTGAAGCGCTGCTTGATAACGGGCGCACAGCGACCGAGCTGCGGCCTGCCGAGGTGAGAAAGGCTCTTTCGGCTGATTGGGGTGCGTACCGGACATTTATCGTTTTTGCGATCTTGAGCCTGATCCTGCCCGTGGTCGGATATTTGATCGTCTGGTACGCGCTCATACGGCTTGGCAGGACAAATATGGAAGACAAGAGGGTTAGGGGGGCCGACGAGCTGATCACCGTTTCTGAACTCAATACGTTGGTCAAGAAGCGGGAGGGGACTGATTACAAGTTTGCCGAAGTGGCCCTGCCACGTAAGGCGCCGATGCAGGGAATCTTGGCATTGGGGGCGCAGGGAACGGGTAAGTCCCTGGTGATCCATGACCTGATGCAGCAGGTTTTCTCGAAGGGCCGCAAATGCTTCATTTATGACCAGAGCGGTGAATTCTTCAGAGCGTATTACCGGCCCGGAAAAGACTTTTTTTTCAACCCGGCATGTGAGGGCTCGGTCCCCTGGTCGATCTTTTCCGAGCTGAAGTATGTCTATGACGCCGACGCCATGGCGCAGGCATTTTTGCCCCCTAAGGCGGGCGTTGTGCATGGCGCGAATGCCTTCTTTGAGGATGCTGCCCGTGCGCTGTTTAGCGTCATGCTTGCCCGTCTTGCGGGTTATGGGGCGGTCAATACAAGTGACCTGGCCAAGGCCATATTTGAGATGCCAGATGAAGAAATGGACCGCCTGATTGAGAAGTCTGTCGCCAGTTCTGCGGTGGGTGGGGACTCCAAGGGGCAGCGGCAAGGGGTCATTTCCTCGATCGCCATTTACCTTGCCGGTATTCAGTCCGTGCAGCCCGGGAATTGGTCTGTCCGTGACTTTCTGGATGCCGATGACGATGCCCGGTTTTTCATTTTGGGCACTGACGACACGAAGGCCATGTTCACGCCTTTGTACCGTCTTTTGCTCACCGCCTCGTTCGCAATGATCGCGGCAAAGCAGGAAATTGTTCACGAAGACAAATACTGGTTTTTCTTGGATGAAGTGCTAACTCTGGGGGACATCAAACTCGATGAAGCGCTTGCAACCTTGCGAAAGTTTGGCGTTTGCGTGGTGTCTGGACTGCAGAGTGAATCGCAAGTTGTGGCGTCTGTGGGGCACGAGAGGTCCGAGACCATCATGAACTGTTTCAACACTGTTCTGACCCTGCGCCTGAACGACTCGGGCATGCAAGAAAGGGCTGCAAAGCGGCTTGGAAAAGTCGAGAGAGAGACTGTCTCCCAAAACCAGGCTCTGGCCGTGACCGAGGCAAGGGATGGGGCTGGCGTGAATATCGCCGATCAAGAAAAGTGGCTGGTGATGCCCTCTGAGATAGGGACGCTTGAAAGCTGCACAGGGTTTGTAAAACTCGCTGGAGGCTACCCGGCAGCACGGGTGGACTACCGCACTTGGTTGCCAAAAAGCAAAGGGGCGGCGAGCTACGTGGACCGTTTTGCACCGGTTCAGGAGTCTCCACCGCGCGACCCCAGATTTAACCTGGCGCGCAGATTTGAGGCCGGGTCGGTCGATCCCTTGATCAAATTCAAAGAGGACTTTGATGCGGGCAAGGGTGCAACGACACCCGCAGAAAAACCCAAGGAGGGGCCTGACGAGTATCCGAGCGCACAAGACCCCAATGCCTGGGATCAGGCCGGTCAGGGTGAAAGGGGAATTGAGGTGCCAGAGGAAATTGAGCACCTTGAAGGTGATGACAGGGCTCGCACGTTGGCAACCTTTGCATCGGTCCAGGTGCAGCAAAACGACATTGCCAATTTGCTGATGGCTCAGGCAAATCAAGATCAGGTTCAAGACCTGCAGAAAGCGCAACAACAAGATCGCGGCGGGGTGATGCGATGAAGGTGTTTCTCATGCGGTTCCTATTGATTCTGGCCTTGTTTATTGGCTTGTTGGGCTTCTTCTTTAGCCACGAGATCTACATGTCCATGCAGGATGACTTGCGCAAGGCGTTTGCCTCTGAGCTTGTCGAAACTCGCATTCAGCCTGGCGAGGCGTCGCGGATTGTCGGCTACCGGCTCAAAGACACAACCCGTGACCTTTCGGTGGTGGAGGTCAGGGGGCTCAATGCCGTGGTGACTGAAAACGGCTGGGCAGAAGTGTCTTTTGATCTTGTGAACAAGGGCGAGGCTCGGTTCCCCAGTTTGAAGGTGTTGCTGCAGGACGCAGGCAATTCGGTGCTCAGGACGGTGCGCCTATCGCCAGAGGATTACGGAGCTTCTGGCAACTTCACGGTCCAGCAAGTGAAGGTGAGGGTCGAGCTTCGAGGGCTGGAAAAGAAGGTTGCCATCGCACCATTTTTTGAGGGAGTAAGCAAATGATTACCTGGCATGACATTACTTCAGCAGACGACGCGGCGGCGTATCACGAGAAGGCATTCACCAAGGACGGCAATATCCAGAGATCCGATAACTACTACCTGGACAGGTCTGCGGAAGCGACATGGCAAGGGGGTGCCGCCCGATTGCTCGGGATCGACGGCAAGGCGGTAACGAAGGAGGAGTTCAAAGATTTTCTCAATGGCGAAGTGACCAACCCAGCCACAGGCAAGATGCAGGACCTCAAGGCTGGAGGACATGCGGACCGAAGGAAGGGCATTGACCTTGTGATCAGCGCCCCGAAGTCGGTCTCAGTGGCGGGCTTGGTGGGCAAGGATGAACGACTCGTAGGGGCGCACGTAGAAGCTGCTCACGCTGCCATGAGCTGGCTTGAGAAAAATGGGGCCTTGCTGAGGGTCAAGGGGTCTGATGGAAAGAATGTCGCGGTCCAGTCCGGCAACCTGATCTGGGCGACCATCAAGCACGAAACCAACCGGGACAATGAGCCTCAGTTGCACAACCACAATGTCTTGATGGCGATCACTTACGACGCCGATGCAAAAAAGTGGCGCAGTCTGACCAATGACGAGATTGCGCAGATTCGGCGGATGGCTGATGACATCTACAAGGGCGAGCTGCATTCACGGGTTGTTCGCCTTGGGTATGAAACCCGACTCACCGCAGACGGCTTTGAGATCGAGGGAATGTCAAAAGAGCAGCTTGCGGGATTTTCCGGGCGATCAAAGGCAATAGACGAGCACATCCGAGCGCGAGGCTATGACCCAGAGCAAGCTTCATGGGCAATGCGTCAAACTGCTGCGCTTGCCACCAGGGCGCGCAAAGAGGACATTCCCTATGAAGTGCTGCATGGGGCCTGGCAGGAGCGGGCGAAAGAGCTGGGGCTCGATGTTGATGCACTCAAGCAGGCAAGCCACCAGAAGGCCGGCACGCTTGACTTTTCGGCTATGGCTGCGGAGGACCAGCGTCAGGCGCGTATTGCGGTCTCTGAGGCCATAGAGCACTTGAACACCCGCGAGCAGGCATTTACTGCTGCCCAACTGGAGGGCACCACATTGGGCATGGCCAAGCTGCCGGTTTCTACCGTCACTGCTGCGATCAACGAACACATTCGCGGCAACCAGCTGATTGAACGTGAAGGGATGGACTCGCCGGTGAAGTGGTACACCACCGAAAAAGCCTTGGAGCAAGAGAGAAGGCTTGTTGAAATCATCCAGAACGACAAAGACTACGGGCATACCGTGGTCGGCACGGAAAAGGAGTTTCAAGAGCTGCTGGCGAAATTTGAAGCCCGCAAGTCCGAGGAAATCGGTGCCACTTTCAAGCTGTCTGCCGAGCAACAGTCTGCAGCGCGGGCCGTGCTTATGCACTCGGATCGTTGGCAGGGAATTCAAGGTGATGCAGGCACGGGGAAGACGGCGGGTCTTGAATTTGTACGCGAGGCTGCAGAGGCCAAAGGCTGGAACATCCAAGGCGTTGCAACGATGGCGAGGGCGGCGCGAGAGCTGGGTGATGCCACCGGCATGAAGAGCAACACGATTGCAAGCTTCTTTGCTCAGCGTGAGCGAGCTATGCAGGACCTCAAGCTTGAAATTGACAGTCTCTGGAGTCAGCTGAAGCAAAACGGGCCATTGCGCGACACAGAGGCCCGACGAACCGAGGTGCATGTCCTGCATGCAAAAAGCTTCGATCTGGATTTTGGCCAGCGTCGTTACGTCTTTGACCATCAGCGCGGGGAGGTTTACCGCACTGGTGAGTCTTTGCTGAGCAAGTTTGGCTCAGCGCTAATTGATTCGGCTGCTGCAGGGCGCAAGTCCATAGAGGTTGAGCCTGCTGCGCTGGGTGAGCGGCTACAGGCGTTTGCGGCCGAGAAGATCAATGACTTCAAGGAGTCGGTGGGCGCGGCCCTGGTCACATACGAGAAGGTCAATGTTGTTGAGGCGCACGCCGCCAGGGTTGCCCTTTATCGAGAAACCGAAGAGCAGAGGAAGGCGGATCTGGGCAAGCGTTTGGGTGAAGCGGAGGCAAAGCTGAAAAACCTGGAGCGTTTTGGAAACGCGGAAGGCAAGCCCACCCTGTACGTTATGGACGAATCAAGCATGACGGGCGTGGCAGACATGACCCGCTTTGCCAACTTCGTTGAAAAAATGGGAGGCCGGGGCGTTTTTCAGGGTGACAGTTGGCAGCACGGCAGTGTCTCGGCGGGCAAGGCTTTTGAGCAAATGCAAGATGCCGGACTGAATGTGTCAACGCTGAAGGAAACGCGGCGCTTTGACAAGGCCACCCAGAGCACGAAGGATGCTGTCAGGGCGATCCAGGACAGGGGCTATGCGCAAGCGATCGAGCGTCTTGAGCCAAAGGAGGTTGCACCTGAAAAATTCCATGACGCCATAGCCGAGCGCTTTGTCGAGAACTGGCGCGAACTCAAGGCAAGGTCGAATGAGTTTCGCATTGAGCGGCCCGAGGCAGAAATCGGTGTTGTGGCCATCACCAATGCTGACCGGAAAAAGGCCAACGAAAAGATACAAGAGGCTCTTGCACGAGAGGGGATCGTCGGATCAGTCCAGATGAACCGGCAACACTTCGACGACTCGCAGCTCACTGCTGCACAGAATCGCAACGTGGGCATTTTGGCCAAGGAGGGCATAACCCATGTCACCTTCTCAAGGGACTACCGCGAACTTGGGGCCAAGACAAACGATGTGCTGATCATTGAAAAACTCGAAATCGGGAATAACCGGATCGTGGGCCGCATAGAGTCAACGGGAAGGTTGGTTTCCATGAATCCAGACAAGCAGACCGAATTCAAGACCTGGATTGCGGAGAAGCGGTCGTTCGCCCTCAATGATCAAGTGGAGGCCCGCGCAAAAATCTCAGGTGGAGAGCGCATCGACAACGGCATGCGAGGCCGAGTCACAGCTGTTACGAATGCCGGTTTGCAGATTCAATGGGCAGACGGAAAGACTACGCAGCTAAGTAACGAACAGGCGCGCTTTGTGGACCATGCATATGCACACACGAGCCACAAAGAACAGGGGCAGACCAACTTACGGGAAATCATTGCGGTCTCGAACACTGGCGCGAAGGTCTTCAACCGAGAGGCTGCCTATGTCGCCGCGACTCGGGCCAAGGACAACACGGAAGTCATTACGACGGACAGGGAGGCAATGCTTAGAAATGCTGGTAAGGATGTGAAGAAGACTACCGCCTCTGACATCGGCAGGCATGACAGTGTTCTAGCCCAGCGAGATTCGCAACTCGGCAAAGCGGTGCTGGAGGCAGCAAGAGTTCAGAAGCCTGCCACGCAAGATCGTGCGCAAGACAAATCGAAGGTGGAGGTCAGCAAGGAAAAGAGCGCTGGAAGAGAAATGGGTTTTTGATCCACATCGGGCCAGCTGTGTGCGAAAACACACACAGCTGCAACCCGAGATCAATCAATGCTGTCGAAGAATTGTTTCCTGAGCTTGACGGTCGCATCCGTTTGCGGGTTTTTCCCTTCGGTGGCAAGGATGACCACGCGCCACATCTGCTGACCTTTGCGCACGACGGTGGCATTGACCTTTTGGGTGAGGTCATCCTTGACGTGACCAAAAATGTTGACGGCCTCTCGCCCGTTTACAAACAGATCCTGGCCAGGGGGGTAGAGGACCATGCTGTTGCTTACGGCGGCCACCCAGAGATTTATGTACGTCCCGAGCTGAAGACCGGGAGCGGCATCTTCCTTGGCGAACACCATGAGCATGCCTTGATCGGGATTGGAAAACAGGTGATAGGTCTGGTTTTCGCTGTTTTTGTCGCGCTGGTATATCCAACCGGCAGGAACAGAAACCGTCTTGCCGGTGACTTCGTTTTTCCAGTTGGTGCCGGTGTAATAGGCGCTGTCCGATGACTTGGCCATCTGCTGAAGAGCCCCATTCACGGCTAGGAGCAGGAAAATGGCAATGACAACGAAAATGATCCTGACAACACTGAGTTTTTTCGCTTTGACGTTGAAACGCCCTTCGTCATAGCCTGCCTGTTTCCCGGCTTTCACGCGCCCGTGCTGGCGGGCCATCGTGAAGAGTGGAACAAATGGGAAGGCGGTCCCAAGGCCATACCAATATACGCCCAGCTGGCGTTTCAGATACTGCATAGCGGTGATCCGCTGGCCATCTACATTGATGACTTTGACGCCGAGCATGGCTTTGCCCAAGGTGGTACCGAAAAGCCCGAATATGCCCGCCTCTGCAACCATCACGAACGGGGCGACAAACCAGCCGAAAAGATACTCAGAGCCGGGCTTTTGAATCCAGAGCGCAAATGCGGTGGACTGGGATGCGATCGCGAAACTGATTGCGAAGCCCAGGGCGATCCCGAGTGTCCACATATCAATAATTCGGGCAAAGAATCGCCTCCACGGGCCTGCCATTGGCAGTGCAATCAGGTGCCCGCGTTCTTCTGGATTAATTGGTGGGGGTTCGGGTGGCAAAGACTGCGCAAGGGGCTTCAGCTCTTCAACGCCAGAGAACGGGACCCAGGCATCGAAGCCTTCTCGCCAAACCATCGTGGCCGGGGTGATCTTGTTTTCAACGAGCAGTGTCTTGAGCTCTTCGGTATTGACGGGGCCTTTTTTTGTGCCGTCTGCTGCATACCACCATTGATTCATGTTTCTTCCTTGCCGTGCTGTATGCACCTGCTTTGAATTCTAAATTGTTATCAAAAAGAGCAAGAAGCCGAATGGCGGTTGCGCTCCTGGGTCATGGCTGCGGGTGCTCGGTGACGCTTGGCTGGGCGAGTCGGGTGTCAGCAATGGCTTGCGCGACTGCGGCAGCTATTTCTTTGCTCTGGTAGCTTGAGCGGGCTTTGATCCAGGCTATCGGCAGACCAATGTGATGAAACACCTTGGTCAAGAACTGATCGCGTTCAACGCGATTTTTCAGGTCGTGGCTTGAATCATTCAACTCGACGGCGCAGATGATTTCGAGGGTTGACGGATGACAGAGAACGAAATCGACGTGCTTTTGAGAAATGCGGGCGAAGGCGCGAAATCCTCTTTTGTCGTCAGTCTTGCGAGTGACCTTGACCAGATCCGCGACACGAACCTTGCCAAAGATTGCATAACGGTCGCCTACGGCCGCCCTCAGTGCGAAGTAGAAGTTCCTCTCTGCTGGAGTGAACAGTCTCTCGTGCCTGGCATAGGGAAGAGAGGTTGCGGTGCCGATGTAGAGAATCAGCACCAGGACAAAGAGGAAGCCGACGCCGTATGCCAGTGTCGTGCTCATGCTCACTTAGCCAGCAAGTTAACAATTGCGAACACCAGCAAACCCAGTGCAATCACATTGAGGAAATTCAGTTTGCCCAGAATGGATGTGAGCAGGCTTGGTTTTTCGTCTTTGTCACTCATTTTTGACAAGCTCCAGCATCGACGCATTCACGCCAAAGGCGCTGCCGTTCGTTGAAGTCTTTTAACCGTGCGCCCTGAATTTGATCTGTCGTCTGGGTGGCGCCGCTCAGAGCGATCAAGGCGTCCTGCATGGCTGCTGCCTCGATTTGTTCGGTCTTCGGTTTCTTGTAAAGGATGAGGATTTGACCTGTGCGCTCTTGCTCGCGCGAGGTCACGCGACGCAACTCTATTTGCTCTACGCCTTCCGGAACGTCAACGTCCATGCTCACAGGGGCAATGCCAGTCTTGTAGCGTGCAATGACGCGATAAAGGTCGTCTGCTGCACCTGTGCCGAGGGTCATGTTTGCGCCAAATGATGCCCCGAATTTGTCTGCTGCAAGAGCGGTAAGCCCAAGGGCGGCGATGGTGCCAAGGACCTTTTTCCCTGTCGTCCTGTTCGTGAGCGTTTCAGGATCGCCCTGGGCAAGAATTCCACGGTTACGAAGCTGTGCCTGCGCCGAGAAAACGGTTTTTGCGTCTGTCTTGGCTACATAGAGGGGTAGTTCAACCTGGAAGTAGTTCGCACTTTCGCGGGGGATGGTGAAGCCCAGTTCACTCAGCTTGGCATTCGTGCTTTGAATGATTGGGTGCTTCGATGGCCCTTGAAACACCGTAGGATGGCCCATCAGGTAGTGTTCGTTGTTTAGCATCACCCTATAGGAGGTTTCTTTGCTTGCGTGGGCTTTGGCCGAAGACTTCAATTCTGATTCGTTGCCGGACCAATGCTCCAAAGGACTTGACACATAGACCCTGTAATCGGGGGCATCAATGGGCTCCAGAGCATGTGCGGCGCCGGATGCGATGGCCAGAGCGATTGCCGTGTAAATGAGATTTTTAGTCATCATGATTCATTTCCTGATTTTGCGGCGCAGCTGCTCGCAAGACGCGGCTTGGAGTGCGAAAGATTCGAGTTTGCTGGAGGCGGAGGCGAGCTGTTCCTTTATGGGCGCGAGGCTCGCTTCACAGGCGCTTCTTGCTGTCACTTCTTTGCCCAAGTCGTCTTGCATTCGGGTGATTTGCTCGGACTTTTCTTGCAGGTCGTTTTTCAGTGCGGTGACTTCTTGCCGAAGAACAAATGCTTGACTGGTCGAAAAAATAGCGAGTCCTGCGGCGAGCGTCAGGGATGCCGCTATCAGAATTTTGGGCATGTGCTGCTTGAGCTTATTCATGGGGTTTCCTTTCAATATTCACTTGTTGTAGGTGGGTATGACCAAGTTGGTGCCCTGCGCAGTGCCGCTGGGTTTGTTTTGCATTACCGGGGTGTAGTTGCCCTTGATGTTTGTGGGCGTGTGCTGGACGGCTTGCTGGACCATTGCCCCCGAGAATTCGCTGAAGTCAATGCGCGAGAAATCAATCCTTGTCATTTCAGAAGCAGAAAGGCCTTTGCAATCAGCGACTGATTTGCCGATCTGTGGCTTGCCTTGTGTATTGATGATTTTTGCGAGCACTGAGTTGAATGAGCAGTAGGTTTGCCGCCATTCAAGACAAACGCCGAGTACCCTTTGCGAGCATTCGGTGTAGAGATAGACGCTCAGGTTTGCCCCTTTGTGCAGTGAAAGAAGCCGTTCTGCATCGTCGCACGAAGCAAGCTCCTGTAATACCTGGATAGCAACGAGGGCGGCGAAGACATAGGGGTTAAAGGTGATCGAATAGGTAGAGGAGCCTGAGCCGAACGTCGCCAGCGTCGAATTGGCCCCAAGAAAGCCAGACCCTTGGGCGGCAATGCCTGATTGGAACGTAAATCCATACGCTGACAGCGACATCCCGCTCGCGGCGAAATTCGTCCCAACTGGCGCATTGCCCAGCATGTCCACTACGACATTGGGGTTGGATGCAGCGAAGTCCCATGCCAGGCCTGCAGTGAATTGACTTCCTTGAAACATGGCATCGAACACGTATGGACTGGCCAAGTCCACAGCTTTGGCGCCCGCATATTTGACGACTGAAAATCCAGCACTCATTACGACAGAGGCCATTGCGGAGTTACTCTGCGCGCCAGGTGCTGACTTGCAGCAGTTTTTGATCCCGCCGTACCCTTTTGTGCAGCTTTCGCGGACACCGGCAAAGAGGTTCTCTCCGTCTTTGCCGTAGGTGGCGCCCTCTCTGATGATTTCCTGTGCGAGCGCGGCCTTGATGAAGTTGCCGTTCGGATTGTTCGGCTTTGGAAACATCGAATCACTGAACACACCCGAGGTGCAGTTCAGTTTCTGCTCGGTGACTTCGTTCTTTGTCTTGCAGGTATAGACGTTCTGATACTCGCTGCACTTGCCGGTCTCGGGTATGTAATCGACGCACTGAGACGAAACAATCGCGCATGCCGAGTTGTTCTCATACGGTGTGCAGGTGTTGACTGTTGAGCCCGTGCAAGCGAAGTCATAGGAATATTGCCAGCAGGTCTCGCTCAGCTTCGCTGCGCCTGAGGGTGCGACTGCGTTCGCAAGGCAGGCCTGACCATCACCGACCGGCTTGCATGGGGTTGTGTCCACGCATTTCTTGGAGTTGGGGACAAGGGTACAAGTCTGGGCTGGCACGAGTGCGTGAAACAGGCCGAAGAGTGTCAATGCGATCAGCTTTTTCATCATGGTGTCCCCAGCTTGATTCCGGCTTTGTTCTCAAGTTCGGTGCATTGGTTCAGCCAGGAGGTTGAACACAGACGCGGGCAGTACTGGCGCGTCGATATGACAATCGCGCCTTCTCCACCACCAGCAACGATGGTTCTCATGAAAATGGTGTTGGCACCATTGATCAGGTATGGCTTGAGGTCAACGCTGAGATTGAAGTTCCAGCTGGTGCGCAATTCAGGCGACCCGAACGAATTGGGTCCATACTGAACTTGTCCGTTGTGTGGATCAGGTGTCGAGCATTGCCAGCCTCCTGCTATGGGGGTGCAGGTTTCGTAATAGGTCGGATCTTTGAGGTAATAGCCACAGTCCCAGCCACAAGACTCTGGCAGGCCGCAGGCATACGTTGTTGAATATTCATCCGAGTACGCAGAGCACTGGCGAGGGGCCATTTCATTTGCGGTGATTCTTCTGTTGACGACCTCAAGACGGTCCCCGCCGTGTGGCCCAACATAGGCAACGGTGCCGTTCACTTTGACCATGAGCCAGTCATCAAATGCGGCTCGCGTCAGGATGAAGTGCTTGATCATTCCAACGTCTTTAATCTCGAAATTGAGATTGCGGTCATAGGTGGCACCCCAACCGCCCCAGTAGTTGTCAGCGATCGTCCCGAAGGTGAGGTTGTAGTTGCCTGCCCCGTCGCCCTCGAATGTGGTCTTCATGTCTCCCGCCCAGCTGTTGGTGACGACCCCGCCTGCATCGCAACCGTCCGTGGGGGCGGCGCAGGTAACTTGCAGCACTTGGGAGCAGGTTCTCTTGTCGGTCTGCGTGGATTTGATGCAGGTGGCGTTTGAATACTCTGCGGGCTTGGTGACGATGGTTTCGGGCTGGCAGGTTGTACCGGTGGCGTTCTCGGCATTCTTTTGGGCGTCTGTGATCGCTCTGAAAATGCTGTCTCGTTCGGTGACTTGGTTTGCAAAATCAAATTGCGCTTGCCCTGCTCCAAATGACCCGCTGCAGGATGCGCTACCTGATGGTGGCGTCGGATACCCTGGCCGCGCGGGCAGGCATCGTTGGCTCAGAAAGTTGACCGCAGCACACTCCTGATCGGCTTGAGCGTTTCCTGTGGGGGCGTAATGCTCGCAGCGGTCCATTGCGGCATTACCCAAACCAGCGAGGCCTAGCGACTTCGCTCGTGAATGAGCTGTGGCCCCATCTGTGGGCTGGGAAAAGGTGCCGAGGCCGCTAGGCACGGCCGTGGGAACTCCGGATGTTGACCAGGCGCTGGAGTTGCTTGCCGGATTAACGATCTGCCCGTTTGACTGGGGGGCTATCGAATTGCCGAATTCAAGCCCTTGCCTCATGCTCTGTGAGTCCTGTGCGAAAGCCGTTGCCGAAAGGTAGAGCGCTAAAGCCGTAGCGAGGCGGCGAAGTTTCATTTCTGGACCCCTTTGTTGGTCTTGAGCATTTGAGAAACCTGCGCATAAGTCAGGCCCCCGCGCTTGATCGCATCAGAAATTGCGTCTCGAACTTCTTTTGTGTCGCTGGGCGCGGAACCATCAGGACACTTGGCAGACACGGGTACCAGGCCTATCGCCGCGCACTCTCTCAGTGGTGGCATTCCGTCTTCACAGATGTTCAACTCGCCGCCGATCTCAGGGAAGGCGGTGCCCGTGCTTGGCTGATAGGCCACAAAGCCGACCCTTCCGCACTTGCTCTGTTGGGTGAACTTCTGAATTCGCCACGCGATGAACTGAAGCTCGCCGCTGCTGCCAGTCTTTTGCTGGATCACTTGTTGAGCGGCAGAAAACGTAGCGTCAACCGGTGCATTCATCGTGGATTTGCCCGAAGTGAGTGCATCGGCGAAGAAGCTCACCGGCTGAGAAGACGCGGTGTTGGCCGCAAGAGCGGCTAGAAGTGCGATTGCCTTTTTCATTTGAACCCCTGAGCCAGATAGGCTTTTTCAAAAAGATCCACTTCCTGCTGTGTGAACGGCAGATAGGGAACAGGCCACGAGTACCTGAATCGGTTGGCCTGCCGAAGCTTTTTCAGCTCTGCGATTTCGGCGGGCACGAAGCCGCTTACGCCTTGAATTACTTGTTCACGCATGGACAAGGGGCCGCTTGAGCCGCCAGCTTCAGAGCCGATGAAGTTCAGACAATGGGTCGCTTCACCGCGCCAATTTCTTGCGTTGGGATCATGGAAGTGCTTGCCGACCAAAACGTACTTGCAGAAGGTGGCGTTTGGGTCGGTTTTGGCTTCTGGTCTTGATGTTTTGACCAGAGCGGCAAAGCCGTCATCAGCACCGGTGGCTATGCTGTCTCTGAGCCAGGTGACGCGCTGCGCGAGGGGCTGTTTGTCGTCCGTTGCGCGGCCCAAATTTGCGAGTGCTGAGCCGCAGCCTTGTGCGGCTGCCCTGGACTCGGAAATCAGCCCAGAGCGATAAGACAGGAAGGAGAGCATTCCGCAGACACGGCCTGAAGTGTCTCGGTGCTTGCTGCTGGCATCGGCAAGAAGGTGAATGGCCTGGCGGCTGTCCTGCGCCTGCCCGCGACCATAGGCCTTCATCAAGGCCATGTTGTAAGTGGAGGGGGAGTACTGCTTGCTTGCAGCCTGCGCGTAAAGCTGGAACGCTTTGGTGGGGTTTTTCGAAGTGTTGTAGATCCCGGTTTCATGCAGGAAACCCATGAAGTGAATCGCTTCTGGGATGCCTGCTGAGGCGAAAGAAGCAAGTTTTTGGATGGATGCCTGCTGCGCTGCGCCCGTTAGGCCGGGCAGGCGGCGAATTTCCGCAATGACGCTTTTCCCTTCGGGGCTGACTGTGATCGTCTCCCCGAGCTTCAGATGGAGGCCCAGATCGCCGAATTTGGGCAAACCATCTTTGATGCTTTCGACAACTTTCGCAGATGTGGCCTCGACGGTCTGCTTGTTGGCGGTTGCCTGTCGCTCAGACTCCCTCTGAAATTGCTCGCCAGTGGTGATGAAGGAGCTGGTCTTTGGCTGTGTCGCGGCGGCTGCCACGGCTGCCTTTGCACTTTGCTGCTGGATTTCTGCCTGGGCCTTTACATCCGGGCTTTTGACGATGCTCCCGAAGCTTTTTTGCTGCGCCTGAGGGGTGTCGTGGGGCGCTGGCTGAGCCGCCGAAATAAGCGGCACCAGTAGTGCGAAAAGACTCTTTTTGCGCCAGCCGGAGAGCATCATTTGTTGCAAGCCAGTTTTTTTCGTTAACTTGCTTCCTACTTTAGCACAACTAAACGTAGAATGTTTAGTTTTTAAGGCCACACTTTTCTGGGGAGCCAGGCGATGGATATCGGCGTGCTGGACATGGAGTTTTCTGAGGTCTCAGATGTGGAAAACCTCAGTGACCGCGAATTGCGGGCAATCATGATCGTGTCGGCGAGCGACCCTGCTCAGCGGCGCATTGAGCATTACCTGCGACGGTTGTTTGTATGGGCTGTCGTGAACAAGGCCTCTGACATCCACATCGAGGGACGTGGCGACGAGCAAAAACCAGCTGTACACATCCACGTTCGCACACATGCGGGCATTCGGAATTTCGTATACGCGGGCGACCAGGGCAGGCATTTCCAATCGAAGCTTTTCGGCGTCACAAACACGCCTCAAGGAGCAACAACACCAACGGCCATTAGCACGCGGTTTTCGATTGCGCTTCCGGCGCCTTATGCCACTGCACACGGGCTGCAGTGCAGGGTTGGGGCATCTCAGTACGAGGTGGATGTCCGGGTCGAATACATCAAGACCTTTGACAGCTTCAGCTTTGTTTGCCGCTTGCTTGATCAGCAGCGCACCCCTGGCCTGAATGAACTGAATCTCTCGCAAGCACTTCTCAACACCATCTATCGCGGTGCCGGTGCGCCCAGCGGGCTTGTGGTGGCCTCGGGCCCGACTGGTTCCGGGAAAAGCACATTGCTCAATGCTATTTTGGGCTACTTGAATGACGGCCAGCGTTCGATCATCACGATTGAGAACCCTGTGGAGTTTCGACTTCACGGCGACGGTCCGATCAAACAAATCCCCGTTACCCCAGATTTCAGTTTTGCAAGGGCGCTTCGCTCGGTCCTGCGCGCTGATCCCGATGTGATCCTGGTCGGCGAAATCCGCGATGAAGAGACAATGAAGATCGCGATGGACGCAGCCAAGACAGGGCATCTTGTTCTGAGCACGGTTCACTCCAACAATTCGCACGAGACAATTTCGCGTCTTGTCGGACTCGGCGCAGATCCGGTCAGCATCGCGGACACATTGAAGCTGGTTCTGGCGCAGCGCTTGCTGCCCGTCTACGATGGCGAAGCTCACGAGCGGGATCTGACCGCCGATGAAATGCATTGGCTCAGCGTCAATGGAATGGGGCACATCAAGTCAGTGATTGAGCCCGATGCTGCCCGCAAGACTGGCCGCGTGGCTGTCATTGAGGCGGTTGAAATGGATTACCAGATCAAGCGCTACATCCGTGATGGTGGCGCTGATTCATCCAAGATTTATGAGTTGGCCAGGGAGCAGGATCAGTATGAAAGTCTTGCAGCCGCTGGAGTGCGGGCTGTAGAAAGCTTTGGCTGCAGGCTGGAAGACTGCATGCACAACCTTGAGTCCAACACAGAAGCGCGCAGCCTGCCGTGTCGCAGGATCAGGCTTGGGCTCGAACACGGGGCGACGCTTTCTGAGGTCTCGCGTGCCTTTGATGTGACGTATCACACAAGGGATAGGGTCAAGACTACGGTGGAGGTTGAGTTGGCAAACATTGTTGGAGGGCGCGCCCAATGATCACTCGTCGAATTTTGTTGGGCGCGATTGGCTTTAGTGCCGCACAAAGGGTGTTGGCCCAACAGGCTCTTGAGGTTCCCAAGCCATATCTGCAGGTTCCAACGGTTGCTGGTGACGAAAGAGTGGTGCGCGTTTTCTTCTCTCCATCGTGCCAATACTCTCGAATGTATGTGCCGTTTTTCAGAAATCTGGCATCCACCTTGCCGGCAGACAAGCGACTGATCTACTCTCCAGTGGTCAACAAAGGTGACGGCATTGCCTATGCAATGGCTTACGCTGCGGTGGAGGCTTTCTACCCTGCCCTGGTTGACCAGTTCATCGAAGCGTCTATGGTCGCGGCTCAGGACAAAGGCATAGCAACGACCAGTTGGGCCGGGCTTGAACGTATTGGGCGTGCTGCTGGCCTGCCGGTGCGATTGCCAGAAGTTGTCCAAAAACACTCAACTATGGTGCAAAATGCTGTAAATCGAATGATTTCTGTCAGGCACAGCATGCAGGTCGTCAATACGCCTGCTGTTGCGGTCGCGGGAACTTATGTGGTCACACCCGAAATCACCAAGGGTGATGCCGCACTCTTCAGCCAGCTCGTCAATGGAATCATAAGCATGGCGCGGTAACGCCGTGCTGATGATGACTTGTTGGCAAACAGGTAATTGATATGAGCGAGCTGACAAAAAAACAGACACAGAAAATCGAGGATGCCTTGGTCCGTGGGGTCAAGGATCTCGTAATCGCAAAGCGGCTCGGAATCCCCGCAAAGGCCGTTTCAGACTATCGCAAGGCGTTCGGTATCTCCCGTGAATTGATCACTGAATGGCGACATGACGAATGGAAGTCGATGCTCTATGCGGGGCACTCACTGGAGTACATTGCGGCCCTCTACGGGGTCAAGCCCAACTCCATCAAGCTCATGCTTTGGCACGGCGAAAGATTCAGTCTTAGAGAGGCCAAAAAACGTGCGGCAAAGGGGCACCTGGCCATGCAAATGAGCAGGACCGGAAATCCCTCAGACTTTGCCTGGTGAGCTATGACTCAAACAAAAAAACGGCCCATGGGGCCGTTTTTCTTGGTGCTTGGTTTCAGTAGCTAGGCCCACTTCCGTAGGGTGAGCCGGTGACATCGAAACTGCTGCCAGGGATCATCGGGGTCCCATCCATGTTGTAAGCAGGCAAGGTATCCACTGGCATAAACACGCTGGCCTTATTTAACTTGCCCGCGCGGTGTGCTCGAACTACCAGGGCGCCAACGATGGCGAAGGGAGTTCCGAAAAAAACGGCGAACAGCAGGAAATTAAGAGATTCGTCAGGCATGAAAGTCTCCAAGCATAGTCAACAATTAAAGTTTACTACTTTCTTACTTTGTCGTCAGCTAGTGTGACCTTGGTGTTGGGGCCACCGGACAGAGCTGTTTTGATGTTCTCTCCGACAAGGGATGCAGCTCGCCGGGCGGTGCCCTGCTTATCATCTTGCCGCAAACCAGCCTCCTCGGCACGCTTGAATGCGTCATCAACAAGGGTGAGGCTTCCACCTTCTAGTTCTTGTCGCATCTTGTCCGAGTTCAGAGGTGGCCGTTGGGGTGCTGCCGCTTGCGGCGTGGCGGCTGTCTGAGCCGGTCGTTTGGGCTGATTTGCGGGTGTCGGCTGGGCGGGGGCCGGTGTTGGCAACTTGTCCAGTCGGGGGGCGCGACTGTCAAGGTTGCGCGACTCGACTCCTGTTGTGTCTTCGGGACGACCGATTGGGCCGGTATTTACTTTGCCGATAGTGTCCAACCCAGGGCGCATGCCATTGAGGGCGAGGCCTTGACTGGACAAATAATTTGCGGCGGCCTGGCGGTCGGCGTCGGAGGTTGACTTATCGTTGTACATACGTACTGCGGCATTGTGGTTGAGCGCCGCTTGTTGGGCCAGAGGAGAACCCACCAAGCGATCTGTGCCGCCGTTAGTAAATTGTTCTTTGGCTGCTTCAAGGTGTTTTTGGGCGGAGGGTAGCTGTGCGAACTGGCGACCTTCATTCACAAGGAAACGTTGATACCCCTGGTTCACGTTCGCATGCTGGGCAAGATTTTCAGAAGCAATGTTCTGGGAGAACGTCACAAGCCGGTCTGCGGCCTGCTTCGTTTGTGAGCTGTTGTCTCGGTCGGATGCAGTTTCGGTCAGCGTCTGTGAGTACTGCTTTTGCTTTTGCAACATCGTTTCAAGTGACTTGACCTTGCTATGGTTCTCTGATGTCCTTGATGTGTTCGCGAGTTCTTTGGAAATTGCGGATTCGACGGCCTTGCTTTTGCGGATAGCTTCTTCTTTTCTGGCTTGCTCGGATTGCGAGAGGGAGTCTTGCGCCTGAGCTGCGGTGTCTCCCCTGAGTGATGCTGTGAGACTCCCAAATAAACCAGAATTACCGCCGCCAACTCCTGCGCCGGCGCTGGCCGATGCGCCGGCGCCGACAACGGTATTGTTGCTGTTTCGCTTGTCGGCACTCACCGTAGAGGTTGCGGCGGTAGCGTTGTCTCTCGCTAGTGACTCGCGTGCAGAATCAGAAATGCGATTCATCGTCGAGCGATCGAGGCCCGTTGAGTACGTGTCGGTTTTCCCGGCTTTTTCCAGGATGGAATTCGTCTGTGTCTCCCCTTCAGAAATGGCCTTTTGCCGTGCCACCTCTTGTGATTGGGCGCGCGCCATCTGCTGCGAATAGTCTCCGTAAGTCTGGGTTTGCTGGACAAAATTGGTCGCGCCAGTTTCGCTGATCTTTGACCAGCCATCAGCACCTTGTTGAATGCTTGCGATCGAACCCGTTTGGACAACGGGAGCAGAGGACTGGATTTCAGGTGAAGCTATAGCCCCCGCCTTAGCCGAGCCATCACCATTCATCTTGCTCGCAACCGAAACGCTTGCGCTAGATGCGCCAAGCGCGAAAATCATGCTGAGCAGGACAGGCAAGCTTGACTGGATGATCGTGGCCACCCCGATCTGCTTGCTGAATTCTTTGTAGGCTTCAATGGCTAGGGGTTGTGTCAAATACCCGCCCTGGGTGAGTGTGCTGATGAAGTCGGCAAGGTGCGTGTAGATCATCCCGTTGATCAATTCATTGCCGACATTGGCAACTAGAATCGGCCAGACCGTAACGTGGGCAGCCATATACATGGCCTTGGACGCGCCGGAGCCCATGAACATCATGAACATGATCAGTATGGGCCCCAAACCAACGACCAGGGCAAGCATGTGTTCTGCGAATGCGCCGGCATAGTTTGCTGATTGGGCAGAAGCTGCTGCCCTTGTAATGTTGTTTCTTTCCATTTCAAGGGCTTGAATTGCGGCCGCCTGGCATGTGGTCCTGTTGGGTCCATCTGAGCGTAGGCAGTTGAGATTGGAGCTGACGATTTCATCAAAGAAAAGGTTCAGGACTTCGGTGGTGGCCTGCGAATTTCCTGCCGCAAGGACATTGGTGACAGATGTTGACTTGCGCATGGCCGCCCATTGCACGATCAGTCTGTCAATGGAATAGTCGCCGGAAGAAGAGGGGTTGTCGGGTGTGAACGAGCTTCCAAGAACGACGCGCTTGAACTCGGAGGAATCGAGTGCTGCCTCAATTTGTTGGCCAACATAAACTGCGGCATCGGGGCAGGTCAGAATTTCAGAGGCGTTCACGACCAAATCTGGAACGAAGCCGCTTGTATTGAGTGATGCTTGATATAGAAGCTGCGAAATACCCGAGCTGTTAGACCCCTTGATGCTGATGGTGCTTCCATAATTGACAGGCCCGGACTTCCTGATTTTCTCGGTTACGCTTGCGTAGTCATAGCCCGAGTCATAACCGATACATGCTCCAACAACCGAACGGATCATGGAATCAACGCCGCCGAGTCGCATGGCGGCAGTTCGCGACGTGAGTAGTGCCTTCAGAGGATTGATAACGCCTTCACTGGATGCGGAAATTGTTGGGTAATCAGACGTGATGCTGCCGTAAGCAGTCTTGATGACGGTTCTCAAGTCTGTTCCGAGTTGACTTGCTGCAGCCGGCAGTATCGCGATGACGTCAGGAACGTTATCCACCCTGGAGACTTTGCCGTTGACGACGTTCTCAATGTTGACCGACGACTTGAGTGCTGGGGTTGTCAACATCATGGCCAGCACGAGGGGCATGATGATGTTCAATGATCCCTGAGCCAACTTGCCCCCACCCTGCCCCGATGATGATGCGAGGGCGGCTGAAGTGACCTCACGCATGATGTTCCACATAGAGACCATCAGGGCAAAACCCCAGATCCAGGTCGTCTCTTTGCAGATCATTGCAACCCCGTTCAGGATTGAATACAGAAGGGTCGTGTCTGAAAACGAAGTCTCGATGGTGAGGTTACCCAGCATGGCCTTTTCCTTTACTTGATGTTGCCCACCAGAGTTGAGTTGGCAATCAATTCTTGTGCAATGCCCAAAACAGCTTTGTCCTTGAGGCAGGCGTTTTGTCGTGCCATGTAGTCAGTCCGAATGGATTCGATGTTTGCGCGAATCTCGGGTGTAATTTCATGGCTGTGGCCGTATTCGACAGTGTTGGCGGCCTTGTAAATGGCTTCTCCGAAGCGAGCTGCGATACAGTCGGTGAGCCATACGCCCAGACGCTGGGCGATGCCAACCCGCGCATCGGGGCTGGATGTACGCATCAGGAGTGGGACGAGTGGCAGGCCGCTTTGTTTCATGAATTGCACCTGGTCGGCGGTCCATTGGAGCTTGGTTCCGGCGTTGACCTTTCCCACGATGGAGGAACTACTGATTGGATAGACCGTGGCCGAGCCAAACAGCATTTTGTTGACCCAGCCCTCGATGCCGTGATAGTGAAAATTCTCCTTTTTCATCTTGGTGCAGATCTGAGGATCGAATCCACCGTTGGGCGTGCCAGACCCCTGTGGGTCCAGGCACCTATACAACGTCAGAGGCGTGGCTTCACGGATAGATCCAGTGCCGCCACCCTTTACCAGCTGATCGAGGTCGATGGTCTTGGGTCCTCTGCAAGCAATCTTTGGCAGGTTGTTGTTGCTTGCCGATTGAGCCATGTCATAGGTGCCGTCTTCGTTCGCAGTCTGACAGGGAATCCCGGAAACTTGCCAGCCCAGGAAGGAAATCAGGAGGCGGTTGTTCAAGGAGTTCGGGTCTGTATCTGAATCAGAAGAGCCGTCGAAGTTGGTCAAACCTGCGAGGCCGAGGATGTTTGCCGCACCGGACTTCATCAGTGCTTTGATCGTCTGGTTGCCCGTCACGGGGTTTACCTCGCCCTGCTTTTTGAGGTAGCTATTCGCGTCAGCCAAATAGCCCGAGAGTGATGCCATGGCGTCGCTGAACATGCCTTTTTGGGATGCTCCAACATTGCCGTCGCCGTCAATGGCGTTTGAAATAGACTTTGCTGCCGGATCAACAACCAAGTGCGCAAGCTGACATGAATTCTTGGCCAGATTGTTCATGTTTTGCATCAGCGTCTGAAATTCGCTCATGAGCGCATCAAGGGCCGGTGAGATGCTCTTGATGGCTGCTTTGAATGCGAGGCCTGCTGCGTTGGCTGCAACCTGGCGGAAGATTTGCACCAGTTGCTGGCTATTGATGAAACTGAAAGACCCCCCGAAGAGATCCACGCCGCCACACCCAGCGTTCAAGCGGGGGGCATCGAAGGCGATGATCGTGATGGACTTGACGGGGGTTCGCATGGAAAAACCGCCGCCCACGATTCCGACTCGATCGCGGGTTTTGAGTGTGGTGGCTGCAGTTGAGTTGGACATGAACATGCTGTTCATGTCTGCCAGCACGCTAGACATGGCCGGGGGCGCCACAAACGCAGCAGAGAGAAAGATTGCCGCTGATGCTCGGGTCAATTTCATGTCATCACCTGTACTGTTTTTCGAGGATTGGGGAGACTCTTTCGCGGAAGGTTTCAGGCCTGTTCGCGTCCAAGGTAAGTGCCTGCATGTCCGCCGTGCTTGCCACGCCCCGGCGCCATACGTTGAGGTCTTTCATAACGCTTGCGCTAAGAACTTCGCGGTTGTGTCCTGCAAACGCAATGAGCTTGACGAGTTCATCGGCTGTGTAAAAGCCTTGAGAAACGATCAGGTAGGTATTGGGGTCTGATTCGCCTTGATAGGCCTTGGGGCGGTGCACATAAACAATTGAGGGGGTGAGCTTCAGTCCCAGCTTGCGGAAAAGTCCGTTGTCTTTTTGGACTTCGCCCTTGAAGTCTTTTGGTTTTCGCCCGTCAAGCGAAACCACCAGCGATTCCATCCCGAAATTTGCGCGGAGCATGCCCAGGATGGGCATTTGCAGAGAGCAGAAACGGCAGGTTCCATCCACGAAGACCACAAGGCCACCAGACGCAGCCATTTCTTTCACGGCATTCTGCTGCGCGAAATAGTCTGCATTGCGAATGCTCTGTGCTCCGGTTGAGGCATAGGGGATTCGGTTGTTTTCGTTCAGAAGCGGGTCTTTCGAGACAACCGACATGCGGGCCTCTTCGTAGCGCTGGGCTTTGTCCATGAGGATTCGCTGTGCGTACATTTCAGCAGCCACGTTTTCCTCTGTGGGGTTGTCAATGGCTCTTCTCTGCAGTTTTGGGAGGTTCTTGGCCAGCCACTCGGCGGTCACGGGTTGATCCGCCTTTTCATCCCGGCCTTGCCTTGCAGAGTCGGTCTTCTTGGGCTGCTCTGGCTTGGGCGGCGCAGGCTTGACGTAGGGCTTGTAGTTGCTGAAAGCGTCGCCATAGGCGTCATCCAGCTTGATCGTCTTGTCCTGGGCGAATGCACCAATGCACAAGAGTGGGATCAACATGCAGAGAAGGGTTCGCATAGACATCAGAAGATTTCCCATGCTTTGCCAGTGACTGAACTGATCGGGAGGTATCCCCAGTAGCGCGAATCGTTGCTCAAGGGGTGTGTCCCGCGCATGAATACCGATCCTGCGGGGATCACTTCGTCTCGCTCGAACTGCTTGGGACTGAGTTTGTTGGTGTCCAGGAGAGGAAGCCCTTTTGCGACCAGTTGCCCATTGATGAAGACCTGTTCGTCCTTCACAACCAGATGATCACCGGGTACACCAGCAACTTCTTTGAGGATGTAGGGTTGTTTGACGTGAGCAAGCGCACCCTGAGGCTTCCAGAAAAGGAGGTCCCCTCTCTGAACATCGACAACTTGTTTTTTGACCATCAGTGCTGCGTGCATGTCTGGCAGGCAACTGTCTTCGTGTGGATCAATGCCGACCATCACAGGAGAGCCCATCCAGTAAAAGTGAGCCATTAGCACGGCCACGATGACGACCAGCCACGCGCCGCGAGCCTTACGCTTGCGCTCGGCTTGTTCGGTCATTTTGAGGACTCCGCAACTCTGGCGACCGCTTTCTGCAGCTCGGGGGTGATGTCGCGCGCCCCATTGGGGAGTGCAGCGACTGCGTAGTTGCCGTTTTCATCTCTGGCGGTGTCGAGCACCACATACCCGCTGGCCTGATAGTGGGCCAGAATGGCTTTTAGGGGCTCCAACACTTCCTCGGCCACCTTTTCTTTCGGCATGTCCGGGCGATCCATGACGGCCTCAAGGATGACTCTGCTGCGCTCGGCAATCACCACTTTCGAGGTTGCTGGTGCGCTATCCCTGCCGACATAAAAGGCCATGCCCAACATGACAATGAGAGCGGAATATGGGAGCGACCCAGCGGCCAAAATTTTGATTACGCGGTTCAATTGATCACCTCTCTGAACGTCTTGATCAGGTCCGTCTTGGTCACATTGGGGTTCTCGTGTTGGATTTGCTGAAGGACCATGCTCAAAAGGTCCTTGATCGCTTCCTCCTTCGAGTTCATTACCCGCTTGACCGCATCGACAGCTGGTATCCCTTGCTCCATCAAGTCAAATACTTCATCGCGGGCATCACCTTCTGACGAAAACAGCGTTCCGGTGAATTTGTCTACATACAGACGCACGACTTCGTAACTGCGGGAGTTGCTTACAAGGATCTCGCTGAATACGCCTTTGCGGGTCTCTACACTTCGCACCAGGCGCTCAAAATAGGCATCGCCTTTGGGAAGAATGTCCGTCTTGAAAAGGTCTGTAATTTCCGATGGTTCCTGTTCGAGCATCAGCTTCCATGCGGATGAATTGATGATCACTCGCCCGGCTTCGCTCTCGGCAAACTTCATCAGCGACTGGATGATGGTCCAGATCGATACGCCATCCTTGCGGCCTTTGAGGAAGATCCCCTCCATGGCGCGAGCGGCAAGTTCGTCCTTGAACAGGTCGTGCGTTTCATCAATGAGAATCATCTTGCGGCCCTTGATGCTCCTGATTCGATTCATGAGCATGTTGAGCACAAAGAAGGTGACGCACTTTCTGAGGTGTTCGTCGCCTGCAAGGCCTGCCATTTCGAACACCGTGAATTGCTTCTTGATGTCGATCGAGCCCGGTCCTTTGAAAAAAACGCCACGAGTTGGCGAGGACATGAAGGCCCGCAGACGGGGGACCAGATTGATAGACGCTTGCTCAACTTCAGACGCTTCTGTTTTCCCTACGGCGTTTCGGTTGATGGATTCAAGTGCGTCGATGACGTGCGTGATTTCGGCGTCGCCTTGCTGTTGGTTCCAGGCTGATCTGACGGCCTCACTGAGCGCAATGTTTGCCCCTGGCTGCGGCTTCTCATTCCCGAATGCCATCAGCATGATCAGCGACGTGATGCCCTCGAATTGCTGATCAAATTCGTCGTTGGTGAGCCCGGTAAAGGGATTGAGTGAAGGCGTGTCTTGCGAGTTCATCATGAAGTCGTTGAACTCACCGCCCACGGCGTGACAAAACTTCTTGGAAGAGCGCCCGTTGTCGATCAGGAAAATGTTCGTGCCTTCTGACAGAGCGAACTCCATCAGGTACTGAAGAACGAAGGATTTGCCCTTGCCGGGTGGGGCAACAATGGTCCCGTTGAAGTTGCCGCTTGTCTGAAAGGGGTCAAAGGTGTAAACCGAGCCTCTGCGAGCAATGAACGGAACGCCATAGTGGGTGTCGCGTCGAGCGTTGCCCGTGAAATCACCATAGACTGGGAGCAGCATGCCCGCAGCAGAAGACCCCATGATGGCCTCTGACTTGAGTGCCTCTGCGATGCTGGGGCTGAAATTCAAGGGCAGCGCCTGGCACCACCGCACAAGCCCATCAGCGCGCACGAGTCGGGCGTCGAAGCCCAGCTTGTCAAGGCTGGACTTCACGGTGATGGCCGCCTCCTGCGCTACATCGGCGTTTTTTGCGAACAAAAATGCTGTGGTGGTCACGTAGACGAATTTGTCCCCGTCCGTGCTGCACAGGCGGCGCATATAGTCGAGGTCGTGCAAGGTTTTTTCGGGGTCTTCATTCCCGAGTTTGAAAGGCAGAGCTTGTCGGTTCTGTCTGGACTTGATCGCGGCCTGCAGTCGGTCTTGCTCTTTGCGCTGGTTTGCAACTCGGATGGTTGTTGTGATGATGAAGGGGGTCATGATTCGCTGCCCACCCCCTTCTTTGGTGGAGCCCTGATTGAAGGGTGCCCCGGTCATCAGGCTTGAGATCCCTTGGTAGGCGTTCTCGGGGTAATCCTTGACCATGACGCTTGCACAGTGGTTATCCCCGAAGCGCCCAATCTTTTCGTCACGAAAATCAATCGTGACATCGGGACCGAAAACTTGATACTTCCATTCGACCAGCTGATCTATCGGCTTGATGCTTGCTGGCTCGGTGGGGACAGAGTAAAGGCGGAACAAGGCGGCCAACTCTTCAGCGGTCACAATTTGTGCGTCCCAAAACCCGCACCCTTTGATGTCTGCATGAAATTCCGTCTGAAATGCAAGGGCGTCAGCGAAGGCTTCGGCCTCAAGATTTTTTACCGGGGTCATGAGCGATAAAACTATCTGGCGGCGATTCAGTGCTGGGACATCGGGCTGCCAGCCGATCTTGAGGGCCGACTCAAAAAGTTTGGCTTGCCGTGTCACCAGCTCCTGCACCATCGTTCCGCCGTGAACCTTCCCGTTGAGGATTCGGCCAGGTGCATCGAAATCAGGTGTGGCAAGCAACGACACCTGAACGATGCTGTCGTCCGGGCATGACTTGAAAAGGTTGTGAATGATGGCCGTGAATTCAGAGCCGCCGCCGACCAACGGTGAACACACATAGGCCCGCCCTATGAAAGTTTTGTCACCTGGCGCCTTTGTGATGATCAGATGATCGTCCTGCGTGTAGGTCTCGATGTTGATCAGACTTGAGGCTCGCTTTTTCTCAAGCTTGGTGGTTTGAATGCTGGCCATCCTTACTCCTGCTTAGACAGCCGGGACTCTGCCCGGCTGCCGCTTTTCACTTGACTTGTTGAACCAAGGCCGGGGGGATCTGGTCGATGCTGGCCGGCTCTCCCAGACTTGTTGCGACACCGCGAACAACACCGGGTCCGATCAGCGCCACAGCGAGAACACCCAGGATCAGGCCAACAGTGCGGTATCCACCGCCGTGGGCCAGCTGCCAGACGGCAATGATCAGGACAACAAACGCGAGCACGAGAACCCATGTCGATGTCAGCATGCCCTGGATGTAAGTCACGATGGAGTCCCACGCACTGGTGGTGAGTGCGGTGCCGCCGTTCAAGGCGCCGATAGCCGCAAGGCTGGTCAGCGCGCCCGCAAAAAGCAGGAGCAGCATGTTGGTGGTGTTTTGGGTTTGGCTAGGCTTTTGCATGGTGGCATTCCTTTAGTTGGGGAGGGACTTAGATCCGTTCACGGCTGGATCAAATGCCGATTCACGCCCCACGTCAGTGCTGACGCCAGGCTGTGTGAATTCAGGTGTGGGTGCAGGGCTGTTAGGGTTCTGGGGTTGCTTGGCTTGTGCTGCGGCCCCCTCTTCTTTCGGCCTGCGGGGATATGGCGCATCAACGCCAACCTGAGTTGTAGGGGTCGGGTGGCCCGCCCAACGGGTAGGCTTGATTTCTCTGTAGACAACCGTGTCTTCGGTCAATACGTCTCGGCCATCCACATGCCGTTTGATCCAGACCCTCTGAACAACCGGCCCTTCACGCACGGGCTGTCCGGCAAGCGGCGCGTCATTGCGCAACTGGTGCGGCAGGAGTTGGTTTGCGGGTTTTGTATCGGTCTTCGCGGCCGTATTCGGCTTTTGGTCGTCAGGCGAAATTCCGGTGAGCTTGTCCATGTCGGAAATTGAAAAGGCCTGGTCATACCGGCTCTGAGGCAGAGGGGCATCTGTGGCCTGGTCAACAGCGCGGAAGCTGCGGCAATGCGGGGACTTAGCGTCTTGCCGTCTGTTGCAGTCGAACTTCGCTTCTCCCACGGGATTCATTTGTGCAGCACAACCGCCGAGCAGGAGCACACATGCAATCAATGAGGTCGATTTGAAGTGGTTCATCGTGTTGTTCCTTTTGGTTTCTTCTTCAGGACAAGGGACTCTTTGAGAATCCAGGTGATGCGGGTAGTTGCTGGAATTTCGATGACGGGAAAGGTCTCGCGGGCAAACTCAAGGTAGAAGCGGCTGAGCTGCCCTGCCGCGTTGGATATGCCTGTGCCCACTGCGGTGCGGGCCACCATTGATGCATCCGGCGTTTGGTACTGTGTTGATCCGCCTGTTGCGGTGTTGTTGAATCCGGGAACGGCTGTAGGCGCAAGCGCACTGCCCAGGCCTGATGCAATACCAGTCAAAAATGCCTGCGCAAGGATCGCGCCTTGTTTGCTGACAACCTTGCCCGACAAGCCCTGGATACCATCTACATCGACGCCAAAGGCCTTTACAGCGCCTTCGTACACGTCGCCGTTCGGTGCTATGCAGCTGAGCGTGTCTGAAATCGCATAGGCTCGCTCTGCGGAGAGCACGGCAATAGCGGACCCGCCGAGAAAGCAATCTCCAAGGTCGGCCAACTTCCAGCCGTTAGGCAAAACGGCATCGCCTTTGAGCTTTGTGACGAATGGTGCTCCTACGTTATTTGCAGAGGTGGAACCCCCGACCGCGCCTGCGGTTGCGCCAGTGGGGCGAGCATTCACGCCTGTCAGCAATACGCCCTCGATGCCCGAGTTGACGGGAATCACCAGATCCGGAACGGACTCCACCGGCTTTTCTGCAACCTTTTCGGGTTGCCACGTTTTCATGGACGGCGCGGGTGGCGGCGGGGGTGTAAATGACTCTTTCGGCTGCGAGCTTTGGCTTTTGTTGGGCGCCGGGTCGTCAAGCGCCGCCAGATTCAACCCACCGGCACCGACTCGGGTATCAATCGGTGCCGAGAGATCTACAGACTGCGCAGGAGGTATGGCTGTACCTACTGCAGCCCCCGATGTGCTCATGCCTTTGCCGTTAGTGGCCGCCAGGAGCTCTTGACGTAGTTGTTCAACCTGTGTTGCCAGATCTTCAAGGCCTTGGTTCCTTGGGCTTGTTGGCAACACGGCGAAGTTGACGGACTCACCGGGGGCTTTCCTTGCATCCGCCTCGATTTTTTCGAGTCGGCGCTTTTCGGCGGCCTCATTTGCAGCTGCGTTTTTTTGGTGCTGGAAGAAGATAAAGACAGGACCAAGGACGAGAATGCAGATGAAGATCGTCCTCCACTTGGGGTCCATTTGAGCCCACTTTTGCTTGAAGTCTTCGATCATCACTGCTCCTTGCGGTCTTTACGTGCCAGGACCATCACGCGAGTCTTTTGACCGGGCTTGAGTGTGGGCGTTGGATGAATGGAGACCGCCTGAACAAGGTCGCCATCAAACTCGGCTTCTTTCAGGACGGCGGTGCCCTGTCCGGGGTTGGACACTTGGTAGATGAAGATGTCGTTTTCTCGGCTGGACAACTTCTTTTCCACCTCGACGATCAAGCCGTTGAAGATGATTGGCGGAGTCTGCAGTTCAACCAGTGAGTAGCCCTGAGGTGCGCTGCCTTGTGCGACTGTTTCAAGCAGGGCTTGGGTTTGGGTGATGAACTCGCTCGATCGCTGAGCCTTGAGCTGGCTTTCAGAAATTTCGGGGGCAACGTCATCAACAATGAGGGTTTGACTGATGATCCCTTTGGGGATCAGCTGCAGGGTCAAGACAGGACCGCGACCAGTCGGGTGCTCGATGAATACCGGGATTGGCTTGTCCTTGGCGCAATCGGGCTTGACGGCGATGTATACGTTGTTGCTCTCAGGCCTGCGGTCAACGTCAATGCAGTTGAGACTGACCACTCGGGGGTTGACGAATGGCAGCTGGATTCGGTTGGGCTCGGTGCTTGAAATGTAGGTGGCGACGGCACCCCCATTGTTCATTTGGATGCGGCGGGCACGGCTGAAGTCAAGCGCAGCCACATCCTCCCCTGCGAGCTTCATTACTCCAGGGAGATTGATTTCCTTGGCGGGCGCTTTCTTGACGGCCAACTCTGGCCGAACTTCCGAAATGGCTGGTGCTTTCGGTTTGGGTGTGGGCGTGGGTGCGGCTGCAGGCGCCGAAGGATCACGCCAGCGTGGTGCGCGTTCTGCTTCGCCATCGGCGTATGCGGAGGCAGCGGATGCTGCAAGAGCAATCCAAAGGAGTCTGTTCAGGAGTTTCATTTGTTGCTATTCGCCTTCACCCATTCGGAGTTATGAGCCGTCGCCCCTTTGTAGGACTTGGCTTCGACAATCCAGACCCGGTAGTTCTCCACCTTGATCTGGTACTCAAAAACGTGGTCTTCGTAGGTGTCTTTGGCGGCATTGACGACATGCAGCTCACCAATGACAAAGTGCTTATCGAGGGCGGGGTCGTATTCGTAGCGCTTGCTGATGAAGTAGCGCGAGCCGTTCTCTCGCTCGACTTTCATCTTCTCGACCAAGAAATCAATCTCCTGATTGATCTTTGTGTAAGCCTCTGGTGCGAAGTACATCTGCAGGAAGCGCTTTTGGTATTCAGCGTTTGCAGGAGTGATAGAGGCAAGATTTGTTGTAACAGCGGTCAAGGTTGCTGCCTGCGAGGCCTTGTCGAAGCTTTGCTTCTGGATGACTGCCTGGCTGGGCATTCCGGGCGTGTTCAGCAACACAATCTCGGACTGGAAGAAAAGCTTTCCGGCCACCAACAACAACCCAAGGCTGACTGCGGCCAAGGCAACGGTCAGCCGCTTGTTATTTGCCCTCAGCTCGGTAACTGACTCATTCCGATTCGCGATATCCATCTTTCAACTCCTGTGTGAACTTCTTGAACGTCGCTGGGCAAGTCGGGTTGTTGTCTCCAACGAATACGATCTGTTGGCTCGATAAGGCCTTGCTGTAGCCGGAAACACCCAGCTGGTAGAACGCCCGGCGCACAAGCCCGCGAGGGTTTCTGGACTGCCACTCGATGAACACCCTGTTGCAGAAGTAGCCCAGTAACGGAATGCCGATGTATCCGAAGTTGCCCAGATCGAAGGCGCTGCCAGCAAAGATGCCGATGAATACAGAGGCAATGACAATTGCGGCGTCCTTGAGTTCGACGCCGAGAAAGGCGACGCCTGCGCCCGCTCTCTTGGGGATGTAGGCTTGATCGCTCATTCGAGGATCTCTTTCACATCGGTGCAAACAAGGTGGTCCATCCACTGATCGGCCTTGGCTTGTGGCAGCTCGGGCACACAAACTGTGTTTTGCCCTTTGATCACAACGCGAGGCCAGTCAATGCGCGCCTTGAATGCAGTCTTGATGCGCTTTGCCTTTGGAGGGTTTTCCTGCTCGATCTGGTCTTGCAGTACGTACCAGAGAGCTTCTTCTTCCTGCCAACTGAAAAATTGATAGTCGTCTCGTGTTGCGCGGCCAATGGCTATCGGGGCAGTTTGTTTGCGGTCGTCGGCTTCTTTGCCATACCTGTATTGGCCAGCGGGTGATGACAAGCGAACATGCCCCGTCTCGACCGGCTCTTTTTTCTCGAACCTAGCGGGCTCTGAGAAGTCCGCAGCGACGGCGCAAGCGCTGAAGAGGGCACACAAAACTGCAAACGAAGGTAGGAACTTGCTTGTGTTCATGAGGCGTAATTTATCATAGAACTAAATCGGAATGTTTAGTTTTTAGTCGTTTCTGAATGATTTTTCGTAGATGCGTGTTGCGGCGGCGCGAATGTGCTCGCTCTTGCTCTCTTGGGCAAAGAATTTCAAAGCGTTGGAGACGGCCATATCCCCGGTTACGGTGGAAGTCAGGAGGTCCTGAGGGGCGTCTGTCTGGGTGAGCACGAATGCTGGGACGGCCTTTATGGAGAAAGACTCATAGAGCTTTGGATGCACGATCCAGCCTGGCCCTTTTTTGTCACAGCAAGCCTGATTGATCTGCTCGGCGTATTCGCGGGCGCCGTTGATCGTGCTTGCGTTGGGAAAGCCTTTTAAAACCATGGTGGCCTTCGTCCTTGCGGCCTCCTTGGCCAGTGCAATGACTGCGCGCGAGGGCATGTTCGTTGATACGAAGACATAGAGCCGCCACGGTTCTTTGGCTCGCATCGATTCAACCATTTGCGCCGAGGCGAACATCGGGGCAAAGGCCAATAGGCAGAGGATGATTGTTTTCATGTCAGTTAAATGGCTGGCAGCAGTCTTTGCGCTGGAAGACGAAATAGCCGTAGTCCTTGTCGTGGGGCCGTGCGGCTCCCTTTTCTTGGAAAAGCAGAGGTCTCCCAATGGGCGTACACATGTTGTCGCCGAAGGGAAAAACACGGTTGGTCTTGTACTGACGCTTATCCATGATCAGCTGAGGGAAGCCCATTGCTCCGCAACTCTTGAGTGCGTCATCGCCGGCGGAGCTTTGCTGGGTGCCGGCTGCATGAAGCTTTGCAAACAAGCGGGCGATCATGAGGTGCGCCACTTGCTCGGGGGTGTTGGACATTTGGGCGTTACCCGTGAGTGGATACATCGGTCCCCAGGAGCCTGCAACCCAGAACAGAGAGGCCAGGGGAAATGAAAAGGTCGCAGCAATCGAATCCGGGCCTTCTGCGGCGATAGAGGCTATGCCAGCAAACGGATATGCGTAAGGGGTGAGCATCAGGCTCAGCGTGTCGTCATTCCACGTTGGGTCGGCCCATGAGATAAACGGAACGTCAAAACTTCTGTTATCCAGGCATGGCGACTGGGTTACGACACCAAGCGCAGACATCACGGGATTGATGTATTCGTTTACATGCATGAAGGCGGCGCGTTGTCTACCGCCGATCTGTTTTGTGGTGGCTTTTTCGCCGCCGTACTCATTTGCGTTGTAGGGCGGGGAAATATCGACTCCAGCAAGCAGAGGCATGCAGCCTGGCTTGTTCGTTGTGTCAACCATGTATCGGGGCTCCCAGAAACTCATGGGCGTCCCAACTTTGAAGTTGTTGATACAAGCGCAAATTGGAAATTTGCTCGCCCCGGTGTCGTAGTCATCGCCGGACACACCGATGTTCAAAATCCCCCCCGCTATCGTCACGGGAAACATGCAGTCCCAGCAAAGGTCTGTGATCAGGTTGGGGAATTGGCCGTTGCAAAGCTTCTGCGGTAGTGCGGCTGTCGCGGCCACAGAAAGCAAGAGGGTTGCGAAGAAGCGTTTCATGGCTTCACTCCAAATTCGATGGCAAGTCGGTCGCCGCGCTGGTAGAGCATTGCGGGGACCGTGGAAATGTTGATCCCGTACAGCCTCTGGAGTTGATCAATGATCATCCGTCGCTGATCGAAGTAAAAGGGAATGGTTTTGGTGCCGCCCCACCAGTCGTGATCCTTGTATTTCACGCGCAGGTCATACGGGGAGCCTGCAGTCAAAACAATCTTCAGCGGCTGCTTTCTGCCTCGTGCGATTGCATAGTCAACTTGTCGCTGATCGCGCCCGTCAATGAAAATGAGCCCGCTGGTGAGCGGTTGAATCTTCAGGGGCTCAATAACAGTCCCGCGCCTAACAAGGACTTGATTTTTTTCATCCTTGATGTCCTGCGGGAAAGTGAATCGCAGCGCAAAGTCTTCAACCTTGTATGTGTAGCGGCTTGCGATTCCCAGGGGGGCGGGATTCTTGATCGCATCGATGTTTCGATCTCTGAAATCGTTCCAGAACTTATCGACTTCGCCTGTTTGCTGCTTCTTGCGGATGATGTCTTTGAACTGATCACGCCCGTCGCGGTCTGGTGTGTATGCCTCTCCCTTCTGCCCGAGGTTTTCAGCGCCAACGGCGCACTGCAGAAGGCAAAGGACGGTGAGGATGATGCTGCGTTTCATTCAAACACCGCCATTTGCGAGCTTGCAGCCGCAACCGTTGTTGTGCTGCTTTTCTGCTTTGAGTTTGCGAGGAGCCTGAGGTTTTTTCCGGGTGCTGCGCCCGATTCATAGGCTGCCCTCACCTTCGCCACATACTCTTGCCGACTTCCATCGAGCGCGGGCGAGGTTCCGGCGTTGTACGAGCCCACCGCCCTCCAGGTCATTCCGTATCGCTTGATCATGTCGGCCATCACTCTTGCGCCTGCCATGACGTTCGCACAGGGCTCCATGATCGTTTCCTTCGTGTGCCCAAGCCAGCTGAGATTGCTCTCGTGGATCTGCATCATTCCGTAGTTGATGGAACCATCGCGGTTTGTGCTCACAGCTTCTGGTCGGAAATGACTCTCCACGTATGCAATGGCCTGGAGCAGTTCAGCGGATACTGAGAATCGGCTGGCAGCTTGAGCAAAACAGTGGGCGTGTACGGAACCGGCTGAGCATGTAACCGCCAGGGCGCAGAGCGCTGCTTTGCTCGCGGCTTTCAAGTTGTGCGCGTCCATTTGCTGATCAGCGCTTTGGCCGCAAAGAAGAACAAGAAAAGACCTTCAGCGATTGCGCTGTAAACCAACATGGCTGCGCCTGCGGATGCAACCACGGGGGCCAATGCGCCCACGTCTGAGGCGGAGCTACCCAAAAAGTAACCAGTAGCCGCCATGGCGACCATGGCGATGTGAAACACAAGGTATGCGCCGCTCATTTGGCCGCCCCTTGTGCTGCGCGGATGTGGGCCTGGATCTGCTCGACAGAGATTGCGCCGCTGACGATGCTGCCGTCATCAAAGATCAGGGCTGGTGTGCCTTGAATTTGAAGTTCGTTGCCGATTGCTGCCACGCGCTCGATGGGGTTCTCGCATTTGGCTTCCTTAGGCTTCTTGCCCAATAGCATGTAGTCCCTCCAGGCCTTGGCTTTGTCGGCGGAGCACCAGATGCTTTCTGAAATGCGCGCTGCATTGGGGTGGATGCTCACCAATGGATAGGGATATATCAACACACGCACCCCTTCGAGTTGCGCCAGTGATTTTTCTAACTGCTGGCAAAACGGGCAGTCGGGGTCTGAGAAAACGCGGACTGTGCTCTTGCCCTTGCTCAGTTCGATGGCTGGCGTGGAAGAAAGTTTTTTGAGGTCTGCCTTCGGACGATTCTTCTCTCTCAGCTCCTGTGTCAATGACGTTTTCGTTTTCAAGTCAATCACGTCGCCGTTGATCATGATCGTCTGGTCATCGCTGACGAACACAATTTCCTGCCCTTTGACTACAGACTTGAAGCCTGCGAATGCAGGAGCGATCGTTGCTCCGCGAGTAGCGGGAAATTTTTGATGCAGGTCTTCTGCCCAATCTGCGCGCGCGAGGGCGGCCACGAGCAGAGTGCAGGCAAGAGCAGAGAGTTTTTTGGCGTTCACAGTGATGATCCTTTCTTGGATAAAAAAACGGAAATCCGGACATTGAAAACATTCAAGCTCCGGAGGAAGTCAAGCGCTTGCTGAAGAGACTCCCAACTCAAGGGGTGGCCTTCATCGGTTGCGGGCGTTGCAGTGCTTCCGTCTTTCAGCTTTGCGATTGCTGAAATCGTCCCGTCAGCCCTTTCGAGAACCAGCCATTGGTGGTGCTGGAAACGCAATGCGCTTGAAAGACGCGCTGTAGGTATCGGTTGGGAGGCGATGTTTGAATCCGTGTGCAGAAGTTGCGTCTTCAGCATGGCCTGCAGCGCCGTCGAAAAGCCAGTGTTTTTCCTCTGAGGGTGGTGGGTTGCGCTCATGCGTAGTTACTCCACGTTGTGATTGCGGTTGCGCTCAAACAGATGCACCCAACGAGGAAAACATGCGGGTGGAAGTCTGCGGCGTCTTCGCGTGAGGCCCAGGTCCGCAGAAGAGCTATGAACAGCATTGCCGCTATCGCCTTGAGCAGTGCTATTGAGGCAAGCGGTGGCAACACGTGTGAAACGAGTTCCGCGAACGGATTCAGCTCCACTCGACCGTTATTGAGTCCGAGGGTCGTGCTGTGAAGGTCTGCGATTTGTGTAAGACCAAGAAGTGAGTAAACAACGTATACAGAAGCCTTCTGCGCGACTGTCAGCTGCGTTCTTTCTGGTTGTGTTGCTTTCATTTAGTAACCACAATCGTTTAGTATTTACAATGTGCAACTCTAACACCAAGGGATTCATATGCGTGCAGTGCTATACGAAATTCATAGGATTTTTTTCTATGTCCCGAGAACCTTTAGACTATTTAAGAAAATCGCTTTGGTATTTGCGGTATTTGTGGGTTTTGCGGGTTCTGTTTTTTCACAACCAGCGCGCATCGAGGCCGCTTTCTCGCCGGGCGGGGGCGCGCAAGCGTTGGTGATCAAAACAATCGAGGCAGCGCGTCAAGAGATCAGCTTGCTCGCCTATTCGTTTACTTCGGCACCCGTGGCGGAGGCTTTGGTAAAGGCCAGCAAGAGAGGGATTCGCGTGCAGCTTGTGGCAGATGGAGAGAGCAACACATCGGGCGGGGGCGCTGCCAAGGCTCGGGCGGCGATGTCAGCTCTTGTCAGTGCTGGCGTTTCTGTGCGCCTGGTGGATGCCTTTGCTATCCACCATGACAAGGTTGTGATCGTGGACGGCAGGCACGTCCAGACCGGCAGCTTTAACTACAGCGCTTCTGCGGAACGTAGAAATTCAGAAAACGTGCTGGTGGTTTGGGATGACCCGGCGCTAGCACGAACCTATCTGTCTCATTTCAAGCGCAATTGGGATCTGGGAAAACCGTATGTCACCAACTACTGAAGGGGCGAACATGAACACGCTGATCATCGAGGGCTCTGAGGTTTCAGTCGAAAGCCCTGCTCTTCAATCGATTCTTGCTCGCGCATACCAGGCGAAAACTCGGCCACTTTGTGGGTGCAAGCCTGACGGTGTTCCGATGTATATCGCCAAGGTTGCAGGACAGTATCTAGTCAAGCGTATGCCTGACTCTGGACCCGATCACGATGTCCAATGCGAGAGCTATGACCCTCCGCCCGAGTTGTCCGGATACGGCGAGGTCTTGGGCTCCGCGATCAGAGAGGATGCCGAAACAGGATTGACGACACTCAGGTTTGATTTCGCTTTGCAGAAAACCGGCTCCCGCCCTCCCCTTGCAGCGACAGAAATAGAGCATGACTCGGCTAAGGCCGACAGCACGAAGCTGACGATCCGCGCCCTGCTTCATTACCTTTGGGATCAAGCGAAGCTCACACACTGGCGCCCGTCCTGGAGTGGTCGTCGCAGCTGGGGAACCGTTTACAAACACCTTCAGCTTGCACTACAGGGCAAGCAAGCCAAAGGGGGGGCGTTGGCGGATACGGTTTACATTCCTGCGCCCTACTCGCCTGAGAAGCGCGATGCGCTGGCTGCGGCGCGTGAGCTGGTGCTATCGAAGCTGCGCGGGTCTGCATCTGAGCGCAAGCTTGGAATCCTGATTGGTGAAGTTAAGTCAATCGAGAGTGCCCGCTTCGGATTCAGGCTGGTACTGAAGCAGGTCCCAGACTATTCATTTTCTCTGACCGAAGATCTGATGAAGCGCATCAAGAAGCGCTTTGAGAATGAGATTGCTTTGTGGGGTGGCATTGACTCTTCCCACTTGATGGCGGTGGCCACATTTGGGGTCGCCAGTAGCGGCCTGGCGGCGATAGAAGAAATCGCCCTGGTCGTGACTGATGGCAACTGGGTCCCCTTTGGAGACCTGAATGAAAAGACGCTGATGGACAGGCTGAACGAGAACCACCGAAGTTACATCAAGAGCCTGCGCTACAACATGAAGCGAAACAAGCCGCTCGCGTCATTTGAACTTGTTGACACGAATCCACCCACCGCGTTGTTCATTCATCCGGGTGATGCGGGCGAAGAGTACCAGGCGGAATTCAGTGAACTTATTGAAAACAGCAAGCTGCAGCATTGGTCATGGGATTTGTCTGCTCCGATGCCGGCCATACCCACAACCGGGCGTGCTTAGTTACCTTGGACTTCGCATCAGTTTGCAAGCAGCTGAATCGCTGCAAGCGTGATCCTTTTGAGTAGATTCAGATGGTATAAGCCTCAATACCATATCGTCACCTACATCATCAATTGCGCACAGTTCGCCGCAGTCTATTTGGATAAAAGGGGGTGTTGTGTACGGACAACGTATTGCTGCCGAGCGCAAACGCCTCGGTTTGACCCAGCACGAGCTTGCTACATTCCTTGGCGTTGGCCGGACTGCGGTTGCAATGATTGAAACAGGTAAGGCTTCATTGGACATCGGCCGTTTGGTCGAACTAGGTGTCTCTGGTTTTGACATTCTGTTCGTTTTAACTGGAATGCCAGGGAGTCAAGCTGCAGGAAAGTTGCTCAATTGGGAGCTCTGTTTATCCATCACAAAACACGTTCAAAAATGGGCCGATCAACGTGGCACACAGCTTCCATCAGCGATCGAAGCGATGCTTGTCAAAAGCATTTACATGCAAGTTGCAAATCAAGGGATTCTTGACCCGCAAGTGCTCGCAGACACCCTGCAAATTGCTACCTGACGTTGTCCTCAGACCAGCAGATTGAGAAAGCAACCCCAGATGCCTTTAAATCTAAGCCTAAACGACGCGAAAGCTCAACTGAAAGCATCAGGCACATCCGTTCGGCAGTGGGCCTCCAAACACGGCTTCTCCGAACACATCGTGCATGCCGTACTCGGCGGCAAAAACAAGGCCACACGAGGAGAGAGTTTTCGCATTGCCGTTGCACTCGGCATCAAGGCCAAACCATCCGTCGAAGACGCACCCGATTTCATCAAAAAAATGCTTGAAGGTGCGGCGCATGAAACCAACAAAACGCCCACCCCTAGTGCGGAAAAGACCACCCCCCCGATAGCTAAGGATTTTTGGTACGAACGTCTGATCAATGAGCGCAAGAGAGTGGGACTCAAACAAAGTGATTTAGCTGCACTGGGCGGGGTCAGCCGAACTACACAGCTGGGCTACGAATCCGGCAGGACCAGCCCAACCCTGTCGTACCTAGCCAAGATTCAAGACACCATCAATGTTCGTTATGTTTTGTTTGATGATGCGGGGCGAATCAAGTAATTGGATAATTGGTTCGAAAATAAAGAAAAGTTTTACGGCTCAACACTTCGGGTCCGCCCGCTCGACGCCTTCCCAGCTATCAAGCTCCTCGGGCGCAACCAGGGTTGAATCACCATTTTCAACCACATTGGATAGATCGCTGGGTACATCGGATCAAAACTTGTCAGAAGCCCCCCCCAGCCTCTTCTGAGCGCCTGCGAAAGAGCGCTTATTCAGTTGGATTTACTTCGGACTTGATGTAGTTAAGGGCGAACCGAAATAGCGCATCATCGTTGGGCGTCTTCCAACCTTCGCCGAAATAGTGATCAGCGAGAAATGTCTTCATCAAGCTGCGCACTGAGGTAGCCTGGAATGCCTTCTGCTCATAAAGGCGCTTCGTTGAGGCGGGGCCCTTTTCCAAAATTTCGGATGTAAATCGCTCTTCAAGGAAACTTTTGTCGCTGTCGATGCTTTCTTGATAAAGCTCCCATGCGGCCTGCAGGCGATTCGCACGATATTGCTCCAGGAGCTCTATCTTCTTTTGCTTTACCAGGGCTTGTTCTTTTTGTGCGTCGACTAACGCTCCAGTTTGCGCATCGATAGCTTGGTTGTCCAAAACTTTCTCTAGATAGTCTTTGGGTTTTTCGACTGGGCGAAGGCCTGGCTTGCCCAATCTCTCTTCCAAGACATCCAAACCTTTGGAGAGTGTGTTCTCTCCGTGTTCATCAAAGAAAAGCTCTGCTTGTCTTTGCGTGATGCCAAGTGAAATCGCTCGACCAATTTCCTTTAGGCTACTCTCTGTGTTTATGTTTTGAAGCGGTGGCTTGTAGTTCTTCTTGCGGGTCGCACGGAATTGCAACTCCATGACTCTAGGACCAGCTTTGTGCGTTATCAGTTCGACATCAACGGTCGTCTTTGCGTTGATTTCTTTCATTGCCTTTTTGACATAGTCCCTATTGAACGACTTGAATTCAGAGGATGTGTCAAGGCTGTCAGCGTTGCCGCTCAAAACAGGTCGCCACCATGTCCAATGTCGGCGCGGCGTGAGTCCGGTTGCGCTGCTCAAGTAACGAGTCACGATGTCGTACAGGGCGAGAGCTGCGTGGGTTTTTAAAACGTCTTGGACTTCTAATGAGCCCCTTGCGAAAGGGAACGGGTTCAGAATTTCCGGGCGAACCTTTGGCGAGTAAGACCATTCGAGGGTGCTGCCTGATCGGCTGCTGATGATTTCTGCGTGAGAGATCATCCCGCTTACGCCCCAATTGGACCCCTCCCCTGCTGTTGGGGATTGCCACTCGACTGGGGTTGTTGTCATTGAGGTCAGCGCGTCCCGGATGAGCTTCATGTTGCGGCTGCGGTAATTCATCTTTTTCAGCACCTCGGCCAAGGGTGCCTGAAAACTCTCCTGTCCGACTTGCCAGCCTTGACGCTGAGCAAACCACATCAAGGTGAAATAAAGCCTACGTTCAATCACAGTAATGCGCCCGCCTTCGGCTGGTGCCATCGCCAGTGTGTCCACGGGCTTTTTGAGCGCATTGCCTGTAGTGGCTGGAATACTTTCGATTGAAGCGCCCCCTTCCACCACGAGGTGGAGGGGTTGTTGATCAAGGCTCTTTGTTTTGGGCATGGCTCATTTTACGGTGAGC